>Ga0210402_10001634_pt1 | contig 22907 bp, 17 predicted proteins | sample IncBWC7MmetaG_FD_161055 | JGI IMG/M metagenome (GOLD analysis project Ga0210402, IMG submission 161055) | Forest soil microbial communities from Barre Woods Harvard Forest LTER site, Petersham, Massachusetts, United States - Inc-BW-C-7-M | ecosystem: Environmental > Terrestrial > Soil >... | reverse complement strand
GTCGCCCAGCGCGTCCGGCCGGGTCGGCGGAAGCTCGAAATAGCCTCGCTCCGCCTTGATCGCACCGGCGAGCGTCACGGTCTTGTTTTTGAGAGCGAGAGTGCCGGCGCCCGACAAGGTGAGCTGCGTATCGGGGCGATTGAAGAGCGCAAACTTTTCGGCGCTCCAGCTGATCGCCCCGGCGGCGGCGCTCGAGCCGACGATGGCCGGCATCGTCCCGCTGGCCAGGAATCGGCCCTCGCCCGCCGTGAACGAAAGCTCGCTTACTGTCACGTTGTCGTCGCTCAGGCGAGCACGAAGGCGACCGTCCTTGACGTAGACGCCGTATTGCGGCGCCTCGATCTTGAGCTCATCGCCCTCGACGATGCCCGAGAGCTGAACGTGTTCCAGCGTTCCGTGGCCGGTGACGTCGAGCTTCAGCCTGCCCTCGACCACTGCGTTGGTCCGGGTGAGCGTTTGCAACGCACGCAGCGACGCGCTGTCGAGGTGTGCCTTGAGTGAAAGAGGCGCGCTGCTGTCGAAGCGACCCGCGCCACGCGGAGAGGCGCCGAGGTCCGCGGCCAGATCCGCGTCTCCCAGCCGCGAGCGAGCGGTGAGCGTGGCGTGCACCCGATCATCGGTGCTGACCGCGGCGAGGTCGAGGCGCGTGAGCCCGAGGGCGAGCTCGGGAGCGTCGATCGGTGCCAGATCGCCGTCGTCGCGCGAGACCGACAAGGTTCCCGTTACGCGCGGCGTGGCGGAAAAGGCCCAGCGACCGGAGAGGATCAACGTCGACGCGATCCTTGCATCGGCGGCCGAGAACGCAAGAAGCGGCGCTACGGGCAGGCGGCTGAAATCGCCGCGGCTCGACCATCGGCCGTCTTCCCACTTGAGCTCTTCGATTGCGAATCTGCCTCCCTCGAGCGTGCCGAGCGCGCCGGCGAGATGCACTCGCGCGATACCCGCCTCGAGCGATGCCGGTTGGGCCAGCGAGAGTCGATAGGCGCCGCGGTTGTCGAGCGCGACGATGTTTCCCGACCAGCTTCCGCTCGACGCGTCGCCGGACCAGCCTCCGGACAGCCGCGCCGTGACATCGACCGCGGCAGCTGCGGCGTCGCCGGCGGCGCCGGTGGCGAGGGTCAGCGTCGCATCGTGTCTGCCGACCGTGCCCGCGAGGTCGGCCGATGCGCTGCGTACGACCAGCGCGTCGGCGTGGGCGCTGCCGACCGCCACTCGTAGCTTCAGCGGGCGGTCGACCGAAGTGCTGCTTGCCGCGGAGCCGATATCGACGTCTGCGCTCAACGTGGCGGCGCTGAAGCCTGCGCCGAAGCGTAGCGAGTCGCCGCTTGCGGAAAACTGGACGGCAGGCCGGGCCCATGCACCCGCGACGTGCCCCGTCGCGTAGAGGCGGCCGCCTAAGCGCGAGTCGATTGCGGCAAAATCGCGTGCATCGAGCGTGAACGCAAGCGAATCCCCGGAGCGACCGAAGCTGCCGGACAGTCTCAGCCGGTTACCGCCGGCGGCAATATCGACGTCCGCATCGTGGATGCGCTCGCTTTCCACGGTCAGCGCTCCTGCGCCGCTGAGCGGAAGTCCGCGCAGACGACTGCCATCGCCGATCTTGAGCTTCAGTGCCGCCACCCATGTTGGCTTGAGCTCGCCACGGGCGTCGATGGTCCCGGAAATGGATGCCGGCGGAAATTTGCCGAATGCGGCGGGGTCGAGCGCGGTCGCTCTCGCGCTTGCGCTAAACGCCTGAGCACCGTTCGTCGCGAACGTAGCCGTGCCCTCCAGGCTGCCGCCGTGAGCCTGGGCGCGAAACTTGCGAACGTCGATAACGCCGCGACGAACCGTGGTGTCGAACGCCAGCGCGACCGCCGCCTGCTTGAGCTCGCCCGCGACCATGCCCTCGGGTGATTCGGTATCGAGACGCAGCTGCCCCTTGAGGGTGCCGGCGAGTCGCGTCGCGTTGAGGCTGGAAGCGATGCTCCTGAGATCGAGGTCGCGAACGCTCAGGTTCCAGCGCGCTTCGTCGCCGCCCACGCGGACGTTTCCGGCGACGCGACCGCTGCTACCGAGCGTCGCCTCGAGCGCTTCCAGGGTGGCGGTGCCCGCGTCGAATTCGAACGACGAAGACAGCGCCTGGATCGGCAATCGTTTGCTGTCTACCGTTCCGGCCTCTGCGTTGCGCGCCGTCAGTTTGCCGCGCACCTGTCCGCGTTCGCTGCTCGCGCCCTCGGCTGTGATCGAGAGGGCTGTCTTGGGAATTCTCGCATCGAATAGCGCGAGGTCGACGTCGGCGGCCGACAACGCGAACCCTCGCAACCAGCGCTCGTCGAAGGGAGAAATCCGCGCCGTGCCGCCGGCGTGGGCGCCGATGGCGGACACTTCTCCCGAAAGGACGAGCGTCGTCAGGTCACCGGCGATCGAGAGCGCCGCCTTGGCGCGCTTGAGCGCGTCGGACGCGAGGAAGCTCACGATCCCGGTCGTGACAAAGGGAGGAGCCGCGTCGATCGCGAGATTGCCGCTTAAGTCTCCCCATTCGCTGTGGAACGCGAGCTCATCCAACGCGTGCCGCTTGTCGCCGCCTGCGTAACGGAAAGCCAAGCGCGCGAAGCGCCAGCGATTGCTGCCGCTGGCCACGTCCAGGCGCTCGATGAACGCACGCCGCACATCGATCGACCATGGCAGGGCCAGTGAAACGGGTGGCGAGTTGACCTTATCGCCCGCCTTGATATCCAGCGTGACCTGGGAGGCGCTCAGGGAATCGATAACCACGCTGCGCGAAAAGAGCGCACGCGGCGACCACGTGAATTCGACGTTTTCGGCGACGAAACCCAGATCCTTGTCGGTGTAGGTCAGCCGCGCGATGCGCATCGTGCCGGCAAGCGAACCGGCGGTACCCTCGAGCTTCAATTTTTCTCCGGTGCGCGAGCGGACCTCTTCGACGACCCATCGCAATCCGGACTCGCTCGACAGGAACCATGCCGCGCCGCCGATCAGCAAGCCGGTCAGAAGCGCGAGCGCTGCCAGCCCGGCGAAGATGACGATCGCGCCCCGGCGCGCCGCCATCAGAAGAAGACTCCTACCGACAGATGCACGCGCACGCTCTTTGTCGCCTCGCCGTAGGCCAGGTCGAGCCGAAAGGGGCCGATCGGGGTTCGCAGTCGGCCACCCACGCCATAGCCGTATACGGGCTTGAGATCGTGTACGCGATCGGCCGCATTGCCGGCATCGACAAATGCCGCGACGCCCCACGACGCGCCAATCCAGCGCACGACCTCAGCGCTCGCAAGGGCGTAATAGCGCCCGCCGACGGTGGCGTCGCCGACACGCGGGCCAAGGCTTTGGAAGGAATAACCGCGCACGGTGGTATCGCCCCCGGTGCGGAACAATAGCGGCGCCGGGATGCCGTCCGACGTCGATGCGATAACCGCACCGGCCTCCGCGCGAAGCGCGAGTTGAGTCTTGACGTCGAGAGGAATCCATCCCGCGAGTTGCGCGATGCCGCGTCCGAAGCCGCGCGTCGACACGGCCGGCGGACCGCCACCCAGTTGCGCGCTGAACGCGTACCCGTGGGTCGGGGCCCGCAGATCATCGACGCGGCGCCACGCGTGTCCCGCTTCGACGTATAACGCATGCGAATGCTCCAGCACGACGTTGGGCGGCTGCTGCCGCGAGATGTAGTAGAACGTCGAGTAGGTAGCCTGATTGCGCGGATCGGCCGTTTGTCGCGTCCATCCGAAGGCGAGGTCCTTGGTGGTGAGACCCGAGATATCGGTGTGCTCGAGCTTGGCCGTGAATGAATCGGTGTACGCCGGGTCACGCGGGGCCAGCGTGAACTTCACGGTGGCATCCTGTTCCTTCGAGTCGACTCGAAGATCGCTTCGAAACTGCAGGCCGCGCCCGTCGAGGTTGACGTTGTCGAAACTCAGCTGTGCCAGATAGAGCACATCGGTTGCGAAGCCGACACCGCCGCCGAATTTCTTTGCCGGCGCCTCGATCACCGTGACCTTGACCGGAGCGCTTTCGGCAAGCGCCGGATCCGGCGCGAGCGTGGCTTGCGTGCTGGCGAAGTAACCGGTCGCGTTCAGGCGGCGCACAAATTCGTTGAGGGCCTCGGTGCTGTACCAGTCGCCCGGCGCAAAGGTCGCCAGGTTGCGAACGGTCGTGTCGGAGTATTTCTCGAGGCCCGATATCTCGAGTGCGCCGAATCGAAAAGGCGGTCCGCTGTCGATGGTCACGCCAAGATGCGCGGCGTGGGTGTCGGGGTCGATGTCGGCTTCGCTCATCGCAAGCTTCGCCGCGGCATAGCGGCTGGCGGCGAGTGTTTGCACGGCGGCCGCTTTCGCGGCGAACCAATCAGCCTGCCTGAAGACGGAGCCTCGAGGCAGCAACCACGCGGTGCGCATTGCCGCGACCGCGTCAGCGCCGCCGGGTGCCTCGGTCACCGCGCCTGTCACCTCGATGGACACCTCCACGACCAATGTTGGCTCACCGGGCTCAACCCGGATACGCACCGTTGGCGGCGTCGTGGTGTCGTCGAGCGCCCCGCTCACTACTGCCGAGAAGTACCCCTGCGCTGACGCCGCGTCGCGGGCCTGCGCCTTGGCGTCGGCGATCAGAAGCTCGAGCAGCTCCGGGGTCAATCCGGCATAAGTTTGCCATCGCACGAGATCGAGGCTGCGTTCAACCGCCCCTTTGACCGACGAAGGCGCGTCGATTTCGACCCGGTAACGCTCCGCGTCGTCGGCATCGGCGGATGCCGGCGGCGCGGTGAAAAAGGTCAACGATGCGAGTGTCAACCGGGCAACAAACGCCAGTGTGCCTTGAACGATAATGGGCGCAGCGGCATTGCGTAAAAGACGCAATGGGACCACTACGCGCGGCGAATCTGTCGGCGCCCGCGCCGCAATGTTCTGCCGCGCAAGCCGCGATTTGAGCGCTGGACAAAATTGCGCGCGATCGACATTAGGGTCATTGCTGTTGCCTGGTCCGCATTGATTCCGTGGATTATTGCTTAGCAATGGAGCGCGCTTCCGTTGCCCGGTGGCACGGGCCGGTTGTCTCGCGACGGATTGCGCCATCAAGTGAAGCCTGTCGAGCCGGCGGTCCGACAGAGCGGCACCTCGGCGCCGCTCGCCCCCGCGCGAATGATATACCGCGCGCTCGGATCAGCGTTGATTCGTAGGAGCGAAGGGTCCCGTCAAAGTTCCATCCTCGGTGATCGCGAGATATCGTACACCCTGTGAATCGAGAAATGCTTCACCGGCTGCTTCGAGCAACATTGCGATCGTCGAGCAACTTCCCGCGACCACGCAGAGCGGAGCAACGACGCTCACCGATTGCCAGTAGCAGACGGGCCAGCCGGTACGCGCATTCAGCAAGTGACAGTAGCGGCGGTCGTCGATTTCGAAAAAACGTTCGTAATCGCCGCTGGTTGCAAGCGCGCCGCTCGCGAGCTCGACCGTGGCGATGACTTCACCTGTCCGCCGCGGATGACGGATTCCGACGCGCCACGGAGCGCCGCCTTGTTGCGGCCCGGCGGCACGAACGTCGCCGCCAAGGTTGACAAGAACATGATCCAGGCCGTGCTCGAGGCAAAGGGTCGCCATCCGGTCCGCGGCGTATTCCTTGCAGATGCCGCCGAAGTCTATTTCCATTCCCGGGCGCGGCAGACGGATCGTATCCTCGCTCCATTCGACATCGTGCCACCCGATCGCCGATACGGCGGCTTCCAGCTCGGCGCCTGTGGGCAAGCGAGGAGGCGTCCGCCGAAAATCCCATGCGCGGCGCAACGCGCCGGACGTAATGTCGAACACAGTCCCGCTGAGCCGGTAGCATTGGTCGGCGTAGCGCAGCAGCGCTGCCGTCTCCGGGTCGATTGGAACCTCCGCGCGTCCGGCTTCGCGATTGATCCGCGTGACGATGCTGTCGTCGCGGTAGCGCGAGTATTTTGCTTCGATGCGCAGCACGTCCGCGATCGCGGCGTCGGCGCCACGGCGCGCGTCGGTCTCGGCGTCGGCCCAGATCTGCAGCTCATTTACCGAAGCCATTGCGGAAAAACCGAAATGGAACAGAGGCATCGTCGGCCCCATTCTGCCTTGTTCCGGTGCCCGGGCAAATCAGAACGTCTTGCTGATCCCCGTCTGGATCCATCGCGCCGAGAACGGCTCGAGCCCCGGGCTGCCACCGCCTCCGATACGCCAATCCGATCGCTGGCGGTAGAAGTCGAACTTGACGTCGAGGCTCCAGCCATCGGGCAGCCGCTTCGCGATCGACACTCCGGACGTCAGTGCGCCGAATGCCGACAAGCGCGTGTCCGCGGAATAGGACTGCCCGAGGACGAAGCCCTGCGGGAAAGGCGGGTCGAAATAAAAATCCGCGGCGCTCTGGGTGTAATAGCGAAGACTCGGCACCACGCTCCAGCCGTCGGGCAGTGGTTGATTCCAGGCGAATTCCGCGGCGTGCGAACTGCTGCCAAACGAGTCATGCAGGTAGCGGTATGAAAGATTGACGGTTGCGTCGAGCCAGGGCAGATGCTGATTGTAGCGAGTGAGCCACGCAAAAATCCGACGATGATCGGGCCGTACGTCGATCGCCTTGTAGGGGTCCGAGTAATAGCCATGCCCGGACGAATAGGTGAGGGTCGACTGCACGATCGCTTCGGGTGACAGCGCTTGCGTGATGCCAGCCAGGAGATCCAGCGTGTGCCTTTCCTTGCCTTCGGCGACACCGTTCGTGCTGTTGATGCGATCGCTCGCGCCTCCTACGCCAAATGCGAGCGTGCGGTTCCGATCGTCGCTCGAGACGCGCACGTCGAGCGACAGCGCACGTGAGAGGTAGTCGCGTTCCGAAGACACCGCGGCGCCGACACCGACGGCGGCCTGGTCGAAATATTTCGTGAGCTTCGCGTCTCCGGCGGTTCGGTAGTCGGTCACTCCGAGTCCCGACGCTCCGGACAATGTGTTGTGATAAAGCGGCGACGCTCCCGAGATGCTGTCGTAGACGATCGAGCCTTCTGCTTGAAGAGAGTCCGACAAGGGCTTGCGCGCGTAGAACGACGGAGTTCGCACTCGCATGCGATCGCCGCCCGGTTGCCAGTCGCGGTAGTCAAGATATTTCAGCGCGATCAGTCCCGGATCGGGAGCGAGTTGTGCGAGCGCAGTGGCGGGCAAAATGCCGGGGAGGGCCAACGCCGCGGCCAGTAGCGCCCCGGTCGAATTGTTCTTTTTCGGCGCGGTGGCCGACGTTAAAACGCTTAAAGTCGATTCAGTTGCAGCCACAACCACCACCGCCTACGCCGTTGCCGCCGGTCGCCGACTCTTTGCTGTCGTAGATGTGTTGCGTCAGCTTCGCGTCGAGCGGGTTGGCGTCAAACTGCATTTCGGGCCGGGCGAGACGGTCTTTCTCCCACGGTTTGGGCGGTTGCATGGTGGCGCAGCCCGGAAGCGCGAGCGTCAGCGCAAGCAACATTTCCAACAGGTGTCTGCGCATGCGATCGCTTCCGCAGGTCAGCGGCTCGAAAGAAGAGAGCGAATCTGATCCTCGATCGCGCTTTTTCGATCATCGTGGAAGCCCATTTCGACGTCGACGACGGTTCCACGCGCGTCGATCAGATAGGAGCTTGGCATGCCTTTGACCGAGTATGCTTGCGGCGTCGCACCTCGATCATCGTAGGCCACGGCGAAGCGCGCGGTATTCATTTGAAGAAATTGCTCCGCGTCGGCACGGCGCCGATCGACGTTGATGGCGATAATTGTAAGGCCGCGGTCGCCGTAACGCTGCTGCATCTCATTCATCCAGGGGAACGATCGGCGGCACGGCGCGCACCACGAGGCCCAAAAATCGACGTATACGACTCGGCCGCGAAGTTCCGCAAGCGCTATCGTCTCGCCGTGCGCGGTCGTAAGCGAAAACGGCGGCGCCGGCTCGCCGACCTCGGTCGCGCCCGCGACTCCCACGACGAACGAGAGCGCCATCATTCCCGCCACCGCTACAGCAGCAAACCGATTGTGCAAGACGTCATTCCCGAAGCTGATACAGCGGTAAACCGATTCTGCGCGAGCTTATTCCCGCAAGCTGCATCCGACAATGCATCGCTTACTGACATAGGCTGCCGGGGGAGCGAAATACCTCCCGCGTGATGGGTTTGGTCTGAGCAACTCCGTTGACAAGGTAGGCAAAGCCGGCCGTGTTTCCGTCGGAAAAAGTGACGCTTGCGGTACCGACCACGGTGCCGACGACGTTCGATGGGTTGAAGGGAACCGCGTTGAATGCCGGTCCGGTGGTGCGATACAGCGACCCCGAGTACATGCCCGGACCCGTGCGCCGCACACCTCCGGATCGGTCAATATGGCGGTGATCACCGCTTTCATGTCGCCGCGTACGCCTTGACCGTTGTTGGTGAATACGGCGGCGCTTGCGTGCCGATACTCTGCACGTGCGCCAGCAGCGTGTCGTTCGGCCCGAACGTCGATTGCTCCAGAAGGCGGATCGCATCGGCCTGCACTTGCGCCGACGATAGAGGAGAGCACATGACCGGGCCTTCGAGAATGGATGAGGCGGCCATGTGCTTGAACATCGTCATGTCCGGGAGAAAGCGATGGTTCGTCCCGGTACGCGGTAATGAAGAAATGATCCAGCGACGCGTTGTAGTACCCGATGACCTTGGCCGTTGGTTCCATCGCGGCGGCGCCTCGCGCGAAGAGGGCGCCTAAAGCGGCTGTCGCAAACGCGAGCGTCTTCGGTGCGAACGGTGGAAATGGCATGGCTTTCCTCCTTGTGTCGCCCACTCTTGCTGACCGCGCGGCGCGGACGCAATTCGCCCCTACCCAGAATAACGGAGCAGTACGGGGGTCGTTACCCCATGATGTGTAATGTTGTGTGTGAATGGTCTCAATGACGCGAAATCGGCCAATGTGATGCCGTTGGCATGAGAGCCGCGGGTAGGGTGGGCACGCGAAACCGGGGTCAGCGGTTCAATAGTAGCGCACCAGAGATTCAGCACGTTCTTGGCATGTACTACGAAATTACCTGCGATGCACACGCTAAGTGTCTATTTCGCATATCATTTCACCATACATACAACAAGGAAGCTAAGTCTTTGTAAGCAAAACGAAAGTGTGTTGACGTCCCAGCCCTGATTCCTTATAGTGACGAACGGTGGTAAAAAGTGGGCCAAAGTGGGCGCTAACGAGAAGGAAAGCGTCCGGAGGAGAGGGCGGTGTTTCGAGGGGTCACGCATCTAGCGCTCGACAACAAAGGGCGCTTGGCTATTCCTGCCAAACATCGCGAGGCGCTGTCGGCGCGTGCCGACGGACACATGGTGTTGACCGCAGATCCGAGCCGCTGCTTGCTGCTCTATCCCTTTCCCGAGTGGGAACCGATTCAGCAGCGCTTGATGGCGCTGTCCAGCTTCAACGACAAGATTCGCGCGCTGCAACGCCTTCTGGTCGGTCACGCCGACGACGTGGAGCTCGACGGCGCCGGCCGTATTCTGGTTCCACCGGCGCTGCGCCAATTCGCGACCCTCGACAAACGCGTGGTGCTGGTCGGACAAGGCAACAAGTTCGAGCTCTGGGATGAGGAGCAGTGGCAGGGCCGAACCGCGCAAGCGGTCGCGTTTCCGGCCGGCGGCCTGCCCCCCGAGCTCGACGGCTTTTCGCTCTGATGCCCCATGGCGATCACGTCCCGGTCCTGCTCCAAGAAGCCGTGGCCGCGCTGGCGGTCAAACCCGACGGTATCTACCTCGACGCAACCTTCGGGCGCGGAGGACACGCTCTGCGCATTCTGGACGCACTGGGGCCGCGTGGCCGGCTCATCGCTCTCGACCGCGATCCATCCGCGGAGGCGGTGGCGCGTCAGTGGGCCGATCCGCGCTTTCACTTTCATCGTGCCTGGTTTTCAAGGCTGCCCGACGTGCTCGCAGGCGACCATGTCGATCGCATCGACGGTGCGCTCTTGGATCTGGGCATCGCGTCACCGCAGATCGACCAAGCGGAACGCGGATTTTCGTTCCGCGCCGACGGCCCGCTCGACATGCGCATGGACCCATCGCGAGGGAACAGCGCGGCTCAGTGGCTCGCTTCCGCAAGCGAAGGCGAACTGAAGGGAGTGATCGCGGACTATGGCGAAGAACGGTTTGCTCAACAGATTGCAAGAGCGATTGTTGCGGCTCGCGCGCACGAACCCATCACACGCACGCGGCAACTGGCCACGATCGTGGCAAAAGCCGTCGGCGCGCGGGCGCGGGGTGATCGGGGTCAGGATCCGGCCACGCGGACCTTCCAGGCTGTACGGATTTACGTCAATCAGGAGCTACAGGAATTGTCGCTAGCGCTCGAAGCCGTCTTGCCATGCCTTGCTCCCGGGGCCCGCTTGGCTGTGGTCAGCTTCCACTCGCTCGAGGACCGGCTGGTGAAGCAGTTTTTTCGTCGTCATAGCCTGCCGTTCGAGGGCGACGCGCGACTGGCGAGATTGGCCATCGCCAGCGATGCTCTGCCGCAGCCGCCGCTGAAGCTCGTCGGGCGCGCGGTCCGCGCCGGCGAGGTCGAGGTCGCCGCCAATCCGCGCGCACGCAGCGCCACAATGCGTGTCGCCGAGCGCACCAAAGCAGCGCTGACGTGATCACGCGTATCAACCTTCTCTTGCTGGCGGCGCTCGTGGTCTGCGCGCTGTCCCTGGTCACGTCCAGGCATCATGCGCGCAAATTGTTTGTCGATCTCGAGCGAGAGCAAACACTGAGCAGAGCGTATGAAGTCGAATTCGGTCAGCTTCAGATCGAGCAATCCACGTGGGCGATGCCTGCCCGAATCGAGAAGATCGGCCGCGAGCAGTTGCATATGCAGCTTCCCGCGACCGGGCGCATCGAAGTCCTGGACCGGGACCGCCGATGAAGTCGATGCGCGCGACGCACTTCCGCGCGACCGCGACGCCGAAGTTTCCGCGACTTCGCGCGCCTCTGGTTTTCGGCGGCTTGCTTGTCCTTCTGGTCGGTTTGCTTGGCCGCTCGCTTTACCTGCAGCGCATCGATAACGCCTTTCTGCAGGAGCAGGGCAGCTCGCGCTACAGCCGCGAGATCGACGTTCCCGCGCATCGGGGCCGCATCGTCGACCGTTTCGGCGATCCGCTCGCGATCAGCACGCCGGTGAAGGCGGTCTGGGCCTGGCCGGATCAGGTCGTGGCGACCCCCGATCAGTTGCGCGCGCTCGCGGCTGCGTTGGAGATGACGCCTGCGGCGCTCAATCAGAAACTGGCGCAGGGCGGCGATTTCGTCTACGTGAAAAAACCGGTCGCACCCGAAGTAGCCGACCGCGCGGCCGCGCTCAAGATCAAGGGCGTGCATGACGAGACCGAATACTGGCGCTATTACCCCGGTGGGGAAGTCATGAGCCACATCGTCGGTTTTACCGGCGACCATGACGTGGGCCAGGAAGGCCTCGAGCTGGCGCAGCAGTCCTGGCTCGGCGGCAAGCAAGGAAGCCGGCGCGTGATCATCAATCGCCGCGGCGAGATCGTCGAGGACGTAAAGAGCATTCGCGCGCCGCAGGAAGGGCGCGATCTTGCGTTGTCGATCGACAGCCGCCTTCAGTATCTTGCGTTTCGCGAAATCAGGGCGGCCGTGGAGGCCAACAAGGCACGCGCCGGCGCCGCGGTCATGCTCGACGTAAAGACCGGCGAAGTTCTGGCGCTCGTCAATTGGCCGAGCTACAACCCGAACAATCGCATTCGCGCGACGCGCGACAAGATGCGCAATCGCGCGCTGATCGATACCTTCGAGCCCGGATCGACGCTCAAGCCATTCACGATCGCCGCCGCGCTCGACGCCGGCAAGGTTCGCCCCAGTTCGATCATCGATACGGCGCCGGGCACGCTTACGATCGGTCGCGCCACCATCCACGATGCACACCGCGAGGGAGCGCTGACGGTCGAGCAGGTGATTCAGAAATCGTCGAACGTCGGAGCCGCTAAAATTGCGCTGTCGCTGCCGGCCGAGACGATGTGGCAGACGCTGTCCGCAACCGGCTTCGGCGCCGCGCCCATGACCGGTTTCCCCGGCGAAGTCTCGGGCCGGTTGCGGCCGGCCAAGAGCTGGCGTCCGATCGAGCAGGCGACGATGGCCTACGGACACGGCATTTCGGTCAACCTCGTGCAGCTCGCGCGCGCGTACACGGTGTTCGCGACCGATGGCGAGCTGAAGCCGGTGTCGCTGCTCAAGGTCGATGGCGCGATCGCCGGTCGGCCGGTGATCAGCGCCGACACCGCGCGGGCGGTTCGCCGCATGCTGGAAATGGTCGTGTTGCCGGGCGGGACGGCGCCGAAAGCGCAGGTCGCAGGCTATCGCGTCGCCGGCAAGACCGGCACCGCGCACAAGCTCGAGGGACATTCTTACGTCGACAAATACGTGTCGTCGTTCGTCGGGTTCGCGCCGGCGTCGAATCCGCGCCTGGTGATCGCGGTCATGATCGACGAACCCGCGGGCGGACAGTACTACGGGGGAGCTGTCGCCGCGCCTGTCTTCAGCAGCATCATGGGCGCCGCGCTTCGCCTGCTCGGCGTGCCGTTGGATGCGCCCATCGACAACGTCGTGTTGCCGCCCGACGGCACCGATCTGCGCGAAGAGACATGAGCAGCGCAGTCGCAACGGATGCCGATCTTGCCGCACTGCTGGCGCGGCTTGGCACCGAGGTGCGGCGAATCACATCGGACAGCCGTGATGTTCGCGAGGGCGACGCGTTTGCGGCGTATCCCGGCACGCGTCATGACGGTCGGGCGTTCATCGCCGACGCGATCTCGCGCGGCGCCGGCGCCATTCTCTGGGAGACCCGTGGTTTCAATTGGAATCACACCTGGAAGCTTCCCCACTTGCCTCTCGAGGACCTCAAGGCGAAGCTTGGGACGATCGCCGATTTCATCTATGGCCATCCCTCGCGTGAGCTGTGGATGGTCGGCGTCACCGGCACCAACGGCAAGACCTCGTGCGCGCACTGGATCGCCAGCGGCCTCGACGCCGCCGGCCGAAAGAGCGCGGTGCTGGGGACGCTCGGCAACGGATTGCTCGGCTCGCTTTCGCCGGCCAGCAACACTACCCCCGACGCGGCCTTGCTGCATGAAACGCTGGCCGCCCTGAAGGCTGCCGGCGCCGAAGTGGTGGCGATGGAAGTTTCGTCGCACGGTCTCGACCAGGGCCGCGTGAACGGGGTCGCTTTCGATGTCGCGCTATTCACCAATCTTTCGCGCGATCATCTCGATTATCACGGCACGATGGGTGCCTATGGCGCTGCCAAGGCGAAGCTCCTGGCGTGGCCTGGCTTACGCGTGGCGGTCATCAATGCCGACGACCCCTTCGGCCAAAGCCTGATCGAGTCCGCGCGCGCCAAAGGGCGCAAGGTGCTCACCTACGGATTTGGCGCGGCGGACGTCAGTGGTACGCGGCTGACGCCAACGTCCTCGGGACTTGCATTCCACGTCGAGACTCCGTGGGGCAAAGGCGAGGTCAAGACCGGATTGGTCGGCGCCTTCAACGCGTCCAATCTGCTTGGCGTACTCGGGGTTCTGCTGGTCAGCGGCGTCGAATTCGAGCAAGCGCTTGGTTTCGTCGCACGCGTCGACGCACCTCCGGGACGCATGCAGCGCGGCGGCGGAGGTCGTGCGCCGCTGGTTGTCGTCGACTATGCCCATACACCCGACGCGTTGGAAAAGGTATTGACAGCGCTGCGTTCCGCTGTCGTCAGCGGCGGCGAACTGGTGTGCCTTTTCGGCTGCGGTGGTGAGCGTGATCGCGGCAAGCGGCCGGAAATGGGACGCGTTGCGGGCGAGCTCGCCGACCGCGTCATCATCACCAGCGATAACCCGCGCAGTGAGGACCCGGAGACCATCGCCAGCGAAATCGTTCACGGCATCCGCGAAACCGGGAACCGCCGCTACGGCGTACAACTGGATCGTGCCGTCGCAATCGCCGGCGCGATCAGTCACGCTCATGTCGGCGACGTAGTTTTGCTCGCCGGTAAAGGACACGAGACCTATCAGGAAGCCGCAGGCGAGCGCCAACCATTTCTCGACTGGGACCACGCGACGCGCGCACTCGCGGCGTGGAGCGGGCGATGATGGACGCTGCGACGGCGGCGCGGGCGATCGACGGCGCGCTGCGCGGTCCGAACGCCTGGTTCAGCGGCGTTTCGACTGACTCGCGCTCGCTTGCGCCCGGCGACTTGTTTGTCGCCATCAAAGGCGACAAGTTCGACGGTCACGACTTCGTATCACAGGCGTTCGACCGCCGCGCGGCGGCGGCGATCGTCGCCGTCGACCGCGCGGCGGAGCTCGCTCCCGCAGTGCGCAATAGGGCGGCCGAGACGATGCTCTGTGTCGCCGACCCGATCAAGGCGCTCGGCGCGCTGGCGAAGTTCTGGCGACGCCGATTCTCGCTTCCCGTTGCGGGAATCGTCGGCAGCAATGGCAAGACCACCGTCAAGGAAATGACCGCAGCGATCCTGCGGACCGAATTCGGCGCCGACCATGTGCTCGCGACGGCCGGCAACCTCAACAACGAGATCGGCTTGCCGCTGACCATGCTCCGCCTGCGCTCGGCCCACGCCGCCGCGGCAATCGAGATCGGCATGAATCACCCCGGCGAAACCGCGACCTTGTGCGCGATTGCCCAGCCCACCATCGGAGTGATCAACAACGCCCAGCGCGAGCACCAGGAATTCATGAAGAGCGTCGCAGACGTCGCCGCGGAGCACGCGTCCGTGCTCGGCGCACTGCCCGATGAGGGCTGCGCGGTGATCAATGCCGACGACGCCTTCGCGGTGTTCTGGCGCGAAGTCGTGGCACGCCGCAACGCCGATGGCGCGTCGCTGATCGTGCGCGATTTCGGATTGCACGCACCGGCGGCGATCAGTGCGCGCTGTGAAACCCAGGCATGGGGGAGCAGCGTAGAGGTGACCACTCCCGAAGGTCGCGCGACCTTCGAGCTCAAGGCTCCCGGTCGACACAACGTCTCCAACGCGCTCGCGGCGATCGCCGCGGCCACGGCGGCGGGCGCCGGGATCGACGCCGCGGCGACCGCGCTGACCGCGTTTCGACCGATCTCAGGCCGATTGCACCCGCGTACCGGAGTCAACGGTGCGACGATCATCGACGACACCTACAACGCCAATCCCGATTCGGTCAAAGCCGCGATCGCGGTGCTTGCGCAGGCGGCGGGTGCGAAATGGCTGGTCCTGGGCGATATGGGGGAGCTCGGCGATCAGGGCCCGGCATTTCATCGCGAAATCGGCGAGTACGCGCGCGCCGTCGGTGTCGATCGACTGCTTGCGGTCGGAGATCTGGCGACGCACGCCGTCGCGGCATTCGGCGCGGGCGGAAAACACTATGCCGATCAGGATTCGCTCGTCCGCGAGCTGAACGCCGTGCTGGAACGCGGAACCACCGTGCTCGTCAAGGGTTCGCGCTTCATGAAAATGGAGCACGTCGTCGAGCGACTCGGAGACCCGAGGGAACTGACCGCAGGTGGACGCTGATGCTGCTCGCGCTCGCCAACTGGATAGCAGCGGATGTCCGAACATTTAACGTCTTCGGCTATATCACGCTGCGCGCGGTGCTTGCGACGATGACCGCGCTGATGATCTCGTTTGTGGTCGGGCCGAGGATGATCAGAAAGCTCGCGCAATACAAGATCGGACAATCGGTTCGCGACGATGGTCCGCAGACACATCTGACCAAGGCCGGAACCCCGACCATGGGTGGCGCGCTGATCCTGGTGTCGATCGTGATCACGACCCTGCTCTGGGCGGATCTTCGCAACCGGTTCATATGGGTGGTGCTGCTGGTGACGCTCGGCTTCGGCACGATCGGGTGGATCGACGACTACCGCAAAGTCGTACACCGTAATCCAAAGGGCCTCTCGGCGCGGGCGAAGTTTTTCTGGCAGTCGGTGATCGGCCTCGTCGCGGCGGTGTACCTCGCTTTTTCGGTGTCGTCGCCTTCGACGACCCAGTTCCTGCAGCTCTTCTTTGCGTGGCTGTCGAGCGGCTTTAATCTGGACTTGCCGCCCAAGGCCGATTTGATCGTTCCGTTCTTCAAGACCGTGTCGTATCCGCTTGGCGTCTGGGGCTTCATCGTGCTGTCCTATTGCGTGATAGTCGGCGCGAGCAACGCGGTCAATCTTACCGACGGGCTCGATGGATTGGCCATCATGCCGACGGTGATGGTCGGCGCAGCGCTGGGCATATTCGCCTACGTCACCGGGCGCGCCGATTTTTCGTCGTACCTATTCCTGCCGCATATTCCCGGCGCGGGTGAGCTCACGGTTTTCTGCGCGGCGATCGCCGGAGCGGGCCTGGGCTTCCTGTGGTTCAACGCTTATCCGGCGGAAGTGTTCATGGGGGACGTCGGCGCGCTTGGTTTAGGCGCGGCGCTGGGCGCGATTGCCGTCATCGTGCGCCAGGAAATCGTCCTGTTCATCATGGGCGGCGTATTTGTCATCGAGACCCTGTCGGTGGTCATTCAGGTCATTTCGTTCAAGCTAACCGGCAAACGCGTTTTTCGCATGGCGCCTCTCCATCACCACTATGAGCTCAAGGGGTGGAAAGAGAATCAGGTGGTGGTGAGGTTCTGGATCGTCACCATGCTGCTGGTGCTGTTCGGGCTCGCGAGCCTGAAGCTGAGATGACGACGAGCTTGCGCGACCGGAATGTGGTCGTTCTCGGCCTTGGGCTTACCGGCCTCTCGGCGGCGCGCTGGGCCGTCCGTCGCGGCGCGCACGTCGCGGTCGCCGATACGCGCGCCGATCCGCCGCGGGCGGCGCAGCTTGCCGCCGAGCTGCCTCGGGTGCCGATCGTCAGGGGACCCTTCTCCGACGAGATCTTTACCGGTGCCGACCTGGTGGTGATCAGTCCGGGCATCGCCAAGGCGACTCCCGCGATCCGGGCCGCGGTGGCGCGCGGTGTCGAACTGGTCGGCGACATCGAGCTCTTTGCCCGCGCACTACCAGGGGGACAGCGGGTGCTGGCCGTCACCGGCTCGAACGGAAAGAGCACCGTGTCGGCGCTGACCGGCGAGCTGGTTCGGGCCGCGGGTCACAGCGTTGCGGTCATCGGCAACATCGGCGAGCCTGTGCTCGATGCGATGGCGGAGCACGAGGACGGCGCGGCCTGGCCGGACGTGTTCGTGCTCGAACTGTCGAGCTTCCAGTTGGAGACCACGAGAAGCCTGCGGCCCATCGCAGCCACCGTGCTCAATGTCACTGAAAATCACCTCGATCGCTATTCCGGGATCGACGATTACGCAGCAGCGAAGGAGCGCATTTTCATCGGCGGCGGAGAGCAAGTGCTCAACCGCGACGATCCGCGCTCGCTCGCGATGCGCATTCCCGGTCGCACGGTGCGGACGTTCGGTGCCGACGCGCCCGCAACCGAGCGCGACTGGGGCCTGGTTCAGCGCAGCGGCTCCGATGCTTCGTGGCTCTCGCGCGGCGACGCGATGTTGCTCGCGGCCGACGAGCTCGCGCTGGTCGGCAAACACAACGCGCTGAACGCGCTGGCCGCGCTTGCGCTCACCTCCACGGTCGGCAAGATCGATGCCGCGGTGCTCTCGGCGCTCACCGCGTTTCATGGATTGCCGCATCGGATGGAACGCGTCGCCGAAATCGGTGGAGTCCTGTTCGTCAACGACTCCAAGGGTACGACAGTTGCGGCGACGCTCGCGGCATTGGAAGGCATCGGCCGTCCGACGGTGTTGATCGCCGGTGGCGATGGCAAAGGACAGGATTTTATGCCGCTCCGATCGAGCGTCGAAAGCCGCTGCCGGGCGGTGGTGCTGCTGGGACGCGATGCGCCGACGATCGCGGCCGCATTGTCGGGTGTGACCCCGGCGATCGAGTTTGCGCCGGCGCTCGAAGTCGCGGTGGCTCGGGCGATCGCGCATGCGCAGCGAGGCGATGCGGTTCTGTTGTCCCCGGCATGCGCCAGCCTCGATATGTTCCGCGACTATCTCGAGCGCGGCGACCGCTTCAAGGCTGCCGTGGCGGCGCACGCGATGGAGGTTGCGCATGCCTAGAGATGCCGGCCTCCCGTCGACATCGCCGCGGTTCTCGGCGCTTGCCGCGCTTCCGCGCGAGGGCCGCGCCATGCTCAACTACGACGTCACACTCGCGTGGGCATCCTTGCTGCTGCTCGCGATCGGGCTGGTGATGGTGTATTCGGCGTCGATCGCGATGGCCGAGGCGTCGGCGCATACGGGTTATCGGCCCTGGTATTTCCTTGCCCGGCACGCGGTGTTCGTGGTCGCCGGGCTGGTGGCTGCGTTCGTCGCGTTCCAGGTCCCGCTTAAGGGCTGGCAGCGCGCGGCGCCGTATCTCTTCATTCTCGGTGCGGTGCTTCTGGTCGCGGTCCTCGTGCCGGCTCTGGGCAAGCAGGTGAACGGGAGCAAGCGCTGGCTGTCGCTCTACGTCGTCAATCTCCAGCCGTCGGAGTTGATGAAGCTCTTCGTGGTGCTGTATGCGGCGAGCTACGCCGTACGCAAGGCGGCGTTTCTTCACGCCGAGCAGCCGCTTCGGCAAACCTTGCTCAAGGGCTTTCTGCCGCTGCTGGCGGTGATGATCGCGATCGGTGCGCTGCTCCTGCACGAACCGGATTTCGGCGCCTGCGTAGTGATCGTCGCGATCGCATTCGGCATCCTGTTCCTCGGCGGGCTCGACTGGCGTCTTCTGATCGGGCTGGGCTTTCTGCTTCCGGTCGCGCTGTGGCTGATGATTCGACTCGCGCCCTATCGGCTGCAACGTTTTACCGGTTTTCTCGATCCGTGGTCGGATCCGCTGGGCAAGGGCTATCAGCTCACGCATTCGCTGATCGCCTTCGGTCGAGGCGAATGGCTGGGCGTGGGCTTGGGCGCCAGCGTCGAAAAACTGCTCTACCTTCCCGAGGCGCACACCGATTTCCTGCTTGCAGTGGTGGCGGAGGAGCTGGGCTTTGCCGGCGTGACCCTGGTCGTCGTTCTCTTTGCATGGTTGCTGGTGCGCGCTTACGCGATTGGGCGGCAGGCGGCGCGACTGGAACAGCCCTTTTCTGCGCTGGTGGCCCACGGAATAGGCATCTGGCTCGGCGTGCAGACCTTTATCAACATCGGCGTGAACATGGGCGTGCTGCCCACCAAGGGCTTGACGCTGCCGCTGTTGTCGTTTGGCGGCAGCGGCATTGTCGCCAACTGCCTCGCGGTCGCGATCCTGATGCGCGTCGATTTCGAGAATCGGCGGCTGCTGCGAGGATTCACCGTATGAGCGCCACCGTGATGATCACCACCGGTGGAAGCGGGGGCCACGTTTTCCCGGGTCTCGCCGTCGCTTCGCGGCTCGTCGCCAAAGGATGTGCAGTGTTCTGGCTCGGCACGCGCGACGGCATCGAGGCACGGCTGGTGCCGGAGCATGGCGTCGCCTTCGAAGCGATACGCTTTGGCGGCGTGCGCGGCAAGGGACTCAAGCGCTTGTTGCTCGGTCCGTTCTCGCTGCTGCTCGCGTTCTGGCAAAGCCTGCGCGTGATTCGCCGCCGTGCGCCGGACGTGGTGCTCGGCCTCGGCGGATTCGCATCGTTCCCGGGCGCACTGATGGGCGTCGCGTGGGGACGGCCGCTGGCGATTCACGATGCCAACGCGGTAGCCGGTCTTGCCAATCGCATTCTTGCCTTTGGCGCCGATCGCATCCTGCTCGGCTTTCCGGATGCCCTGCGCGGCAAGCATGCAGCGAAAGTGCAGTGGGTCGGCAACCCGCTGCGCGACGACATCGTCGCCGTAGCGCGACCCGAGCAGCGCTTCGCCGGACGTAGGGGTCCGCTCAAGCTGCTCGTTCTCGGCGGCAGCCTGGGAGCCGTCGCGTTGAACGAGCGCGTTCCGTCAGCACTGGCGCTGCTGGCCCCGTCGCAGCGTCCACAAGTGACGCATCAGGCCGGCGATGCGCACATCGAGGAGCTTCGCCGCGCGTACGCGGAAGCGGGCGCCGCCGCCGAGTGCGTTCCGTTCATCGCCGACATGGCGCGCCGCTACGCCGAGACCGATCTGGTCATTTGCCGCGGCGGCGCGCTCACCGTCGCCGAAGTCGCGGCGGTGGGCGTGGGCAGCGTGATCGTGCCTCTTCCAGGAGCGATTGCCGACGAGCAGACGCAAAACGCCCGTTTCCTGGTCGACGCCGGCGCCGCGAGCCTGGTGCCCCAGTCCGAGCTGACGCCGCGGCTGCTCGCCGACATGCTCGCGGGCTATGACCGCGAAGGCTTGCTCGCGATGGCCATCGCGGCGCGCAGCGTGGCGCGCACCGACGCGACCGAGCGGGTTGCCGACGCTTGCATGGAACTGGCGCGATCGCGATGAAGCACAAGGTCAAACGCGTTCACTTTGTCGGCATCGGGGGCGCCGGCATGAGCGGCATTGCGGAAGTGCTGCTGACGCAGGGTTATCAGGTCAGCGGATCGGACGTCGCGGCGACCGCCGTGACACGCCGCCTGACCGCACTGGGTGCACGCATCGCCGCGGGTCACGCTGCCGACAATATCGCCGGCGCCGATGTCGTCGTCGTGTCGACCGCCGTGGCCCTCGGCAATCCCGAGATCGCCGCAGCGCGGGAAAAAGGCATTCCGGTGGTACCGCGCGCATTGATGCTGGCGGAATTGATGCGGCTCAAGCAGGGGATAGCGGTGGCCGGGACGCACGGCAAGACGACGACAACCAGTCTGATCGCCAGCGTCCTCGCTGAGGGCGGGCTCGATCCGACGTTCGTCATCGGCGGCCGGCTGGTCTCCGCGGATGCCAACGCGAGGCTGGGCAAGGGTGAGTTTCTGGTCGCCGAGGCCGATGAATCGGACGCGTCGTTTCTGGTGCTGCAGCCGGTCCTGGCAGTGATCACCAATATCGACGCCGATCACATGGAGACCTACGAACACGATTTCGCGAAGCTCAAGGAAGCGTTCGTCAATTTCGCACAACGACTGCCTTTCTACGGTACCGCGGTGCTGTGCATCGATGATGCCAATGTTCGCGACATCATTCCGGCGATCACCAAGTCCATTGTCAGCTACGGGTTCGCCGAGGACGCGCAGCTTCGAGCGCAAGATGTCGATCATGCGGGTGGACGTATGCGCTTCGTGGCGGCAGGCGCGAGCATGCGGCCACTGCCGGTGGAGCTCAATCTCGCCGGTTTACACAATGTGCAAAATGCGCTTGCCGCCATCGCCGTGGGACGCGAGGTTGGCGTTGCCGACGGGGCAATCGCCAAGGCGCTTTCGGAGTTCAAGGGCGTCGGTCGCCGGTTTCAGCGCTTTGGCGAAATCGCGATTCCGCGCGGTGGCTTGTTCACCCTGATCGACGACTACGGTCACCATCCCACCGAAATGGCGGCGACGCTCGACGCTGTGCGCAGCAGTTTTCCCGGGCGACGGCTGGTCCTGGCATTCCAGCCGCATCGCTATACGCGAACGCGCGATCTGTTCGAGGATTTCGTCAAGGTGCTGTCGAGCGCCGACGCGCTGCTGGTTGCTGATGTCTATCCGGCCGGCGAGGCTCCGATCGTCGCCGCCGATGGACGCGCGCTGACCCGCGCTTTGCGCATCGGCGGCAGGATCGAGCCGGTATTCGTCGAAGACGTCTCCGAAATGCCGGCGGCGATTCGCGCCATTGTCCGCGATGGCGACGTGGTGCTGACGATGGGGGCGGGATCCATCGGCCAGGTCGCGCCGCTCGTGGCCGCCAGCACATGATCATGACCGAGCCAATGCAATTCACCGGCATGCGCGGCAAGTTGAGCCGCGACGAGCCGCTCGCCAGACACACTGCCTGGCGCTGTGGCGGCAACGCGGATCTCGCCTATGCTCCGGCGGATCGCGACGACCTTGCGGTGTTCCTGCGACAGTTGCCGGAGGACTGCCCGTTAACCGTCATCGGTCTGGGCAGCAACCTGCTGGTTCGCGATGGAGGCGTCCGCGGCGCAGTAGTGCTGATGCATGCGCCGGGAGGAGTGCTCGCGGTCGCCGACGGGTTTGTCTACGTGGAAGGCGGCGTGGCGAGCCCGAAGCTCGCTCGCTTCGCCGCGATGCACGATTGTGCCGGGGCCGAATTTCTTGCCGGCGTGCCGGGCACCGTCGGTGGCGCGCTGGCGATGAACGCTGGGTGTTATGGCGGCGAAACCTGGCGGCATGTGGCAAAAGTCGAGCTCGCCAAGCGCGATGGCACGTTCGCCGTGCTCGAGCCCCGCGATTTCGCCATCGCCTATCGCAGCGTTCTCTTCGCCGGCGGCGGCTCAATCGACGGGGTATTCACCGCCGCGTGGTTCCGGTTTCCGCATGGCGACTCGACTCGCGCGCGCGAGCGCATCAAGGAGCTGCTGGCGAAGCGCATCGCGACCCAGCCGCTCAACCTGCCGAATGCAGGATCGGTGTTCCGCAATCCCGAAGGCGATCACGCGGCGCGATTGATCGAGGTCTGCGGTCTTAAGGGATATGCCATCGGTGGAGCCTCGGTTTCGGAGAAGCACGCGAACTTCATCGTAAATCCAAACGGCGCAGCAAGGGCGTCCGATATCGAAGCGCTGATCGCGCATGTGCGCAAGGTGGTCGCCGAAAAGACCGGCGTCGTCCTGGAACCCGAAGTGCGAATCATCGGGGTGGCCACGGTATGAGCGAGTTCGGAAAGGTGGCGGTGTTGATGGGGCGAGCCCGACTCGGTGCTGCGGAGCAGCTGGTGCGGGAGGGCGAAGCAGCCGCCCATCAGCGTTGTGCGTGGTTGCGGAACGCGGGAATCGTATGAGCGAGTTCGGAAAGGCGGCGGTGTTGATGGGGCGAGCCCGACTCGGTGCTGCGGAGCAGCTGGTGCGGGAGGGCGAAGCAGCCGCCCATCAGCGTTGTGCGTGGTTGCGGAACGCGGGAATCGTATGAGCGAGTTCGGAAAGG
>Ga0210402_10001633_pt1 | contig 22919 bp, 16 predicted proteins | sample IncBWC7MmetaG_FD_161055 | JGI IMG/M metagenome (GOLD analysis project Ga0210402, IMG submission 161055) | Forest soil microbial communities from Barre Woods Harvard Forest LTER site, Petersham, Massachusetts, United States - Inc-BW-C-7-M | ecosystem: Environmental > Terrestrial > Soil >... | reverse complement strand
GACGAATACGGTGGTGAGCTGTCAGGATGAAAAGTCGCAGATCAAGAACCGCGAAAAAGGCATGCGCGTGCTGCGCTCTCGTCTGTACGAGGTCGAGATGCAGAAGCAGCAGGACGCGCTCGCGAAGGAACGCAAGCAGATGGTCGGGTCGGGCGACCGCTCGGAGAAAATCCGAACCTACAATTTTCCCCAGAACCGGCTCACGGACCATCGCATCGGCTTCACCATCCACCAACTGGAGCAGGTGATGGACGGCAAACTGCAGCCGATTATCGACGCGCTGATCACGCACTATCAGGCCGAGAAGATGAAGCAGGAGACGGCGGGGGTGGTGTAAGGCAAGCTTGGCAGCTACCAGATGCTCCGATTCCCCAAAGCGGCTTGAAGTCGAGGATCACGCGTCACGGAATCAGCGTTCCAATGCACGGCGGTTGCGGCGATAATCCGATCCGGCATGTCGGGGACGGTAATGCGGGATATCTTCTGGACAGCCTCGGCCACTGCTGCATCCAATGGCGCAATGACCATGCTTCCCAATCGGATCTCCGAGAGCATTTTCCAGACTCTGCAGCGCGGTCAGCGGCAGCCGACCTCGCTCTGCCAGGTAAATGACCTCGCCGAGCGAGATCGCCGAGCGAAAATCCTCTCACCGTTTTTCTCTTCGGTTGTAATGATTAGACGGGCAGTAGGCGGGAGCTGATTTGAATCGGAGTGATACCAGATACACCGTGGGTATCCAGGACCACCGCCATCAGGAAACATCCCCGACTTACGGAGGCAAGAGCCTCCTTTTGCTTTTGAGGAGGTAGTTCGCGAAGCTTTTCAAGCACCTGCTGTTCGACAGTCATCTGGAATCTCAACCCATCTGCAACCGTATAGCGTGCGTGACAAGCCCGGTTGCGGGCTGGACCTGTGTTGAAATAGACTGGTGCAACTTCGCCATTCCCTCAATGCGGCAGTCGAGCGCCTAACAGCCGCCGCGGTTCCCTCCCCGCGCATGAACGCGGAACTCCTCATCATGTTCACGCTCGATTGCGACCGTGCGTATCTCTACGCGCATCCCGAGCGCGAGCTCACGCCCAACGAAACCCAGCGCTACGACGAAGCTCTCGCTCGCCGGGCTGCCGGACTGCCAGCGCAGTACATCACCGGGCACCAGGAGTTCTGGGGGATGGATCTCATCGTGTCGTCGGCGGTGCTGATTCCTCGCCCGGAGACAGAGCATGTGGTGGAGGCCGTGCTGGAGCTGGCCTCGGGAGTTCGCTCGGAGCACAGCCAAGACCAAAGTCCAAAGCCGCGGACCGGAGTGTCCGCGCCACACGATCTCCGCATCGTCGATGTCGGCACCGGGTCGGGAGCGATCGCTCTTGCCCTGGCGAAAGAGATCCCATCGGCTGAGATCCATGCGACTGATATTTCTCCCGAAGCGTTAGAAATCGCACGAGCCAACGCGGCACGGCATGAGCTCACTTCACGGATCAGGTTTCACCGGGCGGATCTGCTCAACGGCCTGCCACATGGCGAGTTCGAGTTCGTGGTTTCGAATCCTCCCTACGTCGGCGAGTCGGAGGAAGATTCGGTGCAACTCGAAGTGCGCAAGTTCGAGCCGCGAAATGCGGTGTTCGCCGGACCAACCGGGCTCGAGGTAATCGACCGGCTCATCCCGCAGGCGCAGACGGCGCTAATGCCCGGCGGCTGGCTAGTATTCGAGATCAGCGGGACGATCGCCGAAGTCGTGCGGCATAGGCTCGCCGGCTGGATGGACGTTGGCCTGGCAAACGATCTGCAAGGGATTGCGCGAGTCGCAATCGCCAGAAAACCATCAGGCCGCTGAGTACCGCGCCCCCTAGATTCGGACTGCCATCGGCTACCTGCTATGTAGAGTGAGTATACACTCTGTTATATAGGAGTTCGGTAGAGAAACGCAATCCTCGACGCCGCGACCTGTCGGGGGCTTTAGCAGAAGCGACCATGGACCTGATCGTATTGAAACCAGCTATGAAACGGAAGTATCGTAAGGGTGGATTCGATACCGATTGGGCAGGAATCGCTCGGGAAGTAATTTGTTGCATCCAATTTATGAGTGAGTAATCAGATACTTAATAGATTGAAACAAGGGGGTATCCGAACGGAACCCGATGGCAGCATATTCACGGATGAAAGGAGCACGATTATGAAATACAGATTGCTCGGCAAGAGCGGACTTCGGGTCTCCGAAGCGGCTCTCGGCACGATGACCTTTGGCGAGGAATGGGGATGGGGGTCCCCCAAGGCTGAAGCGCAGAAAGTGTATGAGACCTACCGCGAGGCGGGCGGAAACTTCCTTGACACGGCGAATTTCTACACCAACGGCACGAGCGAACGATTCCTGGGTGAGTTCATTCAGGGCCATCGCGAGAGCGCCGTTTTAGCCACGAAGTACTCTAACGCTGCGCCGGGCAACGATCCGAACGCGGCGGGCAATCACCGCAAGAGCATGATGCAAGCGCTGGAAGCCAGTCTGAAGCGATTGCAGACCGACTACATCGACCTGTACTGGGTGCACATCTGGGATGGGATCACGCCCGTGGAAGAAGTCATGCGCGGCCTGGACGATATGGTTCGCCAGGGCAAGGTTCTCTACGTCGGCATCTCGGACGCTCCCGCTTGGTGGATCGCCCAGGCAAACACTCTGGCCGAGCTTCGCGCCTGGACACAGTTCATTGGGTTGCAGATCGAGTACAGCCTCGTGGAGCGAACGGTCGAGCGCGAACTTGTTCCCATGGCGAAAGCCTTGAACGTGGGGGTCGTAGCTTGGTCTCCCCTGGCGCGTGGAATTCTCACCGGGAAATATCACGGCGAAGGCAAGGTCGACGGCGGGAGGATGGCCAATGAGGGAATGAAGGACTTCCTTCCTGAGGAACAACGAGTGGCGCCGATCATCTCGGCTGTGAAGTCGGTCTCCGAACAGACCGGTCGCACCATGGCGCAAGTCGCACTCGCCTGGTTGCGCCATCAAACGGTGCCGGTAATCCCGATCATGGGAGCGCGGAAGGTATCTCAACTCCAGGATAATCTCGCCAGTTTGGATCTGGAACTCTCCGCCGAACAATTGAAGCGCCTCGATACAGCAAGCCGAATCGACCCCGGATTCCCCCAGAGTATTTACGAGAGAGAAATGGTTCGTGCAATCAGGTATGGCGGCGTATGGGACCGCTTGGTGGCCTAGGGGCATCAGGGTGCGTATGGATGCAGGCGAAAATCAAGGGCAGCGTTTGAGCTTTCGCTGTTGGGTAGGATGCATCATTCAAAATCGGCGCAAATAGACGGGCTCTCGATAGAAAATTCTAGAACGTCACCCGCACTCCAAGTTGTGCCGCAAACGGGATTCCAACCGTGGTGCCAGGGCCAAAGAAATCGCCGAGACCGCCGGCTGGAATTTCTAGCTGCTTCAGGGTAGTGATTGGGGCCTGGTTTGCCGGAGCGCAGGTGGGAAAATCAGTGCAAATGGCGGTGACGGTTATACCGTCGGGGGTCGCCACAGGGAGCTGGGCGATGTTGGCAGCAAAGTTGGCGCCCGGATTGTTGCGATTGAACAGATTGAAAAATTCGGCGAACGGATTAATCTGCCAGCGCTCGCCGATCTTGATCGGACGGCTGACGCGCAGGTCCGCCTGAATATAGGGCGTGCCGCGGAATTCGTCGAGGCTCGTCGGCACGGCTTGCGCCGCTCCGGAGAATTGGATCGAAATCCGCCCGTCGTTGGTGGCGTTTGTGATCGTAAACGGCCGCGCACTCTCAGCCTGCGTAATGGTAGTCACCTCGAAACCGCCGGGCACGTGCACGGTTCCAGCAATCACAAAGCGGTGGCGAACATCTTCTCCGGATGGGCCATAGTCGCCTGGTCCGAAACCCGTCAAGGGAGTGCGGTTGCAGACGCCGTTGACATAGTCGAACAGTTCACCGAGCAGGCATCCCCAGGTCTTCGCCGTCGCCAGTGTGTAGTGCGCCGTCAGGCTAAACCGCCGCGCGACGTTACCCTGAATGCCTAACATCAGGGCGTTGTAGCTGGACCGGTTGTCGGAGCGGAAAATGGTCGCTGCGACTGGAACGGAATAGCGATACGCGCGATATCCGTGGCTCCCCTGTTCATGGGTATAGTCGGCGCTCATGATCCAGCGCTCGCCGATGGCATGTTGCACGCCGCCGGTGATATGAATGGCATAAGGCGTCTTATAGTTGGGATCAATGAGCGATGGTGGCGCAACGCTATTCGGATTCACAGCCTGCAATGCCGTTGCCCAACCGCCTTGCGCGAGATCGTTATCGAACATGCCAAACCCGGCGCGAATCACGGTTTTCTCGCTGCCTCCAGGCGAGTATGCAATCCCGATACGGGGGGCGATCTGTTTGCGGTAATCGTGTGGCACCGCTTGCGGGTATCCCAGAGCAGCAAGAAATCCGTTCTGAAAGGACGGATTGGATACCTGGCTTTTCCCGGAAGCGGTGAACAACCCGAAAGTCGTTTGATAACGCACTCCGTAGTTCACCGTCAGGTGGTGCGAAACGCGCCACGAGTCCTGAGCGTAGAGTCCGAGTCGTTGAACGTTCTGGGAAAAGCTGCCGTTACCGGCGGGAGTAAAGTTGCAACTCGAACCGTCCGGTGGAGGGCCGGCTGCGCACTGTGGGCTAAAGTAGAAACTGCCAGGATTTTGCGCGTACACGTCCGGGTTACTTACATATTGAATGAAGGTCTCGTCGGTCGCCGCAAATGCCCCTCCCAGCACCGGTTCGTGAATAAAGTCGATTCCGAACTTGAGCGAATGATCCCCGGTAGCCCGGCTCAGGTCGTAGCGCATCTGGTATTTGTCCTGATTGCGCAGGGCGGGAAACAAAGTGATCGGAGTGGCAAACTGATTGTCGCCAAAAGTTTCGAAACCGGAGACCGTCAGCGCGGTTGCGCTAAAGGGAAACGCCAACGCGAAGCCGAGATTCGAATTCCGCGTCTGGGTGAGATGCAACAGGCTGGCGTCGAATACAAAGCTGCCGAGCCATGTCGGACTGAATGTGTAGGTGTTGCTTAATACCGTGTTCGAATAGTTGTTATGCGTGGTCAGCCCGGTGGAAGGCAGCGTTGCCTGCTGCACCAATGCGTTGCGCGTGATGTAACTGTCTACGGAAGTGCGCAGGAACCACTGCGACTTCGGCGACTGCGCCCAGTCGAAACGCACCGAACTGAGGTAGTCGCGGAAGGGGATGGTGACATTTTGCGGAACGGCGATGGACGGGACGCCGGCAATCAGGCCATCCGCGGCTAACTGCGCCAGCGCTTTGAATTGCGCGGTGCTGGCGGGGCTATAGGCAATGCTCGCATTCTCATGAACATGCTCAAACGAGGCGAACACCCAGAATTTATTTTTCGCGATCGGGCCGCCGAGCGTGGCAACGTAGTTCTGGCGGGAGAATGGCTGCTTCGGATCGGGCGCCGGATTCTCAATCGGGAAGCGCGCATTGAGCGATGCCGCGCGCCCGTAGAAAGCCCCGTCGCCGTGCCACTCGTTGGTGCCGTGCTTGGTGGTGATTACGACGGACCCGGCCGTGGTTCCGCCCGTGTCAGCATCTTCGTTCGCCGTGCGCACCGCAAATTCCTGGATGGCATCGGGGGAAAAGTTTTGCAGGAAGCCGCCGATCCAGTCGTCGGAGTTGTCGCCCCCGTCAACCGATAGTTCGTTGTTCAAACCGGAACTTCCGCCGGTGGAAACCGCGGTGATACGCGCCTTCGTGGGATCGGAAGGCTCGACGGGCTCAGTTCCGGGCACGAGATAAGCAATGTTGGCGAAGCTGCGCGCCGCGAGCGGAAGGGTTTCCAGGTCCCGGCTGCTGACTACGCCCTGATGCACGGCACTCGCCGTGTCGATCGACTCGGTGGTGATTGAGGAAGCATTGCTCCGCACATTCACCGTCTCGCTTCCGCTTTCCGGTTTGAGCGTGACGGTGATATCGCGCACCAGGCTGACGGCAACGTCTACGTTTGCACTGGCCTGGTCAAAGCCTTTGGCCGTCACCGTGACGCGATAGGAACCGGGCAGCAGGCCATCAATGCGAAATTCTCCCCGATCATCCGCCGTTGCCTGGCGAGTCATTGATGATGTGTTGGACCCGGCGATGACCTGGGCATGCGGCACTCGCGCGGCGCTCGCGTCCTGAACCTCTCCCCGCAGTGCGCCGTTCGGATTCTGCGCGCACACGAGCGCAGGAACGGAGACGAGGATCAACGGGAGTACCGAAAGGATAACCGCGCGAACCGGCAAACTCGATTGCTGTGTTTCGGAGCGTGAAAACCTGACGAGCATTAGGTTAGCCATCCGGCGAACAAAGAAATTGCCGCTCTTCAGACTTGCCAGGGGAAGTCGCCTGCGCGGCGAAGCAGACTAGCTCACCGAGAGTAACGGGACGCGTGAATTACTACCAGCGATAGTGGAATCAAGATGATGGGAGAGAAGAACACTCTGCAGGCAGGGCAGGAAGACTTAGCGGACAAGCCACTCTGTAACTCGATGCGTCAATGCCAGAGTCGGGCCATAGCTGGCAAAGACCCACCACAGAGTCAGAAGAGCGGGCGGAATCACGTACCACAGCCGAATTCGCATCGGTTGAGCTTTGCCGGCTCCGGATTCATGCCAGGCAAGCAGGCGCGCCACGCGTGCGCTAATCGATCCGGTCACGAAGCCCACGGTGCAGACCGGAGCGGCATCGACCGGAACCAGTCGCGAGAGCTTGACCAGGGCCGCGGCCAGGTCAATGGCGTCGTCCAGATTCGAAACCGCCGCATCGTCGGCGGCCAGTTCCGCGGTTTGGGACCAGGCACTCTCCAGCCTTGCCATGCCGGGGAAAGGACAGAAACGGAAGACGAGTTTCTTCAGGTTGTCGCGAGACCGCATGTGCGCAAGTTCGTGCTGGAGCGCGATATGCAGTTCGTCACGGCTCAGAAGCGCAACCGTAGCTTCCGAAACCAGCACTCTCGGTCTGCGGACACCCACCAATGTGAGTGGCGGAGCCTCGCGTCTGGAGCAAAACGTCACGGTCTGCGCACCGGCACCCGGGTTCAGAGGATGGGCGCCTTCCAGCCAGCGAGCCACCACGCGAGAGGTCCTGGTCTGGGCGGTGATCACGCGGAAGCAGCCCCAGACAATCAGCAGGAGAGCGCAAATGCCAAGCGCGACGGGCATCGCCCCAATGCCTTCATCGCTCGGAATCGAGCGGGGTTCCAGCAATTGGAACGACGGCACGACAAACGCGAATGTAATGACAACAGAAGCCGCCAGCGGGAGAACCCGCAATGCGAAGAGCAAACCGGCCAGGCTCTGTTCCGTCGCATGCAATACCTTCAGCCAGCGCCACGCGACTGCCACCAGCGCCGAGAGCAGACCGTAGAGTAGAACGAAGAATGTAAGCGAGACGGCGATTCCGCGCAGCGCAAACATCAGCGTGGCTCCCGGGCTTTGAGCTCGCGGCGTTTGCGTTCGACCAGGAGTTGCAGCTCGTCCAGCAGTTGCGCGTCATGGGCGCTCAGCGCTTCCACCAGATACGAAAGAGGCAATGACGAAGCGTCGCCCGAGCCCAGCAATTGCTGGATACCCTCGAGCGCCGCGACCCGTTGCAATTCTTCGGGAGTCTGGCGCGGAGTGTAGCGGAACGCCCGGCCTTCGGCGACGCGGTCGAGCAGGCCCTTTTTGTAGAGACGATCCACGGTCGTCATCACCGTGGTGTAGGCCTGGCGGATCTTGCCGTCGGCAAGCAGTTCGCGAACCGTGGCGCTGCCATGCGACCAAAGCTTTTGCAGCACCTGCTGCTCGAAGGGGCCCAGTTGAGGCCTGGAACCGGATCCGAAAATTGAAAATGCTTTCGTCATTCCAAATGAGTCTGCCCAATGCGCCCAAGGCAAGGGCGTGCCCGAAAAGCATACCATTCGGATGGGCGCGCAAGACACCCCAAATTGAGAAACAGACGTATCCCCCTCAAAAAATGCACAAAGTTTGCGCAAATCGTGCCGGGATCCGGGAGAAGACGACAAAGTCCGGGGAATTGGGAGCGCCGGAATGGAGGCTGAAAAGTGCGGTCTCACGGCCGAGGCCTGCTAGTGCGAGGCGGTCACCGGCAGAATCTCTTCCACGTCGACCTTAGTGGGATAATTTCCCGTATAGCAGGCGGAGCAGTAAGTGGTTTTTTCTCCGTCCGCGCAAGCTTTTTTAAGACCTTCGAGCGAGAGATAGGCGAGCGAGTCGGCGACAATGAAATCGCGAATCTCATCGATCGTCTTGTTGGCGGCAATCAGCTCCTTTTTGGAAGGCGTATCCACCCCGTAGAAACAGGGCGAGATGGTCGGCGGGCAGGAAATCCGCATGTGGACTTCCTTCGCACCCGCATTACGAATCATGCGCACGATCTTCCTGCTGGTGGTGCCGCGCACAATGGAATCGTCGACCAGAATCACTCGTTTGCCCTCGAGCAGGCCGTGAACGGCATTCAGTTTCAGCTTCACCCCGAAGTCGCGGACCGACTGTTGCGGCTCGATGAAAGTGCGTCCGATGTAGTGGTTGCGGATGAGGCCAAGGCGAAAAGGGATGCCGCTTTCAGCGGCGTATCCGATGGCTGCGGTATTGCCGGAATCGGGAACTGGCACGACGATGTCCGCATCCACCGGGGCTTCGCGCGCGAGCTGGCGTCCCATGGCATCGCGGCTTTGATCGACCGAGCGGCCAAACACCAGACTGTCGGGACGCGAAAAATAAACGTGTTCAAAGATGCAGCTCGATTGCGCTCGAGACGGCGAGTAAAAACGCGAGCTGATGCCTTCGGGCCCGACGATGACCAGTTCGCCGGGTTTGACGTCGCGTTCGTAGGTGGCGCCGAGCAAATCAAAAGCACAGGTTTCCGAGGCAAAGACGACCGTATCCTTCTTCTCGGAAGTCAGAGCCGGGATGCGTCCCATCGCCAGCGGGCGGAACCCCCGCGGGTCACGGGCGGCGAAGATACGGTCGCGGCTGATCATGACCAGCGAAAAAGCCCCTTCCACGCGGCGCAGGCTGTCGGCGATGGCGTCCGGCAGGGTCTGCTCGCGGGAAAGCGCAATCAGGTGAACCAGCACTTCCGTGTCGCTGTTGGTCTGGAAGATCGAGCCCTGGCCCTCCAGCTTCGCGCGAATCGCCTGTGCGTTTACCAGGTTGCCATTATGGGCAATCGCGATCGTGCCCTTGTTGGATTGCACCATGATGGGCTGGGCGTTCAGCAATGCCGAATCGCCGGCGGTCGAATATCGGGTGTGGCCGATGGCAAGAACACCGCGCAGAGAAGCCAGCACTTCATGGCTGAAAATATCGGCGACCAGCCCCATCGACTTGTGCTGGCGCAGGCGTTCGCCGTCCGAGGTGACGATGCCCGCCGATTCCTGCCCACGATGCTGGAGGGCATGCAGTCCGAGATAGGCAAGCTTCTCCGCCTCGGGATGTTCGTGGATGGCGACCACACCGCATTCCTCGCGAAATTTGTCGGAAGTCAGCATTTAGCACTTGAGCCTTTAGCCCTTAGCCAATTCAAAACCGCTCGCCTCGGGACGGCCGCCCGGCCGGGCAAACTAGTCCGCAGCGGCAACGCCCGCTTCGGTCCGCAACGCCCTTTCCAGCGCGCCTTCATACGCTTCCCGCAACTCGGCGACGCTTGCTGAAATCACCGGCTGGCCATTCACCGCGATCTCAACCCTGTCCGATCCCGTTTCGCCCAACACATCCGCGAAGACGCCATACTCCTCCGCTACTTGTTGGATTCGCGGCAAATGAATTGGGTCGCAGCTTAGTACGACACGGCTGGCATCTTCTCCGAACAGCAGGAACTCAGGCGCTACTTGCTGCCCGGGCAATCGGACGCCAAAGCCCACTCCGCCTGGCAGCGCCGACTCCACCAGCGCCACGGCTAATCCGCCATCGGAGCAATCATGAGCGGACTCGACCAGGCCCCCCCGGATTAGGGCCACCAGAGCCCGTTGCAGCGTGGCTTCCTTGTCGATATCCAGTTCCGGCGGATAGCCCCACAAAGCTCCGAGAATCTCTTTCGCATACTCGGACGAGCCGAACTCTAGCTCAGCGTCAACCGCGTCGCCAGCTTCATTCGCGCGCAGCAAGACGACTTTTCTTCCGGCATTCACGAAATTCATCTTCACCGTTTTGTGGACGTCTTCGAGAATTCCGACCACCCCAATCACCGGAGTCGGGTAAATACCCTCGCCCAGAGTTTCGTTGTAGAAGCTGACATTGCCGCCGGTAATCGGCGTATCCAGTTCCTCGCAAGCTTTGGTAATCCCGTCAATCGTCTGCGAAAACTGCCACATAATGTGCGGCTTTTCGGGGTTGCCGAAGTTGAGGCAGTTGGTGGCACCGATCGGAGTCGCTCCGGCGCAAGCCACTTTGCGGGCGGCTTCGGCGACCGCGTGCATGGCGCCGAGACGAGGATCGAGATAGCACCAGCGGCTGTTGCCGTCGAGCGCCATGGCCAATCCGCGATTGGAGCCCTTGATGCGGATGACGCCAGCATCGCCCGCTCCGGGCGCCTCGACAGTGTTGGTCTGCACCATGTGGTCATATTGCTGCCACACCCAACGCTTCGAGCAAATGTTGGGGCTGGTGAGTAAACGCTTGACCTGAACCGAGAAGTCTCCGCTTTCGGCGAGCTTAATATGCTCCGGCATTTCCCGATCGACCGGCGGTTCCCAGCGCGCCAGCGGACGTTTGTACACCGGCGCGTCGTCGGTGAGCGCGGCATTCGGAAGTTCCGCGACCACCTCACCATGTTCGAGCACCCGCATCTTCGCGTCGGAGGTGACCCGCCCGATTTCAACCGCATCGAGTCCCCACTTCTGGAAGATGCGGAAGACTTCTTCTTCGCGGCCCTTCTGCGCGACCAGCAACATGCGCTCCTGCGACTCGCTGAGCATGATCTCGTAAGGTGTCATGCCCGTTTCGCGTTGCGGGACGCGATCGAGCTCGATTTCAACACCTGTGCCGCCCCGCGCGCCCATCTCGCAAGTTGAGCAGGTCAGGCCGGCAGCGCCCATGTCCTGGATTCCAACGATCGCGCCCGTTTGCATCGCTTCCAGGCAGGCTTCGAGCAGCAGTTTTTCGAGGAATGGGTCCCCAACTTGCACGTTCGGCCGCTTCGCTTCCGAGCCTTCGCTGAACTCCTCGCTCGCCATAGTGGCGCCGTGAATCCCGTCGCGTCCCGTCTTCGAGCCCACATAAATTACGGGATTCCCCTCGCCCGACGCGCGCCCATAAAAAATCTGGTCGCGGCGAACCAGGCCGAGAGCGAACGCATTCACCAAAGGATTGCCGGAGTAGCAAGGCTCGAACTTCACCTCGCCGCCAAGGTTAGGGACACCGAAACAGTTGCCATAAGAAGCGACGCCAGAGACGACGCCCTCCATAACCGAGTGATTCTTGTGAATTTCCGCTTGCGCAGGGACAGCCGCCCCCGGCTGTCCAGCCGAGCGCCGTTCGGCATCTTCCGAAATGGGTCCAAACCGCAGCGAGTCCATCACCGCCACCGGCCGCGCGCCCATGGTGAAAATATCGCGCAGAATTCCGCCGACGCCCGTGGCCGCTCCCTGAAATGGTTCGAGGAACGACGGATGATTATGCGACTCGATTTTGAATGCGCAGGCCCAGCCGTCGCCGATGTCAACGATTCCGGCATTCTCCCCCGGCCCCTGCACCACCAGCTTGCTGCGGGTCGGCAACCGCTTCAGGTGAACACGCGACGACTTATAAGAACAGTGCTCGCTCCACATCACGCTGAAGATGCCAAGTTCGGTCCGCGTGGGCTCGCGTCCGCCGAGCAGCTGCTTGATTTTTTCGAATTCATCCGGAGTGAGGCCGTGCTCCCGGATCATCTCCGGCGTAATCGCAACACTGATCGCAGAGGTGGTCATCAGGGAATCTTTATTGTCGCACCTCCACCAATTTTTCGCATGTGGATTCTTAGCAAGCCGGTGTGGAGCGGGCACTCTTGTCCGCTGCCTTTGACGTTGAATTTCCCACTTAGAAGTCGCGACCAACTTCAGAGTCAAGATCAACCTCAAGATCAAAGGCGGAGGACAAGAGTGTCCGCCCCACCCGCGCGTCTATACTGTCGCAGATGAAGTCCGTCATCGTCGGCACCGCCGGACATATCGATCACGGCAAGACGGCGCTCGTGAAAGCCCTGACCGGCATCGATGCCGATCGCCTGGAAGAGGAAAAGCGGCGCGGCATCACTATTGACATTGGGTTCGCCCACCTCGAACTCCCCGCCCCCGATGGCAGCCGGATTCGGCTGGGTTTCGTCGACGTCCCCGGCCACGAGCGCTTCGTGCGCAACATGCTTGCGGGCGTTGGCGGCATCGACCTGGTGCTGCTCGTGATCGCGGCCGATGAAGGGATCAAGCCGCAGACTCGTGAACACTTCGAGATCTGCCGCTTGCTTGCGATTCGCCGCGGCATCACCGTGCTTACCAAATCCGATGCGGTAGACTCGGAGACGCTCGAAGTGGTGCGGCTGGAAGTGGAAGACTATGTACGCGGATCCTTTCTCGATACGACTCTCGCTCCGGTGCGCTCGCCAATCATCGCTGTGAGTTCGTTGACGGGCGCAGGCTTGGACAAGTTGAAATCGGCGCTCGCCAAGGTCGCCTCCGAAGTTACGGCGAAAGACTCGGCGGCGCTGGCCCGCCTTCCCATCGATCGTGTATTCACCATAAAGGGCTTCGGCACGGTCGTGACCGGCACGCTCGTTGCCGGGACGATCGGCAAAGAAGAAGAGCTCGAAGTGTTTCCTTCCGGCCAGCGAGTCCGAGTCCGAGGCGTGCAGGTGCATGGCTCGCCTGCGGAAGCCGCCGTGGCAGGGCAGCGCACCGCATTGAACCTCGCCGGACTCTCCACCGAAGACCTGGCCCGCGGGATGACGCTCGCGACCGCGGACACGTTCCGTTCCACATCGCGAGTCGATGCGCTGCTTTCGCTTCTTCCCTCAGCGAAGCCGTTTAAAGACGGCGCGCGCGTGCACTTTCATGCTTACACGACGGAAACGATCGCGGAAGCGCGGCTGTATGGAGTCAAGCAGCTGAAACCGGGCGACGAAACGTATGCGCAATTGCGATTCGCCCAACCCATGCTGCTTCTCCCCGGAGATCGCTTCATCGTGCGGCAGTTTTCACCGGTAGGGACCATTGGCGGAGGCGTCATGCTGGATGCTTCGCCTCCGACTCGCAAGCAACGCGCGGAAGATGCGATCGCATTTCTCAGGATCATGCGGGATGGTTCTCCGGAAGAAGTGCTCGGAGCGCGCGCTGCGCGGCGAGGGGCGATCGGCCTGCGCCTGGACGACATACCCGGAGAAATGAACATCCGGCGAGAAGAAGCGGCGAAGCTGGCGGCAAAGGCTGGTCTCGTGTGGTGTAATCCCGTGCTCGTTGCGCCGTCGGCATTCGCAGAAGTAAAGGCGGATGTACTTCGCGCCCTCAAGAAATTTCACGACGCGAACCCCCTGGTAGCCGGGATGAGCAAGGAAGAACTTCGCGATCGCATCAAAGTTGGCCCCGAGGTCTTCCACAGCGTGCTGGGAAACTTAGCCGAAGAAAGGAAACTCGAAGTCGCAGGCGAACTCGTCCACCTGCCCGGCCGCGGCGTGGTAATGAAAGACGAAGAAGCCGAATCGAAGCAGATCATCGAGCAGGCATTTGCTTCCGCCGGGTTGAAAGTTCCGTCGCTCAAAGAAGTGCTGGCGGGCCTCAAGGTCGATAAAGTCCGCGCCCAGAAGATTGTCACCCTGCTCTTGCGCGACAGAGTTCTAATCAAGATCTCGGAGGACCTAGTCTTCCACCAGAGCGCCCTCATCGACCTTCGCCACAAGATAGCCGCGCTCAAGACTACCGCTCCGAAAATTGACGTGGCCGGTTTCAAAGATATGACTGGAGTCAGCCGCAAATATGCGATCCCGCTGCTCGAATATCTGGATCGCGAGCGAGTGACGCGAAGAGTCGGGGATGAGCGCGTGATTCTATAAGTGCTCGCCTAGGGACGGACGCATTCGTCCGCCCCCAGCCGAGCGCAGCTCGGCCTCAGAATCAGAATCCATTCAGATCTTCTCTTCCGGAAACTCGACTTCCAACGCCAATGGCCCGGTCACGCGGTTGGTCAGGTTCGCCAATCCAACCAGCATATGCAAGTCAACAATCTGTTCGTCGGAAAAATGTTTCTTGAGTTCCGCGAAGTCGTCATCGCTGGCGCGGTCGGGAGTGCGGGTAAGTTTTTCCGCATAGCCGAGCGCCACTTGCTCGGGCACACTAAATCCCGAGTCGTTCCCCTCCTTCAGAGCCTTCATCTGTTCCGGCGTGAGTCCAACGCGCTGGGCGCCCTGGTTGTGGTGTTGCGTGCAGTAATGGCATCCGTTGATGAGTGAGACTCGGAGATACACCGCCTCGTACAGCTTGCGGTCGAGCGAACGCCCCACGCTGGCATAGAATCCCAGAAAGTTGCCAAGCATCGCGGGACGGTGCGCCAGCGCTTTCTGGATGCTGCCGGGCTTGCCTTTCAGTTTGCCATCATAAATTTCCTTAACTTCCGGGCTGGCTCGCGCAGGTTCAATCAGACGAATCCGTGCCATATGTCCTCCCCAATGCCCCTCTATAATAAACGCAGAGAATTCTTCACTCACTCCCAATGTTAACAATTCGAGCCGCCACTCTCGCCGACGCTGCCCTCCTCAGACGATTGATCTGGGAACTTGCCGACTATGAGAAAGCTCCGGATCAAGTCCGGACAACGGAGGCCGACATCGCGCGCGACGGCTTCGGCGCGAAGCCTCAGTTTCGTGCCGTAATCGCGGAATGGCAAGGACAGACCGCGGGCTATGCGCTCTTCTTTAGCGTCTACTCGACTTGGCGAGGTGCTGGATTGTTTCTGGAGGATCTTTTTGTGCGTCCTGATTTTCGCGGGCGCGGAGTCGGCAAAGCGCTTCTTGCCAGCGTTGCGCGGGTCGCGGAGCAGGAAAACGGCGCTTTCATCCGGTGGGAGGTGTTGAACTGGAATCAGCCCGCTATCGCGCTGTATCAGGCGCTGGGCGCCGATTTTTTCGACGACTGGCGAACGGTTCTCCTGGCGGGAGACGGTCTGCGGAAATTGGCGGAGAAAGCTTCATGAAGCGAATACGGATCATCGGCGCTGGCCTCGCGGGATCGGAAGCAGCGTGGCAGTGTGCCCGGCGCGGCGTCGCCGTCGAATTATTCGAGATGCGGCCGGTACGCGCGACCCCCGCCCACCAGACGGACGACTTCGCGGAACTGGTCTGTTCCAATTCCCTGAAATCCGACAGCGAGAACACTGCACCCTGGCTGCTGAAAGAGGAAATGCGGCGAGCAGGTTCGCGGCTGCTCGAAATCGCCCGCGAAACCGCAGTGCCTGCCGGGCACGCTCTGGCCGTGGACCGCGCCGAGTTTTCACGAAAGGTAACGGAGGCAATTTCGCGCGAACCACTCGTCACGATTCGCCGCGAAGAGGTCATCGAAGTCGAGGCAGGCGAGCTCACCATTATTGCAACCGGCCCGCTGACGTCGGATCGGCTGTCACGGGAAATTGTGCGGCTGAGTTCTCCGCGGGATTCGGCGGGAGGAGTCGGCTTCGATCCTTCGCGGGGCGAAGCCCCGCCACCACACAATCTTTATTTTTACGATTCGATCAGCCCCATCGTCGAAGCCGATTCCATCGATATGAGCAAGGTGTACCTGGCGGCCCGGTACGATAAGGGATCGGCCGACTACATCAATTGTCCAATGTCGAAGGCCGAGTACGACGTTTTTTACGATGCACTGCTCGCGGCCCAATCGGTGGAGCAGAAAGACTGGGAAAAGCTGAATTACTTTGAAAGCTGCCTGCCCATTGAAGAGATCGCCCGGCGAGGCCGCGATACTTTGCGTTTCGGGCCGATGAAGCCGGTCGGACTGAAAGACCCTCGCACGGGCAGAATTCCCTACGCTGCCGTGCAATTGCGCCAGGAAAATCTGCGCGCCGATTCTTACAATCTTGTCGGATTTCAGAATCACCTGAAATTTGGCGAGCAGGCGCGCGTGCTGAGTTTGATCCCCGGACTGGAAAGCGCGCGGTTTCTGCGCTACGGACAGATTCACCGCAACACCTATATCAACTCGCCCACCCTCCTGAGCGCAACGCTGCAAATGAAGGCGCATCCGAATGTGTTATTCGCGGGACAGATCTGCGGCGTCGAAGGCTACGTCGAATCGATCGCCACCGGTCTGATGGCGGGAATACACGCTGCGACGCTTGCAACCGGCGGCGAACCAGCGGCTCCGCCGCGAGCGGCCGCGTTTGGCTCGCTGGTCCATTACATCACGCAGGCGGAGAGCAAAAGCTTTCAGCCCGCCAACATCACTTTTGATCTGCTGCCCGCCCTCGACCGCAAGATTCGCGACCGCCAGGAACGCCATCGACTGCAGTGTGAACTTGCCCTGAGGGAGTTCGAGGCTTGGCTCCGGCTCAACTCTGTTCAAGCCACGCTGCCGACGCCCTCAGCCGTCTGAGGCGCGGCAAGCCGCGTCTCTATGGAATTGGCAGTTCCGCTGCCAACAAACGAATCCGAGATCGCGCCGGAACAAAGCACCTCCATTTCGCGTACCTCAAGTCAGGAGCAACGCTGCGCTTTCATTTCCGGGCGGGCCCCGTCGAACCTTCACATGTCATTTCGCGATCTCATCCAGGACGTCTTTCGAACCCTTTGGGCGCACCGCGTCCGCACCCTGCTGACCATGTTCGGAATTGCCTGGGGAGTGGTCTCGATCGTCTTGATGGTCGCGGCCGGCGAGGGCCTTCGCGTCGGCCAAGCCAAACAGGCCGAAACCCTGGGCCGCGACATCATGATCGTCTTCCATGGCCGTACCAGCCTGCAGGCTGGCGGCACGCGAGCCGGCCGCCTGGTGCACTGGACGGATTCCGATATACCCCATCTTCAGGAAGAGGCGATGGATTGCCAGTACGCGATCCCGGAGCTGGAGCAGAACACGGTGCGATCGCACACCGCTTACAACGCGGCCGCCTTCACGGTAACCGGCTCGACGCCGGAGTTTGCCGAGATTCGCAGTCTCGGGGTAAGCGAGGGCCGCTTCTACAATCAGGATGACCTCAACGAAAACCGGCGCGCGGCCTTTCTCGGGTCCGATGCGAAAAAACAGTTATTCGGCAGTCGTCCGGCCGTCGGCCAGTTCGTCTACCTCAACGACATACCCTTCACCGTCGTCGGCGTAATGTCGTCCAAGAAACAGGACTCCAGTTACGACGGGTGGGACGTCAACAAAATCTTCGTTCCTTTCTCTGCCATGCGCCGCGAGTTCCCCGATAAGCCGCCCGGAACGCCCGACACCTTCGACCAGTTGCTGGTCGTCCCGCGCTCCGTCGAGCACCACGAAGCCTGCAAGGGAGAGATCCGGCGGGTGTTGGGAAGATTGCACGACTTCGATCCCCGCGATAAAGAGGCCTGCCCCATCTGGGACACGATTCAGGAGGCAAAAGCCTTCCGCACCATGACGGATGGCATGAAATACTTTCTAGGCGCGGTCGGGGTTGTGACTCTGTTTCTCGGCGGCCTCGGCGTCATGAACGTCATGCTGGTAGCGGTTCAAGAGCGCACTCGCGAAATCGGAGTCCGCAAAGCCATCGGAGCTCCCGCGAACAGCATCCTGCGGCAGTTTTTCCTGGAAGCGCTCATTGTTGCGTTGATCAGCGGCGGCACGGGTTTGATGATCGCGTTCGGCCTGTGTGCGCTGGTCAACCTGCTGCCGATGCCGGACTTCTTTGCCGGCCTGTTGCCGACATGGCAAACAGGAACCGTTGCCTTCGCCGTTCTCGGGACCATTGCGATCCTGTCCGCCCTCTATCCGGCTCGCCGCGCCGCCGCCATCGCTCCCATCGAAGCCTTGCGCCACGAGGCAGGCGGCTAACATGATCTATCAGATCCTCAGCGAAGCCTGGATTGCATTGCGGCGCAACCGCACTCGCAGCGCCCTCACCATGCTGGGCATCGTTTGGGGAATCGCCACCGTCACACTGCTGATCGCATACGGTGGCAGCTTCCGTGAAATTCTGGTCGGCGGCTTCAACGCCTTCGGCAAAGGCGCCGTCATCTGCTGGCCGCAGCAGACCAGCGAGCAACCCGGCGGCCAGCGCGCCGGCAAGAAAGTCGTTCTCGAAAAAGCTGACATCGACATGATCAGGGAGACCGCCAACTATGTGCGCCACGCGTGTCTCGAGACCGTGCGCCGCCCCGGCATTGCCTATGGAAATCGCATGGTCGGCACGGCGCCCGTCCGCGGGGTTTGCCCGGAATACGGCGATATGCGCAACGAACAGCCGTCCGAGGGCCGCTGGATCAACTCGCTCGACGAGCTCGAGCGGCGCCGCGTCGTTTTTCTCGGAGCGCGCGTGCGCGAGCAGTTGTTCGGCGGACGCCCTGCCGTCGGCGAAACGGTCGTCGTTGCAGGCGTGCGGTTTACTGTCATCGGCACCATGGATCGCAAGATTCAACTGAGCAACTACTTCTCCAGCGACGACGAGTCGACATGGATACCCTACTCTGCGGCGAGTGATCTCTGGAATGCGAAGTATGGCGACGTGCTCGTGTTTGAACCCATCGCGCCACAGTTCGAGGCGCGCGCGGAGGCGCAGGTTCTCGCCGCAATCGCCACCCGCCAGCAATTTTCCCCCACCGACAAGAAGGCGATTCAGATGTTCGGTCGCGAAGAGTTTCGGCCCGTCATCAACGGCATCACGATCGGTCTGCAAGTGCTGCTTATCTTTATCGGTATTCTGACCCTCGGGATCGGCGGCGTTGGCGTCATGAACATCATGCTCGTTTCGGTGGATGAGCGCATCCGTGAAATCGGCTTGCGGCGTGCGCTAGGCGCCAGGAAATGGCACATCAAAACCCAATTCCTTGCGGAGACCCTGCTCATCATGCTGCTCGGCGGCGCCATCGGGATCGTGGTGTCCTATGTGGTTGCGGTGGGCGTGGGAACCCTCCCGCTGCTGGGCCCGCTGTTCGAAGACGACTCTGGGAAAGCGGACATCCACCTCAGAATTTCATTCTTTACGGTTATGATTTCAACGCTGGTGTTGCTGTTCGTCGGAGTGCTGAGCGCAATGATTCCCGCCTCGCGAGCCGCGAACCTGGATCCCGTCGAGGCGCTGCGCTATGAATAATTCCCCCGGTGGAGCGACAGGGCGCCTTCGCCCGGTCAGCCATTGACGCCGCAAGTCTCAGCGCGATACCTTTGCGGCGTTGGTTCGAGGTGATCGAATGCCCGTCTCCGCCGTCGATTCCGTACAGCCCGCCCTGCAGCACACGCGCCAACAACTCTTCACCGGTTTCCGCTTCGGGCAATGGTCTCGGCTGGCGCTGGTTGGAATTCTGGCAGCGGAACTCCACGTCGGCGGATGCAGTGTCCCTAACTTCGGCGGCGGTTGGCCTCGTGTCCCACAGAAAAACGATGGCGAGTTTCTTCCATCGGGCTTGGCGAATGTTCTCTCTCCCTTCGACCGGGCGAACATCCCCGCAAACATTTCCGAGCACATCGCGCAGTTCATTGGATTGATCCTGGTCGGAATCTTCGCCTTTATCGTACTGGCGCTCGTTTTTCTTTACCTCAACAGCGTATTCCGGTTCATCCTCTTTGACTCCGTTCTAAGCCGGCAATGTTCGATTGGTGATGGTTGGCGAAAATGGCGGCACGCCGGCGGCCGATTCTTTCTGTGGCAAATTGTGTTTCTGGTTTCGACGTGGCTGTCGCTGGCGTTTTTCGTGGGCTTGCCGCTGGCCCTGGCATTCGCCGCGGGATGGACGACAGATCTGCGGCAACACATCGTGCGCCTGATTGTCGGAGTGATTCTGCTCGCGGGCCTGTTCCTAGCGTTCGTGCTGGCAGTAGCCGTGATTCAGGCGCTCGCCAAAGATTTTCTGGTGCCGATTATGGCTCTCGAGAACCTCGACTTCGCCGACGGATGGCGCCGCCTGCTGGCGATGATCGGCTTGGAGAAAGGGCGATTTGCCATTTACCTGCTGCTTAAGCTGGTGCTTGCCATTGCGGCGGGAATCCTGTTCACCATCGTCGCGATCGTTCCAGCGTTGTTGGTCCTTGTCCCTGGCGGGATTGCAGTGCTGGCCGGTAGGGCCGCGGGCATGGGATGGAACGTTACGACGATCAGCCTGGCAATCGTCTTTGGCAGCGTGCTGCTGCTCCTGCTGATTTACCTGATCGCTCTGGTGAGCGTGCCGGCCACGGTCTTCTTCCCGGCGTACGCGATCCATTTCTTTGCGTCTCGATATCCGACTCTCGACGCGCTGCTGAATCCTGCCCCCGTGCTTCCAGCGCCGGAATCGCCCCCGGTCCCGCAATCTCCGCCGCCGTTCCAGGCGCCGCCGTTACCGCCGTCGGCCGAGCCCATCGGCTAATCTCGCTATCTGGAGAGCCGGGCGCCCCGCCCGGCAGCCTAATTCCCCACGGACGGGCGAGGCGCCCGTCACGCCACTATTTTTGTGCGGGGCTCGGCTTGTGCTCATGCCCCCAACTGAAGCGCCGTCCGATGATGCACTTCACGATCAAATGATCGGCGGAGTTGGAAACATCCACTCCGGCGCCAAAATTAACCTCCCAGTTCGGCGAAAGATTGAGGTCAATCACAGGAAAGATCTGTTGCGACTGCTGGGAAACGGGATTGAAGTTTGAGACCGGCCCCAAGCCTCCGTAGTATTCCAGACCGCCGGTGATTTTCTTGGTGAAGTCAAAACTGACTTTCACATTCGGGGAAAATTCCCATCCCCTGCCTGTGTTCAGACCATGCAACGCCCGGTCAAACGTCGGATTCAAGGAGAAATACCAGCGCCCCAGTTGCTTGTCGATGATGGGACGAAGCTCGTAGCTCCAGCTGTCCTCCGCAAACTTTCGCCGCTGATACCCAATTTCCTGCGCGACGCTCAGTCCAACCGGCAAGTGCCACGACTTCGGAGCCGTGATGCGCGGGCGAATGTGATCGCCCACCCAGTTCCAGCCACCACCGCCTGAACCGCCGGGCTGAATGCTCGAGAACACATAGAAGCCGGTTTCGAACCAGTCAGTCCAGCCCTGCGTGATCTCCAAGGTTTCGTGCATGGCATGATTCGAAGGGACCACGCCATTGATTACCCGCTTTGAGCCGTCCACGGTGAAGTTGGAATGTATTTCCACCATGGTGACGTTGTTCGGAGTCGCTTCCGAAGAGTAGACCTGTATTTCGTAGTTGTCCTGAGCATGCGCGGGCGGACTCAGCATGAAAAGAGTGGTTGCCGGGAGGACGATTCCAAGCGCTAAGCAGGGGATGTATTTCACCATGTTTCCTTGATGAGAGATTGCGGGAATTCGACCGCATTTGATTTTCGGTGGCGCAGCGCTTCAGCGCCACGGTAACTCAATTGTATTGGATTCGGATGCACCGCCTGCGGAACGATTGTTTCGCATCAAGGCATCGCATCAGCGATGCCGCAAGTTCATTGAAAATCAGAGGCCCCTTTCGGGGCTGAATATTGCAAACGCCGTGGAACTCTCTTCATCGTCCAGGTGTCCAATGTTTCAGGACACGCGCGTGCCGGTTTCCCTTTTCAAGAGAGGAAATTCAAATGGCATTCTCCACGGCAGGCGGTGGTCCGTTTTCGACAGGTCCAAAAATGAACGTCACTCCCTTGATTGACGTTCTGCTGGTGCTCATCATCGTTTTCATGTTGGTTGTAATCGAGCAGAAGCCCGTCGGTTTGCAGACAGAGATTCCGCAGCAACCCAAGTCGATAGGTCCCTCGATCCCGCCGCCGTTGACGACGATCGTGATTCAGATTCATCACGCGAAGCCGGGCTTCGAACACCCGAGGTTGATGGTGAATGAAGAAACAGTGGACTGGGATCACCTGCGCGAACGGCTGTGGGATATTTTCGCCATTCGCGTGGAGCGGATCGCCTACGTCGAGGCCGACGACGATATCGATTTCCAGGACGTGGCGGATGTGATTGCAATTGCTCGGATCGCCGGCGTCGACCGCGTGGGGCTGCTGACCGATGATGGGAAGCATGCTCCCATGGCGGGGAAAGCTGTCGCATAAGGCGCTGCGGGCGCGGAGGGGGTAGGAATGGGCGATGGAACCTCTGATCAAGACAGTGACCCCGGCCGTCGGATGTCATTGCAGCCGCTCGTCAGCAGCCGTCGCAGCCCTTTCTGGAAGCGTGTAATCGAGGCGGCCGTCGTTCGCAATTGTGAAGCTTCTGGCGCATCCGCAAGGGCGCCTGAGTGGAGTCGCTTTGATGGCCTAAGCCTCAATGGTCCCGTTAGCGGAGCTAGAGGGTGCGTACTCAAAGCGGCAAGCTCTCCGAAGCGGGTGCCGTGACTGACAAAAAATGGTCATCAGGCCCACCCCTTCGCACAGGAGCATTTACGAAACGTGTTCTTTCGACTGTTTCCGGGAATGCTTATCACCTCGGCAACCCTGCATTCTCTCCGATACGGACCGGCACAGCCGAAGCCGCGCTCCACCCCAGACCGATTCATGAAACGAGTCCTAGTCGCGCGCCCGATTCTTAATCCAGATAGGCGAGCCAATAAACCCGAACGCCCGACGAATCTGGTTCTCCAGAAAGCGCTGATAGGAAAAGTGCAGCTTCACGGCGCGGTCGGTGAACAGCACGAACATGGGCGGCGCAACTCCGGCCTGCGTCATATAGAGGATTTTCACGCGCTTGCTCACCGGAACGGAGGCGCGTTCAAAGTCAACCGTCCTCAGGAAACGGTTCATCTCGCCGGTCGTGATGCGCTTGCGGCGCTCGGCAGCCA
>Ga0210402_10001632_pt1 | contig 22925 bp, 21 predicted proteins | sample IncBWC7MmetaG_FD_161055 | JGI IMG/M metagenome (GOLD analysis project Ga0210402, IMG submission 161055) | Forest soil microbial communities from Barre Woods Harvard Forest LTER site, Petersham, Massachusetts, United States - Inc-BW-C-7-M | ecosystem: Environmental > Terrestrial > Soil >... | reverse complement strand
AGAACTCGCAAAACGGCTTGTCGGTTATGGCGTGAGCGGGGGACCAGTCGAAGTCGAAAGGCACCAGGCACTCGTCGACATGGTCCGGCTCGCCCTGCGGCCCGTATTCGGGAATTTGGGCGCCATGCCCCGAGTAGAAGAGCATGCGCTGGTCGCCATCGTGCACGTCGTCGAGCAACCAGTGCAGGCGGTCCAGGATTGCCTGCGTGGTCGCCCGATCGTTGAGCACCACTCTGATCTCGCCGGCGTTGAAGCCGCACTCCTGCAAGACCGAGCTCATCAAGAACGCGTCGTTGACGCATCCCTCGAGCTTGTTTCGCGGATCCGGATAGTCGTTGATGCCCACCAGCAATGCGCGCCGCGTCGGTGTGGCGACGACTCGAAGCAATCCTCGCGCAATCGAGGTGAATGACTTGGGCTGCGGCCCGCCGACGAGATCGCGCCATACCGTCGCCACGGCGTTGGCGTGACCGAGGTACCAAGTCGCGTCGTGATTGAGCAGATCGTTGGGGACGTCGAATTGGGTCGTGACTTGCTGGAAGTTGTTCGCGGTGAGATTGATCGGGTACGTCAGGACGTGATCTTCCGGGTTGAAAAGGTGGTACCACTCGCGTGCTTCCAGCGCCACGATCCGGCCCGCAAAGACGTCACGGACCGCGGGATTGCCAATTTGCGATCCCAGGCTGACGAAAACCTTGCCCTGGATCGCCGCCGGATTCCGGGCGAATGTGTCGTAGCTGATCAGCGAACCGAGACTGTGGGCGCAAACCACGTCGTAGCTCTTCTTCTTCATCTGCGCGAGAACGGCGTTGCGCGTATTCGCCCGCAGCTCATCCTCGGTCGACCACTGAGCCACCATGCCAGCGGTCCATTTGACCTTCTCGGGCACGTCGCCGAGCCCGCGCGTAGCTTCGACCGCATCGCCGACGCCATGGACGATGGCGCTGGCGAGGAGCTTGCCCATCGCGATGCCGTAGGTCGCGAGATTCAGCGGCGCGTGATCGAACAGTGCATCGTACTCGAGAAAATCGATGGTCGGCTGCACGTTCGGATCCCATGTCCGGACCGCTGCAGTGATCGCCGTTTGCCACGCGGCCCGGACATCGGGGTCGAGCTCCTGATGGCCAACGCCGTGCACGCAAAGTATGGTGAGTGAGCTTGCCATGGTGAATTTTCTCCCTGCGATCCGTGTGCCGCTGCGGCGGTGGCCGTGCTTCGGTCGGCCGGCTCAACATTTACATGTTGGTTGATTGGACGCCCGGATCGGTGGCGCGCACCATCGAATATTCGACACGCAACGGGGGCAATCTTCACACTACAAAAAAAGAAAGCGGCCCCGAAGGGCCGCTCTGAGTTACCCGATTGCGCTATTGCATTAACCGCGCGGCTCACCGTTACCATTGACCGTGATCGTCGGCCCCGGGGGCGCGCTCATTTGAACGCGATGTTCTACGCCACGGAAATTGTAAGTGACATCCCAGTAATCCGGCCGGCTGTTCGGAACGCTCGTGCAGCGCTGAACGTTCTGGCCGTAGCCATAGCTGCCTCCGCCCGTATTGGCACCGATAGCCGCTCCCGCAACGGCGCCGCCGGCAGTGGCAACGTCCCTGCCGCGTCCGCCGCCGACCTGGTGCCCAAGAACGCCACCGATAATCGCACCGGCGATCGCGCCTGGAACATTGGCGTCGCTGACATGTTCGCGCTCGATCCAGCAGCGCTGCTCAGGCGGACCGACCACTGCGTGCGCCCACGAGACGGGCGCCTGGTAAAGCCGTTCGTTCGGGCGTTGCCGATACTCGTAAACGGGCCCAGAGCTCGGTGGCGGCGCCTCGTTCTCGTACGCCACTCGCTCGACCGGCCGCACCGAGGAAATCCGGGCGTTCATGCCCATTCCGGCAAGCGACTCGTAACTTCCAGGCCGCAGCACCGTGCAGCGCCCTTCGAATCGCGCGTCCTCGCATACCTCCCAGCGTCCGCGGGCGACGATTGCGGACCGCGCACGGTCGTTGAAGCCGTAAGGCTCGAAATTCCAGATCGTCTTGTCGACCCTGAACGAGCGGCCGCGGAACCCCTCGCCTTCATAAAAGGTTACCTGTGCCGCCGCCTGGGTGGCGCAGCAAATCGCCGCCACACCCAAGAAAGCCTTCAATGTCAAGTGCATAGATACCTCCTGTTTGATCCGCTGAACGAGCTGACAGAAACATATTAACGCGCATCGTCCGGTCGAGGTTGTCAGCGATTGACGGAAAATCCTGTAGGACAAATACTGATTACCGCGCAATGGCGCACGAACTCGGGACGAGAAGCGCCGCGTGGGGTCGCTTGACGCTGAAACCAGAACCGCGCGACAGCGGTGGCGCGGGTGACGCTATTGCGCCCGGAATTATTTGGCGCTTCGCAGCTTGCGGATCGTTTCGGCGTCTATCGTGCCGGTCGGGGGAAGCTTGTTGTCGCTCTGGAATTTCTTGAGCGCCTCTACCGTCCTCGGCCCGCTTACGCCATCGACGGCACCAAGCTTGTAACCCAGCTCGTTCAAGCGTTCCTGCATTTCAAAGATCGTCATGTTTTCGGCGCTGACCGCTGGCTCGGCTTGCGGCGTGCGAGGTTGCGCGGCTGGCGCCGTCTGGGGACGAGATGGTTGCGACGGCGGCGTGGCTCCGGGTGCGCTGCTCGGGGTTTCTGGCGCACCCGCGCAACCGGCAAGGAGCAAGGCGCCGACAAGCAGCACTGATCCTGAATTGTGCAGATGTCTCATGATGGGCTCCCCTTTTGAAGTGGCGGTACGTGGCGGGGGCTGATTTTACACCGTCTGAGACCCTACTACTTCACAAGTTGATGTTCGATCCGTGGGTCGGGTATCAGCCACATGACGGCGACCGCGACATAGATGGCGCAGGCGACCCAGGGATTGACAAACGCGAGCACAATCGCCATCGCATACAGGACTACCGATGCGATACCCTTGTAATCCCTGCCCAATGCCCGCGCCAGCGTCGAATCCTTGCCATGCTGCGCGACCAGGATGCGAGCCAGAATGTAATACGCGACGCCGGACATGAGCAGCACCACGCCGTAGAGCGCGACGGGCACCGCGGCGAAGTGGTTTTCGCTCATCCAGCCGGTGACGAATGGCACCAGCGACAACCAGAACAGCAGATGCAGGTTGGCCCAAAGCACGCCGCCCGAGACATGCTGAACGGCGTGCAGCATGTGATGATGGTTGTTCCAATAAATCCCGACAAAGACATAGCTGAGCGCATAGCTCAGGAGCACCGGGATCGACGGCAGGAGTGCCGGCAACTCGATGCCGTGCGGCACTTTTAGCTCCAGCACCATGATGGTGATGATCACGGCGATCACGCCGTCACTGAATGCCTCCAGCCGTCCTTTGCCCATCGGTCCCCTCGCCTGAATACGGGTCAAGACGGAAATGTAACACCGCTGTTCAAGCGACGGTCTGGCGCGCATCCCGCACGATGTTGCATACTCCGCCGTTGACGCTAGCGCTGCCGTCCGCTGTGCAGTCCTGCCAAGCAGTGAACCGCTGCTGCTTTTACGTCTCGTCTCATACATATCGGCTGGTAATGGAGCGCACGCATGATCACGATCTATCATCTCGACACATCACGGTCCGAGCGCATCGTCTGGCTGATGGAGGAGCTCGGTCTCGAGTACAAGCTGGAGCTGTTTCAGCGAAACGACAACGGTTCGGCGCCGGATGCGCTGCGGGAGATTCACGCGCTCGGCAAGGCGCCGGTGATACGCGACGGCGACACGGTGTTGGCCGAGTCAGGCGCTATCGTCGACTATATCGTGCACCGCTATGCGGGCGATCGTCTCGCCGTGGCGCCGGCGGCTCAAGAATACGCGCGCTATATCTACTGGTTTCATTTCGCCGAAGGAAGCTTGATGTCGCTCCTGATACTGACACTGGTACTGGGCCGCGTCCCGGAAGCGAATGCAAGCCCGGTGCGGACCCGGGTGCTGGAGCGAACGAGACTGACCCTGGCCTTCATCGACTCGGAGCTCGCTCAAGCGACTTACTTTGCCGGCGCAGCATTCACCGCGGCGGACATCATGATGACTTTCCCTTTTACGACCATGCGGCATTTCCTGAACTACGACCTCGCGCCATACGCCAATATTCTCGCGTACCTGCAGCGCATCGAGTCACGCCCTGCCTACCAGAAAGCAATGGCGCTGGCCGGTCCGAAAGAAAAATAGGACCGGCAGAGCGCTCCGGAAATGGAAATCCGGTGCTAGAGATTTACGGTGCGCCCTGATTCCGATGACTCTCGCACCGCATCGAGCACCTGCTGACAGCGCAGCCCATCGGTGAAGTTGGGGGCGGGGGAGTTACCCTCCTCGACTCCTTTGGTGAAATCCCGGACCAGCAGCCGGAACGCCATCAATCGATGATCGCGGGGGTCGGCGAAAGGCGTGTACTGCGACGGCGTCTTGAGCTCAAGCAGTGGCGCACCGTCGCGGCTCGCGACGACGACTCCATTCTCCAGCGGGTTGGGGCCTGGATGTTCGGCGATCAGCGTGCCGCGGTCGCCCATTACCACGATCTTCGCCCCGCGCGTCGGCGTGACGGCGAAGGACGAAGTCATCGTGGCCATGCCGCCGCTCTTGAAAGTGACGCTGAACGAAAACGTATCATCGGTTTCGGCTTTGACGATTTTTCCCGTCGCGGCGTCGCCTACATCCGGGCGAAATGCGGCGAGCCAGGCGCTTACGGAAGCGATCTCGCCAAACCAGAATCGCAGGCCATCGATGTAATGCGACCCGAGCGCGCCGAGCAGGCCGCCGCCTTCGGATTTGTAGGCGTTCCAGGTAAGCGGGCGCGGCTCTCGTGAAACGTAGCGGTCGAGGAAGAGCTCGATGGTGCAGAGCTGAAACCTGCCGATGTAACCCTCGGCAAGAAGCTGCCTGATGTAGGCGCGCTGTGGCGTGTGGCGAAACTCGTGCGCGATCATCGCCGTTCGCCCGGACTTATCGGCGGCGCTGCGCATTTCCTCGGCTTGCTTCGCGTCGATGGCAAACGGCTTCTCGCAAAGCACGTGCTTGCCCGCGTCGAGCGCCGCGATGGAAAGCTGGTGGTGAGCGCCCGGAGGAGTGATGATCGCGATGGCGGCGAGATCATCCCGGCGAATGAGCTCCATCGGGTCGGTGTAGATGCTTGCGATGCCGGCCTCGTCCGCGGCTTTCTGCGCCTTTTCGCGCGTGCGGCTGCAGATGGCCGCGACATCCCAGCCTTCGGAGCGGAACGCCGGGACGTGAACTTGCGCGCCGAAGCCCACGCCGATGATACCGATGCTGTTCCTGGATGAGGTCACAATGCTCTCTCCTCGACGGGTGAATGAGCGATCGGACAAATACTACCGGAGACCCTACCGAAGACAAGTGGCCTCGGTATATGCTTCACATTCGTCGAGTAAGCCCGCGAGGAGAAAAACGATGTCCACCGAGGGATTCACCGTCAGCCACGCGCGCGACGCGTATTTCGAGCGCGGCCTGCGCTCGCTCTTCGAATACCGCGACCTCGGCATCGCAACGGCGACCAATGGGCAAGTCGTGGCCCACGTGATCCGCGCCGCGCCGGGCGCGCCGTTTGCGGGACAGGCGCACCTGCATCGCACGACGTTTCAGTTCGTGTACGTGCTCAGGGGTTGGATCGAATTCGACTACGAAGGCCACGGGCCGGTGCGTCTCGAGGCGGGAGCAAGCGTTTATCAGCCGCCTTCGATCCGGCACCGCGAGCTCGCGCACAGCGACGACCTGGAGATGCTCGAGATCGTCATGCCGGCTGATTTTTCGACCGAGGAGGTCGCGTCGGTGCTCCACGCCTCGGGCGATGCCGCAAAGAGCCGCTAACGGCGCCGAGATTCCATGACGAATCCCTGGCCGCCCCTTCCGTTCGAGGCATGGAAAGATACATGCGCGACGCTTCACCTGTGGACGCAGATCGTCGGCAAAATACGGCTGGTCCAGACGCCCTGGATCAATCACTCGTGGCACGTTCCGCTCTACCTCACTACGCGAGGGCTCACCACTTCCCCCATCCGGTATGACCTGCGCCTGTTTCAGATCGATTTCGACTTTATCGACCATCGGCTCCTGATCCAGACCGGCGACGGGGCGGTGAAAGCGATGGCGCTGCGGCCGCGCTCGGTCGCCGATTTCTATCAGAGCGTTTTTGCGAAGCTTGCCGAGCTCGATATCGACGTCAAGATCGACACCACGCCGAACGAGTTGGCCAATGCGATTCCATTCGAACGCGACCAGCAGCACCGCTCATACGACGCCGAGTACGCCAACCGATTCTGGCGCGCGCTGCTCCAGGCGGACCGTGTCATGAAGCAATTTCGGGCCCGCTTCAAGGGCAAGTGCAGCCCGGTGCATTTCTTCTGGGGCAGCTTCGACCTCGCCGTCACACGTTTTTCCGGCCGGCCCGCGCCCCCGCATCCCGGCGGCGTCCCGCATCTGCCGGACTGGGTCGTGCGCGAGGCCTATTCGCACGAGGTCAGCAGCTGCGGCTTCTGGCCAGGCAATGAGGCGCTGCCCGACCCGGCGTTCTACGCCTATGCCTATCCGGAGCCGGCAGGATTCGACAAGGCCGAGGTGCGTCCCTCGGCAGCGTTTTATCATCCAGAACTGCACGAATTCATTCTGCCCTACGACCAGGTGCGCGAAGCGCCGTCACCCGACGCCATGGTGCTCGAGTTCCTGCAAAGCAGCTATGAGGCCGCTGCCGATTTGGGCAGGTGGGATCGAGCGGCGCTCGAATGACCCGGCGGGGTCGATCGCCGATTCGCACCGGCGCGTGGTGATTCGCGCGGCCAAAGAAATGAGGCAGCGAGCGTTATTTTCCTGTCGCCAAAAAACGCGCGCTGCCCCGCATTCGAAGCTCGAGCCTCGCTATTTCTTCTTCGATGAGGATTTCCTGCTGGGCACCTTGGCTCCCGCACGGCGCGCTTCCGAGAGCCCGATGGCGATGGCCTGCTTGCGGCTCGTCACTTTCTTGCCGGACTTGCCGCTGCGCAATGTCCCCTTCTTTTTTTCCTCCATGACTTTTTTCACTATCTCCTGCGACTTCTTGCCGTATCTGGCCATGATTCGCTCCTGAACTCGTTTTATGAACTGCCATCGCAGACCAGGCTGCGTGGCCTCGCTTTAGAGGCCGCCGAAATACAAATGTTCCTGTAGGATCAAGGACGACGTACACTTTCCAGATCGTGCTCTGTCGATGTCGGTGACGCCAACAATGTACGCGCCGCGGCTCCTTCACCACATCGGCCTCTCGGCATGTCTGGTCGCATGCCTTGCGTCGTGCGCCAGCCGCCCGACGCCGAACATCGCGCCGACGCTCGCCATCGTCGGAGGCACCGTCGTTCATCCGCAGCGCGACGCCGCGCGGAGCGTCGTACCGAACAGCGTTATCGTGGTCAGCGACGGCCGCATCAGCGCCGTCGGGCCCGCCGACTCCGTGCCCATCCCCGCGGGTGCGAGCATCGTGGATGCTCGCGGCAAATGGATCGTGCCGGGTCTCATCGATGCGCACGTTCACTTCTTCCAATCGGGAAATCTCTACACCCGCCCGGATGCGGCGGACCTCCGGGCGGCAGTGCCGTACGCCAGCGAAGTTGCGCGAAACAAGGCGCGGCTGGCCGCCACCTTCAAGGTATACCTCGCCAGCGGAGTTACGAGCGTCGTCGACATCGGCGGCCCTTTCTGGAACTTCGATATGCGCGACGCGGCGCAGCGCTCCACCGCAGCGCCGCGAGTGAGCGTCGCCGGCCCCTTGATTTCGACCATCGACGATCCGCCGCTCGATCTCGGCGATCCGCCCATCATCAAGATCACCACGGCGGAGGAAGCGCGCGCGCTGGTCAGACGCGAGCTCGCTCGCCAACCGGACTACATCAAGGTCTGGTTCATCTACCGCCTCGACGCCGATCTCGGGGCGCAGGAAGTCATCGTCAAGGCGGCGGCGGACGAGGCGCACGCCGCTGGGATTCCGCTCGCGGTGCACGCGACCCAGCTGGTCGTTGCCAAGGCTGCGATGCGCGCAGGCGCTGACTACCTGGTGCATTCGGTCGACGATGCACCCGTCGACGACGAGTTCCTGCGACTCGCCGTCGCGCGGCGCATCGTCTACTGCCCGACACTGTTCGTCACCAGCGGCTACCGCTCGGCCCTGTCGAACACCTGGAAGCCGACGCCTGCGGAATTGCGCCTTGCCGACCCGCAGATCCTGGCAACCATGGGCGATTTGAGCCGCATCCCGCGCGAGCTCATCCCCGATCGTGTGGCGAGATTGATGGTCAATCCGCCGCCTTTCCAGCCTCCGGATTTTGCGATGAGCAATCTGCGCAAGGTCTGGGACGCCGACATTACGGTCGCGATGGGCACCGACGCGGGCAACATCGGCACCTTGCACGGTGCTTCGGTGTTCCGCGAGATGTCTCTGATGCAGCAAGCCGGATTGACGCCTCTGGAAGTCCTGCGCTCGGCAACGGGCAACGGCGCCAGGGCCGCGCGGCACGAGAACGACGTCGGCGTCATCGAGAAGGGCAGGCTCGCGGATTTGGTGATACTGGATGCCGATCCGCTGATCGACGTCGACAACCTGAGCCGCATCGACCGGGTGATCAAGGGCGGCACTGTCTTCGACCCGGACGAGTTGATCCGTTCGATCCGTTGATGGCCACAAGCGACCGCGCACAAACAAAAGCCGCAACGGCTTGCGGCCGTTGCGGCTTTCGATGACGCTTTTCTTCCAACGTCAGCAATTGCGGGTTACATCACTCGCATTGGGCGACGATCATCTTGCACGAACCTTCACACTTTTCGGTCGCCATCGCAACGGCGCGGGAGGCATGAAACCGGCGGGAACCCCAGTCGGGGCTGAGATTCCCGCAGGCGAAATTGCTAACCGCGGACTTGCGGTGCGCTGACCTCGCGCCGATCCCAACTCGGGTAAGTTGTTGCTTTGGGAGCGGTCACTTCAGGCGGCGGGGTCTCCGGAGCGGCCTCGACGCCGTCCAGCCGGTCGATCTGAGCTATCGCCCGACGCCACGACAGCGCAGCCAGCCAGGCGCCTCCGAAGATCCACGCGAGCGCAGCGAGGAGAGTCCATTCGCCTTTGTAGAGCTGGGTCAGCCCCACAACGACGCCAGTCGCGGCGACGAAGCCCAGCCGCAGCCACAGGCTGCTCGCAACCAGCGGCCAGGGAGTCTTGCCCTTGAGCGCCGGATCGTCGTAGATATTGTAACCGTCCATGCGACACCTCGATTGAGTAGATGATTCGTTGCCGACAACCACAAGATGGCGGCGACAACACCAACAGTCCAATCATCGTTTTCGATCTGCTTCATCTGCGTTGCCGATCGAGGCGCGAGTCGTGTCGACACCCTTCTCGGGGCTCCGGAATCCAGCGACATTCAGCGCGATTACGCTTGCGACCGATGACGGTATGCTCGATCCCTTGGTTTTGGGTAAGATAGTCAGCGCCCGGGACATGCACCTAACGTCGCAAGAATAAAGTCCGGGCCGCGCCTGTTTGCATGAGGCGTTCGAGCGGGAGCACCCGCCACCCATAACCGAAGGAGGACCACCATGCTGTCGAAATCCGTGTTGCGCATCGCCCTGCTCGGCTCCCTGATGCTCGTGGCCACGACGAGCTACGCGCAACAGCCTGCGCCGACGCCACCGCCGAATCCGCTGGATAACGTGCCCGACAAGATGCCGTTCGATGTTCCCTACGGCGCGCCGATCGGCCTCGATCGCGCGCAGGCGGCGATCGCCGCCACGGTGGCTGAAGCCAAGAAGCGTGACTGGAAGCTGGTTGTCACGGTGGTCGATTCGGGCGGCAACCTGGTCGCGTTCCAGCGCATGGACGGCGCGCAGCTCGCCTCGATCCAGATTTCCGAGCACAAGGCGCGCGCGGCCGCGACCTTCCGTCGTGAAACCAAGGCTTTCGAAAACGGCATTCAGCTCAACAACTTCAACTACCTGATCACTCTCGACGGAGTCATCGGCTCGCGAGGCGGCATTCCTCTGGTCGAGGCCGGCAAGCTGATCGGGGCGATCGGCTGTTCCGGCGGCACCGGCTCTCAGGATGAGGTCGCCTGCAAGGTCGGCGCCGCAACCATCAAGTAAGATCACGGGTCGCGAATCGTGCGCGCCGCGCGATTCGCTCCCGGCCAGGCCGAGTGACGCGACATCGGCGTCCAAGCTCGCTCGGATACGACTTAAGCGACAAGTCCGGCACGACCGAATTCTGCGAAAATCGGGCTGCTGCGCTTTTCGCTTGGGCTTCGCCTTCGAAGCGGCAGCTATTGCTCACCTTGACTGGCCACGGTGCACCGGGATTTCCCTCGTTCGATCGAAGTGCTGCGCGATACCTTTGGCTACGCTGCGTTCCGCGACGGGCAAGGGGAAGTCGTTGACCACCTTGTGGCTGGTGGCGACGCGCTGGTGCTCATGCCGACCGGCAGCGGCAAGTCGCTTTGCTATCAGATTCCCTCCCTCGTCCGCCAAGGCACCGGCATCGTCGTCTCGCCGCTGATCGCATTGATGCAGGATCAGGTTGCGGCGCTGACCCAACTGGGCGTGCGCGCGGCGTTCCTCAACTCCACGCAGGACGCCGACGCGGCGCGCGCCACCGAGCGCGCGCTTCTTGCCGGCGCGCTCGACCTGCTCTACGTCGCGCCCGAGCGGTTGACCAGCTCGCGCTGCCTCGATCTGCTGGACCGCACGCAGCTGGCGCTGTTCGCGATCGACGAAGCGCACTGCGTGTCGCAATGGGGCCACGATTTCCGGCCCGAGTATCTGCAGTTGTCGCTGCTGCACGAGCGCTATCCACGAATCCCCCGTATCGCACTGACGGCAACCGCCGACCCGCAAACGCGCGCCGAGATCATCGAGCGCCTCGGGCTTGCCGATGCGCGCGTCTTCGTCTCCAGCTTCGATCGCCCGAACATACGCTACACCATCGTCGACAAGGAGGACGCACGCGCGCAGCTCTTACACTTCATCGAGGACGAGCATCGGGGTGAAGCCGGCATTGTCTATTGCCTTTCGCGGCGCAAGGTCGACGAGACCGCGGCGTGGCTGGTGTCCGAGGGCGTTCCGGCGCTGCCCTACCATGCCGGAATGGACACTCCCGCACGCACCGCGCACCAGGCGCGCTTTCAACGCGAGGAAGGGTTGGTGATGGTGGCGACGATCGCGTTTGGCATGGGCATCGACAAGCCGGACGTGCGTTTTGTCGCGCACCTCGACCTGCCCAAAAGCGTCGAGGGCTACTATCAGGAGACCGGACGCGCCGGCCGCGACGGGGCGAGCGCAGACGCCTGGATGGCCTACGGGCTTGCCGACGTCGTGCAACAGCGGCGGATGATCGACATGTCGGATGCCGGCGACGAATACAAGCGGGTATCCGTCGCCAAGCTCGATGCGCTGCTCGGCCTCTGCGAAACCGCGGGCTGCCGCCGGGTACGTCTGCTCGCCTATTTCGGCGAGGCGAGCATGCCCTGCGGCAATTGCGACACCTGCCTCTCGCCACCCGAGACCTACGACGCCACATCAGCGGCGCAGAAGGCGCTGTCTGCCATCTATCGCACCGGCCAGCGTTTCGGCGCGGTACATCTGATCGACGTGCTGCGCGGCAAGGCCGGCGCGCGAATCACCCGCTGGGAGCACGACAAGCTGTCGGTATTCGGTATCGGCGAAGACGTCGACGAGACGGCATGGCGCGGCGTGTTCCGGCAATTGGTGGCGATGGGATATGCGCGCGTCGACCACGAGGCGCATGGCGCATTGCGGCTCACGGAGGCGAGTCGGCCGGTATTGAAAGGCACGCAGCAGGTTTCGATGCGGCGCACCGCCACGCGGGTACGCCCGACACGTCGTCCTCGTTCCGGCAGCGTACCAGTCGCTGACCTTTCCGCGGCGGACAACGCCTTGCTCGATCGCCTCAAGGCGTGGCGGCTGACCGAATCGCGGACCCAGTCGGTGCCGGCGTTCGTGATCCTGCACGATAAGACGCTGGCGGAAATCGCTCGCCTGCGGCCGCAGGACCTGGTCGCATTGAGAGATATCTCCGGCATCGGCGCGAACAAGCTGGAGCGCTATGGCCCCGCGCTGGTGGGAATCGTTGCCGGCCGCGTCGGCGCGTGAAGGCCATCCTCATGAGGTGATCGTGAGTGCGTCTTACTTGCGGCGTGCGCGCCGATCCGCGCCGGCGCAAGCTAACGGGTGTAGAGTCTTCTCGCACCGATGGCAAGACAGGAGAAAACATCATAGAGTGCAGTGCGCTGGCGTCGGAACAGCAAACGTTGGCCGCAATTCCAATACCGATGGGAGACTCCAAGCCATGAAGCCAGCAATGATTCGAGCGATCGTCACGCAGATCGTCGCTCTCGGGGTGGTCGCGTCGTGGATGGCGCCGGCCGCGGCGCAGAACCGCGCCGAAGGCAAACTCGACGTCGACGGTAAGCCGGTCGCCATCACCCAGGTCTACGCCTACGCGAAGGAAGGGTTCTTCGACAAGAAAAAGCAGGACGTCGTGGTACTGCTCTGCGACGCCGCGGTACCGGCCCCGGCGGTGCGCGATGTATTCGCGTACAAGGACCTGGTCGCCGCCGGGAAGGTTCACTGCGTTCGGCAGACCATCGACGCCGACAAGCAGGTCATCAATTTCGACGTCGGACACCAGCGTTTCGGCAGCATGGGCGAGAACGGGGGCTCAACCGAGCACGTCTTCGAGGCGCAAACCTTCGACGGCAAGACGATCGCCGGCCGCGCGCGTACGAAGAGTCCGCAGAAATCGTTCAAGGACGTGCCCTACACCTATGACATCACGTTCAGCGCGTCGATCGAGCCGAAAAAATAGGCCGCGAGCTCGACGCGGCGACCGTTCCGACGGCGCTGATCGATTCTTCAGAGTCGCGGGAATCCCCAGTCTACTAGCGGCCCTTGCCCGCCGCCGCTACACCAGCTTGGCGTTCTTCAACGGCAGGCTGCGCGCCGGCTTGCCGGTCGCGGCGTAGATGGCATTGAGCACCGACGGCGCCACCACGCAGATCGTCGGCTCGCCGACTCCGCCCCAGAAGTCATAGCTCGGCACGATCACCGTCTCGACCTTGGGCATCTCGGCCAACCGCATGATCTCGTAGGTGTTGAAGTTCTGTTCCACGATGCGTCCTTTGTCGACCGTGCATTCGCCGTACAGCGTTGCGGTAAGGCCGTACGCGACCGAACCTTCCACCTGCGCGGCGATCTGATCGGGATTGACCGCATGACCGCAATTGAGCGCCAGCACTATGCGATGAACCTTGAGCTTGCCCTGGTCGCTCACCGACACCTCGGCGACCGCCGCGGAGTAGCTGCCATAGCCCATGAATTGCGCGATGCCGCGGTGCACTCCGGCCGGCAAAGGCTTACCCCACCCGGCCTTGTCGGCGACCGCGTTCAACACGGCAAGATGCTTGGGATGGTTCTGCATCAGCGCGCGGCGGAATTCGAGCGGATCGGTGCCGGCCGCATGCGCCACCTCGTCCATGAAGCATTCCATGTACACGGCGTTCTGATTGGTATTGACGCCGCGCCACGGGCCGACCGGAACGTGCGTGTTGCGCATCGCGTATTCGATGAGCAGGTTCGGCACGCTGTAGCCCAACTGCGCGTCACCGGGCTTTTCGTAATATCCCTGGAGCTGGCGATCGTCGTTGCCGTCCTTGGCTGCCGGCGAATTCAGAAACGCGTTGATCGACTGGCCGGAAATGCGAACGTGCAGCGCGACCAGCTTGCCGGAATCGTCGACACCCGCGGCCAGCCTGCACTGCGAAATCGGCCGATAGAAGTCATGCGTCATGTCTTCTTCGCGCGACCAGATCAGTTTGATCGGAACGCCCGGAAGCTGCTTGGCGATTGCGGTCGCCTGACGCACGTAATCCTGTGCGCCGCCGCGGCGGCCGAAGCCGCCGCCCAGCGTATGCTTGTAAACCTCGCATTTTTCGAGCGGCAGGCCGGACTCTTCCGACAGCGCGGCAAGCGCCGCCTCGCCGTTCTGGGTCGGCACCCAGACCTCGGCTTTGTCGGTGGAGAACTTGACCGTGCAGTTCATCGGCTCCATCGTCGCGTGAGCGAGGAACGGCGTGCTGTAGACCGCTTCGACCTTTTTCGCGGCGCCCTCGATGGCCTTGAGCGCGTCACCTTCCTTCCGGTACGCGTACGCGCTTTGCGCCGTGAGGCCTTCCTTGAGCTGATCGGCGATCATCGCGCTCGACCGCGACGCATTGGCGCCCTCATCCCACACGATCGGCAGCGCGTCGAGCGCGGTCTTGGCGTGCCACCACGTGTCGGCGACGACCGCGACCGTGGTGTCGTTGACCTTGACCACGCGGCGAACGCCGGGACGGCCCGCGACTTTGGCTTCATCGAAACTGACGAGCTTCCCGCCGAACACCGGACAGTCCTTGATCGCGGCGCACATCATGCCGGGAACCTTGACGTCGATCGCATACACGAGATCGCCGTTAAGCTTCTCGGCGGTGTCGAGCCGCTTCATCGGCTTGCCGGCGATCTTCCAGGATTTCGGGTCCTTGAGCGTAATGCTCTTCGGGTCCGGCGCAGGCAGCTTGGCGGCGGCCGCCGCTACCTTGCCGTAAGTGGTCGTGCGCTTGGACGCCGCATGCGTAATGACGCCGTCGGATACGGTGAGCTCGCCGACCGGCACCTTCCAGCCATCGGCCGCCGCTTGCAGCAACATGATGCGGGCGGCAGCGCCGCCACGGCGGACATAGTCCTCGGACGTGCGTATGCCGCGGCTACCGCCGGTGCCCATTTCGCCCCAGACACGTTTGCGGGCGAGGCTCTGGCCGGGGGTCGGCATTTCGGTCGTGACGTGCTTCCAGTCGCACTCCAGCTCTTCGGCGACGAGCTGGGCGAGGCCGGTAAGCGTGCCCTGTCCCATCTCCGAGCGCGCGATGCGGATGGCGCAGGTCTCGTCGGGCCTGATCAGGACCCACGCGTTGACTTCCGCATATGCCTTGCCTGTGCTCTGCGCCGCGGCAGACTTGATGACGAACGGGAGCTGAAATCCGAGCGCCAGCCCGCCGCCGGCCGCGGCCGCGGAGCCGACGATGAACTTGCGCCGGGAAAGGTTGGTCGACTTTGACATCTTCGTAAGCTTCGTTACCTTCTCGACGCTTTCTGTCCTGCTGATCGTCTTTTTCATGAGGCGCCCCTACGCTTTGGACTTGCGATCGGCCGGCGCACCGATGCGCCCGTCTTTCGCCGCGGCAGCCACCGCCGCCATGTGCACGCCGGCGCGAATCCGCTGATAAGTACCGCAACGGCAGATGTTGGTCATCGCTTCGTCGATGTCCTTGTCGCTGGGGTTCGGATTTTTATTGAGCAGCGCCGCTGCCGCCATGATCTGTCCCGACTGGCAATAACCGCACTGAGGCACATCGAGCGCAGCCCACGCCTTCTGCACCGGATGCGAGCTATTGGCGGAGAGGCCCTCGATGGTCACGATCCGGTCGCCGGCTTTGATGCTGCCGACGGGGATCGAGCACGACCGGCGCACTTCGCCGTTGATGTGCACCGAGCACGCGCCACACTGCGCGACGCCGCATCCGTATTTGGTGCCGGTCAGGCCAACCTGCTCGCGGATGACCCACAGCAGAGGCGTGTCGCTCTCCACCTGCACGTCACGTAGCTTGCCGTTGATGTTGAGCTTTGCCATGCGCTCCTCCTGCTTGCTGTCTTTGATTGCGGCCTTGACGGCGATTCCGGAAATGAAACTCGAGTGGCTGCACCCGGTTCGACCAGCAGAGTCGACGAACGGCGGGTGTCAGCCGGATTCTAGCTTACTCCATTCAGCCGCGGCGAGCAGCTGCACGCAGTGTCGTACCGCCTCTTTTGCGGTTAACATCTCCGCATGACCGCGCTGTTGCAACCCGCCGCCCCTGAAGCAGAATTCGGCCACGACGCGACATGACCTCGAACATTCGTGGTCCACGCCGGATACGGATGGTGTTAGGATTGATCGCCGCGCTGGCGGGCGCAGCGGCCACGATGGGGACGAGCGCAGGCGAACCCGGAAAGCTGGCCAAATTTCGCGTGGTTGCCGACGGCATTCCGGAAGCGCTCGGCGGCGCCAGGGGCGATGCCGAGCGCGGGCGGGCGCTGATCCTCGGGCGCGAAGCGGCCAACTGCGTGTTGTGCCACGCGCTGCGAGATCCGGGGGTGCGCTTCTCGGGCAACCTCGGCCCTTCACTCGACGGTGTCGCACGAACGCTGAGTGTCGCGCAACTGCGACTGCGGATCGTCGACAACATGCGGCTCAAGCCCACGACTATCATGCCGAGCTACTATCGCATCGAAGGCTTCGACCAGGTAGCGAGCGCCTACCGCGGCAAACCGATCCTCACGGCGGAACAAATCGAAGATATTGTTGCCTACCTTGCGACACTAAAGATGAGCAGGGCGCAATGACCGCACCGCTGTCGCGAACGCCCGTGTCACGGCGACGCTTGCTGCAAAGCGCCGGCGCATGGGCGCTTGTCAGCCCGCTGTTAGCCGGCGCGAGCGCTGCTGCGGCGCAGGAAATGCCGGCCATTCCGGCGCTCACATCGTTTCTGGCAGGACGCTCGCCGCGAAGAGAGCGCCTGCGTCTCGATCTCCCAACGCTCGCCGACAATGGGCAAGCCGTTCCGATGCGCCTGACCATGGCCGGCCCGTTCGCGCCCGGCCCCACGGTGCGGGCGATTCATCTGTTCTCCGAAGTGAACCCCGTGCCCGAGATGGCAGTCTTCGAGTTTCCTATCCCGCCGCCAAAAGTCGAGATCGATTCACGTGTCCGGCTCGCAGGCAGCCAGCGCGTGGTCGCGGTGGCGGTCATGAGCGATGGCGCGCTTTTCGCGGCGGTCGCCGAGGTCATCGTCACCATCGCCGCCTGCCTCGATGGAAGCTGACTGGCCGTTGAGTGCAGCTGAATAGCATCTAAGTCAACTCCGATGGCCGACTCACGCATCAACGTACCCGCCGCAACCCGCCGCGACGAAGCGATCGAGGTTCGCATCTCGATCCGCCACGCGATGGAAACCGGATACCGCACCGACGAAGGCGGCAAGCCTGTTCCGCGCAATGTGATCCGCAGCTTTGCCTGCCGCTATAACGGCGACCCGGTGTTCGCGGTGCGCGTGAGCTCGGGCATTGCGGCCAACCCCTACTTTCGGTTCTTTGTCACCGCTCGCGAATCCGGAACGCTGGATTTCGAGTGGATCGACGACGCCGGTGCGCGTGGAACGGCGCAGGCGGCTGTAAAGGTCGTTTGATGCCGAGCTGCTGGCGGCGATCGTTGCGACAAAGGTCAGGGTTCATCAAAGCGTCGGGGCTGACCCGGCGACTCCTGCGAGCGAATTCGCACCTGCAAATCCGCTTTGCCGGAGCGCTGCTTGGGCCGGTGGTGGCCCTCCTTCTGATCTCGGCCGTTCAGGCTCAACAGCGTGCGCTGCCGCTGAACGTCTTGCGCTCTGGCATCGAGTTCTCCGGCTCGGACGTGCGCAGCATGCAGTCCGACGATCTGGCGAACCCCGGTTTCCTCTGGGTGGAGCGCGGCGAAAAATTGTGGAACGACTCCACGGGCGGCAGCAGCTGTGCGTCGTGTCACGGCGACGCGAGCGCCTCCATGCGCGGCGTCGTCGCGCGATATCCGGCGTTTGACGCCGCGTCGGGCACCGTTCTCGACCTCGAGGCTCGCATCAACGATTGTCGCGTGCGTCGGCAGAAGCAGAATCCCCTGCCGCGGGAATCCGACGATTTGCTCGGCCTCACCGCCTACCTTGCCTTGCAATCGAGGGGCATGGCGCTGGCGGCCCGGATCGACGGGCCTGCCGGCGCGGCATTCGATCGCGGACGCGCGTTTTACAGCCAGCGGCATGGACAAATGAACCTGTCCTGCGCTCAATGTCACGACCAGAACTGGGGGAAGAGGCTTTATGCGGAGACCCTAAGCCAGGGCCACGGCAACGCATTTCCCGCCTACAAGCTCGAGTGGCAGACGCTGGGCTCCCTGCAACGCCGGATCCGCGCTTGCCTGTTCGGAATTCGCGCGGAGATGCCGCCTCCGGGAGCGAGCGAGCTTACCGATATCGAGCTTTTTCTCGCCTGGCGCGCTCAAGGTCTGCCGCTGGAAGCGCCCGGCGTTCGCCGCTAGTACAACAACTTGGAAGTACGCGAACATATTCCGTCGTCTCCGCGAAGGCGGGGACCCAGTGGCGTTTGTGAAAAAGACACTGGATTCCCGCTTTTGCGGGAATGACGGCGAACGAAATGTTCCGCAATTTACGAGTCGAGAAACTAGCTTCACCGCGGCAACCGGCAACGGCGGCGGACCCACCGCGAACTCCCAGATTTCGTGACGCGTGCCTTGCCTGCGTTACTTCCGCTTCGCCAGAATCGCCTCGATCTCGTCCATGATCGTATTCATTCGCGCGACGAGTGCCTGATACGGCGCCGGCGTCGCGAGATCCACGCCCGCGGCCCTGACCAGCTCGTACGGATAATCCGATCCCCCGGCGCGCAGCAAGTCGAGGTAGCGCTTGAGCGCGCCGGGCTCGCCGCTGCCGACTCTCTGCGAGAACAGGGAGCTGGCCGCAATCGACGTGGCGTACTGGTAGACATAGAAGGAATTGTAGAAATGCGGGATGTACGCCCACTCGACGCAATACGCGTCGTCGATGCCAACTACGCCTTCCGCCGCGCCGTGATAGCGCCTTAGAATGTCGCAGTAGATCCTGGTCAGCGCCTCTCCCGCCAACGGCTCGCCGCGGTCGACGCGCGCGTGGATGCTGCGCTCGAACTCGGCAAACATGGCCTGTCTGAAAAACGTTGCACGCAAGCCCTCGAGCGCGCTGCCCAGATAGAGCAGGCGCTCGTCGTCGTTTTTCGCGGTCTTGAGCACGCGGTCGAGCAGCAGCTGCTCGTCGAACGTCGAGGCAATTTCGGCGATGAATATCGAATATTTCGCGGTCACGAACGGCTGCGCGTGGTTGGCGAGATACGAGTGCATCGCGTGGCCCCACTCGTGCGCGATCGTCGTGACCGATTCGTAGTCGTCGTTGTAGTTCATCAGCACGTACGGGTGCACGTCGTAGGCGATGCCCGCCATGTGTGCGCCACCCTGCTTGTTCTTCCGCGGATAGGCATCCATCCAGCGGCTGTTGAATCCCTTGTCGATCGTCGCGACGTAATCCGTTCCCAGAGGTGCCACCGCCTCGAGCACGAGTTGCTTGGCGATCGCAAGCGGAAACTTGATGTCGCTGTGCACGAGCGGCGGATAGATGTCGTAGTACTGCATCTGCGGAACGCCCAGTATCTTCGCACGCAGGCGGAAATAACGATGCAGCGTCGCCAGGTTGGCGTTCGTCTGCGCGATGAGCATGTCGAACACGGCGACCGGCACCCGATTGGCGTCGAGCGCGCGGGTGATCGAATCCGGATACTTGCGCACCTTGGCGAAGACCGAATCCTCTTTCAGCTGCGAATAGAGCGTCACGCCGAGGGTGCGCTCGTAGGTCTTGAACGCGCCGAAGAACGCATCCATGACGCGCTTGCGATCGTCGCGGTTCGGCGCTTCGCGATATTTGGTGTAGGCGGACGGGTCGAGGCGCACTTCCTCGCCCGTCGACAATTTGATCGTGGGCCAGGGTACGTCGGCGTTGGTGAGGATGGAATATGCCGACCCGCCTGCGCGGCTCATCAGCCCGAACTGGGCCACCAGCGATTCGCCCTCGCTGTCTAGCGTATGCGGCGCGAGCCGCAGGATCTCGTCCAGCGGATGCCGGTATTGCTTGAGCGACGGGTCCTGAGCCAGCAAGCGCGCGATCTTGTTCTTCCCCAGCCGAAGGATCTCCGGGCTCATGAACGCATTCGCCTCGTTCAACTTCGCACCGAGCACTTCGGCCTTCTGCGAAAGCTCGAGATAGGCCGCGGCCCCCGTATCCTCGGCCAACTGTTCCGACGAATAGACGTTCATGCGGGCAAAGCGCTTTCCCATGTCCGCCTGAAGATCGAGGCACTTCTTGAAGCGCGCGGCGTCGCCAAGGTGGCCTTTGCAAGTTGCGAGCTCCTTCATCTGCGCTTCCAGCTTGGACGCTTCGGTGTTCCATGCGGCGACCGACGGGTAGAGGTCGGCCAGATTCCAGCGGTCGGCGGGCGAATCGGCCAGCGCAGGATTGAACCCGATCGCCGAGACGAGCAGCGCAGTGAGGCGAAGAGACATGTGAGTATTCCTGCAGGGCGACAATGGTGGGCGTGATTCTACTTTGTCGTCACGTCGCAATCCTGGAATTCCCTGGATCTCTTACTTCCCCCAGCGAAGTGCAATCGGATCGAGCTCTGCCGCGAGGTCGAGCAGGCCCGCTCGCGTCGCCGGATGTAGCGCCTCGAGTGGATGGCGCACGGCATCGCTTGTGATGACACCTCCGGCAGCCATCACGGTCTTGGTCGCCCGTAAGCCGCATTGGCGGTTCTCATAATTGATGAGCGGAAGAATGCGCGCATACGCAGCGGCTGCCTCCTTTCGACGCCCGGCCCGATGATGCTCCAGCACCGGCTTGATCAGGTCGGGCAGCAGCGCGCTGGGCATCGTGCCGGTTGCGCCCGCATCCAGATCCGCCATCAGCGTGATCGATTCTTCGCCGTCGAACGGCCCCCGGATCGCGTCTCCGCCCGCTTCGATCAGGCTGCGCAGCTTCGCCGCGGCGCCGGGCACCTCGATTTTGAAATAGCGCACCGTCGGCACTTCCCGCGCGAGACGGACGAGAAATGCCACGGACAGAGCCACGCCGGAGAGCGGCGCATCCTGAATCATGATCGGGGTCGACACTGCTTCTGCGACGCGTGCGAAATGCTGCACCATCCCGTTTTCGTCCGCCCGCAGGCCCGTGCCGTGGTAGGGCGGCATCAGCATCAGCATCGCCGCGCCCGCCGCCGCGGCCATGCGCGAGCGCTCCACCACGATCCGCGTACTGAAATGACTGCAGGTGACGATCACCGGTGCGCGGCCGGCAACATGCGACAGACAAACATCGAGCAGCGCGTTACGCTCGTCATCGGAGAGGAGAAACTGCTCCGAATAGTTGGCGAGGATGCAGATGCCGTCGACGCCCTGATCGATCATGCAGTCGAGCACGCGCCGCTGGCCGGCGATGTCCAGCTCGCCGGATTCGGTGAAAGGCGTCGGCGCAACGGGAAAAATTCCCGCGTATGGCGGCGACGTGGCGCCTGCGGTAGCGGAGCTCAAGCCGAGCCCGCGGTCGCGTGCGCTTCAGCGGGGCGCGCATTGTCATGGCACGGATCGACGTCCGCGGCGTCGCTCTGCAGCTCCCTGAAATACTGGTGAACCAAGGCAATCGCCATGCTGCCTTCGCCGACGCCCGAAGCGACGCGCTTGATCGAGCCGTGGCGAACATCGCCGACCGCGAAAACACCGGGCACGCTGGTTTCCAGCAGATAGGGGTCGCGCTCTTGTGGCCATGAGCCGTTTTGTTGCGCCACGAGATCCATGACGTCGCGCCCGGTGCAAACGTAGCCGCGCTCGTCGCGGATCACCGCCGGCGGCAGCCACGATGTCTTGGCGTCGGCGCCAATGAACACGAAAAGCGCATCGGTCGGCTGGCGTCGGCGCTCGCCGCTGCGCCGATTCTCGATGACGATCGCTTCCAGATGGTCGGTGCCCTCGACGCCCACCACCTGGCTCAAGGTTTCGATCTTTACGTTGGCTTTGCTTTCGAGCTGAGCGATCAGGTAATGCGACATGCTGGACGTCAACGAAGGGCCTCGCACCAGGATGGTCACCGTGCGCGCATAGTTGGCGAAGAACATCGCCGCCTGTCCGGCGGAGTTGCCGCCGCCGATCAGAAAAATATCGCGGCCACGCGTGTTGAGCGCCTCGGTGCGCGCCGCGCCGTAGTAGATGCCGCGCCCGACCATGGCGTCGGCGCCGACCACTTCGAGCTCGCGCCAGGCGACGCCGGTTGCGATGACGACGGATCGGGTTTCGACCCTGTCGCCGCCGTCGAGCAGAACGCCGAGCGCGTTGCCGTTGAAATCGGCCTCGATGCCGACGACATCGCGCGCGACCACGAGTTCGACGCCGAATCTGGTTGCCTGCTGCAACGCGCGCGTGCCGAGGTCGTCGCCCGAGATGCCGGCCGGGAAGCCGAGGTAGTTCTCGATCCGCGACGACGTTCCCGCCTGTCCCCCGGGCGCCTCGCGCTCGATCAGGAGCGTGCACAGTCCCTCGGAGGCGCCGTACACGGCCGCGGCCAGTCCGGCCGGGCCGGCGCCGACGATGGTCACGTCGTAGCTCGTCTGCGCAGGCGCGGTATTCAGGCCCAGCCGCTCCGCAAGCTCGCGAAAGGTCGGCGTGACCAGCCGCGAGCCGTCGGCCAGCACTACCACCGGATACGCTTCGCTGGGCTGCGGCGACGCGAGCAAGCCCACGCGCGCCTCGGGATCGCGCGGGTCGTGCCATTGGAACTCCACGCGATTGCGTGCGAGAAAGTCGCGCAGGTCATGGCACGCGAGGTCGAATCGATGCCCGATGATGGTCACCGTGGCGACCGGCGTCTCGAGCGTAGCCTGCTGCAGAAGGCCGACACGAGTAGCCATCGAGCGCATCAGCTCCGCGTTGAGGTTAGGGCATGCAACGATCAACTCGCGAAAGTCGTGCTCGTCGAGGCGCGCGACGCGCGAAGCTTGCTTCGCGCGCAGGCTTGCTATGGCGGGAGATCCAAGCAGCAGCGGCAATTCGCCAAAGAAATTGCCGGACTGGTACTCGTTGATCTCGCGCTCCACCCCGCCGTAGGACTTCCAGACAGCGAGCCGGCCTGACAAGAGGA
>Ga0210402_10001631_pt1 | contig 22928 bp, 17 predicted proteins | sample IncBWC7MmetaG_FD_161055 | JGI IMG/M metagenome (GOLD analysis project Ga0210402, IMG submission 161055) | Forest soil microbial communities from Barre Woods Harvard Forest LTER site, Petersham, Massachusetts, United States - Inc-BW-C-7-M | ecosystem: Environmental > Terrestrial > Soil >... | reverse complement strand
TGCGATCAGCGCAAATCTAAACATAGGTGTTCTTCACGCTGTTGTCGGCGCCGACCTGCCAGCTCTGGATGGAATTGTTCTGATAACCCTGACCCGGCTTGAACTGCGCGATCCAGACCGAACGGACGGGTTGGACATTGCCGGCATCGTCGGTGGCGCGGCTCATCAGCACCGTGGTTTTGCCATCCCAATCCCAGGGCAGCCGGAACCGCGTCAGGCATTTGGGCAGGACCGGGCCGGGCATCTCGGCGGCAACCCAAGTCGCGCCGCTATCCCGCGACACTTCCACTTTCGCGATTGCGCCATGGCCCGACCAGGCGACGCCGGAAATCTCGTAATAGCCCGCACCCTGCATGGTCATGCCGCCGGAAGGGCGGGTGATCACTGACTTGACCGGCATAAGGAAGTTGAATTGGCGGGCGCGGCCATCGGCCTGGAGTTGGGTGTATTTGGAGGTTTCGTCCTTGGTCATCATCGGGCCGGTCGTCACCTTCAGGCGATGCAGCCATTTGATGTTGAGATTGCCTTCCCAGCCCGGCATCAAAAGGCGCACCGGATACCCCTGTTCGGGGCGCAGCCGCTCACCATTCTGGAAGAGCGCCAGGATGCCCTGCGCGTGCGCCTCGGCCAGGGGCACGGAACGGCTGAGGCCTGCCGCATCGCCGCTTTCAGCCAGAAGCCAGGTCCCGGTGGGCATGACGCCGGCTTCGTCCAGCAGCGGGCCCAGCGCAACGCCGGTCCATTCGCTGCAGGAGAGCAGGCCGTGAATGCCGCCGGCGGTCTGCTGTGACGGGGTGGGGCCTGAATTGGCGCCGCTGTTGCCGCCGCATTCCATGAAATGCATCCGGCTGATGCGTGGATACCGCATCAGCGCATCCATGGAAAATTCCAGCGGTGTCTTCACCAGCCCGTGTATCGCCAGCCGGTGCGCTGCCGGATCGATATCCGGCACGCCATTGTGGTGCCGCTCATAATGCAGGCCGCTGGGCGTAATGATGCCTTCCAGCATTTCCAGCGGCGTGCGCGACACGCCGGTGCCGGGCGAAATACCGGGCGGCGTGACAATGCGCTTGACGCCCGCTTCGTAGGAGGCCGGCATGCCATAAGCGGTAAAAGGCCGTCCCGGCGTCCGCATAGCGGGGGTGATATAGTCATCGGCGGGCTGACCATTGGCAGTTTGGGCGGGCGCTGCCGCGGCCACGCCAAGGCCCGCCAGGCCGGCTTGCAGGAGCGTACGGCGCGATGTCTGCAGGCTCATGTTTTTCTTCATGGGACTCTCAATGACTCAGGAATTGTCAGGAGAGCATAACAGCGTGGCGCGCGCTGTCGTTATGTATGAATAGGTATAACGAGGAGGCTTGGCCTGGCGGCGCGCTATGTCACGCCGTGAAGGAAGCGCGACAAACGCACCAGGCCCGGCCAGCTTGCCGGGCCGTGCATGTTCAGAAAGTCGTAGGAGCCGATCGTCGCGTCGGCGCGCGCCATCAGATTTTCCACCGGCACGAAACCGACGCCGCCTTCATCGGCGGGCACACGGCTGTCCAGCGAATTGTCGCGATTGTCGCCCATCATGAAGAGATGGCCTGCCGGCACGATGAAGGTTCGCGTATTGTCGAGCATCCCATCCCAGCGTATCTTGAAAATCGGGTGCCGGACGCCGCCGGGCAGGGTCTCGGTGAACCGACCGACGGGGGTGGAACTGCCATCCTCGTTTTCGACTTGCCCCGTGCCGGCGGGAGTCAGCAGAACAGTTTTGCCGTTGATGACCAGGCGGCCATCCACCATCTGGATGCGGTCCCCGGGGAGGCCGATCACGCGTTTCACATAGGTCACTTTGGGATCGCGCGGCAGACTGAACACCGCCACGTCTCCGCGCGCCGGAATATGGCCCAGCAGGCGCGTTTCGGAGCGAGGGCCAAGACCCATGGGCAGGGAATAACGGCTATAGCCGTAGGCGAATTTGCTGCCGATCAGCGCGTCGCCAATCTGCAAGGTCGGCTCCATCGAGCCGGACGGCACATAGAAGGGCTGGGCGATCGCGGTGGTGGCGCAGAACACAAGGATCAGCACCGCCAGCGGCTCCGACAGCCAGACGGCGAGCCTGCGGACATGGAACAAGTGGTTTTTGAGGCGGGATTCGCTCACGAACCTATCTGCCTGGACACTAATCCCCGCCTGTCGCGCCGAGCTGGGTATAATGCAGGCTGGGCGGGCGGGGCGTGATCGCCAGACGCGTGCCGAAGCCGGTGCCGCCCGCCGTCACGCGATGCCAGCGTTCCTCCGGCGCATAGACGATATCGCCGAGATCGGCGGTGAAGACCTTTTCGCCCTCGATGCGGAAATCCTCCTTGCCTTCCAGCACGATCCAGAATTCCGCGAAATTCTCGTGGAAATGGCCCCACTCGGTATCGGGCGGGGTGGGAACGCCCTTGGAGCGGATCACATTGGCCCAGGTATGGTCGTCCTTCACGAAACCGCCGCCCTTGCCGCCGCCTTCCACAATCTCCTTCTGGAAATCCAGATACGGCTTGTTGGCGGCGTCATAGGCGCCGCGCCCGGTATAGTTGGACTGGACATATTTCCAGCCGGGGATCGGGCTAGGTGTTTCGCTGGTGACATAGGACGGTTTTTCGCCCGCGGCGCGCACTTCGAATCTCAGCGAAGGCGCATCGCCCACCGTCTCCATGCTGTAAGGCACCCGATAGGGCACTTGCACCAGGAAGCCTTTGTTGGCGACAAAGGGCGCCTGGCCGTCGATGGTGAAACGGAGCTGGCCGGATTCGACCACCCAGAAAACGCGGTCGTCGGCATAGAAGAGCGTCTTGGTCTTTTCACCCGGCGCCATCTGGATGTACTGGCCGATATAGTCACGGGTGAGGACGACCGTCTGTGCCCAATCCTTTTGTCCCTTATGGCCGGCAAGAATATCAGCCAGCTTCCAATGCAGCCGGTTGGGAGCCGTGAATGGCGCCAGCTTGATCGGCTGGGGCGCCCAGGCGCTGAACGGCTTTGGGCGCCCGGACTGCGCATCCGCCGGCAACAGCCCCAGGCATGCGATGGCGATCACGAAAGCAAGGGCATTCCTGGTCTGCATGGCGAACTCCTCTAGATCCGTTGAACCATACCCGATTTGATGCCGGCGGGCTGCTATCATGCGTAGGTCCCCGCATCGCCTTATAATGTATATTTATCAATGCCTTGGTCAATATTTCGGGAACTCCTCGTCCGCCAAAAGGCGGGCGGCGAGCGGACCAGCGAGAGGAGTGGACATCACGCGCCAAAAGCGGAATCCCGCGCCGTCAGGGATTTTCGACCGTTGCCAGGATTGATGGATCATCATTTTTGACGTTGCCCACCTTTCGGTCAATCGGCCAGATCATCAGCCGATCTTCCGCGCAAGGCTTGAGCAGGTCGAAAATTCGGGCAGCGGCGGCCGGTTCCTTGCCCAGCCACAGATCCCAGTCTTCCGGAAAGATGACGGCGGGCATGCGCCGGCATAGGGGCGCCAGGAGATCGTTGGTATCGGTAGCGAGTATTGTGAAGCATTCGATCCGTTCGCCGAGCGGCGAAATCCGCAAATCCCACAGACCCGCCAGCGCCATGATTTGCCGGTTTGCTAGCGCGACCGCGAAAGGCTGTTTGTCGGCGAGGCGCCATTCGTAAAAGCTGTCCACTGGGATCAGACAGCGCTGCGCCGAACGGCGGATCATATCTCCGCCCCATGCCACATCGAGATTGGAACTCACGATCATGGTGTTGTTCGCCCAGGCGGAGACCAGACCCCAGCGCATCAGATCAAGGCGCCGCCGTTGCAGCAGCGGACTCCAGCGGATCGCGGGAAGGATCTGTCCGGCGACGATGTTCCAATGCGGGCGCAGCCGGGGCTTGCCCCCTATGGCGCTTGCCTCGAAACGGTTTGCGATCTCGTCAAGACTCGTCGAAAGACAGATACGGCTGCACATGGCTTCCCACCACAAGATTGGGTAACCAACGCCCGTTTTTCAAAAAATGCCGCCAGCCAAGGACCATTCGGGACACCGCGTGTCAAATAAAGGTCGGCGGTATTGCAGCGGCAATCCGGGAACCGGCCTCGCGCCGGGCTGTCAAGCCCGGCGCGAGAACCCGCGTTCTTCGACTATTCGCCTTCTGCACCGATGGCATAGGCGGTCTCACCATGGACGGCATCGTCGCCCACCTTCAGGGTCGCCTCATCCATACGTAGCGGCACGAAGATCTTGATCACGAACAAGATGATCGAGGTGGCGATGACGTTTAACACGATGATGAAGGCCGCGGCTTCCGCCTGCACCATGAGCTGATGCATGCCGCCGGTGCCCGAAACGCCCGGCGCATCCTTGCCGGTGCCGATATATTCGATCATCGCGGGATTGGCGAGGACGCCGGTGAGCAGCCCGCCCATCAATCCGGCCACACCATGGGTCGAGAACACAGCCAGCGTATCGTCCACCTTCATCATGAAGCTGGTCTTTTGCAGGATGTTCATGCTGGCCCAGGGAATGATGCCGGCGCAGACGCCGATGATGATCGCGCCTGTGCCGTCGACATAACCGGCGGCAGGCGTGATCGCCACCAGGCCGGCGATCATGCCGTTGACCGCGCCCAGCACCGAGGCTTTGCCGTAGCGGATCGAGTCCATGATGGTCCAGACGATGACGCCCACACAGGAGGCGATGTTGGTGTTGAGCACCGCGGCGGAGGCGTCAGCATTGGCGAAGTAGGGATCGCCGCCGTTAAAGCCGTTCCAGCCCAGCCAGAGAATGCCCGCGCCCGCCAGGGTCATCAATAGGCTGTTGGGCGGGAAATGATCGCGGTCGGCCTGGAGCCTTGGCCCGATGATCGCTGCCGCGACGAAGGCCGAACTGGCCGCCGCCAGATGGATGACGAAGCCGCCCGAGAAATCGAGTGCGCCCATCTGGGCCAGCCAGCCGCCGCCCCAGATGCTGAAGGCGCCGACGGTGTAAACGAAGGTCATCCACAGTGGGCAGAAAATCACCCAGGCCTTGAAATTCATGCGGCCCAGCAGCGATCCCGCCAGGATGATGACCGTGATGGCGGCGAACACGAACTGGAAATACATCATGGTGGCCATTGGAAAGCCCAAGGGCGGCATGCCCGCAGCCGCCGCAGGGACGGTGGCCTGTCCGGTGATGAAGTCCGCGGATAATGCCGGCAGGGGTTTACCAAGGAAGGGAAACCATTGCGGCCCAAACGCCATATTATAGGCAAACAACACCCAGACGACCATCACCGAAACGAAGGCGTAGATCGCCATGAAAGCGGAATTGATCGCCCATTTCTTCTTGACGATGCCGCCATAAAGAATGACCAGGCCTGGAATGCTTTGCAGAGCGACGAAGGTCGCCGCTGCCATCTGCCAGGCGTTGGAGCCGGTATCAAGCCATTTTGGTGATGGTATAAGCATAGTTCCTCCCCTTGCTGTTGCGAGCGAAAAATCTCAACCCAGAAAGCCGATGCACGGATGCAATGAGGTGCTGTGGAAGTAAGGCGATGATGCATTCTTCGACAATATTTGCGGGACGCAAAAAATATGCCGCGGTTAGGATTTTGTTAACTATTTGGCGACGTTGAACTTCTCAAAATTCTGGTCGATTAAGTTCCAGTAATCTGCTTAAAAAATGGGCGTAATGAGCAAAAAAGCGTACGGAACGGGCTGCCTGCCGGGACCATCGAAACGCGCCGCATGAAGCTTTAATCTACGGCCAAGACAAAACCGGGTGAGAAGCCGTCATGATCGCGAAATGGAGCATTGCCGTTGCGGCGCTGGGGCTGACGCCGCCGCAGGCCGGTCTGTTGGCGCGTGAAATCCCGATTACCTGCACCAATCCCGCCAGCGGTTTCACCTGGCAGATTCGCATCGATTACGACCGGCATACTGTTGATTCCAATTCCGCCAGCATCAGCCAGACGGAGATTTCCTGGCACGATGTTCACGACGGCAGCAATTATACGCTCGACCGCAAATCCGGCGCGCTGACGGCGGTTGCCCCTTCCAGCACCGGAGGTTATTTCCTGTTCGACCGCTGCAAGCTGGCAGGCTGACGGTTTTCAGCCCGGAGCAAAGACCATGATCGAAGACGGCGTCAGGGCAAGCGTCGGCTTCTTTTCCGATGCGGGACCGCGCAAGGACAATCAGGATTTCGCCGGTGCGGTGTTCGGCTGGGAACTGGAAAATCCAAGCCGCGACGTAATCGCAGCGATTGCCGACGGAATCGGCGGCGCCAAGGGCGGCCGCATTGCCGCGGAGACTGCGGTACGCGGCTTTCTGGACGGATTTTGCGACCTTCCCGAAACCATGGCGGTACAGCGTGCCGGTGCCGTCATCGTCAGCGCGCTCAATGGCTGGATTCATTCCCAGGGACATCGCGATGCCGCGCTTGAAGGCATGGGCTGCACCTTCACCGCGCTGGTGCTGCGCGGCCGCATAGCGCACGTCCTGCACGCTGGAGACAGCCGCGCCTATCGCATAAGCGGCGGCCGCCTCGCATGCCTGACAACAGACCATGTTCGCAAGGGCGGCGGACTGACCCGTGCTCTGGGTGTCGAACCGGAAGTGCGGCTGGATTACATAACCCAGCCGGTGGCGTTGCACGACCGCTTTCTGCTGTGCAGCGATGGCGTGCATGGCGCACTGGCGGATGAGACCATCGCCTTGATCCTGCGCCGGCAATCGGCGCCGGACGTCACCGCCCGCGCGCTGGTCGACACGGCGCTTCAGGCCGGAAGCAGCGACAATTGCACGGCGCTGGTGCTGGATGTCGTACAGTTGCCGGCCACGTCATCGGCCGACATCGGCGCCGCCATGGCGCGGCTGCCGCTGATCGCGGTGCCTTCCGCCGGCCAGACCGTGGATGGCTTTGCCCTCAAGGCGCTCTTGTCCGATGGACGCTATAGCCGGCTGTTCGGCGCGCTGGACGAGGTGGAAGGCGGCGAGGTGGTTTTGAAATTTCCCAAACCGCAGGCTGCTGCCGAGGGAACCTACCGCTCAGCCTATGTCCGCGAGGCCTGGGCATCCGGCGCGGTCAACAGCCCGTTTGTCTGCCGCGTCATCGATCTTGCGCCCGGACGGCAGAGCTGTCTCTACACCGTCATGCCGCTGTATCCGGGCGAACTCCTGGAGACGCGGTTGACGCGCCGGCCAGCGCTGGGACTGGAGGAAGGACGCGACATTGGCGTGAAACTGGCACGGGCAGCAGCGGCGTTGCATCGCGCCGGCATCATCCATCGTGACATCAAGCCGGACAATGTCATCCTGGAAGGTGGTGGAGCGCTGAAGCTGATTGATCTTGGCGTGGTGCGCATCGCCGCGCTGGAAGAGTTCCCGCCCCAGGACATTCCGGGCACGCCTGCTTACATGGCGCCTGAAATGACGGCCGGCGAGTCGGGCAACGAAGCCACCGATATATTCGCGCTGGGGGTCACCTTGTTTCGCGCCTTCACCGGCGAATTTCCCTACGCCAATCCCGACGCGGTCAGCCCGCCGCGCAGGGAGCGGCCGGTTGACCTCTGCGCCCTGCGCCCCGATCTTCCGGCCTGGCTCACGGCGGCGCTCGGCAGGGCGGTGGCGCGCGATCCGGCGGACCGCTTTGCCGACATGATCGCCTTCGCGATCGAACTGGAGGCGGGACCGGCCCGCATGGGACCGGCGGTTCGCAGGCCGCGCACTTTCTACGAGCGCGCGCCGGTGCTGTTCTGGCAGATCATCGCGGCGCTTCTGGCTGTGGGACTCATACTGTCCTTTCTGAGACATTAGATTGCCGCTAGCTCAATTTTTTATTCTTTGGCGGCGGCCCCTCTTCAATAATTCATCATCCCGGCCAGGGTCACAATGCCGTCAAACAGATTGCCGAGCCTGAGATTTTCGTTATCCGAATGCTGGTTGTCGTCGTAATTGGCCAGCGAAATGCCCACCACCGGCACATGATAGGCGTCAATGAAGGGCCCGGCGGGAACGCCGCCGCCCAGGGTGCGGATGCGGACCACATCATTGTTCCATGTCGCGTTGAGAGCGGCGGTGGCGAAGACCGCCTGCGGGTCCTTGGGATCGGTGCGCCAGGCGCCGCTACCCACGCTGTTGCCGCGCGACACGATCTTGGCGATGCGCGGATGCGCCGCCAGGGTGGCGACATCGGGATCATGATCCACGACAAAATAGCCCTGGGCCTTTATGTGCGCGATCACCCGGTCCACCATGGTCTTGGGGCTGTTTTCCTTGACCAACCGCATGGCGATCTCGGCGGTGGCGCTGGCGGGAATGACGCCGCCCACCTCGCCGCCTTTCATCATATGGACGCTGAAGGTGGGCATGTTCAGGCCCTCCTGCAGCGATCCGGCGGCGCCGCTCGCCGAGCCGACGCCGAACTCCGCCTGGATCTTGGCGGGCTGGTCCGGCACCCTTTTCATCATCGCCGCCGCCTCGGGCGCGAAAGGCAGCACATCGCTGTAGAAGCCGGGAATGATCACCTTGTCATGGGCATCCACCATGGAGGAGATCAGCTGGGACAGGCGGACATTGGCATCGGGCATCCAGTTGCCGTAATTGCCGCTGTGCATGCCCTGCTTGGCGGTATAGACGGTCAGCTCAAGGTTTGCGCCGCCGCGCGCGCCGTAGAAGATGGTCGGCTTGCCGCTGGCATGCTGCGGACCGTCCAGGATCACCAGCAGATCGGATTTGAGCTTGTCGGGATATTTCCGCACGACTTCGGCAAGGCCGCGGCCGCCGCCTTCCTCCTCGCCGTCCAGGATGATCTTCACATTTTCCTTTGGCCTGGAGCGAATGGAATCCAGCGCCCGCAGCATGGCTTCGATCGGGACCTTGTCGTCGCCGGCGGCGCGCGCGTAAATGCGCCAGGAATCGGAAATGGGGGTGTTCAGCGGATCGGCGATGATGGTGCCGCCTTCCTCGATGGTGCCGGTGCGGATTATCGGCACGAAGGGATCGGGCTGCTGCCAGCGTTTGGGATCGACCGGCTGGCCGTCGTAATGGGCGTAAAACAAGATCGTATGTTTGGCGCCAGGCACTAGCTTCTGGCCGAACATCACCGGCACGCCGTCCGCGGTTTCCCACTGCTCAGAGTCGAGACCACGCTCTTTCATCATCGCCAGCAGCAGGGTGGCGTTGCGCTTGAGATTGGGTACGTCGCCATGCAGATCGGGAACGGAGACCAACTTCAAATATTCCTGGACGATGTCCTTCTTGTGCGCGCCCACATAAGCGCGAACAGCGTCCTGCGGCGCGGCCCCTGCCCCCGCTGGAACCAGGACCGCGGCCAACAGCGCGGCTTTCACAACGGCCGGCAGCCCTTTTGTCGCCCTGAACATGCCCGCGCTATCCCCTGCGTTATTGCGACACAAGGATAGTCAGGAACGGGGAGAAAGGGCCAATCTCGGGCCATCCCCGCCATTTTTTCCGCAGAAAAGCTGGATTTTCCCGGAGAAACCTGCAAAATCCCCCCGCTTTCGCTGACGCCTGAATGGTCTGCCGGGCAGGTCGCAAGCGCGACCGGCTCAAGAAAAAAATGAAATAGGGGACGGGCAGCCAGCAAACCTTCTGGCGAGGTCCACGTAAACGAACCTGACGCAAATCTGCTGACGCACCTTTAAGTCTATCCCATGTCCCTGGAGGTTTTTGTGATCAATCAAAGTCATCTAGAAAATTCCTTTCCCACCCTGGACGCCATTCCAGAAAAGCATCGCCTTCCGGCGCCGGTGCACCAGGCCCATACGCTGGTGAACGGCGAATTCCGCAAAGTCCATGGCGAGATGAAGCCCGTCTTGTCGCCGATCTATGTGCGCGGCGAAGACGGAAAGCTGGCGCCCGCCGTGCTGGGCAGCATTCCTGCGGGATCGGAGGCCGATACCAAGGCGGCTTTGGACGCCGCTGTCGGCGCCTACAACAATGGTCGAGGAACCTGGCCGACCATGAGCGTCGCCGACCGCATCGCCTGCATGGAGAATTTCACGCGCCTGATCCTCTCCACCCGCGAGGAGGTGGTGCGTCTTTTGATGTGGGAAATCGGCAAGAGCTATCCGGACTCCGCCAAGGAATTCGACCGCACCATCGAATATATCAGGGCGACGGTCAAAGCCCTGAAAGAGCTCGATCACACCAGCGCGCGGTTTGTTACCGCCGAAGACACGATTGGCATCATCCGGCGCACGCCCCTGGGTGTGGTGCTTTGCCTGGGCCCCTACAATTATCCCCTCAACGAGACCTTCTCGACCCTGATCCCGGCACTGATCATGGGCAACTGCGCCATCATCAAGCCGCCGCGTCACGGCTCGCTGCTGTTCACCTCCTTGCTGCCGGCCTTCAGCGAAGCTTTTCCCAAGGGCGTGGTGAACACGGTCTATGGCAGCGGCGCAACCGTGGTGCCTTCGCTGCTGCAATCCGGCCAGATCGATGTCCTGACCCTGATCGGCTCCAGCAAGGTGGCCGGCGAGCTCAAGAAACTGCACCCCAAGGCCAACCGGCTGCGCTCGGTGCTGGGGCTCGACGCCAAGAATGCCGCGATCATCCTGGCGGATGCCGATATCGAGCTGGCGGTGAAGGAATGCCTGGCGGGGTCCTTGTCCTACAACGGACAGCGCTGCACCGCGATCAAGATGATCATCGCGCACAAGAATATCGTCGACAAATTCCTGGAAGGCTTTCTGGCCGGGCTGGAAAAACTGAAAATCGGCATGCCATGGGAAGATGGCGTCAAGATCACGCCGATGGTGACCACGGACAAGATCAAATACCTCACCAGCTGCCTGGAAGATGCCGTGGCCAAGGGCGCGAAGATCATGAACAAGGGCGGCGGCGCTGCCTCCCACACCCTGTTCAATCCCGCCGTGGTCTATCCGGTGAAAGAAGGCATGAAACTTTACCGGGAGGAGCAGTTCGGGCCGGTGGTTCCGATCATGAGCTTTGACCAGATCGACGCCGCGCTCGAATATGTCATCACCTCCGAGCATGGCCAGCAGATCAGCATTTTCGGCTCCGACGCCGATGCCATCGCCAGGCTGGTCGATCCCCTGGTCAATCAGGTCTGCCGCGTCAATATCAACTGCCAATGCCAGCGCGGGCCGGACGTGTTTCCCTTCGCCGGCCGGAAGGATTCCGCCGAAGGCACCCTGTCGGTGTCGGATGCGCTGAGGTCTTTCTCGATCCGCTCCATGGTCGCGGCCAAGCAGACCAAGGCCAGCGAAGACCTGCTCGACGATATCGCGGTCAAGCACAAGTCGAACTTCATCAGCACGCGCTATCTTTTCTGACGGCGCGCGGAGGCAAAAACAACAAGGGAGGGGCGCGGCATGAAAACCCAATCGGTACTGACGGCTTCATTGGTGCTGGCGTGCGGGCACGCCGTGGCACAGACGGCGCCCCTGCCGCCGCCCGCTTTCCATCACCTGATGCTCAACACGCTGGACCCGGACGCGGCAATCGCCTTCTACACAAAGGCCTTCCCCACCACCAAGCGCATAGTGTGGGAAGGCATTCCAGCGATCTCCTCGCCCACCAATGTGCTGGTGCTGTTCAACAAGGTGAGCGCTCCGCCGATGGCGGACTCGCAGATCACCACCTTCTGGCATTTCGGCTGGAACCCGCCGGACCAGCGCCAGAAAGTGGATGGGCTGGTGGCGCAGGGTCTCAAATTCGCGCCGCTCTGGACCGGCATCGGCGACGGCTCGGTCACCGTCAGCAGCGACACCTATCCCGGCATGGGCGGCGTCTATGGCCTGGGCGAGACCAGGGCACAAATGGCGGAAGCCCAGGCCAAGGGCATCAAACCGGCGGGCGGCGCGGGCTTTGCCTATCTGCGAGGTCCCGACAACGCCATCATCGAAGTGGCGGGCGCCAGCAATCCCGAACGCTTCAATCATGTTCACATGTGGGAAGACGAGCCCTTCTGCGCCCAGCTCTGGTATCAGAAACATCTGAACGCGACCGTGCCGGCGCGGCCGGCAACCGCGCCTGTCTACACCGAAGCCAATTGCCATGTGGCGCGCGGCGAGGCCACCTGGCCGTCGCTCACCAAGGAAGGGATGTACCGCTATCCCACCGCCGGCGTGACCTTCAGCGATGTCTCGATGAGCTGGTACATGGACCAGACCGACAAGCCGCTGGTTTCAACCCGGGGCCATCTGATGGATAGTGTCGGCCTGGCTGTTCCCGACCTGGATGCCTGGGTCGCCAAGCTGAAAGCCGAGAATGTCACCTTCCTGCGCCAGCCTTTCCGCATTGGCGGCACGCGCGCGGTGATGATCGAAGGCCCCAGCCATGAGGCCCTTGAACTGGTCGAAGTAAAGTAAAGGCCCTCAGCCGATCGGCGGCGGCGGCGGCGCGATATTCTGCACGTCCAGGTTCGGGCCGGTTTTCGGCCCTGGCTTGGCCCAGCGGATGGTGCCTTTGAGATTGTCGCTGGCGGTGCCGGGCTTGGACAGAGTGATGGTGAAGGATAGCCTGTCCTTCGGTGCCATCTTCGGCACCAACCATTCGGCGACATTACCCTTGGCAGCAGCGTCCCTGTGGACGCCTTTGTAGCCATCGCCCGTGGCCGCGGCCACGGTGATGCCCGCCGGAATGACGAGGTCAACGGTCAGGCCCTGCGCGGTGAGGCCCTTGGTCTTCAACCCGTTGTTGGCGAGATTGAGCGTGTAGGTGACGCCATTGGCCGCCGCCATACCGGGCGAAAGCCGTCCCTGCAGCAGCGGACGGAAGCCGATATCGTTGCGCGCCCAGTCATAAATGTCCTTCAACTGCGCTTCGGTCACGCGCGTGGGACTGAAATTGCCCATCCGCAGCGGCGGGCGGTTGCCACCGCCCTGAGGCGCGGCCGGGGGCGGATTGCCGGCGGCCAGGGACGCGTCCACTTCCTCCATCTTGGCGGTGTGGGTGTAGATCAGCTCCTTGAACAGCGCGAAATCGGCATTGAGCCCGCCCAGGGTGCCGCGCGGCATATCGAAGGTGGGTCCATGACATTGGGCGCAGCCCACGTCGTGAAAAACCTGCTGGCCATGCGGGTCGCTGGCCTCGGCGGTATAGCGCCAGGCGGCGGGCGCCGGGTTTTTCGGCAGGCTGGCGAAATAAGCCGCGAGGCCGGCGAGATCGGCATCGCTGATCTGGGTGTCGACAAAGGCCGGCATGATTCCCCAGGGTTTGCGGACGGCCTGCTGGAATTGGGCCGCGTTCAATCCGCGCCCGGCGAGATCCGGTCCGAAGGCGCCCTCGCCTGTCTTGCCGTGGCAGTTGCGGCACTGGGTGTTGTTGCCTTCCCATAGCGACTTGGCGGCGGCCAGATCCGGGGCGGCGTTCTGGGCCAGGGCCAGCGATGGCATAAGAGGAAGAAGGAAAAGCGCCGCGACGATGGTTTTCATGGATAGCTCCCGGTATTCGCAAATTGCGAAATGCGTTAGAGACATCCTACTGAAGTGACGGGCGTCTGTCACATGGGAGAAAAGCCATGAAATTCCTGCTTTCCATGCCCGTTCTGGGCTTGCTGCTGTTGGCCGTTTCCCAGAGCGCAAGCGCCCAGGAGCAAATCACCATTGTCGCGCCTGGCGGCGCCAGGGCCGCGATCGAGGCCTTGATTCCGGGCTTTGAGAGCAAGACCGGCTACACAGTGAAAGCCACATTCGGCTCCGGCCTGGGCACCAAAAAACAGGCCGCGGAGGGTGACGATTTCGACGTGAAGGTCATACAGCCGCCCTTTCCGGCGGTGCTGGCGTCGGGCAATGTGGTGGTGAAAAGCCAGACTCCACTCGCCAGTGTTGCGGTGGGCGTGGTGGTTAAAAAAGGCGCGCCGAAGCCCGACATTTCCACCGCCGCAAACGTGAAGGCGATGCTATTGGCCGCCAAATCTGTCACCTATCCCGATCCCGCGGGCGGGGCGGCGGCCGGCGTCAGCTTTGACAAGACTTTGGCCCAGCTGGGCATTGCCGAACAGGTCCGGTCCAAAATCAAGCGCGCCCAGGGCGGAGCAGGCGCTATGAAGCTGGTGGCCCAGGGCGAGGTCGAAATCGGCCTCACCTTCCTCAGCGAAATGGGTGAACCGGGCATCGACATACTGGGACCGCTGCCCGCCGATATTTCCACCCCGACGCGGCTGGTCGGCTTTGTGTCGTCTCACACCAAGGACCCTGCCGCCGCGGGAGCGCTTCTGAAGTATCTCTCGTCGCCCGCCGCGGCGCAGGTTTACCGGGCCAACGGCATGCATCCCGACCATTCTTGACCTGTCAGGCGTGACCCGCCGCCCCTTTTCCTAGGAAGGCCAGGAAAATTGCTCTATTTCTGCCGCTTATGCCGGTCCAGAGTTTAAATCCGGTCGCCGAGGCCGCCCGGTTTTTCGAGAAGGGCGACTTCGCTTCGGCCGAACGCATCCTGGCAGGGCAGGAAAGCCCCGACGCCCTGCATCTGCTGGGCCTGGTGCGGCTGGAGCAGGAGCAGCTTGAGGAAGCGGCGACGCTTCTCACCCGCTCGCTGGCCGTCCGCCCCGGCCATCCCCATGTGCTGCTCAACCTGGGCAAGACCCTGAAGCGGCTGAAGCGCGACGTCGAGGCTGGCCAGGCGCTGGACGAGGCGGTCCGCATCCAGCCCGATCTCGCCGAAGCCTGGTATGAACTGGCGGAGCTCCATCATCGCGGCGGCGCATTCGCCAAGGCCGAAACCAGCTTGTGCAAGGTGCTGGCGCTGGCGCCCGGCCACAGGCTGGCCGCGCTGTCGCTGGGCATCGTGATCAAGGATGCCGGACGCCCCGCCGAAGCCGAGACGCTATTGGAACAAGGCTTTGCCGGGGCCGGCGGCGCCGAGATGAAAGCGGCCTTCGCCTACAACATCGCCCAGGCCCAGTATGCCCAGGGTAAGAAGGACGCGGCGCTGGAGAGTTTTGCCCGGGCCGCACGGCTCGATCCCGGCAGCAGCAATGCCGATCTTTCCCGCGCCGACCTGCTGGAGGAAATGCTGCGCATGGACGATGCGGCGGCGTTGCTGGAAGCGGTTCTGAAACGCGAACCGGGGAATGTGGCGGCCCATGACGTCTACAACGAACTTCTCTACCGGCTGGGCCGCGATGAAGACTTTCTGAAGTCTTATGACCGTGCGCCGCATAACGTCAGGCTTGAGATCGGCAAGGCGGGATTTCTGTTCAAGACCGGCCGGACGCAAGAAGCCCATGCGCTTTACGCCCGCATCGCAGCGCGGGAGCCCGGCAATCTGGAGGCCATCCTGGGGGCGGCCACGGCGCTCAACCAGCTGGGCCGCCATGACGAAGCGATGCGGCAGCTGGAAGGCGGTCCGGAAAGCGCCCTCCTCTATCAGCAGCGCGCCGCGACGGCGCTACAGGCCCGCGATCCGCAAAAAGCAGCGGCGATGGCGGAAAAATCCCTGACCCTTTCCCCGGTGGACCAAACGGGCCTGGCGGTGCTGGGCACGGCTTGGCGGATGATGGGCGACGAGCGAGACGAGATGCTCAACGGCTATGACGATTTGATCCGGGTGTTCGACCTGGAGCCGCCGCAAGGCTTTTCCAGTATGGCGGACTTCAACGCCGAACTGAATGAATGGTTGGGCCGGATCCATCCCAAGACCCGCGAACCGCTGCGCCAGTCTCTGCGCCATGGCAGCCAGACGCGCGGCCATATTTTCGAGCAGGGCCATGACCTGGCCGAAAGGCTCAAGACCCGCGTGGCGGAAGCGGTGGAGCGCTACATCGCCGAAACCAGGCCGGATGCCCGCCATCCGTTTCGCGGCCGCTGCGGCGCGGGATTCCGTTTTGCCGGCTCCTGGTCGTCGCGCCTGATCGATTGCGGCTTTCACATCAATCATATCCATCCCGGTGGCTGGATCAGCTCCTGCTATTATGTCGGCGTGCCCGACGCGGTGAAGGACGAAAAGGCCAAGGAGGGCTGGATCAAGTTCGGCGAGCCCAGTTTCGATGTCGGCCTGGGGTTACGCCGCGCCATCCAGCCAGTGCCCGGAAGGCTGGTGCTGTTTCCCTCTTACATGTGGCACGGCACCATTCCGTTCCACAGCGACGCTGCCCGCACCACTATCGCCTTTGACGCCGTGCCGCGCGATTAAGACTGTGACGGGACAGAAAAACTGCGCGCCGGCTCCCCGCGAGCGAACATGTCCCACATCGTCGTGTAGGCTGACTCGATATGCCGCCGGTGCCGGTCGGTGTCGAACAATGGGGCGCTGAGCCGATTGTCGGCCAGCTTGCGCCGCAGCGATCGCAGGCGCACGGGATCGCCGGCCAAGGCCACGATCAGCGCCTCATAGGCATCCAGGTTGTCCGTCACCAATTCGGGCAGGCCGACGGCGCCGAGCAGGCTGGCGGCAACGCGTCCGGCAAAAGCCTGGCCGCGGCAAGTGACCAGCGGCACCCCAGCCCACAAAGCGTCGCTTCCCGTGGTGTGGGCATTGTAAGGCAGGGTATCGATGCACAAATCGGCCAGCTGGAGCCGCGCCATATGCTTGTCCTGCGACGTCTGCGGGGCGAAGACAAGCCGCTCGCCCGCCACGCCATGCGCCGCCGCCTCGCGCCGGAGATTTTCGCAGCATTGGCGGTTGCTTTCCAGCAACCATAACACGCTGCCTTCGACTTTCCGCAAGATCCGCATCCAGGCCGCGAATACGGCCGGCGTAATCTTGTAGCTGTGGTTGAAGTTGCAGAAAATGAAGGGGTTGCCACCAGGCGACTCAGGGAGCCCGTAGGCGGACCGCCGCGGCGCGGTTTGCGGCAGCCCCCGCCGGGAATCGTTCGGGTAATAGCTGTCCGGCAGATAAACGACATGCTCCGAGTAATAAGGCCGTTGATTGTCCGGGATGACCATATGGTCGGCCATGATGTAATCGATGGCGGGGGCGCCCAAAGTGCCGGGAAAACCCAGATACTGGACCTGGAGCGGCGCGGGCTTGCGCGCCAAAACACCCATGCGGTGATTTCGCGTATAGCCGTTGACGTCGACAAGGATGTCGATTTCTTCCGCCTGTATTTTCTCCGCCACCGCCGTGTCCGACAGCTTCGCTATATCGATGAATTTGTCGAACGCCGCCGCGTGACGCTTGCGCGTGGCGCTGCCGTCATCCCAGCCACTGTCGAGAGCGGTAATCTCGAATTTGCTTTTGTCATGAAGCTCGAACAGACCGACGGTCAGAAAGCCGATGGGATGTTCGCGAAACTCGCCGCAGAGATAGGCCAGGCGGATTTTGCGATGGCGGCGAGTTGTTCCTGTCCATAGCGCCGGCGCCGGCGGGTACAAATGTCCGCTATAGGTGCGCGCGCAGGCCAGCAAATCCGCCGGCTCTCCCGAAATGGCCAGATAATAGAGGGGTTGCACGGCCCGCTTGCCCGCGCGCACCGCCGCCTCAAGCGCCGTGGTTTGTTGTTCATAGCCGCGCCAGTCCGCAGCCTGCATTTTCAAATGCTGAAGTTCTCCGCGCAAATAATCGTATTCCGGATCGGCAAGAACCGCTTTTTCCAGGTCTCCGATGGCGCCAGCGAGGTCCCGCTTCTCGGCCCACAGCATAATGCCGCGATTGGACAGGAATTCGGCATGGCCGGGTTCGAGCGCCACGGCCCTGTCATAGCTGGCCAGGGCTTCTTCGCTGCGCTTCATGTTCCAAAGGATCGTGCCGCGATTGTTCCAGGCGCGTGCATGATCCGGTGCCACCGCCAGGAGCTGCCCGTAACCCGCCAGCGCCTCCTCGAAACGTCTCAGATCGCTAAGCACATTGGCGCGATTGAACAGCGCATCGGCATAGTCCGGCTGGACCGCCAGAGCCTTGTCGTAGCGTGTCAGCGCCTCGTCGAGGCGACGGGCGTCCTGGAGCGCAACACCATAATTATACCAGGCTTCGGCAAAATCGGGCTTTATCGCCACGGCGGCGGCGAAACCGGCCAGCGCCTCCTCGCCGCGCGCCAGGTACTGCAAGGCACTGCCGCGGTTGAAGTGCGCCTCGGCATAGTCCGGTTTGATCGCCAGGGCCTTTCCGTAGCTCGCCAGCGCCTCCTCGAAACGTTGCAGGGCCTGCAGCGCGATGCCGCGATTGTTCCAGGCCTCGGCATATTGCGGCGCCACCGCCAGGAGTTTTTCGGCGGCCGCCAGGGCTTCCTGGGGGCGATTCAGATCGACCAGGACGGGAACGCGGTTCATCCATATGCCGGAATCGTCTGGGGCGATCTCAAGCGCCTTGTCATAGCTCGCCAGCGCATCCGCCGCGCGCTTCATGTTTGAAAGAGTGACGCCGCGATTGTAAAGCGCATTAACCAGCTTCGGCTCGATGGCAAGCGCCTTGTCATAGCTCTCCACGGCCTCTTCCAGGCGCCCGAGCGCCTGCAGCACATTGCCGTAGTTCGAGAGCGCGTCCGCATTGGAATTCAATTTCAGGGAGGCACCGATCGATGCGAGCGCTTCGGCGTACCGCCCTTGTTGAAACCGGATGATCCCCAGAAAATTCTGTGCCCGGAAGTTGGCCGGTTCGGCGTTCAAGACCTCCAGATAAAGCTGCTCGGCCTCAAGCAAGCGTCCCGCCTGAAGCAATTGCAGTGCCTGCTGTTCCCTTGTCAAAGCGGACCTGTCATTGCCGGTGTGGAATCAAAGGTGATCCCGCTCCCTCCTTCCATAAAGCATGGTCACGTTGATCCGCCGGTTGAGATAGCCCTCTCTGAAGCGGATCTGGTCGGTCTCGTGGAATAAGTCCGAATCGAAGATAACCGCCCGGTTTGCCCGGTAGGGCACGGTCACGGATTTGGCGCCGGCCTTGGCCAGGAAATCCCGAATCGCCGTGGAATCGGCGTTGAATTTGGGGAAGTCCCAGTTCAGCGGCGCGGCCACATCCCAGATCACCAGCCCGCCCGATTGGGGATCAAGATTGGCGTCATCCGGCGTCAGCCAGAAATTGACGTTCACGGCGGATTCGTCGGCATGGATGGCGATGCCGGTGAGCTGGCTGTCATATTTGAATCCCCACATGTACAGCAGGGGATGGGCGCGAAAGATGGCGGGATAAGCGCCGCGCAATTCCTCGGCAACCTGTCCCAGCAGCGGACAGGCGAAGCCCTGCTCGGGAAAGGCGCCAAGATAGCCATTGTCGTATGACCTGCGCCACATCGGCGGTTCCAGGCAGAAGCGCCGAAGCCCTTCCAGCGCCGCCGGCGTCAGGAGATTGTCGACTACGGCGATTTGCGGCTTCTTCGTCCGCCATTGTTCGGCGGCGGCGCCATTGCTGGGCGCAACGGCGGACCCCGCCACCCGGGCACCCGCCGGAGCGGAATATCTGCCCCTGATGCCGGCCAGATAGTCTTGCTGTTCGCGGTCATGGCGGAGCTTATGCGGCGGATCAGCCAACGGGTTTTGCCCGGGTATGAGCGCGGCGGCGCGCATAAAACTCGCAATGCCCTCTTCGATCCGGTTGCTTTCGAAGAGAACCTGGCCACGGCAGTTCATGGCATCGATAAAGTCAGGCCGGATCGCCAGCGCCCTATCATAGCTTGCCAACGACTGCGTCAGGCGCCCCAGGCTGCACAGAGCGTTGCCGCGATTGTTCCACGCCTCGGCAAAGCCAGGATTGAGCGCCAGCGCCCTGTCGTAAGCGGCGAGCGCGTCCTCGGCGCGTTTGAGATTGAGCAACAGCACATTGGCGCGATTGTAATGCGCGCCCGGAAAATCCGGCTTGAGCGACAACGCCTGGTCAAAGCTTGCCAGGGCTTCCTCGTGGCGCCCCAGATTGCGCAGGACATTGCCGCGATTGTTCCAGGTCGCGGCATAGCCAGGCCGGATCGCAATCGCCTTTTCAAGGCTGGCCAGCGCATCCTCGTCCCGCTTCATTTCCCAAAGTAGGATACCGCGATTGTAGAGGGCCTCGAAAAAATCCGGCTGGTGCGCGAGAAGCTGGTCGTAACGCGCCAGGGCGTCCTCGAAACGCGCTTTCTGGCGAAATTCCCTGGCCTCAAGGAGGAGACGCTGCGTATCGGCGGGAGAAGGCTGGGTCATCGGCAGATGATATACGGAGCGAGCCGCGACCGCCAAAGGGGCTAGCCACGGCGCGCGGAGCGCGTGAGCAGGTCCAGCGGACCTGCGAGAGTGGCGAACGCCCGGAGCGCAAGCGAAGGGCCGGATTAGCCGCGACCCGCCAAAGGCGGGCGAAATGGTCCAGCGGACCATTTCGAGCAGCGCCTCCCTCGCTGCGCTCGTGCCGCTACGCTGCTGCTAGGCACGGGGCTATCTGTCTATAGCGCGGTGCAGTTTGTGGACTCTTCCTACCTTTATCGGGACTTGCGCCCGAAAATTCCCTTGTTGTCCCTGCCCCTCCATATGTCTCAATATCCCTTACGGTCCTGCCCTGGGCTGGGTGGTTGAGGAAACCGAATGCCAAGCGATCAAGCGCAGAGGCAATCACGCGAGCCGCCAAATCTCCGGGCCTGACTGTAGCGATTCAAGGATTCGTCGATGTCGAAAGCAGGCACGGCCGCAATCATCACCACGCTGCGTAACGCCGGCCCGGTGCTGGATTCATTTGTTGCCTATCATCGCGCGATAGGTTTTGCGCATATGTTCCTGTTTTTCGATGATCTCAATGACCCGGACCTGCGCAGGGCTGGCGCTATGCCGGGCGTGACCGCGATTCCGCACGACTTGACGCTAAGGAAGGCATGGCGCGACTTGCGTAGCTATCCGCGTCTTAACGCCTTCGTTGATAACGAGGTAATGGCGCGCCAACAGCTCAACGTCGAATTCGCCATGGGGCTTGCCCGCGCGGCCGGCTATAGGTGGTTACTCAGCATTGATGCAGACGAACTCTTTTTCTCGCCGAACGAGGCCGTTGCGCATCATTTTGAATCTCTCACAGCAACGGCATATGAGGCGATCAATTATCCGAACTACGAAGCCGTCCCAACGCGCGAGAATATTGACGATTTTTTTCGCGAGGTGGATATTTTTAAGCCGCCGCCGGCGCTCGCACAGAGTTTACTTATTCCCGCGCTTCGTCATGCCGAGCAAACGATTCCCCAGTTGAGGCCTTATTTTCACTATTATCTAAATGGGAAGTCCGCTGTGCGGCTGACCGCGAATTCATTGGAACCCGCGGGCGTACACAAGTTTCGGCGTAGCGAGGGGACCACGAATATTGCATCCAGCACAGGGGCTTTCATTTTGCACTATCCCTGTTGCGGATTCGAATCATTTTGGACCAAATACACCACGCTCGGCCGCATTTCAGATAAGTGGTGGGGGACAGACCCGATTGGCCCCTTTCATCTGGCATCTCGCGACGTGATCCTATCCGGGGACCGCAATCGGGCACGCGCATTCTATCAAGATCGCATTGCGATTTCTGATACGCATCTCGTCGAAAAGCTGCTGGGATCTGGCGTCCTCGTGCGCCTGCCTCAACCCAGACAGATCATCGAAGCGGCACGGGGTTATACGAGCATAATTTGAAATCTGCCTTGATGGCCGCTATGTTATTGTGCGCCTTTTGTAAATCATACCCATGCTTGCCCGCGCTTATTTTAGCGCGAAGTGTCTGGCTGATTAATGGCACCGTCACGAGGAAGGGATCATGTTACCATACTACGATCATAGCGTCGGCGCGTTCACCGATGAGGAACTCGACCGCCTGGAGCGTTATTGCGACGGGCTGTCATTAGACAAAGGCTTATTCAACGCATCAACCCCCGGCCAATCCAACAGCGCGATCCGTAGCACCCAGACCGCCGCAATTCAGGGAAAGGCGGAAGTCATGTGGTTCTTCGAACGCCTTGCCAGCGTTGCGCGCACCTTCAACGACCGCTCTTACCGGTTCGACTTGCGCGGTTTTAACGAAGCGCCGCAGTTTCTGGTCTATCGCGCCGCTGAGTCCGGTCATTACAACTGGCACATGGATGTAGGGCGGGATGCGCCCCGCAAATTGTCAATGACCATTCAGTTGACTGATCCCTCGTGCTATGAAGGCTGCGAGCTTCAGTTCAACATCGGAACCGAGTCCATTTCCACGCCAAAGGGGCGCGGTGTTGCCGTTGCTTTTCCTTCCTACATGATCCATCGCGTCACCCCCATAACCTCGGGCATGCGCAAGGCCATAGTGGCTTGGGTCACCGGACCTGAATTCAAGTAGGGAGAAAGGCGGCAACCCTTTTCCCCTGGGGTAGCCGTCGTTTGGTCCAAATTCGGTGGCGAAGTCTGAGATTTTGGGACGGGTGGGAATGTCCGCTTTGGGTCCAAAGCGGACATCGCAATCGTGAAAAATGAAAAAGGCCGACCAGGTGTTGCCAAAAGCGTCACCTGGCCGGCCTATTCCTATATCCCCGGCATCGCTGCCGGGCTTTTTCCTTGATGCCGAAACGTTTCTAGTAGTTGAACCGAACGCCCAGGCGGAAGGCGCGTCCCAACAGATCGTAGGTGGTGGTGTTGGTGGCGATGACGCCGCCATTGTTCTGGATGGAGCCGGAGGTGGGCGCGACCAGCGGCGGCGGCACATTGGTGGCGTTGTCCATCGCGCCATAGAACTGGATATTATCGTTCCATTTGTAGGAGGCGCGCAAATCCAGATAAGCGGTGAAGGGCACTTCGAAGTGGGCCGGGTCATAGAGGTTGGCGGTCGCCGCCGTGGCCTGATTGCCGGTATTGCCGTTGAGGTTGTACACGCTGGTGCCGTACCAGCGGGTCTGTGCGGTGATGGAGACCGGCCCGGTGGTGTAGTCGGCCGAGAGCAGGCCCTTCCATTTCGGTGTGCCGTTGCTGCCGGCATTGTCGGTGGTTGGCGAGCCGGGCTGGCTGAGGGTGTCCTCATCCTGCAGGTTGGCATAGGCCGACCAGGCCAGCGAGCCGTTCCAGAAGTCCATGGTGTAGTTGGCCTGAAGGTCGAGGCCCGAGACGGTCTGGGTGGCGATGTTGATTTG
>Ga0210402_10001628_pt1 | contig 22992 bp, 21 predicted proteins | sample IncBWC7MmetaG_FD_161055 | JGI IMG/M metagenome (GOLD analysis project Ga0210402, IMG submission 161055) | Forest soil microbial communities from Barre Woods Harvard Forest LTER site, Petersham, Massachusetts, United States - Inc-BW-C-7-M | ecosystem: Environmental > Terrestrial > Soil >... | reverse complement strand
GGCGGGCCCGACTCGGTGCTGCGGAGCAGCTGGTGCGGGAGGGCGAAGCAGCCGCCCATCAGCGTTGTGCGTGGTTGCGGAACGCGGGAATCGTATGAGCGAGTTCGGAAAGGTAGCGGTGTTGATGGGCGGCCCATCGTCGGAAAGAGAGATTTCGTTTCTGTCGGGCAATGCCGTGCTTGCCGCGCTCAAAGGCCGGGGCGTCGACGCCCACGCTTTCGATCCGGCCGATCGATCGCTGTGCGAGTTACGACCGGATGGTTTTGAAAGGGTCTTTAACGCGCTCCATGGCCGCTTCGGTGAGGACGGCACCATCCAGGGCGCGCTGGAAGCTCTTGGAATTCCATATACCGGCAGCGGAGTGATGGCGTCCGCACTGGCGATGGACAAATGGCGCACCAAGCTCGTCTGGATCGCGAGCGGTATTCCGACACCGCAGTACGAGGTGGTGGATGAAGGAACGGATTGGTGGGCGGTCGTGGCCAAACTCGGACTGCCGCTGATCGTCAAGCCCGCGCGCGCGGGCTCGTCCATAGGCATCACGCGCGTCGCCGCCGTCGATCACGACGAGCTCGCCGTCGCCTACCGCGCCGCGGCCGAGCACGACGATCTGGTGCTGGTGGAGGAACTCGTCACCGGCATCGAATTGACCGCGTCGATTCTCGGCGACCGCGCGCTGCCGCTGATAAGGATCGATGCGCCCGAAGGCAATTACGACTATCACCACAAATATTTTTCCGACGAAACCAAGTATTTCTGTCCCTCGGGTATCGACGGCGATGTCGAGAACGCGATCCTGGCGCAGTCGATGGAGGCGTTTCGCAGGGTCGGCTGCCGCGGCTGGGGACGTCTCGATCTCATCCTCGAGCACGGCGGCGCGTGGAAGTTCCTGGAAGTGAATACCTCTCCCGGCATGACCGCGCACAGCCTGGTGCCGATGGCGGCGCGCCGCGATGGTATGGAGTTCCCCGACCTGTGCATGGAAATTTTGCGAGGCGCGCATGTGGGATAACCCGCGCCAGTTAAACGCGCTCGCGTTCGCCGTCGCCTTCTCTGCGCTGGCATTGTTTTTCTGGGGAGCGACGGCGTGGGCCGTGCGCCAGCCTGCGTTCGAGTTGCGGCAGATCGTGATCGCCGGCCCATTGTCGCGCGTTAACCCCGCGCATCTCGAGGCGGTCGTTCGCGAGGAGCTTCGTGGCACTTTCTTCACCATCCAGCTTGCCGAGGCGCGCGACTCGCTGCAGCGTGTGCCCTGGGTGCGCGGTATTGCGCTGCGACGGCAATGGCCGAACCGGCTCGAGGTATTTGTCACCGAACACGCGCCGCTTGCGCGATGGAACGATAACGCGCTCATCAACAAAGAGGGCGAGGTTTTTATCGCCGACTACGATGGCGAGCTGCCGCAGTTCACCGGACCCGAGGGCGCCGCCGGAGAAATGAGCGCGCGCTTCGTGGAATTCGGCGCTGCCCTCGAGCGCGCCGGTCTGACCATTGGCGAGATGCGGCTGTCCGCGCGAGGCGGCTGGGAGCTCAAGACCGCCGCAGTTCCGGCGTTGACGATCGCGCTGGGGCGCAGTGAGCCGGGAGAGCGCTTAAGCCGCTTCGTCGCCTATTACGCGAGGACCGTCGGTGCGCTTGCCCGTGCCGGCACTCGCGTCCAGCACGCCGATCTGCGATATCGCAACGGTTTCGCCGCGCGCGTTCCGGGGTTCAAGGAACGCGCCCTGAAGAAGGCGGTTCAGCAGTGATCCTTCGGGGCAGACATGGTGAAAAACGCGTGGTGAAAGACGCATGGTGAGGGACGCGAAAAATCTGATCGTCGGACTCGACATCGGCACGTCGAAGATCGTTGCCATCGTCGCCGAGATCACGCCCGAGAAAAAGTTGAACATCATCGGCCTCGGAACGCAGCCTTCGCGCGGCCTGAAGAAAGGCGTCGTGATCAACATCGAGGCCACCATGGCGTCGATCCAGCGCGTGTTGGAAGAGGCCGAGCTGATGGCCGATTGCGCGATCACCGAAGTCTTTACCGGGATTGCAGGAAGCCACATCAGAAGCCTCAATTCCAGCGGGATGGTAGCGATCAAGGAAAAGGAAGTCACCCAGGCCGACATCGACCGCGTCGTGGAAACGGCAAAGGCTATCGCGATTCCCAACGATCAGCAGGTGCTGCACATCCTGCCGCAGGAATTCATCGTCGACGGGCAGGAAGATGTGCGCGAGCCTCTGGGCATGAGCGGCGTCCGGCTCGAGGTGAAGGTGCACATCGTCACCGGAGCGGTTTCCGCAGTCGAGAACATCACCAAATGCGTGCGGCGCTGCGGGCTTGTGGTCAAGGACGTCATGCTGCAGCCGCTCGCTTCCGCGCTCGCGGTGCTGAACGAGGATGAGAAGGATCTCGGCGTCTGCGTCATGGACATCGGAGGCGGGACGACCGATCTCGCAGTCTTCACCGGTGGCGCGATCCGTCACACGGCGGTGATTCCGATTGCCGGCGATCAGGTGACCAACGACATCGCTATGACCTTGCGCACGCCGACCAAGGAAGCCGAAGAGCTGAAGCTCCGCCACGGCTGCGCGTTGCGGCAGCTCGCCGATCCTAACGACGTCATCGAAGTGCCGGGAGTCGGCGAGCGCGGTCCGCGCAAACTCTCGCGCCAGATGCTGGCGGAGGTGATCGAGCCGCGGATCGAGGAGCTCTACACGCTGGCGCAGGCGGAATTGCGCCGCAGCGGCCTCGAGGAGCTGCTCTCGTCAGGCATCGTCCTGACCGGCGGTTCGGCGCTGCTGCAGGGGATGGTCGAGCTGGGCGAGGAAGTGTTTCATCTCCCGGTGCGCATCGGCGTTCCGGCGTATGTCGGCGCACTCGCGGACGTCGTGCGCAGCCCGAGGTACGCCACTGCGGTCGGCTTGCTGCTCGATGGTCAGGAACAATTCCTGCGCGCGGAGCTGGCGCGCGCACAGGGCAAAGGCTTGGGCAATGTTGCGGAACGGATGAGGCAATGGTTCAAGGCGAATTTTTGAGATTGCGCGCGGTTGCCGAGTGCAGGGCGTCTTCCCTCGAGGCGGATGTCGGGCATGAGGAGCACACAACAAACCGGTCGGCTCGCGCTTCAACGTTGGAGTTTCTTTAGCAACCAGACAGGAGAAGGAGCACACATGTTCGAAATCATCGACCAGAATCCGCAGGAAGCGGTCATCAAAGTGATAGGCGTGGGCGGATGCGGCGGTAACGCCGTCGAGCACATGATCGGAAAAGGGCTGCCAGGCGTCGAATTCATCGCCGCGAATACCGACGCGCAAGCGCTCAAGCGCTCGACTGCGCGCGTGCAGTTGCAGCTCGGCAGCAGTCTCACGCGCGGGCTAGGTGCCGGAGCACGTCCGGAGATCGGTCGCGACGCGGCCATGGAAGACAAGGACCGCATCGCGGAGATGATCGAAGGCGCCGATATGCTGTTCATCACCGCCGGCATGGGCGGCGGCACCGGGACCGGGGCGGCGCCGGTCGTCGCGCAGGTGGCCAAGGACCGCGGCATTCTGACGGTCGCGGTCGTGACGCGGCCGTTCCGGTTCGAAGGCAAACGGCAGAGAGTGGCCGACGCTGGCATCGAAGAGCTGAAAAAATGCGTCGATTCACTGATTGTCATTCCCAACGACAAGCTGATGCAGGTGCTCGGAGATGACATCTCGGTGCTGGACGCCTATGCCGCGGCGAACGACGTGCTGCGCAGCGCCGTTTCCGGCATCGCCGAGGTCATCAACAACGCGGGGCTGGTCAACGTTGACTTTGCCGACGTACGCACCGTGATGTCGGAAGTGGGCATGGCGATGATGGGCTCGGCGACGGCGGCGGGCGCGGACCGAGCCCGGCTTGCTGCCGAGCGCGCGGTGGCCAGTCCTTTGCTCGAAGAGGTCAATCTCTCCGGGGCGCGCGGCGTTCTCGTCAACATCACCGCGTCGTCGGGACTGAAGATGAAGGAATACCATCAGGTGATGGAGACGATCAAGGAATTTACGGCGGACGAAGCCCTGGTCATCGTGGGGACGGTCATCGACGACTCGATCGGCGACGAATTGCGCGTGACCATGATCGCTACGGGCTTGGGCGGAGCCGCTGTCAAGGCGCGGCAGCCGAGACTCGAAGTCGTCGAGCAGGTGGTCGAGCGCACCGGCACCGACGGGATCGGCATGCATGTGGAAACCATCGATTACGACAGTCTGGACAAGACCCCGGCGGTGGTGCGGCGTGGTCGCGCGGCGACGCCGGCAAGCGGAGCATCGGCGTTTGACCCTTCCGATATCCCGGCATTCCTGCGCAAGCAGGCTGACTGAACTAAAGCGGTCAGGACAGCGACGAACGCACCGAGTGTGTAACGAAATGCGTTCGCCCGGCGATCGGGATCGCGGATGTGGTAACATGACGTAAACCATTGAACCGTCGCGCTTTCGGGCAGATTTTCCCGACCGTGCCGAGGGTCTAAACGACGATGCTGAGACAGCGCACGCTCAAGAACAAGATCAAGTCGACCGGCGTCGGTTTGCACACCGGCGTGCGCGTCGAGTTGATGCTGCGCCCGGCACCGCCCGATACCGGCATTGTTTTCCATCGCACCGACCTGCCCAAACCGGTAACGATAGGCGCAGACGCTCGCAATGTCGGTGACACGCGCCTGTCGTCGTCGCTGGAAAAGAACGGAGCGCGGATCTCGACGGTGGAACATCTGATGTCGGCGCTTGCGGGACTGGGTATCGACAATCTGCACGTCGACGTTGCCGGTCCCGAGATTCCGATCATGGATGGCAGCGCCGGACCGTTCGTGTTTCTGCTGCAGTCAGCCGGCATCGTCGAGCAGTCCGCACCCAAACGCTATTTCCGGATCAAGTCGGTCGTCGAAGCGCGGCAAGACGACAAGTGGGCGCGCTTCGAGCCGCATCACGGCTTCATGCTCGATTTCACGATCGATTTCCCGCACCCGGTGTTCGGAACGGAAAACCGCCACGTCGCGATCGACTTCGCCGAGCATTCCTACATCAAGGAAGTCAGCCGGGCGCGAACATTCGGCTTCATGCAGGACGTGGAGGCGTTGCGAGCTGCGGGGCTGATCCTGGGCGGCAACCTGCAGAATGCGATCGTGCTCGATGAAACGCGCATCCTGAACAGCGAGGGCTTGCGTTACGACAATGAATTCGCCAAGCACAAGGTGCTCGATGCGATCGGTGACCTGTATCTCCTCGGACACCCGTTGATCGGCAAATATACCGCCTACAAATCCGGTCACGGGCTGAACAACGCCTTGTCGCGCGCCTTGCTGTCGCGACCCGATGCCTGGGAGCTGGTCACCTTCGATGCGCCCGCGGACGTGCCGAGCGCATTCCAGTCGTGGCGGGTGCAGGGAGCCTGACGCTGGAGCGCGGGATCCCCGGCCTGCGGTAGAGAGGTTCTCGCTGGTCCTCGTTCGATTGCTGCTGTTCCTGGCGCTGGCGACCATCGCCGGTGCGCTGGCATTCTATATCTTCAAGCGCGACCGGCGCTATCTGCGCTTTATTGCGCAAGTCGTTAAATACACCATCTTTCTAATGCTCGGGGTTCTCGTCTTCTATGCCTTCGAGCGACTCGTTGCGACCGTCTGAGTTCGGGCGCGCTCGCATCGTCCCGAGCCGTCGCAGCGCATCTGCAAGTGGCGATTCGCCGAGCTTCGCGGCAAGCATCAATAGCGTTGCCGCGGAGGCGCTATCTAATTGTTTCTTAGGTGACTTAGGTAGGGATTCGCGGGCCAGGCGGGCTTGCACGCGAACCCGTATTCCAGTAAATTCCCATCCCTCACGCGCTAGCGCGCTTCGCAGTTCAGGAGCATGCTGGCGCAGCAGGGCCGCGGCTGCTCCGCTTGCAGCACCCAGTTCGAGCTCCGCCGACCTCGCGTCAATCACGGCGACATGTTTCGCCAGCGCGGGAGGCAGGGCTCGATGGACGCGATCCTGCAGCACGGCTTCACGCCGGTGGCGCTGCAACAGATCGTCGAGTGTGGATTCGCCTTTGAGGATCTGATGGAGTCGGCGCATGGGACGGTATCCGCAAAGCGTTCCGCGACCGGCGTCCGGGATCGAACGCACGGGAGAAATGTGATTTGAACATAATCTTCGTCTCGGGCGCCACCGTTCGCGCGCGCACTCTTACCCTCGACTGGCGGCACTGGGCGGGCGGAAGCTTCGCCATCCTGGTGCTCTTCTTGCTGTTCACTCTCATGTTCAATTACCTAACGCTGCGCTACGCGGCATCGATCAATCATCCGTTGTTGCAGGCCATCATGCTCGCCGATCAGCGGCAGGAAGCGCAGAGGACCGAGGAGGTGGTGCAGGGCCACTTGAGCGCGATGGCGATGAAGCTCGGCGACCTGCAGGCGCAGATGCTGCGGCTCGACGGTCTTGGCGAGCGGCTCGCAAGGCTCGCTGGATTAAAGCCGCAGGAATTGCCGGCGCTGGAGCCGGGCTCGGTACCCGGACGCGGCGGCCCCGTGCCCACGCTGCGCCGCGATTTCACTGTCGGCGAGTTCACCACCATGCTGAGCCAGTTGTCGCGCCAGGTCGACGAACGGTCCGATCAACTCGGTGTGCTCGAGGCACTGGTGGTGACCGACTCCGCAAACAAGAAATTCCTGCCGACGCTGTCGCCGATCGAAGATGGCTGGTTTTCGTCCAACTTCGGCTGGCGCATCGATCCGTTCAGTGGACAGAAGAGCTTTCATGAAGGGATCGACTTTCCGGCCGAGGCCGGCACCGTGATCGACGCCGCCGCGAGCGGCAAGGTCATCTACGCGGACGTCCATCCGGCCTATGGTAAAATGCTTGAGATCGATCACGGCAATGGGCTGATCAGCCGCTATGCACATTGCTCGACGCTGCTGGTCAAGGAGGGCGACCTCGTCATTCGCGGCCAGCGCGTAGCGACCGTTGGGTCGACCGGCCGATCGACCGGCCCGCATCTGCACTTCGAGGTGCGTTTGAACGGTGTCCCGCAGAATCCGGCGCGTTTCCTGCAACCCACGGGCTAGTGCGAGCCGCGGGTCGTCTGCGCCAGTACGTTTCGGCCCTGGGCAGCCGATAAACAGGCAGGGGTGAGGTGGTCCTCACCCCTTGTTTTTTTGCGCGGCGGCTTGAGATACCGAGTTCATGATCCCCAACATTCTCACCAAGATCTTCGGTAGCCGGAACGAGCGGCTGCTGAAGCAATACGCGCTGGTCGTCACGGAGATCAACGCCCTGGAGCCCGCGTTTGCCGCGCTGTCGGATGAAGAGCTGAAGGCGAAGACGCCGATGCTCAAGGAGCGCGTCGCCAAGGGCGAGACGCTCGACGCCGTGATGCCCGAGGCGTTCGCGGTGGTCCGGGAAGCCGGCAAGCGCACCCTGCAGATGCGGCATTTCGACATGCAGCTGATCGGCGGCATGGGCTTGCATTACGGGAAGATCGCCGAAATGCGCACCGGCGAGGGCAAGACGCTGGTCGCCACACTGCCCGCCTACCTCAATGCGTTGACCGGCCGCGGGGTTCACATCGTCACCGTCAACGATTACCTCGCCCAGCGCGATGCCGACTGGATGGGCCGGATCTACCGCTTTCTGGGCTTGACTGTCGGCGTCAACCTGTCGCAGATGAGCCACGACCTCAAGCAGGCGGCGTACGCGGCGGACATCACCTACGGCACCAACAACGAATTCGGCTTCGACTACCTTCGCGACAACATGGTCTTCCATGCGTCGGAAAAAGTGCAGCGCGGCCTCGTCTACGCCATCGTCGACGAAGTCGACTCCATCCTGATCGACGAAGCGCGCACGCCATTGATCATCTCCGGCCAGGCCGACGACAACGTCGATCTCTATTACCGGTTGAACGAGCTCGCGCCCAAGCTCACACGGCAGGCGGAAGAGCAGGGGAAGGGCGACTATTGGGTCGATGAGAAAGCGCATCAGGTGCTGTTGTCGGAGGAAGGTCACGAGCACGCCGAGGGGATTCTCTATAAGGCCGGGCTGCTGCCGCCCGGAAGCAGCCTTTACGACGCGCACAACATTTCGCTGATGCATCACCTGTATGCGGCGCTTCGCGCGCACGCGCTTTTTCATCGCGACCAGCACTACGTGGTACAGGATGGCGAAGTCATCATCGTCGACGAATTCACCGGGCGGCTGATGTCCGGGCGCCGCTGGTCCGACGGGCTTCATCAAGCAGTCGAAGCCAAGGAAGGGGTGGCCATCCAGCGCGAGAACCAGACGCTGGCGTCGATCACGTTTCAGAATTACTTCCGCATGTACGCCAAACTGGCCGGCATGACCGGTACGGCAGATACCGAAGCGTTCGAGTTTCAGCAGATCTACCATCTGGAAACGATGGTGATCCCGACCAATCTGCCGATGATCCGAAAAGACGAGAACGACCTCGTTTTCCGGACCTTCCAGGAGAAAGCCGACGCGATCGTCGGCGATATCAAGGATTGCTTCCATCGCGGCCAGCCGGTGCTGGTCGGCACGACATCGATCGAGAATTCCGAGCTGCTCTCGGCTATCCTCGACAAGGAGAAGCTTCCTCATCAGGTGCTCAATGCCAAGCAGCACGCCCGCGAGGCGGAGATCGTCGCCCAGGCCGGCCGCCCGAAAATGATCACGATCGCAACGAATATGGCCGGCCGCGGAACCGATATCGTGTTGGGCGGCGCCGTCGAGCCGCAGATCCTGCTGATCCGGGAAGACGAAACGCTCTCGCAGACCGAGCGCGATCTGCGCATCGGCAAGATGCGCAGCGACTGGCAGGTCCTTCACGAACAGGTCATCGCCGCCGGCGGCCTGCACATCGTCGGCACCGAGCGCCATGAGTCGCGGCGCATCGACAACCAGCTGCGCGGCCGTTCGGGACGCCAGGGCGACCCCGGCTCGTCGCGCTTCTACCTGTCGCTCGAAGATCCGCTGCTGCGCATTTTCGGCGGCGAGCGTCTTTCGGGGATCATGCAGCGCCTTAAAATGCCCGAAGGCGAGCCGATCGAGCATACCATCGTCAACCGTTCGATCGCCAAGGCTCAGAACCGCGTCGAGTCCCGCAACTTCGACATCCGCAAGCAGCTGCTGGAATACGACGACGTAGCCAACGATCAGCGTCGCGTGATCTATCAGCAGCGTAACGAGTTGCTGGAGACCGACGACGTGTCGGAGACCATCCGCAACATGATCGAGGGCCAGGTCGAGGACACGTCGCGTCTGTCGATCCCGCCCGAATCGGTCGAGGAGCAGTGGGACATTCCCGTGCTCAAGTCGACGCTCGCCGCCGACTACCAGCTCGAAGTGCCCGTCGACGAGTGGCTTAAGATCGAACCCGAGCTTTCGGATGAAGACGTGCGCAAACGCGTGCGTGAAGCCCGAAAAAGCAATACGAGAGCAAACTGGAGCTGGTCGGCCCCGAGATGTTCCACAAGTTCGAACGCAACCTGATGCTGCAAACGGTCGACCAGCACTGGCGTGAGCACCTCGCCGCGCTCGATCATCTTCGCCAGGGCATCCATCTGCGCGGCTATGCGCAAAAGAATCCGAAGCAGGAATACAAGCGGGAAGCGTTCGAGCTCTTCTCCGACATGCTCGACCGCATCAAGCAGGACGTCGTCAAGATCGTGCTCACGGTGCGGGTCCAGACTCCGGAGGATGTCCAGGCAGTCGAGGAGCCGGCCCCGGTGTCGAATGTGCGCTACCAGCACGCCGACTATGAGCAGGCGCTGGCCGCGGCGCCGGATGATCCGCCGCCGGCGACTGCACCGCCGCCGTTTACGCGCGCGGGACAGAAGGTCGGCCGCAACGACATGTGTCCGTGCGGATCGGGCAAGAAGTACAAGCACTGTCACGGCCGCCTGGCTTGATCTCGAAGCCTGCGGCGGATTGTGCGGGCTGCATAGCCTGATTGACCCACGCGGTCTCCAGGCGCCTTGCTTTTCGTTCAGCGTCGCGGCGCTCTCGACGCTCATGACTCTGCGGTAGAATTCGCGAGAGGCCGAACACCTGTCGCCTTGCCCGATGCCGGTCAACTACACTCCGCCGACGCCAGAGCAATTGCTTCCGGTGCGCGGCATCACGCTCGGCGCCGCCGCGGCGGGCATCAAGCGCTGGACGCGCGATGACGTCCTGCTGGTCAAGCTCTCGCCCGGCAGTCATGCATCGGGCGTGTTCACGCAAAACCGCTTCTGCGCGGCACCCGTCACCGTCTGCCGCGAGCACCTGGCGCGAGGCGGACAAACGCGAGCGCTGCTGATCAACGCCGGCAATGCCAATGCCGGTACCGGCGACGCCGGACTCGCGGCCGCGCGACTCACTTGCGCGGCCGTTGCGACGCAGATCGCTTGTGCGCCGGAAGAAGTTCTGCCGTTCTCCACCGGCGTGATTATGGAGCCGCTGCCGGTCGACAGGATTGTCGACGCATTGCCGCGCTGCGCTGCCGCGCTGACGCCCGGTGGATGGTACGCGGCGGCGCGCGCGATCATGACCACCGATACCGTGCCCAAAGGCGCTTCGCGCCGCATCGACGTCGACGGGACGGCGGTGACAGTCACGGGCATTGCCAAAGGCGCCGGCATGATCGCCCCGAACATGGCGACCCTGCTCGCATTTGTCGCCACCGATGCTCCGATTGCGCCCGCTTTGCTTCGAGGCCTCGTGGCGGAAATTGCCGATGTCTCGTTTAATCGCGCTACCATCGACGGAGACACCTCGACCAACGACAGCTTCGTGGTGATGACATCCGCGCAGGCTGTTTTGCCGCCGATCGAGCGCCGGGACGATCCGCGCCTCGTGTCGGTGCGCGCCGCGCTCGAGCAAGTCGCGATGGAGCTCTCGCAGGCCATCGTGCGCGACGGAGAAGGTGCGACCAAGTTCATCACCATCATCGTCGAAGGCGGGCGCGACACTTCCGAGTGCGACCGGGTCGCCCGCACCATCGCTCATTCGCCGTTGGTCAAGACTGCGTTCTTCGCGTCGGATCCAAACTTGGGTCGCATTGTCTGCGCCATCGGCAACGCCGGCATTGCCGACCTCGAGCCGCAAGCCGTATCGTTCTGGCTCGACGAGGTTCTGGTGGTCGCCGACGGCGGCCGCGCGGCATCGTATCGCGAGCAGGATGGCCAGCGGGTCATGGCCAAGTCCGAAATCAGCGTCCGGGTTTCATTGGGGCGCGGCGAGGCGACGGCGACGGTTTGGACGTGTGATTTTTCGCATGGATATGTGAGCATCAACGCGGACTATCGAAGTTGAAGGTTCCCCTTACCGCGGGCGATTCTTTGCAAGCGCTGCTGGCGCGCGCTGAGACGGTGCTCACACGGCTCGAATCGCTGCTGCCCTCGCCCCCGCCGGAGCCGAATTGGAAAGCGCGTGCGTTTCGCTGGCGCAAGCGGGGCGCGCGCGGCTACCTGCATGCGGTCATGCACCCGCACGTGATACGCCTCGACGATCTGGTCGCGATCGACGAGCAAAAGCGTGTGATCGATGCCAACACGCGCCAGTTTCTCGCTGGCCTCCCCGCCAACAATGTGCTGCTCACGGGCTCGCGCGGCACCGGCAAGTCGTCGCTCGTCAAGGCGATGCTGGCGAAATACGGCAACAAGGGTCTGCGCTTGATCGAGGTCGACAAGGGTGATCTGATCGACCTGCCCGATATCGTCGACCTGATTGCCGACCGCACCGAGCGATTCGTCGTGTTCTGTGACGACCTGTCGTTCGACGCCAACGAGCCTGGCTACAAGGCGCTCAAGGTGATGCTCGATGGCACGATCGCCGTCCAATCGTCGAACGTGCTCATCTACGCGACATCGAACCGCAGGCATTTGCTCCCGGAGTATTTCAGCGAGAACCTGGAAACGCGACACGTCGGCGAAGAAGTTCATCCGGGCGAGTCGGTCGAGGAGAAGATTTCATTCTCCGAGCGTTTCGGGCTGTGGGTATCGTTCTATCCGTTCAGCCAGGACGACTATCTTGCGGCGGTCGATGCGTGGCTCGAGTACCACGGTGTTTCGATTCCGCGCCAAACCAAAGCAGTCGACGCACTGCATCGCGACGCGATCCAGTTCGCCCTGCAGCGCGGATCGCGCAGCGGCCGCGTCGCCTGGCAGTTCGCGCGCGATCGCGCGGGCGCTCGGGCGCTTCTGGCCCAGAGGGATGGGGCCGTGCGCAAGTGAGCAGGCGCGACTCCAGCGCGAGGTGAGCGACCGCCTTGAAGGTCGTGTCGTGCGCGTCGCGGCGGCGATCCTGGTTCGCGACGACGGCAGGGTGCTGCTCGCGCAGCGCCTGCCGGGGACCCCCTATCCGGGCTACTGGGAGTTTCCGGGCGGGAAGCTCGAAGCCGGCGAATCGGCCCACGATGCGCTGGTGCGCGAGCTCGACGAAGAGCTGGGGATCGGCATCACGCGTGCCGTGCCTTGGCTGGTGCAGCGCTATATCTATCCGCATGCACACGTAGAGCTCAACTTTTTTCGAGTCTTCGGTTGGAGCGGGGACCCGCATGGCCGCAACGGCCAGGCCATCGCGTGGCAAACACCGGGGGCATTCGAGGTCGCGCCGCTGCTGCCCGCCAACGCCGTCGTACTGCGGTCGCTGGAGCTGCCGCCCGTCTATGCGATCTCCATGGCCGAGGAGCTCGGCGTCGGAGCGTTTCTCGAGTGCGCCAGGAGTGCGATCGGCGGCGGTGTCAAGCTCATGGAGTTGCGCGAAAAGTCCTTCACCGAGGATCAACTTGCTCGATTCGCGGGGCAGCTACTCGCCCTGGGGCAATCGAGCGGCGTGCGAATTCTCCTCAACGGTGACACCGACGTCGCGCGTCGACTCGGCTGCGCAGGGGTTCACTGGACCTCGGCGCGCCTGTTGGCCGCGCAACGAAGACCGACGGAGATGCTGTGCGCGGCATCGTGTCACGACGAGGTCGAGCTTGCGCGTGCGGTAGAGCTCGCTGTCGACTTCGTGGTGCTGGGCCCGGTGTTGCCGACGCCATCGCATGCGACGGCTCGACCGCTCGGCTGGAAGCGCTTCGAGGAGCTCTCGCGAGGCATGCCGCTGCCGGTCTACGCGCTCGGCGGCCTCAAACGCGCCGATCTCGACGAGGCCATGCGGCACGGCGCGCACGGTGTCGCGCTTCGGCGCGGCGCCTGGAACACAGGTCAGGAAGTGCCCGCTCCGGATTCCGAATCGTCCGGCTCCGCAGGATCCTCGGTCACCGGCGCGCGATAGGATTCCGACGCCCAGGCGCCCAAGTCGATCAGCTTGCAGCGTTCGGAACAGAACGGCCGGAAGCGGTTTTCCGCGGTCCAGTCGACTGCTTTGCCGCATTGTGGGCAAGGGACACTGCGTCGTCGGGCCGTCATCGCTCGCTGCCCCGCGGTGATTGCTGCACGCCGTCGAGCGCCAGATCGAGGACCTGCGCGACGTGCATCGCGTCGCGTCCGGTCCCGTCGGCAATCTGGTGGCGACAACTGAATCCGTTGGCGACGATCAGCGTTTCGGGCGCCGTGGCACGTATCGCCGGCAGCAACGTAAGCTCAGCCATTTTCATCGACACGTCGTAGTGTTCGACCTCGTAGCCGAAGGTACCCGCCATGCCGCAGCAACTCGATTCGACCACCCGTGTCTTCAGCTCCGGAATCCAGTCCAGAACGGTTGTTACCGCTTCGAAAGCCGCGAACGCTTTCTGATGGCAGTGCCCGTGCAGAAGCGTCTCGGCGTTTGGCAGCGATTTAAGCTTGAGCGAGAGCCGTCCCGCGGCCTTCTCGCGGACCAGAAACTCCTCGAACAGCAGCGCGTTTTTCGCAAGCAATTGCGCGTCCCCGCCGAAGCGATAAGTCAGGAATTCGTCGCGCAGGGTGAGCAGGCAAGATGGCTCTAGGCCGACGATGGAGACACCCCGGCGCACATAGGGCAGCAGGGCATCGAGCGTGCGCCGCGCCTCCTCGCGGGCCTGTTCGACCATTCCCGAGCTGAGGAAAGTACGGCCGCAGCAAAGCGGCCGTCCCGAAGCGGGGATATGCGTGTGCACGGTGTAGCCGCCGGCTTCGAGCACGCGCGTTGCGGCGCGCGCGTTCGAGTGCGCGAAGTAACGGCTGAATGTGTCGATGAACAACACGACTTCGCGGTCAGGCTCGGGTGTCGCCGACGCGGGCGACCCGGACTTGGCGGTGCGCGGGAATGGGGCTTGCCATTGCGGCAATGAGCGTCGCTGCGACAAGCCGAGCCAGCGCTCGGAAAGGCGCGCGGCGCCCGGAATCCGATCGCGCAGATTGGCGACCCACGGCAGGCGGCTTAACGTCGGCGCGTAGCGCGGCAGGTAGGCGACGAAGCGCTGCCGAAGCGATACGCCGCAGCGCGCGTTGCGGGCGGCAAGAACCTCGATCTTCAGCTTGGCCATGTCGACGCCGGTGGGGCACTCACGCCGGCAGCCTTTGCATGACACGCATAAGTCGAGTGCATCGCGCACGGCATCGCCGGCGAAATCTTCCTGCCCGAGCTGGCCGGCAAGCGCGAGCCGCAGGGTGTTGGCGCGCCCACGCGTCGTGTGCTGCTCATCGCGGGTGACGCGAAAGCTTGGACACATCGTTCCAGCGTCGAACTTGCGGCAATGGCCGTTGTTGTTGCACATCTCGATCGCGCTGGCGAGACCGTGCGCCGGGTCTCCGCCGGTCCCAGGCCCCGTCTCCTGACCGGTCAGCGGGTCGCGCTGGACGTCCCAGGGCGACCAATCCAGCGCCGGTTCGAATGGCCGTCGACGGTAGTGCGGGCCGAATCGGAACAGCGTCGCATCGTCCATCCTGGGCGGCGCGACGATCTTGCCGGGATTCATGCGGTTGCCCGGATCGAACAGCGCCTTGATCTCCGCAAATGCGGCGTTGAGGCGCGGGCCGAACTGCCACGCCACCCACTCGCTTCGGCACAGGCCGTCGCCATGCTCGCCCGAGTAAGCGCCCTTGTATTGGCGGACGATGGCGGCGGCTTCCTCGGCGATTGCCCGCATCTTCGCCGCGCCGCCGCGGCGCATGTCGAGAATCGGACGCACATGCAAGGTGCCGACGCTGGCGTGCGCGTACCAGGTTCCATCCGTACCGTGCTTTCGAAAAACCTGTGTCAGGCGCTCGGTATATTCCTCGAGGTGCTCGAGCGGTACCGCACAGTCCTCGATGAACGATACCGGCTTGCCGTCACCTTTCATCGACATCATGATATTCAGTCCGGCCTTGCGCACGTCCCACAACTCTTTCTGTGCGCCAGGCGCGGTAATGCCTACGACGGCGTTCGGAAGGCCTAAGTCGGCCATGAGCTCCGAGAGTCGCTCCACACGCTCGCTCTGCGCGCTCTCCTCCTCACCGGCAAATTCGACCAGCAGGACCGCTTCCGGCTCGCCGATCAATGCGCGTTCGATGACGGGGCGAAACGCTGGATTGGCGCGTGCAAGCTCGATCATGGTGCGATCGACGAGCTCGACCGCGGTCGGCTTCAAGGCCACGATGTGCTGCGCCGACGCCATCGCCGCGCGAAACGACGGAAAATTGACTACGCCCAGAGCCTTGCTTGCCGGCAGGCGGGCGAGCTGCAATTTGAGGCGTGAAAAATAGGCGAGCGTTCCCTCGGAGCCGACGAGGAGGTGGGCAAAGTTGACCGAGCCGTCGGGCGTATAGGGGCGCACGCTCTGCGGATTGAACACGTCGACGTTGTAGCCGCCGACGCGGCGCAGCATGTGGGGGACCATGCGGCCGATCTCGTCGCGCTCGCGCGTCCCGATCGCGAACAACGCTTTGGTCAACGTGCTCGAAGCGGCGTCGTGCATTTCCTTGGCCGGACCAAACGCGATCTCCCTGCCGTCGGCCAGAATCGCGTCGATTCCGATGACGTTATGCACCATGTTGCCGTACTCGATCGAGCGTGAGCCGCAGGAATTGTTGCCTGCCATGCCTCCGATCGTCGCCTGTGCCGAAGTGCTTACGTCGACCGGAAACCAAAGACCGTGCGGACGAAGGAACGCGTTGAGCTGATCGAGCACCACGCCTGGCTGGACAGAGACTGTCATCGCGCCCGGATCGAAATCGATCACCGCGCGTAGCGATTTGCTGTGATCGATCACCAATGCCTCGCCGACCGTCTGCCCGCATTGCGACGACCCCGCGCCGCGAGGGAGGACCGGCACCGCGAGCTCGCGTGCGATCGATAGGGCGGTCCGCGCGTCGGCTTCGTCACACGGCACGACCACGCCGATGGGAAAGATCTGGTAGATGGAAGCGTCGGTCGCGTAACGCCCGCGCGAGGCGATGTCGAACAGGACATCACCGCGGCATTCGGCGGAAAGCCGCTCTACGAGCGGCGATTTGGCTGCAACACGGGCCGCAAGGCGCGAGAGCCGCGAGTCGATGCTGACCGGGTGCTCGACCGGTGCGTTCATGGAAAGATGAGGAAAGAAAGCCTCGCCGGCCGGCGGGGATGAAGTCTCTTGTACAATAGAACGAGCTGCCACCGCAAGGGAACCCTATGCTGCGACTGGACGACCATCCAAGCGGACGTCATTTCCTGCAGATACCCGGTCCGACCAATGTTCCGGACCGCATCCTGCGCGCGCTCGACCAGCCTACGATCGACCATCGCGGGCCGGAGTTCGCGCGCATGACGCTCTCGATCCTCGATGGATTGAAAAAAGTGTTTGCCAGCGACGGGCCGGTGGTGATCTACCCCGCCTCGGGCACCGGTGCCTGGGAGGCGGCGCTGATGAATACGCTTTCTCCGGGTGACAGAGTGCTCATGTTCGAGACCGGTCACTTCGCGACGCTGTGGCGGAAGATGGCCGACAAACTCGGGTTGGCGGTCGACTTCGTGCCCGGCGACTGGAGAAGCGGCGTCGACGCGGCTGAGGTCGAGTCAAGGTTGATCCAGGACCGCGACCACGCGATCAAGGCCGTGCTGGTGGTCCACAACGAAACGTCGACGGGAGTCACCAGCCGGATTCCGCCCATCCGCCAGGCGATCGACCGCGCCTCGCATCCGGCGCTGCTGATGGTCGATACCATTTCGTCTCTGGCCTCGATTGACTACCGGCACACGGAGTGGGGCGTGGACGTCACCGTCGCCGGCTCGCAGAAGGGGCTGATGCTGCCGCCGGGGTTGTCGTTCAACGCGATGAGCGACAAGGCCCTCGCCGCGAGCAAGCAGGCACAGCTGCCCAGGTCGTATTGGAGCTGGGACGAGATCATCGCCTCGAACGCCAAAGGCTATTTCCCTTACACCCCGGCGACCAATCTTCTTTACGGGTTGCACGAGGCGATCGAGATGCTGCTCGGGGAGGGCTTGGCCAACGTATTCGCGCGTCATAACCGCCATGCCGAGGCGACGCGCCGCGCGGCGCGTGCGTGGGGGCTGGAGCTCCTTTGCCGCAACCCCGCGGAATACAGCAGCTCGCTGACCGCGATCATGATGCCGGAAGGGCACGACGCGGATGCTTTCCGCCGCGAAGTGCTCTCGCGCTACGACTTGTCGCTCGGCATGGGGCTGGGACGGCTCGCGGGGCGCATCTTCCGCATCGGACATCTCGGCTGGTTCAACGACCTCATGCTGTGCGGCACGCTGTGCGGCGTGGAGATGGGGCTCGCCGCGTGCGCCGTGCCGCATCGCGAAGGCGGGGTGCGCGATGCGCTTGCTTATCTGCGCGAGCCGGTCGCGGCTGGCGAAGAGCTGCGCGGTGCGGTAACGCGTCGCGTCGCTTGAATTCAAACAAGCGGTTTACAAGAAGGAGGAAACCATGAGGACATTGATCGAGTGCAGCAAGCGCGCGGGGCTCGCGACGCTATTCGCGGCGACGCTTTGGACGTCGGCATGGGCGTGGGAGCCAACCAAGCCGGTCGAGATCGTCGTGCCGGCGGGTGCGGGCGGAGCGTCGGATCAAATGGCACGCGTGCTGCAAAACATCATCGGCAAGTACAAGCTCATGAAGCAGCCGGTGGTGATCCAGCTCAAGGGAGGCTCGAGCGGCGGCGAAGGCATCATGGACGTCAAGATCAGCGCCGGGGATCCGCACAAGCTTTTGGTGGCGCACTCCGCGATCTATACCTTGCCGCTCGCCACCGACCTCGCGTTCAGCTGGCGCGATCTCACCCCGGTCGCCTTGGTCGCCATGGACCAGTTCGTACTTTGGGTGAACTCGGAAACGCCCTACAAGACGCCGAAGGAGTATCTCGCCGCGGTCAAGGCCAAGCCCGAGACCTTCAAGATGGGCGGTACCGGATCGAAGCGGGAGGATCACATCATCACCGCCGCGATCGAGAAGTCGCAGAATGTGAAGTTCAATTACATTCCCTACAAGAGCGGCGGCGAAATCTCGACCCAGCTCGTCGGCAGGCACATCGACTCCGACGTCAACAACCCGTCGGAAAGCGTCGCGCAGTGGCGCGCCGGGCAAGTGCGCACGCTGTGCGTTTTCGACAACAAGCGCATGCCGTTCAAGACCAAGGTGGCCGGCGACCAGAGCTGGGGTGACATTCCGACCTGCAAGGAATCGGGTCTGGATGTCGAGTACCTGATGTTGCGCGGCATCTTCCTGCCTGGAGGAGTCACCGCCGGCCAGATTGCCTATTACGTCGACGTGTTCAAGAAGCTCGTCGCGACTCCCGAGTGGCGCGAGTACGTGGAAACGAACGCCCTCAAGGATACATTCCTGACCGGCGCCGATTTTCGCAAGTTCCTCGAAGAAGATGATAAGCGCCACCGCGAATTGATGACGAGCGCCGGCTTCGTCGCCGCCAAATGAGCGTGCGCGAGCCGTGACCCCGGAACGCGGTGTCTCACGCGGGCCGTCGACCCGCCGCGTGGGCATCATCGTCGGACTGGTGCTGTTCGGCATCGGTGTGGTGGTGGTCGCCGACAACGCACGCATCGGCGCGGGCTGGTCGAGCGACGGGCCGCAGGCGGGCTACTTTCCGCTGCGCATCGGCGTGCTTATCGCCGTGTGCAGCATCATCGTGATCGTGCAGGCATTCCGCGCCAGGTCCGACCAGACCGTCTTTGTCGAATGGGCCAAGCTGATCCCAGTCGGCAAGATTCTCTTTCCGTTGATCCTGTACATCGCCGCGATGCAATATCTGGGGCTCTATGTCGCGTCGACGCTTTTTGTGGGCGGCTTGATGCGCTGGCTGGGGCGCTACGGCTGGGCCAAAACCATGCTCGTCCCTCTGATCATGAGCGCGATCATCTTCTGGCTGTTCGAGTACCAGTTCACTGTTCCCTTGCCCAAGGGGCCGCTGGAACAGTGGTTCGGGTATTGACCTTGGCGTTTCTTCCCGCCGCGCGCTCGTTTCTTCGCTTGAGACGCTCGATTTCACCGGGACTTGACCTTGGATGAGCTGCGCCTGCTGTTGAACGGCTTCGGCGTCGTCCTCACCTGGTACAACGTCGGCCTGATGATGATCGGCATCGTAATCGGCGTCATTGTCGGCGTGCTGCCCGGCCTGGGCGGCCCGAATGGTGTGGCCATCCTGCTGCCGCTGACCTTCAGCATGCAGCCGACCTCAGCCATCATTCTCTTGTCGTGCATCTACTGGGGCGCCCTCTTTGGCGGTGCGATCACCTCGATCCTGTTCAACATTCCCGGCGAAGCGTGGTCGGTCGCGACCACTTTCGACGGCTATCCGATGGCGCAGCAGGGACGCGCCGGCGAAGCGCTCACCAGCGCGTTCACGGGCTCGTTCGTGGGCGCGCTGGCGGGCGTTCTGCTGATCACCTTCGTCGCGCCTATCATCGCCAATTTCGCGTTGCGCTTCGGTCCACCGGAGTTTTTTGCCGTCTACCTGCTGACCTTTTGCAGCTTCATCGGCACCGGCAAGGAGGACAAGGCCAAGATCGTCATCTCGATCTGTATCGGTCTCGCGCTGGCTTCGGTCGGCATGGATACCATCTCCGGCCAGCTGCGGATGACCTTCGGCCAGAATCTGCTGCTCCGAGGCTTCGATTTCCTGGTGGTGGTGATCGGATTGTTCGGGATCGGCGAGATTCTGATCACGATGGAGGAAGGTCTCGCATTCAAGGGCAAGAATCCCGACATGGATTTGAAGGTGGTGCTCAAGACGTGGGCGCAACTTCCGCGTTACTGGCTCACGCTTATCCGCAGCGCGCTGGTCGGCTGCTGGCTCGGCGTCACCCCGGGCGGCGCGATTGCAGCTTCGTTCATGGGCTATGGCCTGGCCAAAAAGTTCTCAGGTAATCCGGCAGCGTTCGGCAAGGGCGCCATCGAGGGCGTGATCGCTCCTGAAACGGCGGCGCACGCGGCTGGAACGAGCGCGCTATTGCCGATGCTGACGCTGGGGATTCCGGGCTCGGGCACGGCGGCAGTTCTCCTCGGCGGTCTCATGATCTGGGGCCTGCAACCGGGACCGCTTCTTTTCGTCGAGCATCCGGATTTCGTCTGGGGTCTGATCGCCAGCATGTACCTCGGCAACATCGCCGGCCTGATCGTCGTGCTGTCGACGGTGCCGCTGTTCGCGGCGATCCTGCGCATTCCTTTTTCGATCATCGCGCCGATGATTCTCGTCGCCTGCGCGGTAGGGGCCTATACGGTGCACGGCACCATGTTCGACGTGTGGATGATGCTGCTGTTCGGCATCGTCGGTTACTTTTTCAAGAAGCTCGACTATCCGCTCGCGCCGCTCGTCCTCGCCCTCGTGCTGGGGGATCGCGCGGAGGATGCGTTTCGGCAGTCGATGCTGGGCTCGCGCGGCAGCTTGAGCGTGTTCTGGTCCAACGGTCTGGTGGGGGCGATCACCACGCTCGCGTTAGTCATCCTGGTCTGGCCGTTCGTGTCCCGGCTGGTCGCGCGATGGCGGCAACGGCCCGGCGCCGTCGGCTCGGGCTCCTGAAGCGAGACTTCTCTCCGATGCCCGACCCGGTCCAGCTCGAGCGCGAAGGCACCATCGCAACCGTCGTCCTGAACGCTCCCGACAAGCTCAATGCACTCTCGAAGGCGAGCTGGATCGCGCTCGCTCGCGTCATGCGCGAGCTTTCCAGCGACAAGAGCATGCGCTGCGTAGTCCTGCGCGGCGCGGGCTCGGCCGCCTTCGCCGCCGGCGCCGACATCACCGAGTTCCCGCGAGTGCGCGCCGACGGCACGCAGGGACGCGAATACGGGGATCTCATCGACGCCGCGATGCAGGAGGTCGGCAACTGCACGCACCCGACGGTCGCGCTCATTCAAGGCGTTTGTGTCGGAGGCGGACTCGAAATTGCGCTGATGTGCGACCTGCGCATCGCGAGCGAAACCAGCCGCTTCGGGATTCCGATCAATCGTCTCGGGCTCACCATGGGCTACGGCGAGCTCGAAGGGCTCCTCGCCGCTGTCGGACCGGCCGTCGCGCTCGAAATCCTGCTCGAGGGCCGCGTGTTCGATGCGCGTGAAGCTTTGGCCAAGGGCCTGGTGCATCGCGTAGTGCCCGAGCTTGATGTGGAGCGCGAGGCCTATGCAAGCGCAGCGCGCATCGCGGCCGGCGCGCCCTTGGTGGCGCGCTGGCACAAGCGCTTCATACGCAGGCTCAAAACCAGGACGAGCTTAAGCGACGCGGAGTGGCAAGAAGGCTTCGCCTGCTTCGATACCGAAGACTATCGCGAGGGCTTGCGCGCGTTTCTCGCCAAAGTGCCGCCACAATTCAAGGGCCGTTGATGGGACCGCTCGAGGGCGTGAAGGTGATCGAGCTGGCTCATATCATGTCGGGTCCGACGGCGGGCATGCTGCTCGCCGACATGGGCGCCGACGTGATCAAGGTCGAGCGCGTGCCGGGTGGCGATGACACACGGCGCTTCACGCCGCCGGAAGTCGAGGGTGAAGCGAGCGCCTTCATGATGATGAACCGCAACAAACGCGGCATTGCGCTCGATCTCAAGCAGCCCGCCGCGTGTGCGGCGCTGCTGCGGATGGTCGGTCGATCCGACGTGCTGATCGAAAACTTCCGCGTCGGAACGATGGAAAGACTGGGCCTCGGCTACGACACGCTTCGCGCGGAGCATCCCGCGCTCATCTATTGCACGGTGTCGGGTTACGGACGCACCGGTCCGGAGGCAGACAAGGGCGGATTCGATCTGGTCGCGCAGGGCATGTCCGGGTTGATGCGTATCACCGGCGAACCCGGCGGGCCGCCCACGAAGGTAGGCTCTCCCGTGACCGACATCAACGCGGGAATCCTCGCCGCGCTCGGCATCGTCGTGGCTTATGTTCATCGACTGCGCACCGGTCAGGGACAGCTGGTCGACACCTCTCTGCTCGAGGCGGGCGTCATGCAGACCTTCTGGCAAAGCGCCATCTTTCTGGGCAGCGGCAAGGAAATCGGCCCGCTTGGCTCGGCCCATCCACTCACTGCGCCGTACCAGGCCTTCGCAACGAAGGACGGCTGGATCACGATCGGCGCGTCGAACCAGTCCAATTACGAACGCTTGACACAGGTGCTCGACGCGCCGGAGCTTCTTGCCGACGAACGATTCCGCGACAACGCATCGCGCATGGCCAACCTTCACGCGCTGGTCGAGCTGATTGCGTCGCGCTTCAAGCGCAAGCCGTCGTCGGAGTGGCTCGCGGCGCTGACCGCGGCCGGCGTTCCCGCGGGTCCGGTGTTGACCATCGCCGAAATGCTGGAGCACCCGCAGGTGCTCGCCCGCGACATGGTCGTCGAAACGCTGCATCCGAAGGCGGGCAAGGTCCGCGCGCTCGGCTGTCCCATCAAGCTCTCCGAAACGCCGGCCCGCGTGTCGCGTGCCGCGCCCCTTTATGGACAGCACACCCGTGAAGTGCTCGAGGAGTACGGATTGACGACCGCGGAGATCGACGTGCTGGTCCGGACCCGGGCGGCGATTCAAAGCCCGGTTTGAGGAGTGAGCTTTAGAGATTACAGAACATCAAGTCGAACTCGACGTTGCCGTCGTATATCGCCCCACGATCCATGCCTGCGATGCCGAGAAAACGGATATTCAGCGCGTACT
>Ga0210402_10001627_pt1 | contig 23005 bp, 19 predicted proteins | sample IncBWC7MmetaG_FD_161055 | JGI IMG/M metagenome (GOLD analysis project Ga0210402, IMG submission 161055) | Forest soil microbial communities from Barre Woods Harvard Forest LTER site, Petersham, Massachusetts, United States - Inc-BW-C-7-M | ecosystem: Environmental > Terrestrial > Soil >... | reverse complement strand
TTCGCCTTGGACGCGAAGCCATGACGCGCGAGCGTCGCCTATGCGAGTGCTGCGATCAGTAGATCGGCGACGAGGGAGCGAATCATCCGCAGGGGACGGGCACGAGGCCTGCGGCTGCTAAAATGCGACGTTCCTGCGGACCTGCCCGTCCGCGCCATCCAAGCGCTTGTTGCCGATGCGACCCGTTGCGATCTTCCGCTTTTCCCCGACCGAAGGCCCCGGCCACTTCGGCGAATGGCTCGACTCGCACGGCATTCCCCAAAGACTGTTCGCGCTCGATCGCGGCGAGCTGGTGCCGGCCGAGTCGCGCGCCTTCGCCGGTATCGGCATGATGGGTGGGCCGATGAGCGCCAACGACGATCTGCCGTGGAATGCGCCGTTGCTCGACCTCGTTCGCGACGCGGTCTCCGCCGACGTTCCGGTAATTGGCCATTGTCTCGGCGGCCAGCTGCTCGCGAAGTCGCTGGGGGCGAGGGTCGTGCGCACTGCGACACCGGAAATCGGCTGGAGCGAGGTCGACGTAATCGATGCCGCCCTCAATCCGTGGTTCGGTCATCGCGACCGGTTCCTGACTTTCCAGTGGCATTACGACACGTTCGGACTGCCTCAGGGCGCCACGCGCCTTCTGACCAACGCTTTCAATCCCGAGCAGGCGTTTGCGCTCGGCAGGCACGTCGGCTTCCAATGCCACATCGAGATGACGCGCGAGATGGTCGAGAACTGGTCCGCGAGTGGCGGCGACGAGCTGCCGCCGCAGTCGAAGGGCGCGGTGCAGAGCAAGGCTGACCTCTTCGAGGACGTCGACGCACGCCTTGCCGCTCTCTCACGCGTTGCAGACGATGTCTACGATCGATGGGCGCGAGGACTGAGGCATTGATGCACGCGATCCGTCCGCTTCCCGATCAGCTTATCAATCAGATCGCCGCCGGCGAAGTGGTCGAGCGTCCCGCCGCCGCGCTCAAGGAGTTGCTCGAGAACAGTCTCGATGCGGGCGCGACACAGATCGATATCGATCTTGCCGGAGGCGGCGTCAAGCTCATCCGCGTCGCCGACGATGGGCTGGGGATCGATCGCGAGGACCTGCCGTTTGCGGTCGCGCGCCACGCGACATCGAAGATTTCAAGCGCGAGCGATCTCGAGGCGATCGGCACGCTGGGTTTTCGCGGCGAGGCGCTGGCCAGCATCGCTGCGGTGTCGCGGCTCGCCCTGACGTCGCGTTCGCGTGCCAAGCCGCACGCGTGGCGCATCGAGGTCGACGGCGGTGAAGTGAGCGCCCCGCAGCCTGCGGCGCTTGCCAGCGGCACCACCGTAACGGTGCAGGAGCTGTACTTCAACACCCCGGCGCGGCGAAAATTCCTGCGCACCGATGCAACCGAGTTCGGGCATTGCGAAGAAGCCTTTCGGCGGATTGCACTTTCGCATCCGGACACTGGATTTACGATGCAGCACAACGCGAGTGTGCGCTACCGACTGCTCGCGCAAGGCAGGCGGGCGCGCGTCGACGCGCTGCTCGGAGACGAATTCGCGGCGCAGGCAGCGTATGTCGACGAGCACGGCCCCGGACTTTCGCTCGCCGGATGGGTGGTGCGACCGGCGTACGCGACCAGCGCCCGCGACGCGCAGTATCTATTCGTCAACGGCCGCTTCGTGCGCGACCGTGTGCTCGCACATGCATTGCGCGAGGCGTATCGCGACGTGTTGCATCACGAGCGGCAGCCGGCTTATGCGCTGTGGCTGACCATCGAGCCGCGCGTCGTCGACGTCAACGTCCATCCGGCGAAGGCCGAGGTTCGATTCAGGGACAGCGGCGCGGTGCATCAGTTCGTGCGGCATGCCGTGGAAAAGGGTCTCGCGTCGACCGCGGCGGAGCAACCGGCGGTTTCGGCATCGGAACGCCTGGGCGTCGCCGCGGCCAGGGTGCCGCCTATCGCACCGTCGCAGGGGTGGCCGTCGCGTCCCGATAGCTCGCAGGGAACGATGGCCTTCGCCGCCGCCGAGCCGGCGAGCTTTTACGCCAAGTTGTTCGGTGATCGGATGCCGCTGCGGGATCGAGCCGAGCGACCCGACGGCCCCGACCTGCCCTACACCGGCGATCATCCGCTCGGCTTCGCTCTGGCGCAGCTTCATGGAATCTTCGTGCTCGCCCAAAACGGCGACGGGCTGGTGCTGGTCGACATGCACGCCGCGCACGAGCGCATCCTCTACGAGCGCCTCAAGACCGCGCTCGACCGCTCGCTGCCGATGCAGCCGCTGCTCGTGCCGGTGACGTTTGCCGCGGACCCGCTGGACGTCGCGACCGCCGACGAAAACGCGGCGGTCCTGTCGGCGCTCGGCTTCTCGATGTCGGCGCTCGGACCGTCGACCCTGGCAGTGCGCGGCGTGCCGGCCCTGCTGGTTGACGCCGACGCGGTCGCGCTCGCGCGTGCGGTGCTCTCCGACGTGCGCGAATATGGAGCTAGCCACGTATTGACCGCGCAGCGCGACGAGCTCCTGTCGACGATGGCCTGTCATGGAGCGGTGCGCGCGAACCGCAGTCTGACGGTGCCGGAGATGAACGCGCTGCTTCGCGAAATGGAGGCGACCGAACGCGCGGGACAGTGCAATCACGGCCGACCGACGTGGTATCAGTTGTCCTTGAGTGATCTCGACCGGCTTTTTATGCGCGGCCGGTAGTGCCTGGGCCGCGCGAACGAATTCGCACCGGCTGCGTTGCATCGACGCGCTGACGCCCGCGATCACGTTTTCTCTGCCATGACGCCCGCCATTCTGCTCATGGGCCCTACCGCGTCGGGCAAGAGCGCGATTGCGCTCGAACTGGCTCAACTCCTTCCGGTCGAGATCGTCAGCGTCGATTCGGCGCAGGTCTATCGCGGCATGGACATCGGCACCGCCAAACCCGACGGCGCAACGCGTGCGCACGTGTCACACCACCTACTCGATCTGATCGATCCCGATCAGTCGTATTCGGCGGCGCGCTTTCGCGCCGACGCGCTGGCCGCGATCGTGGGGATTCGTAGCCGCGGACGCATTCCGTTGCTGGTCGGCGGGACGATGCTCTACTTCAAGGCGTTGCGCGAGGGACTGTCGCGTTTGCCGCAAGCCGATGCACGGCTACGCAAGGAGCTCGATGACCGCGCGGCCGCGGCGGGCTGGCCCGCGCTCCACGCCGAACTCGCACGTGTCGACCCCGCGACGGCGGCGCGGCTTTCGATGACCGACAGCCAGCGCATTCAGCGCGCGCTCGAGGTGTTTCGCATTTCCGGGACACCATTATCGGCGCTGCAAGGCGCCCGCCAGTCGGACGACGCACCCGATTTCGTGGCCGTCGCGCTGGTTCCATCCGACCGAGCCGAATTGCATCGCCGGATCGCTGGTCGCTTCGACGGCATGCTCGCGGCGGGACTGATCGAGGAAGTCCGCCGGTTGCGACAGCGTTTTTCGCTGACGGGCTCGATGCCTTCGATGCGCTGCGTGGGTTATCGCCAGATCTGGGATGTCCTCGAAGGTGCGCAAGCGCCTGCCGATTTGCGTGAACGCGGCATTGCCGCCACGCGCCAACTCGCCAAGCGGCAGCTGACCTGGCTGCGCTCGATGGAAGCGCAAACACTCGATTGCCTCGCGCCCGGGCTGCCGCGCAAAATCGTCGAGCTTGTCGATGCGCGCGCGTCCAGGGTGCCGAGTTAGACGGCGCTTTGCTGCCGTGCAATAATTCACTCTTTCGCGCGCCCGTTGCCGGCCTTGCCATGAACGCCCGCACGCTCTACGACAAGCTCTGGGAAAGCCACGTCGTCCGCTCGACAAGCGACGGGACGGCGCTGCTGTATGTCGATCGCCATCTTGTCCACGAAGTCACCAGTCCGCAGGCGTTCGAGGGATTGAAGCTCGCCGGCCGCAAGCCCTGGCGCGTGGGTTCCATCGTCGCGACTGCCGATCACAACACGCCGACGACTCACTGGGATCTCGGCATTACCGATCCGACGTCGCGCACGCAGGTCGACGCGCTCGACGCCAACATGCTCAAGTACGGCGCCAAGGCCTATTTCCCGTTTCGCGACAAGCGACAGGGCATCGTGCATGTGATCGGCCCCGAAACGGGCGCGACGCTTCCTGGAATGACCGTGGTCTGCGGCGACTCGCACACCAGCACGCACGGAGCGTTCGGCTGCCTCGCGTTCGGCATCGGCACTTCCGAAGTCGAGCACGTGTTGGCCACCCAGTGCCTGCTTACCAAGAAAGCGAAGTCCATGCGCGTGAGCGTCGAGGGTGCTCTGCCCTTCGGCTGCACCGCGAAGGACATCGCGCTGGCGATCATCGGCAGGATTGGCACCGCCGGCGGCACCGGCCATGCCGTCGAATTCGACGGCTCCGCGGTTCGCGCGCTGTCGATGGAAGGCCGGATGACTTTGTGCAACATGGCCATCGAAGCGGGCGCCAGGGCCGGCATGGTGGGCGTCGACGAGACGACGATCGACTATCTGAAGGGGCGCACATTCGCGCCCAAGGGCGAGCTGTGGGAGCGCGCGGTCGCGCATTGGCGGACGCTCCGCTCCGATCCGGAGGCGAATTTCGATCGCGCAGTGACGCTCGATGCGGCGACCATCGCGCCGCAGGTCACCTGGGGAACATCGCCCGAGATGGTGACGACGATCGACGGCCGCGTACCCGATCCAGAGAAGGAAAAGGACCCGCAGCGCCGCGAAGGCATCGAGCGCGCGCTCGTCTACATGGGCCTGAAACCGAATACCGCGATCAGCGACATTCGCATCGACAAGGTGTTCATCGGCTCGTGCACCAATTCGCGCATCGAGGATTTGCGCGCCGCCGCGGCGGTGGTGAAGGGCCGTCGCAAGGCCGACAACGTGATGCTGGCGATGGTCGTTCCCGGCTCAGGGCCGGTGAAGGCGCAGGCCGAGCGCGAAGGCCTCGATCGCATTTTCACCGCCGCCGGTTTCGAGTGGCGCGAGCCCGGATGCTCGATGTGCCTGGCCATGAACGACGACCGGCTCGAGCCCGGCGAGCGTTGCGCCTCGACATCGAACCGGAATTTCGAGGGTAGGCAGGGCACCGGCGGCCGCACTCATCTCGTGAGCCCTGCCATGGCGGCTGCGGCGGGTATCGCCGGGCATTTTGTCGATGTGCGCAGGATTGTTTGAGGAGTGAGGTCGATCATGTCAAGAAAGCTCATTACGTTGCTGGCACTGCTCGGAGTGGCGATTTCGGTCGCCGCGTGCTACACGGTCGAAGGCGTAGGCAAGGACGTCAAGGCAACAGGGCAGACGATCGAGAAAGCGGCAGACAAGAACAAGACTTACTGATGCAGCCGTTTCGCGTCCTGACGGGGTTGGTGGCGCCGCTCGACCGGGCCAACGTCGATACCGATGCCATCATCCCGAAGCAATTCCTGAAGTCGGTCAATCGCTCGGGCTTCGGTCCCAACCTGTTCGACGCGTGGCGCTACCTCGATTCGGGCGAGCCCGGAATGGACACTTCGCGCCGTCCTCTGAACCCGGATTTCGCGCTCAATCAGCCGCGCTACCAGGGCGCGCAGATACTGCTTGCCCGCCGCAACTTCGGCTGCGGCAGCTCGCGCGAGCATGCACCCTGGGCGCTAGGCGACTACGGATTCCGCGCCATTATCGCGCCATCGTTCGCCGACATCTTTTTCAATAATTGCTTCAAGAACGGCCTGCTGCCGATCGTGCTGCCGGAGGGCGATGTCGAGCGCCTGTTTCACGACGCCGCAGCGTTCCCGGGATTCAAGCTCATCGTCGACCTCGAAGGGCAGACCGTCGCGACCACCGACGGCGCCACGGTGTTCCCATTCGGCGTCGACGCGTTTCGCAAGCACTGCCTGTTGAACGGTCTCGACGACATCGCGCTCACGCTAACTCACGCCGACGAGATTCGCGCGTTCGAGGCGAAGCGCAAATCCGAGCAACCGTGGCTCTTCTGAGCGGACAGCGGCTCAAAGGTCATCGAGACACAGAAGAAACCAAGGCTTCGACTGTTCTCCGTGGCGATCTGCCGCGCGCTCGCCAGGCGCGACGATGAAAATCGCCATGCTTCCGGGCGATGGCATCGGCGCCGAGATCGTCGCCGAAGCGGGGAAGGTGCTCGAGCGCCTGCGGCGCGATGGCCCGCCGATCGAAACCGAGACCGCGCCCATCGGCGGCGCGGGCTACGACGCGGCCGGACAACCGCTCCCCGAGGCGACGCTCGCAATCGCTCAGCACGCCGACGCTGTCGTGCTGGGAGCCGTTGGCGGACCGAAGTACGACACCCTGCCGCGGCACTTGCGACCCGAACAGGGGTTGCTATCCATTCGCAAGGCGCTCGGCTTGTTCGCCAATCTGCGGCCGGCGCTGCTCTACCCGGAGCTTGCCCCATCTTCCTCGCTCAAGCCCGAGGTGGTGTCGGGGCTGGACATCATGATCGTGCGCGAGCTCACCGGCGATATCTACTTCGGCACCCCGCGCGGCCGTCGGGTCAACGCCGCCGGCGAGCCGGAAGCCTTCGACACCATGCTCTACAGCGAGTCTGAAATCCGGCGCATCGCGCGCTTCGGCTTCGAGGTCGCGCGCAAGCGCAAGCGCCGGCTGTGCTCGGTCGACAAGGCCAACGTGCTCGACACCTCGATTCTCTGGCGCGAGGTGGTCATCTCGGTCGCGAAGGACTATGCCGACGTCGAGCTATCGCATATGTACGTCGACAACGCCGCCATGCAGCTCGTGCGCAACCCCAGGCAATTCGACGTGATCGTGACCGGTAACATGTTCGGCGACATTCTTTCAGACGAGGCTTCGATGCTGGCGGGGTCGATCGGGATGCTGCCCTCGGCGTCGCTCGACGCCAACAACAAAGGGCTCTACGAACCGATCCACGGCTCGGCGCCCGACATCGCCGGTCAAAACAAAGCGAATCCGCTTGCAACGATCCTGTCGCTGGCGATGATGTTTCGATATACGTTCAGCCGCGCCGACATCGCCGATCGCATCGAGACTGCGGTGCGCAGGGTTCTGGCGCGAGGCATGCGCACCGGCGACGTCGCACTGCCCGGCGAGCAGATCACCGGCACGCGCGAGATGGGCGATGCGGTCGTGGCAGCTCTGTGATGTTCGCGCGAGGAACAATGCCGGGTTCACTCGGCCAGGGCTTTTGAAAATGAATTGAATATGAGGAATGAAAAGATGATGCGCGTGGGTTTTGTCGGGTGGCGCGGCATGGTCGGATCGGTGCTTATTCAGCGCATGCTCGAGGAAAACGACTTCGAGAATCTCGACCCCGTGTTCTTCTCGACGTCGAGCGTGGGCGGTAGTGGCCCCTCGATCGGCAAGATCACCGGCGCGCTTCGAAACGCCCACGATGTGAAGGCTTTCGAGGGCCTCGACGCCATCGTGACCTGCCAGGGCGGGGAGTGGACCAAGCCCATGTACGGCACGCTTCGCGGCGCCGGCTGGGACGGCTATTGGATCGACGCCGCATCGACGCTGCGGATGGCCGACGACGCGGTCATCGTCCTCGACCCGGTCAACCGCGACGTGATCGACAAGGCTCTGGACGGTGGAGTGAAAAATTACATCGGCGGCAACTGCACGGTCACCTTGATGATGATGGCCATTGCCGGGCTGCTCAAGAACGACCTCGTCGAATGGATGACGTGCATGACCTACCAGTCGGCGTCCGGCGCCGGCGCGCAAAACATGCGCGAGCTATTGCAGCAGATGGGGGAGGTTCATCTCGCGGCAAAGGACCTGCTCGGCGATCCGGCCTCGTCGATACTCGATATCGACCGCGAGGTCGCCGGCATCCTGCGCGACGAGCGCTTCCCCACCGAGCATTTTGGCGTGCCGCTCGCCGGAAGCCTGATTCCCTGGGTCGCCGAGGACATGGGCGATGGTGTCAGCAAGGAGGAGTGGAAAGGCGGTGCCGAGACCAACAAGATACTCGGCCGCGAGACCCGTCCGATTCCGGTCGAGTCGATTTGCGTGCGCATCGGCGCGATGCGTTGTCACAGCCAGGCGCTTACCATCAAGCTTCGCCAGAAAATTCCGCTGCCCAAGATCGAGCGCTTGATCTCGGATGCCCATGAGTGGGTGCGCGTCATCCCGAACACGCGCGAGGCGAGCACGCGCGAGCTGACGCCGGCGGCGGTGACCGGAAAGCTTGAAGTACCGATCGGCCGATTGAGAATATTGTCGATGGGCGACGACTACCTTGGCGCTTTTACCGTCGGCGATCAACTGCTGTGGGGCGCCGCCGAGCCTTTGCGAAGAATGCTGCGTATTCTCCGAGCGCGTCAATGATGTAAATTATGACAGCGGCGCGGCGGCCTTTTGCCGCGCGGGGTTTTTTGGCTCCTTTTATGCGGTGGCGCTAACGGGTGCGGCCATAGGGTTCAGCAAAGCGACGTGCTTACAACACGCGCCGCCGAGCGTGGCGAGAACAGCCAGTCCACAAGCTGTTGTAGCGGTCATTAACCCCTTCCCCACTGCTGGGGCTTTACATCAATCGCAGCCGATGCCGCCTGTGCGCCTCGTAAGAGTGCTTTTGCGTTAAAAAATCAAGCTAATACCGAGGTTTAGCTTGCACCGCTAACTCCATGATGTTAAGTTAGCCCAGGCAATCAGCATTCCGAGGTCTGCATGCGAGCAAAACCCTTCATTACTGGCGGCCTGTTGGCGGGCGTCTTGACGCTTTCCGTTCCGGTGCTCGCGCTGGGGCTGGGTAAGCTCACGGTGAATTCCGGTCTCGGACAACCGCTGTCAGCTCAGATCGAGCTGACCGCAGCGCAACGGGATGAACTCGACTCGCTCAGAGCAAGAATTGCCGATCCTTCGGTCTATCGCGACAACGGTGCGCAATACGTGGGTGCACTTGCGCGAGCGCGCATTACCGTCGAGCAGGGAGCCAACGCGTCGTATTTGCGCGTGACGACCTCGGCGCCGGTGAACGAGCCGTTTCTGAATCTGATCATCGAATTGAGCTGGGCCACTGGCCGGGTGGTCCGCGACTACACCTTCCTGCTCGATCCGCCCGGCGCCACCGAGATGCAGGCGATCGAGCCGGCCGCACCGATTCGTCCGGAAGTTGCGCCGACGCGCACCACGCGCGCGGGACGTCGCGCCGCGGAGACCGCCGCTTCCGCCGCTTCGACCTCTACGCCGCCCGACACTCCCGGCAGCTATACCGTCCAGCGTGGTGACACGCTGTCCAAGATAGCCAACCAGTACAAGCCTGAAAACGTCAGCCTCGAACAGATGCTGGTCGCCTTGTTCCGCAACAACGAATCGGCCTTCGACGCGAAGAACATGAATCGCCTGCGCAGCGGGCAGATCATTACCGTGCCACAGGGCGATCAGATCGCGCCGGTGACACATAGCGAAGCGGTAAACGTGGTCAAGGTACAGGCCGCCGATTGGCGCGCCTACCGTGATCGCGTCGCCGCCGGGGCACCGGCAAGCGATACCACGGCCGCGCGCCAGTCGGGTGGCGGCAAGATCGGTACCGCGGTCGAGGACCAGGCCGCTGCCGCGTTGGGCAGCAGAGATCGAGTCAGCGTTTCACGCGAGCCGGGCAAGGGAGCGGGAGCCGCGAGCGCGGAAGATTTGGCCGCCAAAGACAAGGCCTTGCGCGAAGCGAATTCCCGCGTTGCCGATCTTGAAAAGACCGTTCGCGATTTGCAGAAGGCTGCGGCGCTCAAGAGTCAGACGATGTCCGACCTCCAGACGAAGGCCGAGGCCGGAAAGGGTACGACTGCGGAAGCGCCCAAAACGCCGGACACGCAGATTGCGGCCGTAACGCCTCCCTCCACCACGACGCCGCCGGCCGCGACGACGACCTCGGTTCCACCTCCGGGAACGGTGATTTCACCGCCGACAACCACGGCGCCACCGTCCGGAACGACAAGCGCGGCGCCGCCGCCCGCAACGACGACCGCGGCGCCACCGCCCGCAACGACAACAGCGACAGAGCCTTCCGGAGTGACGACTGCGGTGCCGCCAGTGGTCATCGCGCCGCCGGACGCGAAAGCGCCGGACCCGGCTCCGGTGGAGAGCAAGGCTCCGGAAGCCAAGGCAGTGCCGCCGCCACAAGAGCAGAAGACGCCGGTTGCGAAGTCGGCGGTGCCACCCAAGAAAGCGCCTGAGTCTTCGTTTATCGACGACTTGTTCGGCAATACCCCGACATGGGCCGTCGGCGGCGGCGCATTGATCGTGCTTGGCGGTATCGCTGCCATCGTCGCCGCGCGCCGGCGCAAGACCACCAAGTTCGAAGACAGCATTATTTCCGGCACCGACATCAAGACGAACACGGTTTTCGGCTCGACCGGCGGTGGCGTCGTGAACACCGGCGACAATTCGCTTGCCAGCGATTTCAGCCGCGAGGGTCTGGGCAACATCGATACCGACGAAGTCGATCCGATCGCCGAAGCCGAGGTCTATCTCGCGTATGGCCGCGACGCGCAAGCCGAGGAAATACTGAAGGACGCGCTGAAGAAGGATCCGCAGCGGCAGGAAATCTATCTCAAGCTGCTGGAGATTCACGCGCAGCACAACAAGCCATCAGCGTTCGAGACAGTGGCCAGTGAGTTGTATTCGGTCTCAGGCGGGCAGGGCGAGGTGTGGCAGAAGGCGATGACGCTCGGCCGCCAACTCGATCCGACCAATCCCTTGTTTGCGGAAGCAGGCGGCGGCGCGGCATTCGCCGCCGCCACGACGGTTGCTGCGGATCACGCCGCGAGCGACGCGCATGTGTCCCCGGTATCGCCGGATGTCAAGGCCGAGCCGCGCGCCGGCACGCCGCTGGATTTCACGCTCGATGACGATATCTCGCTTGCGCCGACCTCGGGCGCGGTGGACACCGAGACGCGGCCCTCCGCAAGCGAGCCGCCGAAAATCAATTTCGAGAGGCCGACCGTATCCGCTGCGGCATTGGCCGCTACCGCCGCGGGTGCCGCGGCGGGCGCTGCCGCCGCCAGAGCGGCCGCCGAGAAATCCGCCGGCACCCCTCGCGAAACGGTGTCGTTCGACCCGGAGTCGGTGCCCAAGTTCGATCTGGATTTCCACCTCGACGAACCGGACAAGCCAGCTCCCTCGGCGCCGAGGCCGGTACCCGCGATTTCGAGTGCAACCGCCACAGCCACCGCGCGTGAGCCCGCAATGGCCATCGCCGGAGCGCCCGCGCCACAGTTGACGCGTCCGGCGGCGGCGATCGAACTCGACAAGCTCGACCTCGCCTTCGATCCGAAGCGTTCGACGTTCGAAGACCCGACCCCGTCGGTGCTGGACGGCCAGTGGCATGATGCGGCGACCAAGCTCGATCTTGCGAAGGCGTATCAGGAGATGGGCGATGTCGAAGGCGCGCGCGAGATTCTCCAGGAAGTGTTGCATGAGGGCGACGATCAGCAAAAAGCCGAAGCCCAGGCCTTGATCACCAAGCTGGCCTGAACCGCCACAACGGACCGTATGACGGGGCGGTGGATCGGCGATCCACCGCCCCTCGTGTTTCCGGCGTCGCAAGGGCGGCGGCGAACGCACCGCCCGGCGAACCGCCTGTGTTGGACGCTCTCTCCTGACATGCGCATCGCGCTCGGACTCGAATACCACGGCACGCCATTTCACGGCTGGCAGTCTCAGGCGGACGGCAGCGGAGTTCAGAATGCTCTCGAACGCGCGCTGTCCGAGATCGCCGGCCAGCGTGTCGGAGTCATTGCGGCCGGGCGTACCGACAGCGGTGTGCATGCGACGCTGCAGGTAGTGCATTTCGACACCGACGTGCATCGGCCCGAAACCGCATGGGTCCGTGGTGTCAACGCACTGCTCCCCGATGCGGTCGCGGTTCACTGGGCGATGCCTGTCACGGACCAGTTCCACGCCCGCTTCAATGCAACCGGCAGGCACTACACCTACCTTCTGCTGGACCGGCCGGTGCGGCCGGCGCTGCTCCATGGAAGGGCAGGCTGGTACCATCAGCCGCTTGCGCTGGCGCGGATGCGCGAGGCCGCGTCGGCGTTGATTGGCAGGCACGATTTCACCACGTTTCGCGCCGCCGAATGTCAGGCGAAATCGCCGGTTCGAACGCTCGACCGGCTCGACATCGCGCGAGAGGGAAACATGATCCGTTTCGATCTGCACGCCGACGCATTTCTGTACCGCATGGTGCGCAACATCGTCGGCGCACTCGTCTATGTCGGCAATGGCCGGCAGCCGCCGTCGTGGATCGGCGAGTTGCTGGCCGGGCGCGATCGCACTCGCGCCGCGCCGACATTCGCGAGCGCCGGTTTGTATTTCACCGGCGTCGACTACCCGATCCATTTCAACTTGCCGGCAACCTGCGCGCCGCTGCGTGTTCCGCAGAGCTGACATGCGCACTCGGGTCAAGATCTGTGGTATCACGCGCGTCGAGGACGCCATTGCCGCCGCGCGAGCCGGCGCGGACGCCATCGGGCTCATCTTCTGGTCAGGTACGCCGCGTTGCGTGAGCTTCGACCAGGCGCGGGCCATCGTCCAAAGCGTCCCGGCTTTCGTCACCGTCGTCGGCTTGTTTGTCGATCCGGAGCCGGTGGCGGTTCGTGCCGCGCTGGACGCGGTTCCGCTCGACCTGCTGCAGTTTCACGGCAACGAGGCGGCGGATTTGTGCGCCAGCTTCGGGCGGCCCTACATCAAGGCCGTGCCGGTCAAGCCTGGAGTCGATTTGCTACAATACGCGGCCCGTTATCGCGACGCGCGCGGATTGCTTTTCGATGCGTTCGAGCCCGGCGGGCTGCCAGGGGGGACCGGCAAGACTTTCGATTGGAACGAGCTGCCGGGCGAGTTGCAGCGGCCCTTGATTCTCTCCGGAGGACTCACGGCGGAGAATGTCGGAGCTGCAATCCGTACCGCGCGACCCTGGGCCGCGGACGTTTCCAGCGGTGTCGAGCTGACCGGCGAAGACGGGCGGCCGCGCAAAGGCATCAAGAGCGCGGCAAAAATTGCAGCGTTTATCCGGGAGGTGCGCAATGCAGATGAATGACTTACCGGATTCGCGTGGGCACTTCGGCCCCTACGGTGGCGTGTTTGTCGCCGAGACGCTTATCGCCGCAATCGACGAGCTGCGCGAACAATACGCCCGCTATCAGCACGATCCCGACTTCGTTGCCGAATTCAAGTCGGAGCTCAAGCATTATGTCGGCCGGCCGAGCCCGATCTATCATGCTCAACGCTGGTCCGAAAAGCTCGGCGGCGCGCAGATCTATTTGAAGCGCGAGGATTTGAACCACACCGGCGCGCACAAGATCAACAACTGTATCGGCCAGGCGCTGCTCGCGAAAAGGCTCGGCAAGCCGAGAGTGATCGCAGAGACGGGCGCTGGCCAGCACGGCGTTGCGGCCGCGACCGTGGCAGCGCGCTTCGGCATGCAATGCGTCGTGTACATGGGATCGGAAGACATCAAGCGCCAGGCGCAGAATGTATTTCGCATGAAGCTGCTCGGCGCCGATGTGGTACCCGTAGAATCGGGCTCGAAGACGCTCAAGGACGCGCTCAACGAAGCGATGCGCGACTGGGTGACCAACGTCGGGAACACGTTCTATATCATCGGCACGGTGGCCGGACCGCATCCCTATCCGATGATGGTTCGCGATTTCCAGAGCGTGATCGGTCGCGAATGCCTGCAGCAGATGCCGGAAATGATCGGCCGCCAACCGGACGTGATCATCGCCTGCGTCGGCGGTGGCTCGAACGCCATGGGCATTTTCTATCCCTATCTATCGCACGAGAGCGTCAAGCTGGTCGGCGTCGAGGCCGCGGGCGAAGGCATCGCTACCGGACGTCACGCGGCGTCGCTTACCGCAGGCAGGCCCGGCGTGCTGCACGGCAATCGCACCTATCTACTGCAGGATGACAACGGTCAGATCATCGAGACCCACTCGGTTTCGGCGGGGCTCGACTATCCCGGCGTCGGGCCGGAACATGCGTGGCTCAAGGACAACGGGCGCGCGCAATATGTTTCGGTCACCGACGATGAGGCGCTCACCGCGTTTGGCGAGTGTTGTCGCATCGAGGGCATCATTCCTGCGCTCGAATCGGCGCATGCGCTTGCCTATGCGACCAAGATCGCGCCGGAACTGCCGGCGAGCACGGTCCTGCTGGTCAATCTTTCCGGGCGTGGCGACAAGGACATGAATACCGTCGCCGAGCGCACGGGACTCAAGTTCCACTGCCGGCCCGAGTGTGATCCGGCGCGGCGATGAGTCCGATCTGCCACAAAGCCGGCAAGACACAGGACGAACGATCTCGATGGTTTCGGTGCCTTCGCATGTTCGTGGTGAGATTCCGGCCTGATGAATCGCATTGACGCGACCTTCGACAAACTCCGTGCATCGGGTCGCGCGGCGCTGATTCCGTACATCACGGCCGGCGATCCTTCGCTCGCGGCCACGGTTCCGCTGATGCGCGCGCTGACCGTCGCCGGCGCCGATGTGATCGAGCTCGGCGTACCGTTCTCCGATCCGATGGCCGACGGCCCGGTCATCCAGCGCGCGTCCGAGCGCGCGCTCGCCAACGGCGTAGGTCTGGACGACGTCCTGACCATGGCGGCGGCGTTTCGCGATCTGGATGCGATCACGCCGGTGGTGCTGATGGGGTATGCGAATCCGATCGAGTCGATGGGGACGACAGAATTCGCCGACCGCGCGCAGCGCGCCGGCGTCGACGGAGTCATCGTCATCGACTATCCGCCGGAGGAAGTGGGCGAGTTTGCGCAACTGCTCGAAGGGCGCCAAATCGCACCGATTTTTCTGCTGGCGCCGACGACGCCGGAGGCGCGCATCATCGCCATCGGCCGGATGGCACGGGGGTACGTGTATTACGTCTCGCTGAAAGGCGTGACCGGTGCGGGCCATCTCGACGTCGCGAGTGTCGTCGCCAGGCTGGCCGAGATTCGGCGCCATATCGCGTTGCCGGTGGGCGTGGGTTTCGGCATCCGCGATGCGGTGAGCGCGCAAGCCATCGCCGCGCACGCCGACGCGGTCGTTATCGGCAGCAGGATCATCCAGGAAATAGAGAGCGGTCCCTCCGTCGATGCCCCCGAGCGCGCCGCGGCGTGGCTCGCGACCATACGCGCCGCCATGGATCAGATCGCCAGAAAGGCAGCCTAGCGATGGAGGAACGCAGGTGAGCTGGCTGCAAAAACTTTTGCCGCCGCGCATCAAGGCGACGCCGGGGATCGCCAAGAAAGCGATTCCCGAGGGCCTGTGGGTCAAGTGTCCGGCGTGCGAAGCGGTCCTCTACCGTACCGATCTCGAGAAGAACCTCAACGTGTGTCCGAAATGCTCGCATCACGGGCGAGTGTCGGCGCGCGAGCGCATCGAGCAGCTGCTCGATCCTGACGGTCGCTACGAGATCGGATCCGAAGTGCTTCCTATCGACAGCCTGAAGTTCAAGGACACGCGCAAATATCCCGAACGGCTCTCGGCCGCATTGGAAGAAACCGGAGAAACCGATTCGCTGGTGGTCATGCAGGGAAGCATCAAATCGGCACCCCTGGTGCTGGCGGTCTTCGAGTTCGATTTCATGGGTGGATCGATGGGCTCGGTGGTCGGCGAGCGCTTTGTGCGCGGCGTGCGCGTGTCGTACGAGAATCGCATTCCCTTCGTATGCATCACCTCCAGCGGCGGCGCGCGCATGCAGGAAGGGGTCAGTTCGCTCTTCCAGATGGCGAAGACGACCGCGGTGCTGCAGGAGCTGACCAAGGCGCGACTTCCGTTCGTGTCGATTCTCACCGATCCGACCATGGGTGGAGTTTCGGCCAGCTTTGCGATGATCGGCGACATCGTTGTCGCCGAGCCGGGAGCCCTTATCGGGTTCGCTGGCCCGCGGGTGATCGAGCAGACCGTGCGCGAAAAGCTCCCAGAGGGGTTTCAGCGTGCCGAGTTTCTGCTGGAAAAAGGCGCGATCGACATGATCATCGATCGCCGTCAGCTCAAGGACGATCTGCCCAAGCTGCTGACCTTGTTGCAAAGCCAGCCGCTTCCCTCGGGCTGAAGCGCTTCTTGCGCTTGCCGCACGCCGCTTTGTCGCTCCATCAGTGAGACAAGCCTCGACGCTGAGCGAATGGCTCGCGTATCTCGAGACGCTTCATCCCAAGGCGATCGCGATGGGGCTCGACCGCGTCAGCGCGGTCTACGCGCGTCTTGGCGTCGCGTTGACATGCCCTGTGATCACCGTCGGCGGCACCAACGGCAAGGGCTCGACCTGCGCGTTGCTCGAATCCATGCTGCGTGCCGGCGGCTATCGGGTCGGGGCTTATACCTCTCCGCACCTTCTGCGTTACAACGAGCGCGTGCGCGTCGATGCCGCGGACGCAACGGACGATGCACTGCTCGAAGCGTTTGCCGCCGTCGAATCCGTGCGCCTGACGACGCCGCTCACCTACTTCGAGTTCGGCACCCTCGCGGCATTGTGGTTGTTCGCGCGCGCCGAGCTCGACGTGATGGTGCTCGAAGTCGGACTGGGAGGCAGGCTCGATGCGGTCAATGTGATCGATGCCGACGTCGCGATCGTGACCACGGTGGCGATCGACCATGTCGATTATCTCGGGACGACGCGCGAGGACATCGGTCGCGAGAAGGCGGGCATCTTCCGCCCAGGCGCTTTCGCGATCTGCGCCGATCGCCGGCCGCCGGCTACGCTGCTTGCGCAAGCGAGTGCGATCGATGCCAGGCTGTTGAGGATCGGCATCGACTACGATTTCACCGCTCACGGCGGGCAATGGAGCTATCGCGGACCGGGAGGCACGCGGCACGGGCTGCCGGCGCCGGCGCTTCGCGGCGACTATCAACTTGCCAACGCAGCGACAGCGCTTGCCGCGCTCGACGTTTTGCGCGATCGGCTGGCGGTTTCCATGGGTGCGGTGCGAGAAGGTCTCGTCAGCGTCGAGCTTCCGGGGCGATTGCAGGTTCTGCCCGGACGGCCGGTGACCGTGTTCGACGTCGCTCACAATCCGCAGGCGGCCGCTGCATTGGCCGACAGCCTTGCTTCGATGGGATTTCATCCGCAGACACGGGCGGTGTTCGGGATCATGGCCGACAAGGACATCGACAGCGTCATCGCAGCACTCCTGCCGCGTGTGGACCGTTGGTACATCGCGAGCCTGCCACCGCCTCGAGGCGCGACCGCTTCAGACCTGCGCTTGCGCCTTGAAGCTGCCGGTGTCGCGTCTGCGGCGATTCGACACTTCGAAGATCCCGCCTCGGCGTACCGCGCTGCCCGCGAGGCGGTCGCGGAAGCTGATAGAATTATTGTTTTCGGCTCGTTTCTCACGGTCGCCGCGGCGTTGGCGCTGACTGATCGCCGCGCTGCGTAAAAGGTCGCTGAGGTTCACTTAGAGTGCATGCTGACACGACCCGAAGCCGGCGATCCCGCCGTCGAAGAGCTTAAGCGCCGCGCCCGCCGCCGGCTGGTGGGAGCGATCGTGTTGGCACTCGCGGCCGCGGTCATTCTTCCGCTGTTGCTCGAGAGCGATCCGAAACCGCTGGGCGACGATGTCTCGATCCAGATTCCTCCGATCGATAGCGGCAAGTTCATTACGCCGCTTTCGCCTCCCAAGGGAGCGGACACAAAGGCTTCGCCGGATCGCGCCGGGACATTGACGTCGGCGAAGCCGGTTCTCGTCGCGCCCGACTCTCCGGTCGAAGCCAAGCCGGCTGCCGCGCTCAATGCGGGCGACACGCCGGTCGAGTCCGCGCAACGCGCTCCCGACGTTGCGCCTTCCGCAGGACCGACCGCGACCAGCATGATCAATGCCGCTGAACCGCAGAAGCCTGTCGCATCGGCGTCCAAGGCCGAACCCGGCGACAACCGGCCGGATGGCGTTTCACCGGCAGGCGGTTTTGTCGTGCAGTTGGCCGCGTTTGCCGATGCAAAGGCCGCGCCCACCCTTGCGTCCAAGCTCAAGAGCTCCGGATTTCCCGCATACACCGAGACGCTGAAGACCAATCAGGGCACCATGCGACGCGTGCGCGTCGGTCCCTATGCGACACGCGAAGTTGCCGACGCGGAGCTGGCCAAGCTCAACGCGGCGGGGTATCGCGGTGTGGTGACGTCAAGATGATGCCATCTATCGCGCGATGAGCGCATTCGATCTGATCGTCATCGGCATTGTCGGCTTGTCGGCAATATTCGCGTTCTGGCGTGGCTTGATTCGCGTCGTTGTGTCGCTGGTGGGCCTGGTCGCCGCGGTGCTGGCAGCGATCCACTTTTCGCCGTCGGCATCGAACCTGCTGTTGATGTTGAGCGACAACCCAGCGACCCGTTATCTGGCTGCTTTCGCCTTGATCTTTATCGTCGTCGTCCTCATGTGCGCTTTGTTGGGCTGGGTGCTGTCGAGAGCCCTCCGCGCGATCGGGCTCGGTTTCGTCGATCGTTTGCTCGGTGCCGTGTTTGGCGTGGCACGCGGCGTGCTTATTGTTGTCATAGCCGTATTGCTGGCTGGTTTGACGACTTTGCCTCGCCAGGAATGGTGGCAGAATGCATTGTTTGCACCGCCTCTGGTGATCGCCGCACTGAGCTTGAGGCCATGGCTGCCGCAGGCGTTGGCTCAGCGCCTCGACTATGGGCCGGGCGAAGCCAAACCCGGACGTCCGGCAAAGACGCGCGTCCAGGCGAGCGAAGGCGGCGGTAGTTTGACCTTAGGATAGAAGCATATGTGTGGAATCGTCGGCGCTGTTACGCATACGCCTGTTAACCAGATCCTGTATGACAGCCTGCTGCTGCTGCAGCACCGCGGTCAGGACGCGGCCGGCATCGTGACCAGCGAAGGTCCGGTGTTTCACATGTACAAGGCGCCGGGTTACGTGCGCGACGTCTTCCGCACGCGCAACATGCGCGAGCTCACGGGCAACTCCGGCATCGGCCACTGCCGTTATCCGACCGCAGGTTCCGCTTCGTCGGAGCTCGAATCGCAGCCGTTCTACGTCAATTCGCCCTTCGGCATCACGCTTGCGCACAACGGCAATCTGACCAACAGCGAAGCGCTCAAGCGCGAGCTCTTTCAGCTCGACTTTCGTCACGTTAACACCGACTCCGATTCGGAAGTGCTGCTCAATGTGCTGGCGCTCGAGCTGGAGCGCGCCGCGCATCACGCCAAGCTCGACGCCAACGCGATCTTCACCGCCGTCGCGGCGGTTCACAAGCGCTGCCGCGGAGCCTACGCGATCGTGGCGATGATCGCCGGCTACGGTCTGCTGGCATTCCGGGATCCCTATGGCATCCGGCCGCTGATCATCGGGGTCAACGAGGCTATGGGTGGCACCGAGTACATGGTTGCAAGCGAGTCCGTGGCTCTCGAGCCGCTGGGCTTCCAGGTGCTGCGCGACGTTACGCCGGGCGAGGCGATATTCATCGACCAGACGGGCCGCTTTCATGCGCGGCAGTGCGCGGATTATCCCCGGCTCTCCCCGTGTATCTTCGAATTCGTCTATCTTGCGCGTCCGGATTCGGTCATCGACGGCACCTCGGTCTACGAGGCGCGGCTGCGCATGGGGGGCGAGCTGGCGAAGAAGATCGCGGGCATACCCGAGGCGCAGGACATCGACGTCGTCATCCCGATTCCGGATTCGAGCCGGCCTTCGGCGCTCGAGCTGGCCAACAGCCTCGGCCTCAAGTATCGCGAGGGCTTCGTCAAGAACCGCTATATCGGACGCACCTTTATCATGCCCGGCCAGGCGATCCGGCGGAAATCGGTGCGCCAGAAGCTCAACCCGATCGGTATGGAATTCAAGGATCAGGTCGTGCTGCTGGTCGACGATTCGATCGTCCGCGGCACTACCAGCCGCGAGATCGTGCAGATGGCACGCGAGGCCGGCGCGCGCAAGGTGTACTTCGCGTCGGCGAGTCCGCCGGTGCGTTACCCGAACGTCTACGGCATCGACATGCCTACGCCGCAGGAGCTGGTAGCGACGGGTCGGACGGAAGGCGAGATCGCGACCGAGATCGGCGCCGACCTCCTGATCTACCAGGAGCTCGAAGCGCTCAAGCGCGCGGTCCGCTCGGCTAATCCGCGGCTAAAGGAGTTCGAGGCCTCCTGCTTCGACGGCTATTACATCACCGGCGACGTTACCGCCGATTACCTTTCGCACCTTGCGCGCGAGCGCGATGAGAGTCGCGACGAAGCCGACGAGAGCTTGTTGGCGCCCAGTTGATTGATTGCCGAGCGGTGGCTTCGCCTATTCCGGTCCGTTGCCGCCCGAAGGCCGCGGCGAGGGGAGATAAGTCAGAGGCTGCGCCACTCTTCGTGGGCACCATGCGTTGACGGGCCGCTCGTTTGCGCGGATACTCGTTCCCAGCGCCGATTTGAAACCGATGGTGCGACCAGTGGGTCGCGCCAGTATCAGGGGAAGCTGCCTCTCCCTCCGGCCTTGCCGGTAGACTTAGAGCTATAAAACAGCAGCCCTCCGAAGCGTTTGGCCTTTTGGCCAAACTTGGCGTGGCGAAAGCCATGTCAGCAATAGTTCCACCGCTCACCAGTATTCGAGCGGCAGGGAACCGACTATTCGACTAGTCGTAGCCTAAGGGCAGCGCGTGACTGGTAACGGTCGCGTGCGGAGCGCTCTGACAATGCCTCATCTCTGGAGATAGTCGTGCCGCGCGAGTGGTACGAATGCGTTCGTTCGTTGCAAACGGACAAGGGGCTAGGCTGGACAGTAGGGTCAACATAAGTGAATTGCCGATAAACACCGTTATCAAAGCCGGGCGGCTGCAGCGAAATACGCCCGAACCAAAATGGTAAGCGGCCGGATGTCTCAGTCATCGGTAGAGACACGTCGATGTAGGCGCCGCCGGTGGAAAGGCAAGACCTAACCTGTTCGTGTTGCTGGCATGGAACTGGGTAAGCCCGTATTTCCGCCCACAGAATGCCGTGGGCAAGCCGATCGCAAGAGGAGCTGTCGGAAGTGCGGGTAAAGGATCGTGGAAAAAGCGAACGCCGGGCTGTAATGGTTCGGATAGGGGTTTGAACGTAACCCCACGCGAAAGCGGGCTGACTTCCACATGGTCTCTACGGGCAATTTGCCTGTAGAAGTTTCGATGAATCTTCCCTGCGGGAAACGCAATATCCCCGCAGGGGGAGACTTGCGTCTTCTTGCTTGGGACTTCTCAAGGAGACAGCAAGTGAGCATGCAGTTCGACGACAGGAAATGTCTTGTCGAAAGACCGGCATCTGCGTCTTCGGCAGACCTGATCGAATGGCACGGTATCGACTGGGCCAGGGTGACCGGGAATGTTCGGAACCTGCAGATACGAATCGCCAAGGCAACGAAGGAGCGGAATTGGCGCAAGGTGAAAGCCTTGCAACGGTTCCTCACCCGCTCGTTTAGCGGCAAAGCATTAGCCGTTCGACGAGTGACCGAGAATCGCGGGAACAAGACGCCCGGCGTGGATGATGTTCTTTGGTCCACTCCAGTGTCGAAGGCTCGCGGGATTACCGAGCTCAAGCGGCGGGGGTATCAACCCCTGCCACTGCGGCGCGTGTACATCCCTAAGTCCAACGGCAAGTTAAGGCCATTGGGAATACCGACGATGAAGGATCGCGCGATGCAAGCGCTTTATCTTCTCGCGCTGGAGCCGGTGTCCGAAACGCTTGCCGATCCGAACAGCTATGGGTTCCGACCCTACCGCTGCACGGCGGACGCCATCAAACAGTGCCGAACGGCATTGTCGCAGCGGACGAGTGCAGTGTGGATTTTAGAGGCGGATATCGAAGGCTGTTTTGACCACATCAGCCACCCGTGGCTACTCGATCACGTTCCTATGGATCGAGAGGTGCTCCGGAAGTGGTTGAAGTGCGGGTATGTGGAGTCGCAAATGCGATATGCGACGGAAGCTGGAACGCCCCAGGGGGGTGTGATTTCCCCAACCTTGGCCAATATGACCCTGGATGGTCTGGAAGCGTTGCTGAAGCAGCATTTTGGCAAGCGCAACAGCAACAAGGTCAACTTGGTGAGGTATGCCGATGACTTCATCATCACCGGCTGCTCGAAAGAGCTGCTGGAACAGAAGGTGAAGCCGTTGGTGGAGGCGTTCATGGCGGAACGAGGTCTGTGTCTTGCAACAGCGAAGACAAAGATCACGCGTATCGAGAGTGGATTTGATTTCCTGGGTCAGAATGTCCGCAAGTACCAGGGCAAGCTGATCATCAAACCGGCCAAGAGGAACATTAAGAACTTCTTGGACAAGGTGCGGGAGATCATCCGCAGCAACTACGCGGCGAAGACCGTCAACCTGATACGGCTGCTCAATCCGGTCATCAAGGGTTGGGCGGAGTATCACAAGACGATCAACGCCAAGACGACGTACTCGTATGTGGATAACTACATATGGCAGGCGCTGTGGCATTGGGCAAAGCGGAGGCACCCGCGGAAGGGTCTGCGCTGGGTGAAGGATCGTTACTTCGCCCGGTTAGGATCACGCAAGTGGGTATTTCAGGACTTTGTCGTCACAGAGGATGGGAGGAAGATTGCCGTTAAGTTGCTTAAGGCAATCGACACCAAGATCGTCATTCACAAGAAGGTGGAAGGGGAACTCAATCCCTTCTTGCCGGAGTGGGAGCCGCAGCTCGAAGCACGAGCGACGCTTAAGATGATCAACAAGCTGAAGGAGCGCAAGCGGCTTCTTCGCTTGTGGTTGAGCCAAGACGGGAAGTGTCCGGTGTGCGAGCGTTCGATCACTATGGACGAAGCGTTTGACGCACACCACATCCACCCCAGGCAGTTGGGTGGCACGGACAAACTATCGAACTTGGTTCTCCTGCATCCGAACTGTCATAGGCAGGTGCATTTTGGATGAGACGCGGTAGAATTGCCGGCCAACTAGCTTGGCTTAGTAGGGGCTTGAGCCGAGTGCGGGGAAACTCGCATGCTCGGTTCTTAGGGGGGGATGGCTCGGTAACGGGCTGTCCCTACCCGACCTTGCGGGCGCGTTAAAAATTCGGCTAAAGCGGCGAGGCTCCCCGACCCGATTAGCGCAAGCTGGTC
>Ga0210402_10001626_pt1 | contig 23018 bp, 21 predicted proteins | sample IncBWC7MmetaG_FD_161055 | JGI IMG/M metagenome (GOLD analysis project Ga0210402, IMG submission 161055) | Forest soil microbial communities from Barre Woods Harvard Forest LTER site, Petersham, Massachusetts, United States - Inc-BW-C-7-M | ecosystem: Environmental > Terrestrial > Soil >... | reverse complement strand
GCCACTTCCCGGCGTGGCAATTTCTACGACCGCGGTATTCCCGACGGCGCCACTTCCGCCACCTGCGCCGATCTGCGCTTTGCCCCCACCCGTCAAAACGTCCGCGACACTTACGCTCTCGGTCTCCGGCTCCATCTGCGGATTTCCGGTCAGCGAGCTTCTTCTTTTTTCCGCGTCTGGCCCATTCTTAATCAGCGCCATTGGTTTACTGAGTTTACTAGGCTTCGGACGAGGCGCGGCCGCCTCCGCCTGCATCCACGCCAGTGCCTTCGGATCCGCTTGCGGCACCGGCACGCCAAACGCCACCAGTTTTCCCTTGGCATCGTTCACCCGCCCTGAAAGCGGATAATCTCTCACAATTCGCTGGTAATAAACCGAAGCGATCTCTTTCTTTTCGCTCTTCTCAAAGATATCCCCCAGCATCCACAGCGCTTCGTCCGACCGGCTATACAGCGGATAGCGCTTGGTTATCGCCAGCAACCTGCCCGCCGACGCCCGCTTGTCGCCCTTCACGTAGTAGTAGTAGCCAATTCGAAAATCGCCCTCGGCTAGAACTTCCTGCACTTCGCGCAGACGCTGTTCCGCTTTCGGTACCAGCGGGTCCTTCGGGTACTTCGCCAAGAACGTCTGGAACTCTTCTTCCGCGGCTTTCGCTTCGCTACGGTCGCGATCCGGCTTGTCCATCTGTTTGTAGTGGGTATTCGCAACCTGTAGCTGCGCGTACGGCGCCTCCGGCAGGAAAGGGAAGAACACGATGAAGTCTTTGTAGCCCGCGATAGCCTGCGTCAAATTCGCGCTGCCGCCTTCCTTATAATAGGAATCGGCGATCAACAACTTGGCCTTGGCCAGATACTCGCTGTCCGGATAGGTATTGATCAAAGTCTGCAAGTTCAGCCGCCCGACCTCGTGCCGACCCTTCTTGACGTCCACCACCGCCCGCTCATACAGCACCTTGTCCGGCGCCGCGGAGTTGTCATCCGTGGTGGGCGTGTCTTTCTTCTTGGATTTCTTCGTTTTAGTCTGAGCTTCGGCGGCTACCGAGGAGAAAAGGACTGCCAGGCCTAAGATGGCAAGCAGAGTACGGCGCAAACGTCACCTCTCGAGCAAAATTTTGGGTCGTTGTGCGGCTATCGGAGCGATCCCCACGACAGCTCTTCGAGCGTTGCCACGCTCGCCGCGACCATCGTCCCAGTATAACCTGAACTAAAGGACAGGGTTACCCGAACTTTGTTACGCAAACTTTGTCCCCCAAAAGCTCAGGATTTGCCCCGTTACTTCAGAACCGCATTTTCCAGGATGGGTTGCTCCGCCTTCGCAACCCTGGGCAACTTTCTTTAATATCCTGTAACATCATTCCGCCGAAATCTTCGTACCATACAGCTGGATAGCTTCTTTGGAGCCTTCGCAACGCGCAATGGACAAACGCAAATTTCTTTTCGTCTCAATCTCTGGCCTCATCGGCGATATCGCTTGGGAAGTTCTCAAGGAAGGCCACGACGTCCGCTATTACATCGAAGCCCAAAGCGAGCAAGACATCGCGGACGGTTTCGTCCCCAAGTCCAAGGATTGGGAACGCGATGCCGAGTGGGCTGACATCGTCGTGTTCGACGACACTCTCGGCCAAGGCGCCAAAGCACAAGCTCTCCGTGCCACCGGCAAACCCGTCATTGGCGGTTCTCCTTACACCGATCGCCTCGAAGACGATCGCTCCTTCGGTCAGGAAGAACTGAAGAATGCCGGCGTCAACATCATCCCCTACGAGGACTTCGACTCTTTCGATCCCGCCATCGAATTCGTCAAGAAAAATCCCGACCGCTACGTCATCAAACCCAGCGGAGAAGCGCAAAACGTCAAGCGCCGGCTCTTCGTCGGCGAAGAAGAAGACGGCGAAGATGTAATTCGAATGCTCGAAGCCTACAAGAAGGCTTTTTCCGACGAGATCAAAGTCTTTCAGTTACAGCGTCGCGTCAGCGGCGTCGAAGTTGCCGTGGGCGCCTTTCATAACGGCAAAAATTTTGTTTCGCCGGTCAACATCAATTTCGAGCACAAAAAACTTTTCCCTGGCGAAGTTGGTCCTCCCACCGGCGAAATGGGTACCGCCATGTTCTGGAGCGAGCCCAATCTGCTCTTTAGTCGCACCCTGCTGAAAATGGAGTCCAAGCTCGCCGAGGAAGGCTATGTCGGATACATTGACCTAAACTGTATCGTCAACAACAACGGCATCTACCCGCTCGAGTTTACTTCCCGCTTCGGCTATCCCACCATCAGCATCCAGCAGGAAGGTATGCTCACTCCCATCAGCGATTTTTTCTGGGAGCTTGCCACTGGTGCCGAGCCCAAATGGCGTACCCGTAGCGGCTTCCAGATCGGCATCCGAATTGTCGTCCCGCCGTTCCCCTTCGACGACGACGCTACCTTCGAATCCTTCTCCAAGAACGGCGCTATCGTTTTCAAGAAACCCAACATGGAAGGCATTCACATCGAGGACGTGAAAGAAGTCAACGGCCAGTGGCTCATTGCCGGTACCTCCGGCGTGGTCCTCGTCGTTGTCGGCACCGGCCAAACCATGAAGCAAGCGCAAGCCCAGGTTTATTCCCGCATCAAAAACGTCCTGATCCCCAACATGTATTACCGCACCGACATTGGCGACCGCTGGGCCGAAGACTCCGACAAACTCCACAACTGGGGCTACCTTCGTTGACGGCTTGACGGTTGGTTTTTCTTTACTCCGTGCTTTTGTAGGGGCCGCCTTCTGGGGCGGGCCGCTCGCGCTAACAACTAGCGCCAAGCTCCGTTGATGTCATGACTGGTCACTGTTTTTGTCATTCCGAGCGAAGCGAGGAATCTGCTTTTTGCTTTCCGCTCGTCGAGCATTGCGGAGTCACTTCGGTGCCGTTGACAATCTTTTTACTTTCTTTCTCGCGTCGCCCGTCTTACAGTCATTTTGAGAACTAATCCGCATCGGAGGTTTCATGAACCGTTTTCTTGCCGCCACATTATTGCTCGCCGCTCTTCCAGTTTCCGCGCTACTCACTTCTTCCGCCCAAAAAACCGAAGAGGTCGCTAAGACCTCTCTCAAAGTCGGCGACGCCGCTCCCGATTTCACTCTGCTCAGCGATCAGTGGAAAACCGTCAGGCTCAGCGACTTCAAGGGCAAGAAAAATGTCTTCCTCGCCGTTTACGTTCTCGCCTTCACCGGTGGTTGAACCAAACAACTCCAGGCGGTCCAGTCTGGAATCGACGCAGGAAAAATCGACGCCTCCGACACAGAGGTCTTTGGCGTCAGCATGGATTCACCCGCCGCCAACGCCGCCTTCGCCAAGCAGATCAACATCAAATTTTCTCTCTTGAGCGACATGAACAAAAAGATGCTCAAGGAATACGGCATCCTCAAGGGTTACGACGTTCAGTCCGAATCCTATCAATGGGCGCAGCGCGCCAACATCGTCATAGACAAGAACGGCATCGTCCAGCACATCGAAGAAGGCGATTCCGCCGTCAATCCCAACAATGCTCTCTCGGTGTGCACCGACCTCCACAAAAAGCAGACCGCCAAGTAATAACTGGCATTTCCTGTGCGCGCCGTCAATCGCGTTTCAGGCTTCGATAGTGGAATGACCACATCGCCATCAGCAGCACTACCAGCGCGTAGTCCAGTCCATACGCCAGCGTCGTAAGGTGCTCAACCCATCCAGTTTGGTGCAGCGTCGCGTGTTTGATCGTCAAAAAACGATCCTCGGACAAAAATTCAGTCGAAGGCAGCACGTAATACAGTCCGGTGCTCAGCCAGCGCAGCGCAAAGTTTGCGATGCGATCTTGTCCCGGAACCACCAGCATTGCAGCGACACCCAGCAACATCGTAAAAGCCCAGCTCAATACCGGGTGGGCCACGGTTGTCACCGCCATTGCAATCGCCGCATAAATCGCGTATCTCACCATTGGATACGCCAGCAGCATCCATGACGCAGATTGCACGCGTTGTCCGCCCATCCACGCCAGCAGATAACTCAAGCCCAGCATCATCGTCACGTAGCACGCCATTAAGATCATTACGCCAAGATATTTTCCTAAGAGGAATTCCCATCGCTTTACCGGTCGTGCCATCACCGCCAGGATCGTTCCGCTCTTCATTTCCGTGGCTACCGCGTCCGCTGCCGCCCACGCCGCCAGCAGGCTCCCCGCGCCGCTAACCATGAACATAATCGCCGATACCAGTTCCAGGACGTACGCCTGCATTTCCTCCAAGTTTGAGGCGGCGGTTCGCGCCCTTAAGGTCAGCAGCGGTGTCATCATCAGAAGAATCACGCACAGGAAAAGCGCGCCGAAGATGATCAGCAGTTTGTCGCGCAGGAAAATTCCAAATGTATTCGTGGCAATCGTTCGGAGTTTCACGCCACCTCTCCTTTGCCCACCAGTTTCATATACAAATCCTCCAGCGAGCCCTTCACCGGATTCAGGCGAAGCACATCGCTTCCCGCCAGCCACAGCCGCTCCGCCACCTCTCGTTTCCGTTCGCTGCCAATGATGATCCGTACTCCTTGCAGTCCCCGCTCAATCACTGCTCCCCATTCCCGCAGAACCACTTCCAACTCCTCCGGCAACTGGGTCGTGTAGATTTCCACCTGGTCGCCTGTCTCCAGCAGGCTCTTCATCGTACCGGCGCGCACCACTCTTCCTCGATCGATGATCACCGCCTGATCGCAGATCTGTTCCACTTCCGAGAGTAAGTGTGAACTTAGAAAAATCGTCTTGCCCGCCGCCTTCAAGGTCAGAATCAGGTCCCTTACTTCCTTGCGTCCGGAGGGATCCAACCCCGAGGTTGGTTCATCCAGGACCAAAAGTTCGGGATCCCCCAGCAGCGATTGCGCGATTCCCAGCCGTTGCACCATGCCGCGCGAATATCTGCCAATCTTGAGCTTCTCGTATCCGTTCAGTCCGACTTTCTGGATTAAGTCGCGAATCAGCCCAATCGTTTTGTCTTCCGCCACTTCGCCCAGCCGGGCATGAAAACCCAGCAGCTTCTCCGCGTTCAGGTGCTTGTAAAACGCAAAATTCTCCGGCACAAACCCGATACGCCGCTTGGCTCGCACGTCTCCCGGTTGAAATCCCAGCACCCGGATGTGTCCCCAATCCGCATACAAAAATCCCATCAAAATGCTGATGCTGGTGGTTTTTCCCGCTCCGTTTGGCCCCAGGAAGGCGCAAACCTCGCCCGCCGCTACGCTGAAAGATACGTTCGTCAGCGCCGCAACCTGTTGCCCGCCCAGCCATTTCCGGTAGGTCTTCGTCACCTGCTGGAACTCCACGGCCGGCGCACTCATTTCGCATCTCCATCATTTTCCGTGCCGGGAAACTTGATGCCCAACTTGCTCATCAATTGGAACTGCATCGTCTCATCCAGGCCAGTCTTCGCGTAGGTTACCGTTCCGTTCTTGTCGATCACGAAGGTGGTGGGAATCGCTTCCACTTGGTAGGCATCCGCGGTCTTGGTGTGCGGGTCCAGCAGCACCGGGAAGGGAAGTTTCTCCGACGTTGCGTATTTCTCCGCGTCGGATTTCTCTTCATCAATGCTGATTGCCAGAATCTCAAAACTGGCGTCGTTCTTGTGGTAGCGGTTGTAGAAATCTCTCAACTGCGGCAGTTCCACCCGGCACGGCCCGCACCAACTCGCCCAGTAACTCACCACCACCGTCTTCTTCCCGCGATAATCAGCCAGCGCAATCGATTCGCCGCTCAGCGCTGCCAGCGAAAAATCCGGCGCCTTCTTCGAAATCATCGTCGAGGCCGCGGTGCGCTTTCCAACCGCCTTTTCCAGCGCTTTGGTTCGCCACGTAATGAATATCGTAAACGCCGCAAGCACCACAATCGCTGCCGCCTGCAGCGCGCTTAATCGGACCGGTGGGCGCCCTCGCTCCCCGCTTCCAGCTAAATTTGTCGCTTCCTTTGGTCGGGGTTCCGCAGATATCGCGCCAGGACGCGTTTCTGACGCGGTCGTCTCACTCGAACCTTCGCCCGGCGCTTCCAGCTCCCCGTTTGTCATAAGTGCGCAGAGTATATATCACTTGTCAAACTAACTCGCTCCGAGGTGGGTTCTCGCAACTTCGCGTCAACTTTGCAACGCCGCCTGCCGATGCTGCAGCCACCGCCGTACTGATGCGTCCCGCTCCAGCCCAATCGCTATCTCGTACGCCTCGCGCGCTTCCGCAGCTGCGCCAGCCCTGCTTAACAACTCCGCCCGCGCCGCCCAATATGGTTGATATTCCGCCACCCGTGAATCCGCGGCAATCTCTGGCAACGCGTCAAGTCCCACGCCCGCACCATCTCTCTCCGCAGTCGCCAGCGCTCGATTGATCGCTACCACCGGCGAACCAGCCACCTCCATCAGCGCATCGTACAGTTGCACCACCTCCGCCCAATTCTTTTCACCTGTCCAGCGTCGGTGCACATGCGCCGACTGCAGCGCTGCTTCCAGTTGATATCGCCCGATCGAACCCATCCCGCTCGCATGTCGCAGCAGCCCTTCCGCTTCATCGATCATCGTCGAGTCCCACAACGTCGCATCCTGCTCCGCCAGCGGAACGTATTCGTGTTGCGCATTTCGTCGCGCACTTCGCCGCGCTTCCGCATGCAGCATTAGCGCCAGCAAACCGAGTGCCTCCGGCTCGCACGGCAACAACTCCGTCACCACCCGGCATAAGTAAATCGCCTCTTCCGCCAGATCCCGCCGCACGCTGTCCACTCCCGCGCCATCCGTCCAACCTTCCGCGAACCCACCGTAGATTGCATCCAGCACCGTATCCAATCGTTCTGCCAGTTCTTCGCGTTCTGGCACCCGAAAGGGAATTCCCGCCTGTCGAATCTTGTCCTTCGCGCGCACCAGCCGCTTGCTCATCGCCGCGGGTGACATCAGAAACGCTGACGCAATCCTCTTCGCATCGAGACCCAACACCGTCTGTAAAATCAGCGGAGATCGAACGCTTGCCTCGATTGCCGGATGCGCGCACGCGAACATCAGCGCCAGCCGCTGGTCCGGTATCTCCGGCTCGCGTCTCGCCGCCTCGAGTCCGTCCGTCATCACCCGCAGCTCCTCGGACGCGTTCTCATCCCGCTTTCGCCCTCGGTACATATCAATCGTTCTTCGTCGCGCCACCGTCAGCAACCACGCTTCCGGATTTTCCGGGCACCCGCGCACCGGCCAATCCGCCAGCGCCGCCGCAAACGCCTCCGAAAGCGCATCCTCGGCAGCTGCCACATCTCGTGTTCGCGCCGCCAGAAAGGCGACGAGCTTTCCATAACTCCGCCGCGCCACGGCCTCCGCCGTCTTGCGTGCCTGCTCGTCGCCCGTCTGCGCCCGTTCTTCCCCGGCATTCATCTGTAAAACTCCGCGCCGCTCAGCTACCCATGCTCCATACTGGCCGCACTTCCACCGTTCCGTGGCCAGCTCCGGGACACCGCGCCGCCCACGAGAGCGCTGCGTCTAGGTCCGCCACGTCAATCAGGTAGTAGCCGCCAATCTGCTCCTTCGAATCCACATACGGCCCATCCAGCACTTTCGGCTTGCCATTCTCCAGCCGTACGCTCGTCGAGCTCGAGCTTGGTCTCAGCCGGTTCGACCCTAGCAGCGCCCCAGCCTTCTTCAGTGCCTCGCCGTATGCCATATAGGCGGCATATCCTTGCTGTTGCTGCTCCTGCGTCATCCGATCCCAACCGGCTTCTTCCGAATGAAGCATCAATAAATATTGCATTTCGATCCTCCCGATTAAATTGTAGACGCCTTTCGCTCGCTTACCCAGTGACATAGAATGACGACATCCATTTCACCGTAGCTTCGTTCGAATCACGCCCTCACTACCATGTCGCTGCAAATTCCCCCATTTGGACATCTCCCCAAAATGTTTTCTCACCCGCCATTCTCTACTCACAACTGATTTCCGTCATTCCGGCATTCCATTCCTCTGTGTCTCTGTGCCTCTATGGTTGACTTCTCTTCGTTTTTCGCCGATCACTAGTCCGAAGTAATGTAGCCACTCCCGGCTACGTGCTTTTTGTTCGTGACTACTCACTATTCTCTACAACTCGCACCGCGCAATCTTCCATCACGGAACCCTTAGACTCTTTAACTCTTTAACTTTTGAACTCTTAAACTCTCTCCTCTCACACGTTATCCACACCCATGCACAGATTTGCACAGCGTTTCCCTTCGAATTTCATTGACGCAATTTTCAACTAAGTTTATCTTCCATTCCAGATTGAACCGGGAAGCACAGAACTTTACGGCTCAGTTTATAAGGCGCAGCGGGCGCAAGCTCCTCAAAGAGTTTGCCGTTCAAAGCGAAACCGGCGCGCCGCGAAATTGAAACGCAAAGCTCGAAGCCTTTACGGGGAAGTTTGCAGGGCGCCAGTCGAACGGCAGGTAAATCGACAGGTGGAATCGAGGCGGAATAGAATTTAACGGGACAGTGGAAACGCCAATCGGGTGCGGGCTTTACTTGGAGCTCGCCGTTAAAAACGAAACCCGCGCGGCGCCAAACTGAAGCGAAGAATTCAAAGCCGCAACGAGAAAACCTGAAGGATAACAAGTCGGACGGCGGATAAAACGACAGGTGGAATCGTAGAGGTTAGAAACTTTACGCGACAGTGAAACGACGCAAAGGGTGCTGGTTACAAGTAGCGCCAGCCGTTCAAAGCGAAACCCTAGCGACGCCAAATTGAAACGCAGAGTTCCAGGCCTCGACGACAAAGCTTGCAGGATTATTTGCCACGCGGCAGGAAAGCCGGTAGGCGGAATCGAGAAGGTTAGAAACTTTACGGCTCAGTTAGAGGGCGCAATAGCCGCAAGGCAGTTGCGCCCTCCATTTTTTTTGCCCAGGCCTTTTTCTCACTGCGGTTTCCGCTCATACGCAACGTTTGCATCCTCGCAAACAAATCGCCGGGTAATGTGATAATTCTCCGTAACCGCCTTAAGCACCGGTTCGGTCCAGCGCCCTTCTCTGGCATCAACTTTTCCTGGGGTGCGCGGAGGCTTCACGACAATCAGATCGTATTTCCGTTCACGAATCTTCTCCACCACCTCCGCATCCGACCAGCCTCCCTGCAGCACTTGTCGCGCCCACATGAAAGCCTCCCACACACCCGGAGTCTTCCCCGCCAGGATCACCGCGCCCCCATTTTCAGCAAGAATCTGATCGCCGGGTTGCTCCCGTACGTATTGATAAGCCTCGCGGCAGCCAGATACTGATCTGTACAGCGGAAGATGCCTGTGCAGACTCACAAAGCCTACGTTGACCAACGCCGCAGTTGCCAGCAGCGTCGCCGCCGCGATCTTGGCCCAGTTCGAAACCTTCGCTTTTTCGCGCAGGAAGCTGTAGCCGATTCCTCCGCACCAGCACACCGCCGCTTCAAATTCCAAATAGTAATTCGTGTCCGCGCCGACCTTGCCCACGAACAACAGCGTCAAAAACGTGGTACCCAGATAAATCGCCGGAAAAGAAAGCGCCTTTCGCAACCGCTCGCTTCGTCCCATCCACAATACCAGCGCCACCAACAGCAGCACTAACGAGCAGTCCCGCAGCTCTTTGAAAATCCACCACAACGCGGTTCCAATCGAGAATGGATGCGTCCGGTTTACCACCACCGTGTGGAACCAGAACCATCCCCCGGTCCTCGCCTGCAGCAACAGCAGCATTCCCCCGGCCAGCCCAACACAACATGCAAGGAACTGCAGCGCCTTCTTCGTCTCTCTTCTCGACAACAAATAAAGGAAAACCGCGGTTGGCGCCGCCAAAATCGTAAACTTGCAGAAAATCGCCGCCACGAAGGGAATCACCGGCAGATACCATCGTTCGAATCGCAAAAACAGGTAAATCCCAATCAACGCCAGCGCTACCCCAATCCAGTCCACCCGCACTACCGACAGCCACTTCTGCGCCGCAGGCATCGCCACGAACAACGCTCCGAATATGAAACTCACCGTCCTTGTCCCGCCCCGGCTCCTGATGAGCACCCCAATCAGCGTCGCGCAGCCAATCGCTAGCAGCAGCACCAACACTCGCGGCGCAGTAAAGCTCACTCCGAAAATCCGCACCACCATCGCGAACGTGTAATAAGCCACCGGCCCATACGGATTGATGATGTAGGGTGCAGGCGTCGCCGGCGGGTACGCAGGCAGACCGTGCGCAATTCGCGCAGCCTCACCCAGCACTGCTCCTTCCGCGAAATTAATTTCGTAAGGAAGATGTATCCAAAGCGCAGCAATCACCAGCGCCGTGCCGCATCCGAGCAACACCGCGCCGAACGCCGGACTCTCCCACTTTTCCGGTCGCTGCCGGTTCAGGAAATCAGTCAGTTCCACTGGCCTTCTCGAAAGAGCGTTTTTGCGTAGTCACCGCCCACGCTGCGCTCGCGAGTCTACCTCACACCCACAGCTCCTGGAATCCTCGATCCAGCATTAAGTCCAATTAATCGCCACCGTCAACAATTCTTGGTTGATTCTGTCGTGCCCATATCACAGACTCCCTGCGCAGACGAACTCCGCAACCGCGAAATGCCATCGGTCCACACCAGAGGGAATGGAGAAAACAAAATGGCGAAGGGGCCAATCAGCGCAGCAGACGTAAAGCATTATCACGAACAAGGCTATGTCCTGGTGAAAGCGATGTTCAACGCGCAGGAAATCGGGCTGCTCCATCGCGCCGCCAAGGAAGACAAAGCCCTCGACGATCACGGCTACGAAAAAGCCGATGGCGAAGGCGGCGTGGTCCGTCTGGCATTATGGAATCATCCCGGCGACACGCTTTACGGAATGTTCGCGCGCTGTGAATCCGTCGTTCGCTCCTGCGAAGCGCTGCTTGGCGGCGAGGTCTATCACTATCACTCCAAGATGATCATGAAAGAACCGCGCGTCGGCGGCGCCTGGACCTGGCATCAGGATTACGGCTACTGGTATCAAAACGGTGTCCTATTTCCGTTGCTCACCAGCGTCTTCATCGCCGTGGACCGCGCCACCAAAGAAAACGGGTGCCTCCAGGTTATCGCCAGGTCTCACGAATTGGGCCGCATTGAGCACATCTTGTCCGGCCAGCAGGCTGGCGCCGATAAAGATCGCGTCAACGAAATTCTCAAAGTCTTGCCGCTCGTCTACGTCGAGATGCAGCCGGGCGACGTGCTTTTATTCCATCCCAATCTTTTGCATCGCAGCGATCAAAACGTTTCAGAAAATGCTCGCTGGTCAATGATCTGTTGCTACAACGCCGCGCGCAACAATCCCTACAAGGAATCGCACCATCCTCGCTACACTCCGCTGCACATGGTTCCCGATTCCGCCATTCTCGATGCCGCCAAGAAGCGCTTCGCCGACGATCCCGACGCCGCCTGGCATGACCCCAACAAAGATGCCAGCGCAACCAGCCTCGCCAACAACGTCACTCGATGACCAACGCGTCTCGTGTGCCGAGCATCGTCAAAAACAATTTCCGCTGGCTCATCTGCGGCCTGCTGCTGCTCGGCACCACCAAGAACTACGTCGATCGCCAAATCTTGGGCGTCCTCAAGGTAACTCTGCAATCGAATTTCGGTTGGTCCGAAATTGACTACAGCAATTTGATTCTCGTCTTTCAAGGTTCCTACGCCATCGGAATGCTTGCCGTAGGGAGATTGATCGACCGCCTCGGCACCCGCGCCGGCTACGCCCTCGCCATGTTTTTCTGGAGCGTCGCCTCCATGGCCCACGCGGCCTGCGGCTCGCTGGTAGGCTTCGCATTCGCGCGCGGAGCATTGGGTTTTTGGGAAGCCGGCGTATTTCCCGCCAGCGCCAAATGCGTTTCCGAGTGGTTCCCCGCAAAAGAACGCGCGCTCGCCAACGGAATTTTCAACGCCGGAACAAATTTGGGCGCCATGTTAACCCCACTTTTCGTACCGTGGGTGGTTCTCCATCTGGGATGGCGATGGGCGTTCCTCATTGTTGGATCGCTCGGATTCGCTTGGCTTTTTTTGTGGCTTCGCGTCTACAGAAAGCCGCATGAGCACCCGAGCGTTACACCGCAGGAATTGGCGCACATCGAGGACGGTCCGCCCGAGCCAACCGCCAGAATTCCGTGGCGCGTCTTGCTTGGCGTTCGCCAGACCTGGGCCATCATCGCCGCAAAGTTTCTGGTGGACCCCATCTGGTGGTTCTACCTTTTCTGGATTCCCGACTTCCTGCACCGCCGCTTCGGACTAAATCTTTCCCAGATTGGCGCTCCCATTGTAGTGATCTACATCATCTCCGATCTCGGCAGCATCGCCGGTGGCTGGTCCTCATCGCGCATGATGAAAGCCGGCTGGTCCGCAAATGCCAGCCGCAAGACCACCATGCTGCTCTGCGCTCTTCTCGCCTTGCCAGTCATTGCCGCCTACCGTGTGGAAGGATTCTGGCTCGCGGTATCCATCATCGCGCTGGCCGCTGCCGCACATTGCGGCTTTTCCGCCAATCTTTACACTCTGGCTTCCGATCTCTTTCCTTCTCGCACCGTAGGCTCGGTCATCGGCCTCGGTGGATTTGCCGCCGGCCTCGGCGGCATGCTCATCGCCAGAATTGTTGGCTACGTCCTGCAAACCACCGGCAGCTATATGGCCCCCTTCTTCATTGCCGGTCTCGCCTATCTGTCCGCCCTGCTCGCCATTCATCTCCTGAGCCCCAAGCTGCAACCGGTCGGCGATTTTTCCTGGCAACTTAAAGTAAAACTTTAGGAATCTGGGGTCGGCACCCCCCACCCCCCGTGTTTTTCAGAGTTAGTTGAAAATAAAGGACTAATTTCTGCAAGAGTGAAGAAAATGCAGAAAAAGTAAGATCGATGTGAAGAAAATAAAGGGGTTAGTAGCCGCAGCAAATAGTGATAAGGAAAATAGACGAAATCAGTGAAGCGGACGGCTTGGCAGTCCAGTGGCGAGCTAGGTAGGACATTCAAGACTTGAGGTGGCCGTTAAAATTGAAAAATGTGTGGCAAGCAAAGGACTTACGGACGCGTTTTTCGGATGTGTGGCAAGGAAAGGACTTAGCGGCGCGATTTTCGTAAGTGTGGCAGGGAAAGGAGTTACGGGATTTTAGGGTCGGGGCGGGAAGGTGGTGCGATGGCGTGGGGCTGAGAGATGGCGTGGGGCTGAGAGATGGCGTTGCATTCACCACGAAGGCAGTATACCAGAAGGTGACTGGGGAGTCAAGGAAAATCGGTGTGAAAAGAGAAAGAGCGGGCCACGCGTTCAAGACCCGAAAGCATATGCCGCCCAAAGGTTTTCCGGTTTGAGGTTGTGTCGCCTATGGAACGGCAGTCGTATTAATCCGTGTGATATATTGCCTAGCGCTCTATGGGTGGTGGTCCACGTCCGGGTTACGGCCTTCAGAACGAGGCTCCTCCTACGCTTCCTGCGTGGGTTCAAGTGCTTATCCTCATCCCGATCGTCGGAATTTACGCGTGGACTTGCATACAAGATTTGAGAAACGGCAGAAGACCGGGCCGCGATTTTTGGATAGCAGCTCTTGGAACGATACTGGCATCGCTTCTGCTCTTCAATGAGGGCCGTCTAACGGGAATCGAGTCGAAGGTCACATCGATTTTGCCGCTGCACGCGATTCAGTTTCTTGCGGTTCTTGTCGTGGTTTTGCTTGGCTGGGGTGCTCATCGCTTCAAACGCCGGAGTAAGCGGTTGTACGGAATCGTGGAGATTCTGTTCGGTGCACTTTCGGCGATTGCTGTTGTGACGCGGTTCAAATTCGCGGCTGTTGAGATTTCACAGATGAGTCTTTCACAATTCTCCGCACTGGTCGCGTCGTCATACGTTGTTGCGCGAGGGCTGAACAATTACTACGAAGCGAAACACCCTGGCACGCTAGTTTGAGAGCGCGAAAGCAGATTGCCGCTGGTTTCCGGAGAGGTGGGCTTCCTGTTTTTGTTGCTCGTCCATGAAGTTTCTCTGGCGAGGCCGGGATGGTCGCGGAGGAAGAGAACACCATTCTACTGGGGGAGCGTAGCTCTAGCTTAAGTCTCTGACGATGTGCTCGACGCCGGCGACGGCGGAGAGAGCCGTGGCGCGATCGCATTTTTCGCCGAGCCGTTGAGCGACGCCGGGGTGAATGAAGTTTCGGAAGTTTTTCGCCAGCCTTGCTTGCTTTGCGGTATTCGGCTTGATGACGCCGAGCTCTGCGGACACCTCGATATACTGGTGCAGGTTCCACCATTCCAGGTCTAGGCCTGGATTTGTAGTTAGGACTCCGCTCGTTCTGGTGGTGGAGATAGCAGCGGCGATCTCTGCTTGTGTGCGTTGCTTAAGTGCCCATAGCAGCAGTGCCTCAGCCGCGGACCCAGCGAGGACTGTGGCGGCTTTCCACTCGCCGTTTGACAGGGCTCGATTCACAGCGCCGATGTCGTTTCGTAAGTTCGTCCGGAGGTCTGCATCCGAGATGAAGTTAAGTTCGGACGTGCCTGGTGCGGGGGACTCGTCTGGACATTGGGCGAGTGCGTACCGAATTCCTCTGATTGCCTCTACTTGTGTGCTGAATAGTACGCGCCCGGTGTCCAGCGCGTGGTGGGCTTGTTTATCCCAGTCCGAGACCATTTCTCTGAGTCGAGCTCGGTAGCAAACGAACGCCACGTAGATGTCGGTGTCCATTGTGAGGAGTTCTTCCGGTATCTGGCCGAGTAGGTCGGCGAGGCCGGAGAGCTCGGCCGAGTCGGTGAGTGGCGGGTTGATGGAGAACCCTTCAATCGGGGGAAGTGGAATAGTGTCGATGAACGCTACAACTTGACTGGGGACGACTCGGGGCATTGGACACCTCTGAGACGGAGTTCTACCAGACTGGCGTTCGCGTGCCTAGCGGTGTCCGCCGCTGGCCCGCTCAGTGTTTGAGGGCCTCCATGATGAAGTGGAGAGCATAATTGAGAAAGATGCCTGCGACGACAGAGGTGATGAAGGCGGTCAGTTGGGGCATTTGGTCGACAGCGTCGAAGACAAAGACGGTGACGGCGGCGTTGGCGAGTCCGATGAGGATTGCCGACAAGCCGAGAATGACCAGAGCGGCATCACCGAAGCCCGATACGGCAAGGATCAAGGGGATTACGGCGATCGGTAATTGGATCAATGAGGCCAGCGAGAGCGGTCGGAGAATCTGGATGAATCGGCCATCGCCGCCGCAAAATGTGGTGGCGACGAAGTGCACAATCCAGAGCCGAGCGATACTGACGGCCGAAACGGTGACGAATTGAATCGGCAGAACGGTCGTGAAGTAAAGTGCGGAGGGTAATATGAATCTGCCGCGAAATATGCTGAACGACGCCGCGAGGATGAATGTATTGGTGAAGGCCCAAAAACAGACACCGAAGACGATGGCCATTGGATCGTCTTTGGTGCGCTGAACGGCGTCTTCGTTCCAGACGATGATGCGGAAGGCTTCCTTGAGGTAGTGCCACAAGGAAAATTGGTGGTGCTCGGCGACGGGAGGAAGGTTTGCGCCTAGCTGATCGGATTGAAGTGCAATTGGGGAGCTGGCTGTTGGGGGCGCGTCCATCGAGCCTCGCGTTGAGCTAAGTAACGTCGGCTAAGTAATTCGGCGAAGTAATTTCGGGGGCACTATAGCACAGGATTAACGGGGCGGCATGAAGGCGAAAAGAACGGGTCTATATTTTATGGCGGGCTCAAAGTAGAGCCCGGACTTTAGTGATTGCGGGCTCCAAGTAGAGCCCGCACCCGAGACCCGCCACTACAAAGGCGACGGCGCGAGCGGAAGGTGGGCGCTAATCGTCGGCTTAGAGTTTTCAAACAATTTTCATGCCACCGCTTTCCCAAAGTGGTACAGTTCTCCGCTGCAATCGACCGGGTCGCTCCCCGTGCCCCTACGTTGCCGTTCCGCTGTCCCCAGACCAGCGGAGTTCGTCTCCTTTCTGGGCCTGCACGAGGAAGACTATGGCCCACAGCCCTGTTGTCCACAATCTTGGTAAAGCCAGCATGGCTATTTGGAGCAAACTCCCACCGCCGCTTCTCGAGTCGCCGATGTTTCGCGCGCTGGGCCATGCCATCCACAAAACCGTTTGCCGCTTCGCGCCGCGCGATACCGCCGGTTCCACCTGGTTTCTGCGCAACCCGCCGCTGCTTTCCGCGATTGCCGAACAGATTCACACTATGCGGCCCGCCGGCGAAGTTCGCATTTGCGTTATCGGGTGCAGCACGGGCGCGGAGGTCTATTCCGTGCTGTGGGTGCTGCGGAAACGCTATCCGCAGATTCCGGTCTCGATGGTCGCCATGGACCTCTCGCCGGTTGCGGTCGAGATCGGGCAAGCCGGCAAATACCCGGTCAATTCACTGGTGTTTCGCAGCGAACAGATGGACGACGCCACCAGGCAGGAAATGTTTGACCGCGAAGGCGAGCACTATATTGTTAAGCCGTGGCTGCGCGAAGGCGTTCGCTGGATGGTCGCTGACGCCACCGATCCGGAAATCGCCGCGCGCATCGGCGCGCAGGACGTGGTGCTGGCCAATAATTTTCTGGTGCACATGAAAGACAACGCCGCCATGGACTGCATGATCCATCTGGCGCGGCTGGTGCGTCCCGGCGGACTATTTGTTTGCCGCGGCGTGGATTTGGACTTGCGCGAAGAAGCGGCCGAGCAACTCGGCCTTCGCCCCGTGACTTCTTATATTGAGGAGATCCACGACGCTGAACCGAATTTCGACGCGCGCAGCGGCTGGCCCTGGCGCTATTGGGGACTCGAGCCGATCGACAAGTCCCGCGCGAATTGGACGCAGCGCTATGCCGCGATGTTTATTGCGCCGTCGGCGGAGACGTTCTACCGGGGCGAGCGCACGGGTGGTGACCTCAGGGGTTAAAACCCCTTTTTGAGTTTCGCTAACGGCACGGCTGAAGCCGTGCCCTCCCGAATGAAAGAGAAGCACCAAGGAAAGAGAAGCACGAGGGGAATAGGAGAACTACTCGGCTACGGTTAATTCAACGGTATAGGACGCCGCGACCCGCGATCCAGGGGTCGGCGCCTGATCGATCACCGCGCCATGCGGCCACTGCGGAGCGCTCACGCTGTTTAATTTGCGCTTGATGGAAACTGTTTCGAGGCGCCGCACCGCATCTGCTTCATTCATTCCGATCAGGTGCGGCATCACAAATGATTCTTCGTGCGGCCCTTGCGAAACCAGCATGTCGACGCGCGGGGTCGCTCCGCCGGAACCGGGCTTCGGGCTTTGCAGCACCACGGTGTCGGCGGTGATGTCAGGCATCGCCAGATTCGAAACTTCGCCGACCTGCAATCCGGCGCGCAGCAATTCAATGCGCGAGACGCGCAGCGAATTCCCTTCGAGCGGCGGAATTTGCAGTTCGCGCTGGCCGAGGCTCAGCACCACGTGCGCCTGCTGGGAAACTTTCATCAGCAGCCCTGCGGGAGGCGTCTGCCGCACGATGGTATTGATTGGCTGTTCGCTGTACACACGATCCGCAACGCGAAGCAGCAGCCCGCGCGAACGCAAATCGTTGCTGGCTTCGGTGACGCTTTTGCCGACCAGGTTCGGCATGCTCACTTCGCGGCCGTGAATGGCGATGCGCATCGCGGTAATCGCGCTCAGAAATGCCGCGCTGGCAAGAATGAACACCAGCAGGATCATGCGGGCCAGCCATTCCAGTTTTTCGCGGAAGCTCATGGGAGGTTTATCGGCTCAAACAACCAATCGTTAGTTTAATCCGCGCGGAATTATTTCATGCCGCGGATTGCGCGCCGCATGTCGAGTTTGCAAATGCGGCGAAAGAGAGATTCCTCGCTCCGCTCGGAATGACGGAACGAGAATTCGTTCCGTCACTTTTTTTCCGTCATTTCAGCGGCGGTGCGGGATAATCCGGCAGCTTGTCCTTGCTGGTGTCCGCGCGTTTCACCTGCAATTCATCGAAGAGCAGGGAAGGAGCAATCACCGTGGACGAAACGCCGCCCACGCGGTTGCTGACCAGCGGATCGTTGCCGGCGGCGCTGAGATCGGCGCGCAACGCGCGTACATCGAGTTCGCTGAACACCGCGCCGCGAACGAGTTCTTCGTGGCCGTCTTTTGCGTATACGCGGTAGAGCAAACGCGGCGCAGCGCCGGCCATGGTTTCGACGCGATAGCCGTAGGGTTTGCCCTGGTCGGCGACCAGCTGCTCGACGCGTTTTTTCAGCGCGTCGGGAGTTTGCGCTTCAGAACTTTTCAGAAGCAAAACGCCGAGAGTGGGAGCGGGCGGAGCAGCGGGAGCGGCGCGGCCGTGGCCGTTGGAATCGGGGAAATCGCGGATGGGTTGGCGGCCGAGCAGATAATTGGTTAGTACTCCTTTGTCGATGACGTCGACCATGTGCGATTTTACGCCTTCGCTGTCCACGTCGTACGCGCCGGTGAGACTCTTGCCCTTGAAATCTTTCATGGTCGGATCGTCAATCACATCGATGAACGGCGGCAACACGCGGGACTTGAAGCTGGTGGCAAAGACGCCGGTGGTGCGATTGGGAGCTCCGAGCTGCGGCTTGCGTCCCAAAACGTTGTTGCCGATCAGCGCTGCGACGATGTCGTCGGCGGCGTCCGGAGAAAACAGAACCGGCCCGCGATATTCTTCTTCGACGATCGGAGCCTGGCGCAAAGCCTTCAGGGTTTCCAGAGCTTCCTTGGTGTCCTGCAGAAGTTTTTCCTTGCTGGGAAGTTCCTCGATTTTAGCGACGGTCCACGCGGGAGTGCGGCCGAGGCGCATGCCATCGGGCGCTTGGGTGGAGGCATTCACCTGTACGGTGTAGACGGATTTTCCGTCGCGGGTCAGCGTGCCCTCGGTGTTCAGGAAATATTCATTGACGACGGTGAAGCGCGCGGAAGCGGAAACCGATTGTATTTCCGGATATTGGCGGTAAAGATTTGTCGCCGCCTCGAGGATATTTTTCCAGGAGTCTACGTCGACTTTCAATGAGACAGTCGGTTCGACGAGTTGGATTGGAGTGGCTTTGGCGAAATCGTCGACGGGATGCTCTTCGGCGGTGAATTGTTTGAGGATGGATTGTTTTTGGGTGAGCGCTTCGCCCGCGGATTTGTAAGCTTCATCGGTGGCGAGCCAGATCTGATGTCGCAGAGCGATTGGGTCGTTGTCGAGAGGAAGTAGCATGTTGTCGCCGATGCCCTGACCGAAGTAGCTGTCCTGTTTGTAATCGCCGAGGCGAACGACGACGCGGAGCAGGCGAACGTGCACGCGCTGGTCTTCGCGGGTGGCGCCGAAAGCGGCGTCGGCGGCGAAATCCTCGACGTCGCTGACGCGATATTCGATGTAGTACGGAGTTTGTAATTGATCCATCTTCAATTGATTTTTGGAACGCTCGAGTTCGACCAGCAGAGCATCGAGCAGGGGATCCCCTTTTGCGGCAGCCTTGGCGGCGAGCATCACGTCGCCGGGAGATTTTGCGTCGTCGGGCGATGCGAGCACAGGTTTAAGCGAAATGAGGAGTGTCAACGCGAGAACGGCGATGAGTGCGCGCAATGTGGTCTTCACGGCTTCACCTCGGAAGTGGCTTGCGCTGCAGTTTTTACGGGCATGTTTTCGAAACCGGGTGGAGGCAAAATGGGCGGACGATCGTGTTCGTGAGCGCGCTTTTGCACTTCCATTTCGGAGAAGAGCATGGCGGGAGCGACGGCGGAGACTGGAACGCTGCCGCTCTCGGCTCCACAGACACCGTTGAAGACGTGCTCCTGATCGCCCGTGGTGATGATGCGAGTGAGGGCCGCGAGCGGAGTGCCGACGATGTCCACACCGCGGACTAGTTCATCGGGGCGGCCGTCGGCATAGACCTTATATACGATGACAGGAAGAACCTGAAAGGCTTGCGGCAGCGAGCGAGTGGTGAGGGTGAAGCCGCCCTGAATGTCGTCGAAATAGAGGCCGAAGGGTTTGCCCTGTTTTTTCACTTCGTCGATTAATTTCTGACGCATTTCGTTTTCCGGGACGGCCTGGGATGAGGTGACGATTAGATTTCCCTGGCGGCCGGTGGGCATGAGTCCGGGTTGGTCGCGGCCGTGACCGTTCGAATGTTCGAAACCCTTAATCGGCATGCGCGAAGTCAGAAAACTTTTCAGGATGCCATTGGTGATGAGTTCAACGCGTTGCGCGGGAACGCCTTCGTTGTCGAATTCGTAGGTTCCGGCCAATTTCATTCCAGCCATTTCGGTTTTCGTGGGATCGTCGACGATGCTCAGGAATTTTGGAATGACTTCCTGGCCGACTTTTTTGGTGAAGGTTTGCCCTTCGTCTTCGTCGCGTTGGCGATGACCTTCGAGGCGATGGCCGAGGACTTCGTGGAAAAAGACGGCGGCAGCGCGGCCACTTAAGAGCGCGGGACCGGCGTAGGGTTCGGCGACCGGAGCTTTGCGGAGAGCGTCAAGGTCGGTGGCCATTTTTTCGGCTTTGGAAGTGAGTTCCTTTTCGTCAGGCAGGCCCTTGGCTGATGGAGCTTGAAAAGTTTCCACGCGAAGAAGGTCCATGCCGTCATCGGCGCGGGTTTGCGCTTCCATTACCAGGCGAGTGGAAACGCTGGGCATGGTGATTGCGGTGCCTTCACTGGTGACCATGCGTTCCTTGGCGTTCTGCACTTGCAGGACGACGGACGCGAAATAGACGTCAGGATATTTGCGGAAGACGGCGGAGATGCGGCGAATTTCGCCTTCCCATGCAGCGCGGTCGAAATCAGGGAGCTTGATTTCTTCGCCGGCGTGGTTGACCGCAGACTCTCTGGAGAAATCGGGGGACTTGTCCTCTTCTTCGGCGCGGACGGCGGTGTTGGTTTTTACATTGAGGAATGCAGGGGACGCGCGCTTGTAGGCGCGGTCGGTAAGTTCCCAGAGAACGCGAGCGATGGAATCGGTGTCGCTGCCGAAAGGGATGCTGCCGGAAATCATGCCGCTGGCGCGGCTTTGGCCGTGAGTGTTGTCGAGCGCGGGTGAACCGACGCGCATGATGACGTCGGCCTGGCGGCGGTGAGAGCCGGTGTTGGTGAGCAATGAGCCGTAGGCGCCGACGAGCACGATCGAGGTTTGGTCGTAAACGGTATAGCTGAGGTAGTAGGGAGCAGGATCGGTCTTGGCGAGCCCGGTGGTGGCGCGCTTGAGTTCGTCCTGCATGACCTTCATGACAAGATCGGGCACGACAGGGTTGGGGGTGGCGGCAGGGGTGTCTGCGGCGAAGGCGAAAGGCTGGAAGATGAGCGCGGCGGCGGAGGCGAGGGCGAGTGGGCGGGAGAACCAGTGCCGGGGGCGGCGGCGTACCTCGGGGGTTAAAACCCCTGATGACTGCTGGCTATACGGCACGGCTAAAGCCGTGCCCTCGCGTGAGAGTGCGGTCTCCCGAAAGGGCTTCGGCAGACAGCGTGCAGATATTTTCAAGAGAGGGCTCCCAGTGAGTCGTCAGAGTGCAGAGACGAAATTTGAGTATGCCTGAGCGAGCAGTAACTCGCAATGAAACCCGAGGCGACCATTTCCTTCCGCCACGAAAGGGTGACGACAACAAGGTTCAGATGAAGTGTTCGCCGTGCTGGACATGACCGCCGTTGACAAATTCCACAGCGAAGACTTGTCTGCTTACTTCCAGTTTGACGCGGGAAAGGCGGAGAAGAGTTTTCTGGGCGCAGTGGATTCGTAGTTTGCCGTTTTGGGGGGAAATGCCCGGAGGTGGTGTGAGCTGCGATTCGGCTGACGGATGCAATAGTGGCGCGGCTTCATTGGGCGCGCAGACAGGATTCATCTCGCTAACCCCGCGAGATGGCGCGGAGTAGTCTGCGCTACGTGGTGGCGCGGAATGCTACGCAGGCGAGACATCGCCCTCGGTTCAACGTTCCTTGACCTGGAAGGTAAACGTAACCGTCGGGTTTGAACCTGTGTGCGGAATCCGGATTTGGGCGTCTCCCTCGGCAGTTGCGACGAAGCGGTACCGTTGTTTTGGACCACCCGGGTTTTGCTCGCGTGCGGGTGCGTACGTGGCGTTCACGAATCGAATTGCCCGCGAAGATATTTGTGGGGTGCCGTAGTTTCCCCCACCGATGGTTTGCAGAGTAATGATGATCGGCTGGCCCACATAAGCGGCAATGTGTTGCCCATCGTTTGCGCGATTCAGCAAGATTTCTGGTTGTGCGGTGTTCGAAGATTTGTCGCCCGTTTGCCCTTCAGAGTTAACACAAGAAGCCATCAATAAAGCGGCTGTTACCAGGATGCGAGTCCTCATTGAGTCCTCCCTGCATCTTGAACGGAATGGTCTGTAAATCTTGCAGTGAACCGAGCCGGATGACTAAAGGCTGGCTGCAGTGCGCTGATGGACGCGGGTGTAACTGGAAACCGATGACCGACCATCAGACGCAGAGGTCGGACAAAGCGCGCGGGCAGAGCTGCCCGCCCTTGCAAGGGGGAGAAGGATTAAACGTCGTATAATCTCGTGCGCGCAACGGGGGATCGGAACATATGAACGTACAAGAACAAATCAAGAAGTATCTTACCAGCCAGCCGGAGCCAAAACGCATTGACATGCAAGAGTTGCATCGGCTCACACTTCAAGTGTCACCAGGATGCAAATTATGGTTCTTCGATGGTAAAGACAGCAAAAATCATACTGTTTCCAACCCTACGATTGGATATGGATTTCACACCATAGAATATGCCAATGGAAAAAGTAGAGAGTTTTTTCAAATTGGTGTGAGCGGAAACAAAACCGGAATCTCTGTCTATATTCTTGGCCTCAAAGATAAGAAGTACTTGGCCAAAACGTATGGAAAAAAACTAGGCAAGGCCAGCGTGACCGGATATTGCATTCGGTTTAAAGCTCTAAAGGATATAAACATCGATACGCTTGAAGCGGCAATACGATATGGGCTTGCAGCTCAGAATGAGAAAGGCAAGTTGACGAAATAATTCCACTCGGACGGGTCACCGCATTTTCTAAGAGTGCCACAGGAAAGACCGATATATCATTCGACATCGAGCCCGCGTACGTGAGGTTCAACGTGCGA
>Ga0210402_10001625_pt1 | contig 23026 bp, 15 predicted proteins | sample IncBWC7MmetaG_FD_161055 | JGI IMG/M metagenome (GOLD analysis project Ga0210402, IMG submission 161055) | Forest soil microbial communities from Barre Woods Harvard Forest LTER site, Petersham, Massachusetts, United States - Inc-BW-C-7-M | ecosystem: Environmental > Terrestrial > Soil >... | reverse complement strand
AACCGCCCGGTTCTGCGCCTCCGAAAGTCGCCGCAGCTACAGGATCTGGCCAATGACATCCTGCGAAAGGTTCACCGACTGAAACCGATCCAGGTCTGAAATTGCAATCTTCACGCCGGATTCAGGTTTGAGACCTTTTCGCGGACTGGGGCGCGCGGCTTCAAGATCCTCAAGCGATCGGCTTTCAATAACCCCGTCACCCACGAGTCAATATCGTCACGCGAACACAGTCAGGTCGCGCTGCGAAACGGCGGCATTAATCGCTTCAAGAAGCCACGGTCGAATGCAGCATAGTGGGCCGCGACAAAGTCGGCCTGCCGCAGCATTGCCCGGATTTGGCGATAGTCGAATCGAAGGCCCCCGCACCGCCCGGCACATGATTCCATGAACCTGCGATGCGCTCCTCGGGATTGGGCAAGACGGTTCGCGCAGGTTTGAGTACTCTTTGACATCGGGCAAGGTCCAAAATACTCATGCTCGTGCTTGCGCTGTGTCGATGTCGAGCGAGCGCGGCGGCCAGGGCGGGGAATCTCAGAGAACGGATTTGCTCGTAAGAATCTGGATCTGACTGAGAACTGGTATTGTATGGGTCCTCCCAAAACTCAGTCACAAGACTTTGAAAAAGTCTTTAAGCTACTGGTTTAATTAAGGTTAGATACCATTTCAAGGTTCAATCGAAGGCCTTGCCCAAGGGGTGTCATGAGATTATCGGAATGGGAGAGACGTACTTCCAGCGGCTCCCCAAAGTTCGCCAGAAGTTGATTCTGGATTAAATAAGTAAGCATCTTCCCCGTGTGTCGGCAGTCTCACTATGCAAAATGCTTCCCGCTCGGTAGCAAGAAGCGGTTCAGCCCCACGCTAAATCGCCTGAAGTTCATCGGCCAGTTCGCCGTTGGTATTGATCTGAGTGCAACACAAACACCATGCCACGGCCCACCACTTACTCCAGATAGAACACTTCCTTCATCATGGCGAACCGCTCTCCCGGCGCCATCCCCGGCACCGGTTCGAACAGCCGGCTCATGAGGCATTGCCACTTCTGGTTCACCGGGTCGCGGTCCAGTTCGTCCCAGGCGCGGTCGAAATCCGCCACCCGCAGGCACAGAATCAACTCCTGGCCGCGGCGGAAAATCGAGTAATCGGAAATGCCCACCTCTTTCAGCTTGGCCAGCAACTCGGGCCAAACCCGCGTGTGCTCCCGTTCGTATTCTTCGATGGCACCCGGCTTGATGCGGAGCTGAAAAGCGTAGCGCGGCATAGGAGCCCTCAAGCGTAGCTGGAAACCGCCGCCTTGTTCCTGGCGCTGCGCTCGGCCGTGATGCGCTCCAGGTAGCCGCTTTGGCGGAAGGCATCCATCGGATCCGCGGGCAAGCCTTTGGATACAGCCCACTCGCGAATCACGGGCCGCACGTCGGTCGAAAAGGCGTTCTTGAGACAGGTTTCGGCATCCACCAGCGCGCAGGCGCTCTGGCAGGCGGCCAGCTTTTCGTGGTCCACCAGCGCCGCCTTGGCGTACAGTTCCATCGCCGTGGTCACGGTCTGGATCATGGCCTCAATCTTGCCCTTCAGGTTGTGGCTCTGGTCGATCATGTAGGCGATATCGGCGCGCCTGCCGGTCTCCCATTCGAAGTGCAGAATCTCGTGAAAAATGCGGAACACCTGGTAGGGGTCAATCGAGCCCATCGTCAGATCGTCGTCGGCATAGCGGCGGTCATTGAAGTGGAAGCCGCCCAGCATGTCCAGATCCAGCAGCCAGGCCACAATCTGCTCGATGTTTTGCGCCTGGTAATGATGGCCCGTATCCACCAGCACCTTGGCCCGCGGGCCGGCAGCCTTGGCGAAGAGCACCGCCATGCCCCAATCGGCGATATCGGTGTGATAGAAGGCCGGTTCGAAAGGCTTGTATTCCACCAGCATGCGCTGATCGCCGGCAAGCTGTTCATGCGTGGCCTTCAGACCGGCTTCGAACCACTGGCGGCGGTGCCGGATGTTTTGCGTGCCGGGGTAGTTGGAGCCGTCGGCGAACCACAGCGAAAGGTCGCGGCTGCCCAGGCCCTTGGCGATCGCCACGCTGTCCAGAATATGGTCCAGCGCCCTCTGGCGCACTTCCGGATCGGGGTTCCCGAAGCTGCCGAACTTGTAGCACTGATCCTGGAAGACGTTGGGATTGATGGAACCGGCGCGCAATCCGTGTTCGGTGGCCAGTGCCTGAACTTCGGCGGCGTCGGCCACACCGCGCGGCAAATCCCACAGCACGTGCAGCGCGATGGTGGGGCAGACGCCCGTCCAGCGGTGCACCTGGCCGGCGTCGCTGAATTTCTCGCCGGTGGATGTGGCCGCGGCGGGCTGATTGAATTTGCCGAAGCGGGTGCCCGTATTGGCAAACCCCCAGGACGGCAATTCGATGTGGAACGCGTTTAGCGCGTTGACGATAGTATCGCTTTGTGGATTGGTCACGTGTCTCGGCCACCCGACATATTATGATCCCCGCCCGCGGGCCGTTCCGTCAAACCATTTCGGCGATGCCCTGTCGGTTTTATATCGCGAAACAGTACCGGGCCGGTGGCTAGTGCCCCGTTGATTGGCTCCCGACGTTGCATAATAGCAAACATCCGGCGGGGATGCGGGAGCCGAAAACTACACCGGCAGGAATGTCCGTGCCGGGGCGTGATAAACTTGAACGCGTTCAACCCATGCCGTCCACAAAAGCGACACCCAAGGCGGAGGAGACCGGGCAGCGGATTCTGGACTCCGCGCTGGCCCTCTTCCGCGAAGAAGGTTTTGACACCGCGACTATGCGCGATATAGCCGCCAGGGCCGGAGTCGCCACCGGCGCGGCTTATTACTACTACCCGTCCAAGGAAGCCATCGTTCTGGATTTTTACCAGCGCGCTTGCGCCGGCATGCAGCCCGAGATTGAGGCGGCCCTGGCGCGCCGGGGTGGCCTGGAAGCGCGATTGCGCGAGCTGATTCAGGTCAAACTGGCCACTTTCGCGCCGAACCGCGGCGTGCTGCGGGCGCTGCTGCGCAACGGGGCGGACCCGAAGCATCCCCTATCGCCGTTCAGCGCGCAAACCAAGGAGATCCGCGACGTCGACATGGCTTGGTTCCGCCGCATCCTGGTGGATTGCGGCATCAAGATTCCGAAGGACCTGGAACCCCGGCTTCCCGGCGTGCTCTGGTTCTTCCAGATGGGTGTGATCTTTTTCTGGGTGATTGACGAATCGCCCGGCCAGGACCGAACCACGCGCCTGCTGGAACTGGCCGCAAAATCTGTTACGACGCTGATCCGGATTTCCGCGCTGCCACTGATGCGGCCGTTGCGGAAAACGGCGCTGCAACTGATCGAGATCGTGTCGGGCGAATAGTTTCGCGTTTCACTCTCCAAGACCAACCGCTCCCGGCCCAACCCGCGTAACCCGCGCCATCGCGTTGCGGCATACTGGAAGGCGATGAACGCAAGCCCTCTTCCAGCCGGGTGGCGGCGACCAATGTCTGTCGGGATCGCGAGCCGTGGTTTGCCAGGTACGCCGTTTCAGAAGTTCGTCAACGTATCGGGAAACCGCTTGCTTATGCGCGCGGCTCCGATCATTATGCGCGCGGCTCCGATCAGAGCCGCGACGGTCACGGAGCGGTTGCCTCGAAAGACGAGACCGTATTTGCGAAAGAGTTTGCTAAGCCGGGGTGTGCTTTTCCTGGTGCTGGCTACGGCCGGGCTGAGCTCCATCTGTGCCGCGGCCGATGCGCCTTCGAACGTCGCCGAACTGCGGCGCTCGTTCCAGAGCCCGCCTGATGAGGCGCGCATCAACATGCGCTGGTGGTGGTTCGGCCCGTCGGTGACCAAGCCGGAACTGGAGCGCGAAATGCGCGTCATGAAGGCCGGCGGCATCGGCGGCTTTGAGGTGCAGCCCGTGTACGCGATAGAACTGGACAACCCGGCCAAGGGCTTCCGCAACTTCAAGTATCTCTCGGACGAATTCCTGGACGACCTGCGCTTCACCGGCGAAAAGGCCAGGGAACTCGGTCTGCGCATGGACCTGACACTCGGCAGCGGCTGGCCTTTCGGCGGGCCGCACATACCCATCACGGAAGCCGCCGGCAAATTGCGGATGGACCGCGTGCCGGTGCCGGCCAATGCCACCTCGGTGCCGATGCCTGCGATCGGCGAAGGCGAAAAGTTCATCGCGGCGTTTCTGACCAAATTTCCGGCCAACGGCGACCGGCGCCTATTTATGGCCGAGGGAATCCGCCGGCTCACGGACTTCGACGCCACTGCCGTGAAGGTGCCCGCCGAACCGGGCGAAGGCCGCGAAGTGCTTTTCTTCATCGCAAGCCGGACCAAACAGACCGTGAAGCGGCCGGCGGTTGGCGCCGAAGGCTGGGTGCTCGACCACTACGACATGGCCGCCATCCAGACGCACCTCAAGCTGGTGGGCGAACCGATGCTGAAGGCACTGGCCAAGACGCCGCCCTACTCTGTGTTCAGCGACAGCCTGGAAGTTTACGGCTCCGATTTCACCGGCGACTTCCTGGCCGAATTTCAGAAACGCCGCGGCTACGATCTCACGCCGTACCTGCCCGTACTGGCCGGCGACACGGACACGAATGGGCAGACCGGCGCCATCCGAAACGATTGGGGCCAAACCCTCACCGAACTCTGCGAAGAGCGCTACCTGAAACCGCTCACGGCGTGGGCACACCAGCACGGAACCAAATTCCGGTCGCAGACATACGGCATCCCGCCGGTGACGCTCTCCAGCTACCGGCTGGTGGATCTGCCCGAAGGCGAGGGCACGCAGTGGCGGGAGTTTTCAACCACCCGATGGGCCACGTCGGCCAGCCATCTTTACGGTCGGCCAGTGACGTCTTCGGAAACCTGGACCTGGCTGCATTCGCCGGTCTTCCGCGCCACGCCGCTTGATATGAAGGCCGAGGCCGACCTCCATTTTCTGCAAGGCGTGAACCAGTTGGTGGGACACGGCTGGCCGTATTCGCCGCCCGAGGCCGGAGAGCCGGGGTGGCGGTTCTATGCCGCGGCCGTGTTCAACGATCACAACCCCTGGTATCTGGTAATGCCCGACATCGCGAAGTATCTGCAGCGTGTCAGCTACCTGCTGCGGCAGGGCCAGCCCGCCAACGATGTCGCCATTTATCTGCCGACCCATGACGCTTACGCCGGATTCACACTGGGCCGCGACTCAGTCAACCAGTCAATGCCCACCCTGCTCGGACCCAACTTGATTCCGCAGATTCTGGATGCCGGCTATGGTTTCGATTTCATCGACGATGATTTCATCAACAACAACGCCGCGATTGCCAGCCAGGGCATCTCGCACCCGATCCTGATTCTGCCGGGCGTGCAGCGGATTCCGCTGGCGACCTACCGCAGAATCGCGGAGTTCATGCGGCGCGGCGGAAACGTGGTGGCCATCCGGCGACTGCCTTCGCTGGCGCCGGGGCTGATCGAAGCCGAAACCGACACACCGCAGATTCAGGAACTGTCGCGGACCGCTTTCCAGGCGCGGCTGCTGGTCGATGAGAGCAAGCTCGGCGAGACGTTGCACGCCGCGCTGGCGGCAGACGTGACCACCCCGCCTGAGATCGGCGTGGTGCATCGCAAGCTGGCGTTCGGCGAGTTGTACTTCCTGGCCAACACCAGCAACCATCCGGTGAGCACTTCCGCGGTTTTTCGCGTTGGCGAAACCGAGGCCGCGTGGTGGGACCCGGTCACAGGTAAGGTCAGCAAGGCCGAGCTTCTTGGATGGTTAGGTAAAGCGCCGCGGGTGCAGTTGAACCTGGCGCCGTACGAATCGCGCGTGATCGTGTTTTCGAAGGACAAGGTCCCGGCAAGACCGGCCGGCGGGCTCGAAACCCGAAGTCCGGAGCTTACCGGAGGTTGGCGCGTGACGGTGGACGGCTCCACCAAAATGATGCCGAAGGTCAAATCGTGGACCGACGATGAAGCCACCAGGTTCTATTCCGGGCAGGCGACCTACGAAAAGATGGTGGTGGCAAATTCAATGCTGTTCCAGACCGGCAGCCCGATTTACCTGACCTTCGGTGAAGGTACCGCGGTGACACCGGGTTCGGAGCGGCGGCCGGCCTCAGGCATGCGCGCCATGCTGGAATCGCCGGTCCGCGAGGCGGCCGTGGTCTATGTGAACGGCCAACGGGCCGGCGCCGTCTGGTGCCCGCCCTACGAAGTAGATGTCACAGGCCTGCTTAAGGCCGGCGAAAACGATGTTCGCGTGGTAGTGGCCAACCTGGCGGTGAACGTTCTGGCCAAGGGACCGCTGCCGGACTACAAGGAACTGACCGCAAAGTACGGAGAGAAGTTCCAGGCTCAGGATATGAACCTGGTGGAGGCGCAGCCTTCGGGTTTGCTGGGGCCCGTGTGGTTGGTGTCAAGGTAGGCAGTGCCACTCTCATCTTTCGGCCTGCTGCTGGCCACCGCCATGTCGGTCACCAACGTGCTGACCGATGTGGCCCGCAAACACGCGCTGGAAAAACGCGACCTGGTTCCCGCCACCTTCTGGATGCGCATCCCCCAGGGCAGCGATTCCTTGAGCCGGGACCTTGACAAACCTTCCTGGCCGGGTATATGGTAAACGCAACTCAAGAGCTCAAGCACGGGGAGGGCGGTTCCGGCTGTCTTTAGCCTGGCGCCCCTGAGGTGTATCTGTGTCTCGATGCAGATACCAGTATGCTTTATGCCCTCGCCAGTGACTGGCGCGTACGGAGGTTAGATCATGAACACGATCATGCATCCTAGCGTTCAAAGAGCCCCAAGTCGTAGCTGTGCCTGGCTGATGCTCATGCTTGTAAGCCTCCTCTGTCTGGACACTATTCAGGCACAATCGGTGACGGCTACTCTTGTGGGTACGGTCTCCGATCAATCGGCCGCGGCTATCCCCAAAGCAAGCCTGACTCTCACCATGGTCGGCACCAACGTCAAACGTACGGTGTTGAGCGGTGATAGCGGCGATTTCACCATTGCCGGCCTGTCGCCCGGCACCTATCTATTGGTCGCATCCCACGATGGCTTCAAGCAAACCGTCATGGAAAACGTGGAACTCCTGGTTAACCAGACGGCGCGTGTCAACGTAGTCTTACAGGTCGGGGCCGTGGCCGAGTCTGTCGAGGTTACCGGGTCCACTCCCCTGGTGGCCTCCGAAACCAGTTCGGTCGGTCAGGTGATCAACACCAACCAGATCGAGGACCTGCCGCTGAAGGGGCGCGCCGTCTTTAATCTCGCCCTGCTCTCTCCCGGCACCGCTCCGCAGGCGCCCACGTCCTATGCGGGCCAACAAAGACCAATGCCCGGCGGCCTCGGTTCGCCGGTTTTCTCTGCCGGCGGCGGACGAGACAATGCCAATGGCTACCTGGTGGACGGGATCGAGGCCGTTGACCCTCATTACATGACGCCCTCGATGTTTCCCCCCATGGATTCCATGCAGGAATTCAAAATCCAAATGAACTCTTATTCGGCGGAATTCGGCAGGTTCGCGGTACAGGTGAATGCCACAACCAAATCCGGCTCCAACAGCTTGCATGGAACCGTGTCTGAGTTCTTTCGTAACAACGATCTCGATGCCGCCAATTTCTTCACGAATTTCGCCGGTTTGGCAAAATCCCCCCTGCGTTACAACCTGTTTGGCGGAACCGTCGGCGGGCCGGTAATTCGAAACCGGACCTTCATCTTCGGCGGCTACGAGGGAACCAGAATTCGTAACGGCAGTACGGGTCAGGCCAATGTGCCTACGGCCGCGCAATGGAGTGGCGATTTCAGCCGTCTGGGCTTTCGCAACAATTTACCCATATTCGACCCGGCAACGACGGCGGCCAATCCGGCGGGTGGTGGCTTCATTCGAAGTCCATTTCCCAATAACATAATTCCGGCTAGCCGTATCACCACCTTCGCCAAGGGTATCCAGGCCATCTATCCGCTTCCGCAATCTGACGTTGCATCGGGCAATAACTTCTTTGAGCCGCTCAGCAACTTGAGCGACAATAATCAGTTCATCACTCGCTTCGACCAGTACTTTAGCGATAAGACTTCGCTCAGCGCCCGCTACAATATCTTCACCGGGCTGCAAACCGGTCACGTTGCCCTGCCATTCTCCGGCAGAGAGACCACGGTACATAATCAGAACCTTGCCGTGAGTATTCCCCACACGTTCAGCTCAACCACACTCGGCGAGCTGCGCCTCGGTTACAACCGGCCCAATTACTTCTTATTACAGGAAGGTTCCGGAGGAACAAATTATTCAACCGCGCTTGGCATTAGCAATTTATTGAAGGACGCCAAATCCTATGGTGTTCCGAGTCTGGGCATTTCGGGTTTTGGCGGCATCGGCGATGGCACCGAACCCAATGGCCAGCTCTTCAATATCTACATGCTGATTAATCAATATACTCTGATTCGGGGACACCACACAATCAAGTTCGGGGGCGAAGCCAGAAAGACCAATTACAACGACCGCGGCGAGATTGACGCCCGCGGCGCTTACAGCTTCACCGGGGCGCTGACCCAAAACCCACAGAGCCGTGCCACCACGGGCGTTTCAGTGGCCGATCTGCTGCTGGGATTGCCGCTCACGGCCTCTGGGGAGAGCACCTCTCTGTCCGGCAATTTTAACTCGTTTGGCTTTTACACGTTCGTGCAGGACGATTGGAAAGTCAGTTCCCGTTTGACCTTGAATTTCGGCCTCCGCTATGAATTGAATACCCGGTACGTAGAGGTCCAAAACCGTCAGAGCTACTTCGACCGGCAATTCCCCGGGGGCCGTGTGCTGCTGGCCGGAACCAGCCGGGCATTCATTGCTCCCAATTCGCTGGTTGACGGCCCCGCTACACCACGCGGATTATTTCCGGCCAACAAGGGAGACTACGGCCCTCGAATCGGTTTGGCGTTCCGCCCCTTTGGAGATAACCGGACGGCCATTCGGGCCGGTTATGGAATCTTCTATTCGATGGTTGACGGTCAGGCTTCGCGGCAGCTTGAGCGCAACCCCCCGAACGGCCAGATCATTAGTCTGACCGCGGATCCAAATGAAAACTCATCCGCCCCGGGCGCCGTATCCGTGGCCAATCTGTTTCCCCTCGCCGGGACTCCCGCTTCGCAGCCCACCATTTACACCGATATCGGAGCTCGGGGCGATCCTTCCATTCAACAATGGAATCTGAGCATTCAGCGGCAGTTATTTCAGAATTTCACGGTGGAAGCCGCCTACATGGGATCCAAGGGCGTTCATGTAGTCTACTACAGCCAGGGCAATCAGGCGCTGCTCGATGCCAACCCCGCCAATCCTACCCCTATCCTCAGCCGCCGCCTCTTCCCTCTCTGGGGAAGCGGGATGCGTACGGCTGGAGGGGATGGTATCACCAGCTATAACGGCGGCTATGTGAAGATTGAGAAGCGGTTCTCCGGGGGCCTTTCCCTGCTGGCCCACTATACCCATGGCAAGGCTCTGGATTATAGTTCGCAAGTCAACGAGACTACCCGTAACTTCTACGATCCCAGGATGGGAAAAGGCAGAAGTCTGTTCGACATCCGGGATCGGGTTGTCTTCAGCGCCACTTATGAGTTGCCGGTAGGACCGGGAAAACGCTTTCTCTCGTCCAATGGGATTGCCAGTCAGGTGCTTGGCAACTGGCAGATCAACACCATCGTCAATCTCCAGAGCGGCTTCCCTTACTATGTAACCCTGAGCGGCGATGTCTGTAACTGCGGAGCGGCCAGCCAGACCGCCCAACAAGTGGGGAATCCAGCGGCCGGTTTTACTCAGAACCGGTTGCAGTGGTTTAATACCGCGGCCTTTGCGATTCCCGCCAACGGAACGTGGGGCTCAAGCGGACGGAACATCCTATCTGGCCCAGCGCAGGATACGGTCGATCTTTCCCTCTTCAAGATTGTACGCATATCGGAAAGATTCCGGCTTCAGATCCGGCCTGAGTTCTTCAATCTTCTGAACCGGGTTAACTTTGGGCTGCCCGGATCCACCGTGGCTTCGCCAACCTACGGCGTGATTACGTCTGCCGGCGATGCCCGGGTTATTCAATTGGCTTTACGGTTGGTATACTAGCCGGCCTGTGGCGTGCGTTCGGGAGACCCTCTCCGCCCGGCTACGGTTTTGTGACTGTACGATTAGATCTTAGAATAAGGAGCATTTAGATGGTCAAACGAAGAGACTTTGGAAAGACTCTTGTAGGTACTGTTGTCGGCGGAGGCGTTGCCGCCAGTGTAACCGCTGAAGTCGCCTTGGCCGCGGCCGTGCACACGCCTAAAGCTAAAAAGAACCTTCTGATGCATGTCGGCGGCGACTACCATAGTGTGGCCGGGGGCCAGGGCGCCGATATGACCGGAAAGCCCAACCTGGAATACAACTTGCGCCACGGTGTCAAGCATCTCACCGCCCAGGTTCGGAAAGTCGGTCCCGACGGAGCTTGGGATGCCGACGAATTGAAGAGAATGAAAGAGAATTGCGACACAGCCGGGATGACGTTCGAGGCTATACGAATGGATGCCGACTATATCATGCTCCCCAAAGGCTCCGAACGCGATCGAAAGCTGGATGCCATCGTGGGAAATATCCAAAAGGCGTCCCAGGTAGGTGTAAAGGTAATCACTCATCATTGGACCGTAATTCCCATACGGCGAAATGCCCAAACAGCGGGACGAGGAGGAGTCACCTATGCGGCGTTTAAGCTGGAGGAGAACTGGAAGGAACTGCCTGTGGGAAAAGCGGGCCGGGTCAGCTCCGACGATTACTGGGAGCGCATCACAAATTTTCTCCAAAAAGTGATCCCGGTCTGCAAGCAGTACGACGTGAAGATGGCGGCTCACCCGTATGACCCGCCGGGCCTCCCTTTCGGCTATCAGGGCGCCGAGAATTGGGATTCTCCCTCCATTTTCGAAGGCTACAAGCGGTACGAAGCGATCATCGACAGCCCTTACAATGGATTCCAATTGTGTCTGGGAACAACGGCTGAAGGGCTAAAGAATCCTGGCACGGAAGTGCTTCCTATCGTTCAATACCTGGCGAGCAAGGGTAAGGTGCACCAGGTTCATATGCGGAACATCCGGGGAAGCCTGTACAATTTCTCGGAAGTGTACCCGGATGAAGGCGAAATGGACTTTCTCAAGATCATGCGGGTCTTGAGGGATTCACCGTTCAGTATGTCGATCTGCCCCGATCATATGCCAACCCATCGCGACGATCCAGGCAGGCTGCAGGCATATGCTTTCGGTTACGGCTATATAAACGCCCTCATTCATGCCGTAAACTCGGAAGTCTAGCCGGCTATGGCTGCACAGGCAGCCGCACTTACTGATCCGGCGGCCCGAAGGCCAGCAACAGGTTCCCCGGCTGGCCACTTAGGAACCCGATGTAACCCGACGTGACGTACACCATACCGTTGACGATGGCGGCGCCGGCGGAGCCGATAGATCCGCCTTTTCCGGGGACGCCGTTCACGGTCTTGACTGTCTGAGTAGTGTCATATTGCCAGAGCGGCCGTCCATCAAAGGTGGAGAAGGCGCGGAGCGTGCCGTCCAGGCCGGGCGCGAAAACAACTCCGGGAGCCACACTCACCGCGGCACTTATACCGCGATGCGACTCCATCGACGGCTGTGGATCGATATAAGTGCTCCATTGCTCGACACCATCCTTTAACCGCACGGCGGCCAAAACTCCGCCCCTCATGCCGAAATATCCGTACTCCTCATCGGCGGCCGCGCCGAATAGGATCTCCCCGCGACTGATATCCGACTTCCAGACAAGCGCGCCCTTTTGATCCGGATCGAACGCCCAGACCACGCCTGCTTTCTGTCCGGCCACAACCAGGTTCTTACCATTCGGCAGGTCCACCAGCATTACGCCCGCTGAAAAGTCCCAATCGGGACCCCTCACGTCAGGGCAATAGTAATGCGGCGGCGGAGTGGGCCGCGCCAGGCGACCTCCGCGGCCCGCCTCGCCACCCCTGCCGGCCTGGCTGCGCTGCACCGGAACGCGGCCCGCGCTCCTCGGCGGAAATCCGGCAGGCGGAGGCCCTGACGGGCAGTTGGCGTTATGCCACACATCGCCCGATTCCACCTGCTGGACCCAAAGAATTTTCCCGGTGTCCATGTCCATCGCCATCACGGCGTCCGTACGGCCCACGTCAGGCTCTGAGAATGCGTTGCCTGTCCCAAGGTAAACGGCCCGCCGCTTGGGATCGAGCGCTACCGTACCCCATACGCTGGCGCCCGAAGGCCCCAGAAAACTCACTCCCGCCGCGGTCTTTCTGGGGCTTGGCGTTTCTGAAATTGTGTAAGTCTTCCAGATCTGCTTTCCCGTGCCCGCATCGAGTGCCACCACGATGCCGCGCGACGTGCAGCATACGTAGTCATAACCCGCCGACGTCGTCTCCTCACGGTTGGCCACGGGAACGTACACGCGTCCGTCATAAACCTTCACCGCGGCCATGATGCGGGACAACGGATGCGGATCGACGGGCACTTTCCAGAGCAGTTCGCCGCTGGCTGCGTCGACGGAGTATATGTTGCCGCGGATATCGCCGAAAAACGCCGCCATCCGGGCCGATCCCGGCTTTGCCGGAGCGATCATGGGAGGGCTGCGCAAGCCCGCCTGCGCCTGAAACGACCAATGGACGCACCCGGTGATGGCGTCGATCGAATAGAGATAGCCGGAATCGGAGCCGACAAAGACCCGGCCATCCACAATGGTCGGCTGCCCATAAGCCGAATAAGTCGCCGGAAATCCAAACGCCCACTTCAACTGGAGCCTCGAAACCGCCGCTGGCGATAAGCCGGCTGTCTTTGCCGCCTGGTAGCGGGTGTTAGTCAACGCATTCGGACTCCATCCATTCCAGGCAGGCGCCGACACCTCATTCTTGAGCGGCGGATGGCTGGCGCAGACGTTCGACATGTGGCTGGCGTCGCCGCTTTCGGCCACCCCCAATGTTCTGCCGCTGACGAATTCGGCAATCTTTACCTTCTGCTCGTTAGTCAGATTCGCCGCCTGGCTCTTCATGATCCCTGTGGTGACGGTCTCGTAGATCTTCTCGGGGCTCAGGCTCTGCAGGATGGTGAGAGGCGCTGCCCGCTCGATCCTTCCGTGGCAGACCGCGCAGGTGTTTAGGAAATCAAAGTCGCCCTTGGCTTCATAATTAGCATTTTCCGTCGCCAGAGGCGGACCGGCCGGCCCGGTGCCCCGCTGTGCGGACGCATATCCCGCCAGTGCGAATACCGCCAGCCTCACGGCAAACCTGCGATAACTCTTCAGAGCGCTTCGTTTCATCGTCGTTTCCTTGTCGAGACAAGCCAGGCGCGAGAGAATCGGGTTAGAAGAGAAGTTTCAGCGCCAACTGTATTAACCGCGGCTCGTTGACCTGAGAGCTGACGATGCCAAACTGGGGAGTGCCGAAAGTCAGTCCTGGATTGTGGAAGCGCGGGTGGTTGAGCATGTTGAAGAACTCCGCACGGAATTGCAGGTTCGCCCGGCCTTCGCGGAGAAAGCGGTTGTTCTTATTGATGCCAACGTCCAGATTGTTCGTTAAATCGTCCCGGACATCCGGCAATGCCCGGCCCGTGTTGCCAAAAGTGAAAGCCGGGGGTTGGCTGAAGACGCTGGTGTTGAACCATTGGTTCAGGCGGCTCACCGCACTACCGGAAAGCTCGGCGCTGGTGCCGTTGTTGTTCGGCCGCGAACCTCCGCCGAATGAATTCGTAAGGTTTGTTGCCGTGCTCAGGAAAAGAGGCGTGCCGCTCTCATATGTGTAGAGTCCATTGACTTCCCAGCCGGAGAACAACTTATTGATTCCAGCCGGGCCGTTCAGCCATCTCTTACCCCTGCCAACCGGCAGTTCGGTGGTGAATGCGACTAATAAACGGTGCGTGCTGTCGAGAGCATTCAGGGAGCGGTCAAGCCTGAGATTATTATTGTCCTGGAAGCCGGGTACTCCATTTTGCTCCAGATAGCCGGTCGCCGCCTCGGTGTTCCCGATTCCTTTACTGAGCGTATAGGCGACCGAAACCAGAGATCTCGAAAAACGTTTGGTCAGCTTTGTCTGCATGGAGTGATAAATGGAATTACCCACATTCGTATACCCCAGTGTGACTCCGTTGAATTGCGGATATGGCCGCAGAAGCTGCCCCCTCGAAACTGTTGGCTGCGCCAGCGTTCCGACGCCGACTAATCCATAGAACGGATTGGTCACCTGTTGCGTAAGAGCGGTCCCGAGACTCAGGTTACTGTCGGGAATCTGATCGATCTGTATCGACCCCGGAAGACCGATGCTGTGGCTGCCCGCATAGGCCACGTCGGCCACAAAAGTCCCCGTGATCTGGCGTTGCAGGTCAAAGTTCCACTGCTGGGTATAGCCGGAGTGCTGGCCCAGGTTGTAAGCGGTGATCCCCTGTCCGATCAGGGAGTTTAACCCCTGTGCGTTGCCGGGGGCGATCAATCCTTGCGGAAAAGGATTGCTGAGCCTGGCGAAAGGAGTTACTCCGTTGTCAATTGAACTGACCAGAGCGGTGCTGAGCTGCGCCGTTGGATTGTTGCTGCCGCCGCCGGTAATCTCAATTCCACCCGGCAGCCAGAGGATACCGTACCCGCCGCGCAGCACGGTCTTGGGAGTGGCCTGCCATGCGAAGCCGAACCGCGGACCAAACTGGTGGTAGTAAGTGTTCTCCGGGGGATCGCTGCTGACTGCTAACGGGGACCAGCGCGCCAGGAGCATTCAACCCGGCCTGTTGCACGATGGGCGCCATGGCCTTGAAGTCGAAATAGCTCTGGTAGTTGTGCCGCTCGGTAGGCGGGAACTCCACATCGTAACGGAAACCCGGATTGAGTGTAAGCGTCCGTGTCACTTTCCAGCGATCCTGAACGAATCCAGCCACGTACCGGCGCTCCAGCGCCAGGTACAGACCTTGGCCCATGGTTCCGGAAGACGGCACTCCCAACAGGAACGACGCCACGTCGTTGCCGCTGGTCGAACTGCTGGCGAAGGGGTTCAGCGACGTGAATGCCTGGCTGAAATTGTAGTTGCCGGTCGGATCGTCGAGCTGGATGTCGTTGAATTGCGGAATCCTGTACTCGCCGCCGAACTTGAATTCGTGGGCGCCATGAGTCCATGCTATTGAGCCGGTCTCATGATAGTTATCGGTGACACGGCGGATTTCGCTCGAAGTCAGCTTTCCGAGACTCCCAACCGTACTGAAGTTAAATCGGGGAAACGTCTGAAACTGAGCCTGGGCCGCAAGACTTGCCGGAAATCCAAGCGAAGTTATATTGAATAATCCGTTCGAGGGCGGTATGCGGTTATTCCGATAACGGGCAAGAGACGTGTGAAACTCACCCACCAGGCGCGGCGAGAACAGCGCCGTGAGCCCCACGACCACCGTTTGTGTTTTGTCGGCTTCATTGCCCCCAACAGTTGAGAAGTCGGTGTGGTTGCGGAACGGATCATATCCGCCAAGCGTGAGCTTTTGAACCGAGCCCGTCCCGAACAGCAGGTACTTAGCGCCGAAACTGTGATCTACGCGAAAGATGATCTGGTCCTCGTCGTTGGGCTGGGTAGCCGAGGTGACATAGTTATTGATGCCGGTAAACGCGTTGCCCGGCGTATTCGGAAGCGCCCAGATCCGCTGGTTCTGCCGCAGTATGTTGGCCACCGGATCGATCATGGAGGCGGGAATGATGTTGCCTGGAAAAGGGTTTCGTACCGCCGTGCCCGAAGGACCGGTCGAAACGGAAAAAGGATTGCCGATGGTCACCAGTTGTCCGGCTGAATTGAATGTGTGCGAGAAATCGCCCGCCAATTGGTCGGGCGTCGGAACACTGGTAGTGAGGGCAGGCGCCAGGCGTTGACGGAAACCTTCGAAATTCGCGAAAAAGAAGGTCTTGTTGCGGCCGTTATACACCTTTGGTATCACCACCGGACCGCCGGCTGAGACACCGTATTGATTGTAAGTCAATTTCGGCCGCGGCTGGCCCGCCCGATTCAGAAAGAAATCGTTGGCATCCAGCTTGTCATTGCGCACAAACTCATACAAAGACCCGTGCAACTGATTGGTGCCGGACTTAATCCCGATATTCACCACGGCCCCGGAGCTCCGGCCGAATTCGGCCGAATAGCTATTGGTCTCTACGCGGAACTCCTGGGTGGCGTCTACCGGCGGAATCAGGCTGGGCGCGTTCAGGGCAAACATGGTGACAGGCGCGCCATCTATCAGAACTGCGTTCGCCCCCGAAAGGCCTCCGTTGGAAGAAAAGTTGGCCCATCCCGCGTAGCTTCGCACCGCCGTATTTTGCAGAAATCCCGCCTGGGTGCGGACACCGGGAGTGAGGGCCACTAATGCCAGAGTATTACGGCCGTTCAGGGGCAGTTCCGTCACCTCGCGGTTTTCCACTACCTGGCTGAGAGAACTTGTGGCTGCATCCAGAAGTTCGGGTCGACCGGCTACCTCAACAGTCTGATTCACCTGGCCGACTTCGAGCGTCAGGTTAATGGTGACCGTCTCCTGGACTCGCACCACAACTGGCTCCTGCACGAAACGCTTGAAGCCCGCATGCTCCAGTTCCAGCCTGTAGTTTCCCGGCGGAAGCGCCGGAAACGTGTATGCGCCAGTGTCATTCGCCGCCTGCTTCCGCATCTGGTTCGTGTCCAGATTGGTCAGCGTCAGGGCGGAACCCGGAACGATGGCCCCACCGGCGTCGGTTACGAGTCCCGTGATGCTGCCGGTTGTCGTTTGGGCGGAAATACTGGCTGCCGCAGCCAAGACCGCCATTAAACTTCGAAGCCAGAGTGCGGAGGATCGCGACGTCGCTCGACCTCCGCTCAGCGTCTTATACCCGATCCTGCTCATAAACGTAAGTCCCTTCGGAGAGTCTGCCATCCCACGGGCACGCTATCATGCGAGCGGGGCCTTGTCAAGCGTATGACGACTTATAGGGAGAGTAGTATGTCCCCTCTTACCCGAGGCTGGAGCCGTGCGCGCCAGGTTCCCGTGGCCCAACCACTCGGGTTGAGCGCGACTGAGCGTACGGCCAAGCACATCGTGGCTCCATCATTCGGGAATCACCTTCAGCTTGCGCAGCCGCTCCAACATCTCGGCGGAGTAACCAAGGCGCGTCAGCACCTCCGCTGTGTGTTGTCCAAGGGCAGGCGCCGCGAACGGCTCCGGGGCGGGGGACTCGCTGAGCTTGATCGGCTTGGCCACGCCGCGATATTGGCCGACGGTTTTATGTTCAAACGTAGCCACCAGACCCTCGGCCAACACTTGTGGATGATCGAACATGTCTTCGATGGGCCGCACCACTCCACACGGTACCCGGTCGCCGAAGCGTTCCTCCCATTCCAGGGCGGTGCCGGATTGCAGTGCCGCCCGAATCTTCGGCACGATTTCGGCGGCACGCTGCGCCCGTTTCCGGACGGTGTCGTAATTGGGATCTTGCGCCAACTCCGGCAGACCGACCAGTTCGCAGAGCGACTGCCAGAAATGCGGCGTATTGGCCGAAATGTAAATGAATCCGTCTTTGGTCGGGTGAATGGCGGTGATGCCACCTGAGCGCAGGTCCCTGCCGACATCGCGGCCTTCCTTCCCGGCCCAGATGAAACGTCCCGACTGCATCGCCAGCGCACTCCCCAGCAGCGAGACGCCAACGTACTGGCCTTTGCCGGTTCGCTCCCGGTAGAAGAGTGCGGCAGTCACCGCGAAAGCGAGTTGCGAGGCGGCATAGAAATCCACAATCGACCCCAACACGATCTCTGGTTTTCCAGGGGGTCCTTGCAGTGTGCAGATCCCTGTCGTGCTCTGCAGCACCTGGTCATAGCCGGCCTTGTCCCTGAGTGGACCAGTGTCTCCGTAACCCGTCAGGGCACAGTAAATCAGGCGGGGATTCAGTTTCCTGAGGCGTTCGTATTCTAAGCCGAGACGGGGAGGGGCGGACGGCCGGAAGTTGTGGACCAGCACATCGGCGTCCGCCACCAGGCGGTGGATCGCTTGTTGTCCTTCCGCCTGCTTCAAGTCGAGCACGATACCGAGCTTGCTCCGGTTAGTGCCGAGGAAGGCCCTCGCTTCCGGCTCCAGCGTGGAAGGATATTGACGTAACGTGTCGCCGGCCGGGGGCTCCACTTTGATGACTTCGGCGCCCAGGTCCGCCAGCAGCGAGCACCCGTACGGGCCGGCGATGTACGCGCTTAGATCCAACACGCGAATTCCGGCCAGCGGCCCTGTGATGGGCGGCATCACGGCCGGCCGAGTTGGTTGAAGAGATTGTGGAAGCTGGGGTTGCCCTTGAGGGATTGCAGTCTCGGATCGACCTGGATCGATATCAACTCGAAGCATCGGTCCTGGAAGGCCCTGGCGAGCCACTTAAACCCTTCCTCCGTGTCACCCAGCGCGAAGTATAGCGAGGCGATGTCAAACGGAGAGACGTATCGCTTTCCGGCAAGGCTCTGCAGTTCGTCGAGAATTCGGAGCGCTTCGTTGTGTTTGCCGGATAGCGCCAACGTACGGCCCAAGGCCGCCTGCATCAGAGGGCTCTGTGGCGACATCTGAATCGCGCGCTGGAACGCCGCGGCGGATTCGTCGAAGTCTCCTCTCTGCTCCTGAATCAGCCCGAGCATCAGGTACGCGGGCGAGAAGTGCGGGTCGAGTTCGATGGTGTGGTCCGATTGTTCCAAAGCAGCCTCGAAATCCTGCTGGTAATAAAAGATCCGTGCCACGTCGCGCGCAATGATGGGCGAGATCGGGTCCAGGGCCTGGGCCACCATCATTTGTTCACCGGCCTCGTCCAGCCTCCCTAGCGGCGCCAGACAAGACACGGCGTACCAGTGCCGGGCAGTCGGGTACCGCGGGTCCAGCGCGATTGCCCGCTGAAACTCCCGCTCGGCCCCGAGCCAATCCCAATCCTGGGTGGACTTCACATGGGCGAATGACGTGTGGGCCTCGGCCGAATTCTCGTCCTGCAGCACGGCCCACGCGGCGTTCGATGCAGCTTTGGTCCAGACCTCCGCGGGCGCCAATACGCCGTAATGCCCCAGCAGTCCGTAAGCGTCCGCCAGTCCCGAATAGGCTTGTGAGTACTGTGCATCTTCGACGATGGCCTTTTCAAAAAACTCCGCCGCCTTGCGCAGACCCTCTTCCGTGCGCTGATTCAGGTGATACCGTCCCTGTACGTACAGGTTGTAAGCCGAGAGGTTCTGCGTCGGACGTTTGGACGTCTTCGTCTGCACGCCTCCTACTACTTCCATCAACTGGCTGGCGATGGTTCGGGCCACCTCGTCCTGAATGGCGAAGATGCTCTCCATCTTGCGGTCTATCGACCCCGACCAGAGATAGCAACCGCTCTGGGTGTCAACCAGATGCGTCGCAATGCGAACCTGGTCGCCCGATTTGCGAACACTGCCGCTGACAATCATCGCGGCATTCAGGCGGTCCGCAAGTTGGCGAACATCGTTTTCACGGTCGTCATCCGGGCTTCCACCCCAGGCAACCAGCCGCAGTGCGTCTAGCCCCGCCAGCGTATGGATGATCTCCTGACTCACGCCCTGGCAGAAGTACTTTTGATCGCCTGCCTGGCTATGATCGGAGAACGGCAGCACCAGGACAGTGTTCCGGCTCACCAACGTGGGAGTGATGGAACGTTTGGGAGCGGCGGTCTTCAGAAGCTTGAAAACCGGAGCGTAACCGCCTTTCGGCAGGTCGATGACAAGGCCGTCATCCTGGCCTTCCTCCCGGTAATAGCGAGTCAATTGGGCCCTGAGCCGCCTTGCCTGAACCCGGACAATGGGGTCGTTCCTGGGATCGAAGGTGTTGTCTTTTCCGAAGACCTCCACGCCGACCACGAACTCCTTCAGGCGTTCTCCACTTCCCGCGATGGTCGCCTCCACTATGAAGGTCAGGAATCGCTTCAGGCGGTCGGCTTGCCGAAAGGCCTTGCTGGCGAGAATCCGGTTAAGCTGCTCCGCAACCTTATCGTCTGCGACTTTACCGAGCTCATGCGTGGAGCTCCGAACCGTCATAGTGCCATCATAGGACAATCAAAACGCCATCTCTACCGAATACCGCAAGGCGACACCGCTAACAGAGCCGCGACTTGTCGCTCGACCGTCAGGGAGCGGTTGCCCCAGTGAAGCGTGAACTCCCGAGAACGTTCAGCACCCTCGCGGCACTGGGGAATGGCTACTTTGCCGCGGAGGTAACCGATGCTGGCAGGGGCCGGGGCGCCGCATCCGCGTCGGTCAATTTCAGCGCCCACTTGATAGCCTCGAAGTACATGTGGTAAATGTCCGGGTTGTCCCACAGCTTCGCATCGTGAGCGAATGAACCGTAGAACACGCGTCCCTGGCCGTACATCTTCGCCCAGGCCAGCGGGAAATCGCCGTCTTTGTTCAGCAGGTTCTGGTTGGGCGGCAGTTTGGAAGTATCCAGCCGCAGCAGGACGCGGCTTTTTTCGCGAGAGAAGTTTTTCACCTGATAGAATTCGTCGGTCAGGTTGAAGACCGGGGGCAAGTGGCGGGTCGCGGGGAAGGCCGGATCCTCGTTGATTACCGTTCCCGCGACTGAGCCGTACGGATGGTCCTGGAACTGCCCGCCGAGCATCTCGCCGAATTCGGGCCACGCCATGAGTGCGGTCAAGCCGACGTGCGCGGCCACGAATCCTTTGCCGTCGTCGTGAACAAACTTCAGCAAGTCCACTTTTTGCTGGTCGTCAATGGCCACTTCCCGGTGACCCATGAAGAAGATGGCATCGACGTTGGCGAAACTGGGGCCCCCGCTAGCAGGCTGGCCCGTGGTCATGAGCGGGTGGTAGGAGGCGATGTTGGAATCGGTGCGAATGTATGTGTCCCAGAGGCCGGATTCGTAACCCAAGCGCTCGATCGTCGCCAGCGCATGCGATACCGAGTCGTGCTGCGCGATTCCGTTGCGGGTGTCGGCCCACGCCAGCACGGCTTTACGACCGGCGGGGCGTCCACCCCGTCCGCCCCGCCCGCCGCGCCCGCCGCCGGGCTGGCCCTGCGCGCCGCCACCCTGGGCAGTCGCGGGGGCGGCGGGAATCTGCTGAGCCCGAATTAGCAGGGCGCTACACAGGGCGCCACACATTACGCCACACGGTACCACCAGCAGCGCCAAGCCGAATCGTTCCTTAGCCATCAAAGCCCTCTCCGCGGACCGACACCTCACCCGCGCGACTCAGAGTATCACAGGATTCCGCGGGGCCGGCCCGACGTAACGGTAGCCATACCGTTAAGCCGGAAGGTGTTTCAGATCTCGACCCGGGAGCGGGCTGCGCCCCAAAGTGCGGGCCGCCGGCGGCGATCGACAGCTTCGCCATCTGGCAGATCAGCGTAGCGGGGAAAGTCTTGCCATTCAGTTGGCCGGAGTTTGGCGAAATGCTCGGTGGCCGCTTCGGCAGTTCCGCGAGTCGGCGGTTTCGCGGTCACTATAATCGGCGGGTCGTCTTTTCGGCCGAACCCGAAGGGGGCGACTCTGTTTGTCGTCAACTCATGACACAGCCCGGCATCGGCGCTCGGGCGCACTCGTATCGTTTGGTCACTTTCGACACGGGGTTCTTCGCGCTGGGGTGGTCTTCGACTAACGCTCCTTTCCACGTCGTCAACTACGAGTGCGGGGCGTTGAAACGGGAGGCGCCCTATCCGGTATCCTACGTCTCTAGGGATTAGCAAGTGGCCCCTGGCGCGCGCCAACCGGCCACCGGCATCCGGCGCCAGCCAACGGCATCCGTTCCTAAGCTATCCTAAAAGACTGGAGCCATAACATTTGAACCGCGTTTCTCTGGCCTTTCGCTGTTTTTTCAATCTGCTGTTCGGCGGCGAACTCTCGGGCGATACGCTGGCAGCCCTCAAGCTGACCAGGCGTGGCGCCGCGCCCGCGCCTGCCAAGTCTGCCGCCGCCCCCCCCATTGCGCCGGCCGCTGCCGCACCGAAGGTCTCCGATGGAGCCCTGCAATTCCTCGGTATCCTGCAGCGCGATTCGCGCCTCGTGGACTTCCTGATGGAAGACATCGCCGGGTATTCGGACGACCAGGTGGGCGCGGCCGTGCGCGAACTCCACGGCCAGTGCCGCGATGCCATCGCCCGCTACGTCACCTTGCAGCCCGTTATCGATGGCGTGGAGGGCACCTTCGCCAAGGCGCCATCCAATGATCCGAACCTGGTGAAGTTCGTCGGCAATGTGCCCGCCAAACCGCCGGCCGGCGGCACGCTTCGCCACAAGGGCTGGCGGGCGGCGAAGGTCGATCTCCCGGCGTTGACCGCGAAACAGGACCCCACCATCATTGCTCCGGCGGAAATTGAAATTGAGTAAAAAATCGTTAGACCCCCAATTGGAAACGAAGTACGTCATCGGCATTGACCTGGGCACCACCAATTCCGCTCTGGCCTATGCGGAACTTCTCCCCGACGCCGACCCCTTCGCGCCGGCCAACGTGGCGCTGCTCGGGGTGCCGCAACTGGTGAACCCGGGCGAAGTGCGCGATGAGGACCTGTTGCCCTCGTTTCTCTATCTGCCCGGCCCCTCGGATTTCCCTGCCGGCAGCCTGGCGCTGCCCTGGGGTGAGGATCGCGCCGAGGAGCGCAGCTTCGTGATAGGCCGCCTGGCGCAAAAACGCGGCGTGGAAAACGTGGGACGCCTGGTGTCGTCCGCCAAGTCGTGGCTCTCGCATTCCGGCGTCGATCGCACCGCCGGGCTGCTGCCCTTCCGCGCGCCCGAAGGCGTCGAAAAGGTATCGCCGGTGGAAGCCAGCCGCCGCTTTCTGGAGCACCTCAGCCAGGCGTGGGACACCAAAATGCCGGACGCCCCGTTCGCCCTGCAGCAGGTGCTGGTCACGGTGCCGGCATCGTTCGATGCGGTGGCGCGCGAACTCACGCTCGAAGCCGCCAGGCAGGCCGGCTACAAGAACATTACCTTGCTGGAAGAACCGCAGGCTGCATTCTACGCGTGGATTGAGCGCCACCCCGACTGGCGCGAGCGCGTGCGGCTTGGCGACCTCATCCT
>Ga0210402_10001621_pt1 | contig 23081 bp, 21 predicted proteins | sample IncBWC7MmetaG_FD_161055 | JGI IMG/M metagenome (GOLD analysis project Ga0210402, IMG submission 161055) | Forest soil microbial communities from Barre Woods Harvard Forest LTER site, Petersham, Massachusetts, United States - Inc-BW-C-7-M | ecosystem: Environmental > Terrestrial > Soil >... | reverse complement strand
GGTCGTGTTCACTGACTCGCCGCCCGGCCCCGACGAACAGAACGTGTCGATGCGCAGATCTTTCGCTTCGATCTTGACGTCCACTTCCTCCGCTTCCGGCAGCACCGCCACCGTGATCGCCGAGGTATGCACTCGCCCTTGTTGCTCGGTCGCAGGCACGCGCTGCACGCGATGCACGCCGCTCTCATATTTCAGGCGTGAATAGACGCGGTCGCCTTCGATCAGCGCGATGACTTCCTTCAGCCCGCCCACACCCGACTCCGACGTGGACAGCACTTCGACCTTCCACTTCTGGGTCTCGGCATAGCGGTTGTACATGCGGAAGATTTCCGCTACGAAAAGCGTTGCCTCATCACCGCCCGTTCCGGCGCGAATTTCGAGGATCACGTTCTTCTCGTCGTTCGGATCCTTCGGCAGCAGCAGAACTTTGAGGTCTTCTTCAACGGTGACGATGCGTGCGTCGAGCTTCGCCAGTTCTTCTTCGGCGTAGGCCCGCATCTCGGGATCTTTTTCGTCGACGAGGACGCCCCTGCTTTCGGCGATCCCGCGCTTCAGATCTTTGTACTCGCGATATTTCTCGACGATGGGCGCGACTTCGGCATGGGCCCTGGCGGTCTTCTGGTATTTCGCCGAATCGTTTGTGATCTCCGGCGACAACAGCGCTTGCGTCAGTTCCTCGTAGCGCACTTCAATTTGGTCCAAGCGTTCAAACATAATATTTATCCGTAGAGACGGGGCTTGCTTGGTCTCAGCCAGCAGCAGTGAGACGCGGCAAGCCGCGTCTCTACTCTAATGATTTGGAAGGAGAAAGAAAACAAGAGTCGCGGCGGGCACCGCTAGGCAATTACCAATTCGCCGCCACGCTGCTTTTCGAGCTTCATGGCTTCGTCTAGCGCGACGATTGCGCACTCGACTTCGCGGTCATCCGGAGGTTGGGTTGTGATCCTCTGCAGCCAGAGTCCTGGAGCTGTCATCAAGGCGAAGAGCGAGCCGCGATGCTTGGCGGCGAAGCGAATGATTTCGTAGGAAACGCCGGCAATCAGCGGCAGCAACGCAATACGCTCAGCAAAACGCGCCCAGAATGTGTGCACCGGGATGAACATGTACACGACCATCGAGATGATCATTACCGTCATCAGGAAGCTCGTTCCGCACCGTGGATGATAGGTCGAATACTTCTGCACTGCCGCGGTTTCGAGGGGATCGCCATTCTCGAACGCAAATACCGTCTTGTGCTCGGCCCCGTGATATTCGTATACGCGCCGAATGTCTTTCCACAGCGACACTCCCCAAACAAACAGCAGGAACATCGCGATACGGATCAGTCCGTCAACCAGGTTAAACAGGAACTGCTGCCCGAAAACTGGATTCACCTTTTTCAGTTCGGTGGCAGCCAGCAGCGGCAGGTACTTGTACATGAAGATGAAGAAGGCGACGGAGAACGCCATGTTCAATCCCGCCATCCAGCCAGTGATTTCAAACTTCTTTGTGTTCTTGCCCTGATCGTCAGCGCGAGCCCCGTTGCTACCGAGGTCGTTGCTCCCGTCGGAGGCGAGTTCGTCCAGCGCCGCATTGGCGGAAAATTTCAGCGCGCGGAATCCGAGCGTCATCGCCTGGCCGAGCGTCATCACCCCGCGTACTACCGGCCAGCCCATCCACTTATGCTGCTCGGACGGCCGCTCCAGCGGTTCGCTGTGCGTAACCATCTCGCCCGAAGGCTTGCGGACGGCAATGCCCCAGGCATGCGGCGAACGCATCATGACGCCCTCCAGCACGGCCTGCCCGCCGACGAGGGTTTCCTCGCCGCTCTCGAGAGCCGGGAGCAGCTGGACCGCCGCCAAAAAACGCAAGTTTTGCCGCCAACGTCGCATAGTCATTGGATGTTGCTTCGAGGAAGGACGACTCCAAGTCCGACGTTTAGAGTACCACAGAATCCAAGAAATTACCCGCATCATCCGATCCGCCTGGAGGCGAGTATCCCCTTATATATCAGTCGATTGCCCGGAAATGCCGGTCTCGCATCCTGAGCCCCCGACGGCCGCAATCGCGGTGCTCGGCCCTAGCATCGAATGACGGATGCTCGCCTTCGCCCGGACCTGCGACGCGATCGCCCGAACCGCCAAGAAGCTGGAAAAGACGGCGCACGGTGCCGCCTATTTGCGGTCTTCTATCGAAGCGTCGCCGCCGAGCGAAGCCGCGACTGCCGCCATCTTTCTTTCCGGGCGTCCGTTCCCGGCATACGAAGAAGCGACTCTGCAGGTGGGCGGAGCGCTGCTCTGGCGCGTCATCGGAGAACTCTCGGGAAAATCGGAGCACGAACTGACCGAGATTTATCGCCGGCACGGCGACGCGGGATCGGTGGCGGCTGAGGCGCTTCCCGACAGGCCGGAAGCCGGCCTCTCGCTGAGCGAAGTGCAGCGAGCATTTTACGAGATGGCTGCGGCCCGCGGGCCAGCGGCGAAGGCCTTTCTTCTACGCGGGCTTTTAGAGCGAGCGACGCCGCTCGAAGCGAAGTACATTGTGAAGATCATCAGCGGAGACCTTCGCATCGGCCTGAAAGAGAGTCTTGTCGAGGAAGCCATCGCCCGCGCGTTCGAAGCGCCGCTCGCCGCAGTCAAACGCGCGAACATGCTGCTCGGCGACATTGGCGAAACTCTGCGTCTGGCGTCTGCCGGCAAGTTAGCGGAAGCACGCCTCCGGCTCTTCCGTCCCATCGACTTCATGCTTGCGAGCCCGGTCGAGTCTTCCGAGGAAGCGCTGAGCTATTTTCAGAATGCGTCGGTGGAAGACAAGTACGATGGCATCCGCGCCCAGGCGCATGTCGGCGGGAGCAAAGTCCGTATTTTTTCGCGAACGCGCGATGAGATCACGGAGTCCTTTCCCGAATTGCCGGCGGCGCTCGGCGGGCTGCCGAAAGACGCAATTCTTGACGGCGAAATCGTCGCATGGAATTCGTCCGGCGCTGGCCGTGCGTTCCCCTTCAGCGCGCTCCAGCAGCGGCTCGGCCGGAAAAAAGTCAGCGCCAAACTCCTCGAAGACGTCCCCGTCGCCTATCTTGTTTTCGACGTTCTTTATGCCGATGGCGAACTCCTCCTCGACCATCCGCTTCGCGAACGCGCTCGAATTCTTACCGACCTGCTCGCCGCGCCAAGAAGTGTGATCGTTCGCCCCCTCCCGGCACAGTCGAACCTCGGCTTCGCCGATTCAGGCGACAACGATCCAGAGGGGAAGTCCCTTGCTCCTGTACTCCGGGCGCCGGTCTCTGCGCCCAACTCGGCGAAGGATCTCGACGCGCTCTTCACCGCCGCGCGCGAGCGGGGCAACGAGGGACTGATCATCAAGGACCTCGACTCTCGATACACTCCCGGCCGTCGCGGGAAATCCTGGCTCAAAATGAAGCGAGCACTGGCGACGCTCGACGTGGTCGTGACCGGCGCCGAATACGGACATGGCAAGCGCATCGGAGTCCTCAGCGATTACACATTCGCGGTGTGGGAGGGCGAGCGTCTGGTAAACATCGGCAAGGCGTACTCAGGACTCACCGATGCCGAGATCGCGGAAATGACCGAATGGTTCCTCGCCCACCAGATCAGCGAAGAAGGGCTGCGACTGGAAGTGGAGCCGAAGATTGTTCTCGAGGTGGCATTCAACAACATGATGCGTTCGACACGCCACGAAAGTGGTTACGCTTTGCGCTTTCCACGAATCGTGCGGCTGCGCCCAGACAAGCGCCCAGAAGATGCGGACACGATCGAGACGGTGAAGGAAATTTACGAGCGGCAGCACGCGCAGTGAGCGTCGCTGGTCGTTTGTCATGGGCGAAAGTCTTCCCTAGCGCTATCGGCAAACGACCAACGACTGTTCCCGGGCGATAGGAATATCCCCACCCACGGTTAGCGAGCGTGATCATGCTGGTCGTGATCGCTGTGCTCTTCCTCCCGCACCGCGATCACGCATCCGTGCGCGGTTTCGCACACCACGTGTTCCAGCTGGATCGTCGTATGGTGGATGCCAAACCCCTGACCGAGTTTTTCGTTGATCTCGCGCAGAATCGTGTCGCTCTCTGACGTCGCCATGTCCGCGATCTTCACGTGCGCCGAGAGCGCGTGGTTTTCCGAGCCAATGCTCCACAGATGGAGATCATGAACATCGCTCACGCCTGCGATCTTGCGCATGGTGGACTCCACCGCATCCAGACTCATCCCGCGCGGGGTGCCCTCGAGCAGAATATTCAGGGTCTCGCGCACGATCCCGAAGCTCGACCACAAAATCAGCGCGCCGATCCCGAACGACAGTGCCGCGTCGATCCAGTATTGTCCCGTCCACAGGATGGCAAAACCTCCCACCAGCACAGCCGCGGTGGACAGCGTGTCGCCGACCTCGTGCAAGAGTGCGCTCCGGACATTGACGTCCCGCGAAGAACGCCACAGCAGCAGAGCGATCACGCCGTTCATCATCACCCCCACCGCTGCTACCGCAATCATCACTCGGGCGCGCACTTGCTCGGGATGTTGTATCCGCTGGAACGCCTCGTAGAAAATAAAAAACGACACGACCACCAGCGACAACGCATTGACCAGGGCGGCCAGCACTCCGGCGCGCCGGTATCCATAGGTCTTGGTCGCGCTCGGCGGACGGCCTTCCAGATAAACCGCGACCAGCGACAACAGCAGCGCCAGAAAGTCGGACAGGTTGTGTCCCGCTTCGGAAAGCAACGCCAGCGAATGCGCACGGATGCCGGCAACCACCAGCAAGACGACGTAAAACATGGTGACGGCCAGCGAGATGCGAAGCACCCGCCCCGCCCCATAAGAATGTCCGTGCCCGGCATGCGCGTGCATGTCCTTAGGATAGCGCAAGGTTGCCTGTGTGGGAGGTCTTGCCCGAGTGCTGACGGGGCTCCGCCCCGTACCGGCGGGGCCAAGCCCCGACTTTGGACTCGGTCAAGCTGGCGCGAACCCGCCCACCCGCGCTATGCTTCTCCGCACACCAGGAGAATAGAATGAAGAAAACACTTTTGATCCCGGCCTTGCTGTTGCTTGCGGCGGCGGCACAAACGACCGCACAAACAACCCCCGCACAAACCAAGAACCCGGTCAGCACCGCCCTAAGAGACATTCTGCCGGGCCGGCAGAAAAACACCATTGCCGCCGTCGAAGCGATGCCCGCCGACAAATTCAACTACAAACCCAGCGCCGACCAGATGACATTCGGCCACCTCGTCGTCCACATGGTCGAGGCGAACTATGCGGTGTGCAGCGGTGCAGCCGCCGTAACCGCTCCCAAGGTCGAGGAAGTGAAAGAGACGGATACGAAAGACAAGCTGGTCGCCGCGCTCAAGGCGTCGTTCGACTTCTGCGCGGACGCGCTCTCAAAAATGGATGATTCGAAGCTCGGAGAAATGATCGCCGGCATGGGCCCTCAGCCACTCTCGCGCGCCCGATTCGCGCTGGGCATCGCGAGCAACTGGGCCGACCATTATGCGGAAGCCGCCATGTATCTTCGCCTCAATGGTATATTGCCGCCGACCGCGAAGAAATAGGCGTGATTGGCCTGTGGAGGGGCGGGCGTCTGCCCGTCCTATGCCGCAAGCAGCCATCTAAGTTACTCAGCCTTCTTCGTCAATCTTCGACGAACGACTTTAACCTGGATAATGCCTGATCCCATTGCTCGGAGACGAAATTGACATATTCCTTGATTCCGCTAATGGGCTCCGGATCGAATTCGAATCGACTCTCGCGACCCTTACGAACGCTGTGCACGATTCCTACAGTCTCCAGCACTCGAAGGTGCTTCGTGATCGCCTGCCGGGTAAGCTTCGCGCCCTCGGTCAACTGAGAGATCGAGCGTGGCTGTCCCCGGCAGAGTTTTCCAATCAGCGATAGCCGGGTCGGATCGCCCAGAGCTGCAAAGACGAGGGCGTGCGCCTGCCGTTTCGCAGCTCCGCTGCTATGGCTTCTACGCGACATGATTCCCGGAGACATGATTCTTCGAAACATGGTTCTTCGAAACATGGTTTTCGATGTTGTTCATTTGTTCCGCCCAACCGCCATCGTTTCTTCGGAACGCTTCGAGTCGGCGGTCGCCGGGAAGCTGATCGAAGCCGGACTCGGTGAGCACCAGTAGCGTGCCGTGGGCGGTCTTTTCCAGCCTGAATTCGACGAGCGTGGTCGGTTCCCCCGAATCATCTGGCGGTGCATCCTTCTTGTCGAGGGACTTGGGATGGGGCCAGGTGAAGGAAAAGAGGCGTTCGTGCTCCATTTTCTGCACGACCGCCTGCCATTTGACGTGCTCATAGCCGGGATAAGTAATCTGGCCGCGCGACACCTGACCCGGTACAAATGGGCCATCCAGCTTCACACGAAACCACTCGCCAAACTCACGGTAATCCGTCAGCGCACGCCAGACGCGTGAAACCGGAGCCTTGAGCTCAACGCGCTTCTCAATAACGCGATTCATCTTAAGCAACCTCCAGGTTGCATATTAGTCCGGCATGGAGCAAAAGGCAACCCGATGGTTGCGCTTTATCACCGCCTGCCTCCGCCTAATTTAATTTACCAACCCTTCCAACTCCTTTTCCCCAATCACGCTAACCCCCAACTCCCGAGCTTTGGCCAACTTCGATCCCGCATCGCTCCCCGCAACCACGTAGTCCGTATTCTTGCTCACCGATCCGGAGACGCGTCCGCCTGCATCTTCAATCATCTTCTTTGCTTCGTCTCGGGTGTGGCGTTCGAGCGTGCCCGTCAACACGAAAGTCTTTCCCGCGAGCTTCGTGCCCTTTTCTTTTTTCTGTCCGGCGAATGTCAGTCCCGCCTTGCGCAGATCGCTCACCAGAGTGCGGTTGTGCTCATCGCCGAAGAATTCCACGATGCTTTCCGCGATACGCGGTCCTACTTCGGTCACTTCCTCAAGCTGCTCGGCACTCGCCTTCATGATCGCGTCGAGCGATCCGAAGTGCTCCGCCAGAAATTGCGCCGTGCGCTCTCCTACGAACCGTATCCCCAGCCCGTAAATCACCCGCTCGAGCGGCAGCTTCTTCGAGGCCCCGATCTCCGCCAGCGCGTTGTCCGCGGATTTCTCGCCCATGCGCTCGAGCTTCAACAGGTCGTCTTTCGTGAGCTTGTACAGGTCGGCAACATTTTTTACCAGGCCGCGTTCGGTGAGCTGATTCACCAGCGCCTCGCCGAGGCCATCGATATTCATCACGTGACGCGAGGCAAAATGCAGAATCGTCCCCTGCAGCTTCGCCGGACAATTCGCATTCACGCACCGATGGTCGACCTCGCCCGGCGTTCGCACCACGTTGCCGCCGCATACCGGACAATGCTCGGGCATCACGAACTGCTTCTTGCCGCGAGGGTGCGCTTTATCCTCGACGACTTTCACCACTTTTGGAATGACATCGCCGCCGCGTTCCACCTCGACCCAGTCGCCGATTTTTACTCCGAGCCGCTCGATCTCATCCAGGTTGTGCAAGGTCGCGCGCGACACGGTCGTGCCGCCAATCGAAACCGGTTTCAGCCATGCCACGGGCGTCAGCTTGCCGGTGCGGCCAACTTGGGGAACGATGTCCTCGATCTGGGTCACGCCTCCGCGGGCCGCGTACTTGTAGGCAATCGCCCACCGCGGAGCCTTCCCGGTGAAACCCAGTTCCCGCTGCCAAGCCGTGCGGTCCACCTTGATGACGATGCCGTCAATTTCGTAAGGCAGTGACTCGCGCTTCGATTCCCAGCTCTGAATAAATTTCCAGACTTCGGCGAGAGTCTTCGCCAACTGGCGATTCGGATTCACCTTGAAACCGGCCAACTCCAGCGCATCCATGGTTTTCGACTGGCGGTCGAAATAGGTTCGTCCATCCTTCAACAGCATGTATGCGAAGAAGTCCATGCGGCGCTGCGCGGTGATCGACGGTTCGAGTTGCCGCACCGTGCCCGCTGTAAAGTTGCGGGGATTGGCAAACGTTGCCAGCCCCTGGCGCTCGCGCTCTTCATTCAACTTGCGGAAGGCGGCGAGCGGCATCAGCATTTCGCCGCGCACTTCGAAATCGGTGGGTATCCCGGCTTTTTTCAACTTGTCTTTTGCGATCGTCAGGGGGATCGAGCGCACCGTCCGCACATTTGAGGTCACGTCTTCGCCCGTGGTGCCATCGCCGCGCGTGATGCCGCGCTCCAGGCGGCCATCGCTGTAGACGAGCGCCAGCGACATTCCATCCAGCTTCAATTCGCACATGTATTCGAGGTCGGTGCGCCCGGTCAGTTCGTGCACCCGCCGCTCCCAATCGCGCAACTCCTCTTCGCTGTAAGCGTTGTCGAGCGAGAGCATCGGGGAGGAGTGCTTCGCCTTCACGAATCCCGCGCGCGCCTTGCCGCCGACACGCTGCGTCGGCGAGTCCGGCGTGATGAGTTCGGGATGCTCCGCCTCGAGCCGCTTGAGTTCGTTCATCAGCTTGTCGAAGTCGGCGTCCGACATTTCAGGATCGTCCAGCACGTAATAGCGATACTCGTGGTGCCGGATTTTCTCGCGCAGGGCTTCGAGTTTTTTCTGGATGGCCGGACTGGACATGACTGGGAATTATAGGGGAGTTCTCAGTTCCCAGTTCCCAGTAAAACCAAACCGATAACTACGGGTCCACTCCGAGGGTGGCGACGATGCATCCCGGTTTTTTGCTGAGAACTGAGATCTGGGAACGGTTTTACTGTCTTTTCGCCTTGCGAAACCGTCCGCGACCAAGCGCGCCGCGACCCACGCTCGACGGAGGCTTGCGCATTCCTTCCAGCAATTCTCTCAGCACAATCGCGTTATTGTGCTCCTCGTTTCGCGACGCATACAACAGCGTGACTCGCCGCCTGCCTTCCGCAAGATGATGCAACTTCTCGACGGCCGCAGAACCCTCTTCGTTTACCAACTCTTTGAGATAGCGCTTCCGAAACACGGGAAATGCCTCCGGATTCGCATGGAACCACTGTCGCAATTCGTCCGAAGGCGCCACTTCGCGCAGCCAGAACTCAAGCGCCGCATCCTCTTTCTTCAACCCGCGCGGCCACAGGCGATCGACCAGCACGCGCACTCCGTCCGACGAAGAGGCAGCCTCGTAAACGCGTTTGACAGCAACGGTCATGCTTTCCGTATTATCCTACCTCTGCCGTCATCGTCATGAAATTCCCGAACTGGATTTCTCCGTATCTCCGCGCCTGGGTGGCGATACTTGCGCTGGTCGCGCTCGTTGGCTGCGATGTCGAGCGTCGCAAGTCCGATGCCGAACTCGGCCTCAACCCGCAACAGGCCGCAGGCAGAAAACTCTATGACAACTATTGCGACCGTTGCCACGAACCGTACTCGTCTCACGGCAAAAAAGGCCCGAGCCTGAAGGGTATCTTCAAGCGGCAGTACCTGTCCCAGAGCGGACTTCCCGCAAATGACGAACGCACGACTGACATCATCAAGTATGGACGAGCCAAAATGGAAGGCTTCGGCCAGGTCATGACGGAGCAGCAGATTAAAGACCTGCTGGCGTATTTGCACACGCTGTAGAGCAGTTGTCAGTAAAACCGACATTTATCGTTACCGACGTTCGATGGTGCGACTCAATTTACGGCTGCGGCTGTTACTGAGAACTGACAACGGCTCCTGTGGCATAATCGCGAGCGGTGTCTATCGCCAACAAAAGCACGCTGTTTCAGAAGCTGCCCTCGACGGACGAGCTTCTCCGGCAGCCCGACACGCAGGCGCTGATCGAACGCGAGGGGCATGCCGCCGTTGCCGAAAGTATTCGCGTCGTGCTCGGCCGTCTTCGCCAGGAAATCAGCAGCGGCCAGCTGGACGAGAAATCGCTGGAGCTCGCGCTCGGAGGCCTGCCGGCAGCGGTCGAACGTCAACTCCGCCAGTCGCTGAGTTACTCGCTGCTGCCGCTCGTCAACGCCACCGGAGTCATCCTTCACACCAATCTCGGGCGCGCGCCGTTGGCTGCCACTGCGCTCGATCACGTCCGCGCAACGGCGAGCGCATATTCCAATCTCGAATTCGATCTGGTAACGGGCGAACGCGGGAAGCGCGACGTCCATGTCGACCGGTTGTTCCAAAAGCTGCTGGACGACGATCACGCAGGGACAGCCGCCCTCGGCGGTCCACCCGAGCGCGGCTCGGGAACGATCTCGACCGTGGTCTCGACGATCGTCGTCAATAACAACGCCGCGGCAGTCCTCCTCGCGCTGAACTCGCTGGCCGAGGGCGGCGAAGTCATCGTCTCGCGCGGAGAGTTGGTCGAAATCGGCGGCTCGTTCCGCATCCCCGACGTGATGTCGAAGTCGAGTGCAACGCTGCGCGAAGTCGGCACGACCAACCGCACCCGCATCGCGGACTACGAACGTGCCATCAACGACCGCACGCGCCTCTTGCTCCGCGTGCATCGTTCGAACTTCGAAATCACGGGCTTTACCGAGCAACCCACGCTCGACGAGTTAGTAGCCCTCGCCCGCCGCCGAAACCTTCCGCTCATGGAAGATCTGGGCAGCGGCTCGCTGATCGATCTGCATTCGGTCGGAATCAACGGCGAACCGGGCGTGCTCGACAGCCTGCGCGCCGGCATCGACATCGTCACCTACAGTGGCGATAAACTTCTCGGCGGTCCGCAAGCTGGTCTGATCAGCGGCCGCGCCGATCTGGTCGCGCGCATGCGCTCGAACTCGCTGTTCCGCGCGCTGCGGGTGGACAAGCTCACATATGCCGCGCTCGAAGCCACGCTGCTCGCCTACGTCAGGCGCGACCACGACGCCGTGCCCGTGCTGCGCATGATGCGCCTGCCGAAAGAGCAGATCGCGCGCCGCGCGGAAGAAATCGTTTCACGGGTCCAATCCGCTCAGGGAAAATCGGCGCGCCTCAAACTGGAACTCCTCGACGGAGAGTCTGTGATCGGCGGCGGCGCGGCCCCATCGGCGGTCTTGCCCACGCGCCTGATCGCGGTTACCCATATCGATCTCGGCGCCGACGAACTAAGCGCCCGTCTCCGCACCAGCACTCCGCCGATAATCGCCCGCGTCGAAGAGGGGCGCGTGCTGCTCGATTTGCGGACCGTGTGTTCCGAGCAGGATGCAGACGTAGCCACTGCCATTGCATCACTACCCCGGGACCTGACATCTGGCACCTGACACCTGGCTCCCGTGGCAACCCTTTACACCATCGGCCACTCCACGCGCTCCCTCGAAGAACTTGTGTCGGCGCTCGATGCGCATGGCGTCAAGACGCTGGTGGATATCCGCGCCTTTCCGATGTCACGGCGTCTGCCGCACTTCAATCGCGAGTCGCTGGAGCGCTCGCTGCCGGAGCGAGGCATTCGCTACATCTGGATGAAAGCTCTCGGCGGATACCGCAAGGCAACTCGCAAGGACTCTCCCCACACAGCGCTGCGCAATGCCAACTTTCGCAACTACGCCGATTACACGCTGACGCCGGAATTCGAGCAGGCCGCACCGAACTGCTCCAAATCGCGAGCGCCTCACCGAACGCGTACATGTGCGCCGAGCGCGTGCACTTTCGCTGCCATCGCATGATCGTCTCGGACTGGCTGGTCGCTCATGGGCACGAAGTTCTTCACATCGACGCTGAAGGCCCGGCACGCCCACACAGACTCTTCGCCGAAGCGCGACTGATCGATGGGCAGGTGATCTACCGCGGCGACAATCTCTTCTGAGCACGGCTCTCCCCAGCACGACTCAGTGCCAAATTGCCAAATGCCAATAACCAATTAACAATGTCTGCATGATTCTCGGCACCGGGGTGGACATCGCCGAAGTTCCTCGCATCCGCGAAACCATCGAGCGCTTCGGCGACCGCTTTCTTCGCCGCATTTTCACCGAGGGCGAAATCCGTTACTGCGAACGAAAAGCCCGGCGCTTTGAAAGCTATGCCGCGCGCTTCGCCGCCAAGGAAGCCGGGATGAAGGCGCTCGGTACGGGATGGAGTCGCGGCGTCCGGTGGCGCGATATCGAAGTGGTGCGACCGAAAGGGCAGCGTCCGACCATTCAATTCCACGGCGAGGCGGCGGCCATCGCGGCCAGGCTCGGCACGAAAAACATCGCGCTCTCGATTACCCACACTTCCGAAGAAGCCTTAGCCCACGTCATTCTGGAAAATTGATTTCGGCTTTCAGCGATCGGAAAAACCGGTTTCCTACTGGAGCGGACAGCCGAGCGCAGCTCGACGCCGTTGCGACCTGAGAACCGGGAACTCTTTTCGTGGATAATAGATGGAGTGAACACTTCGCCCACACTCGATCAGAAAGCGGAACGCCTACGCCAGATTCTCGCCGGTAGGGCTCGTTTGATCGTTGCTTATTCGGGCGGCGTGGACTCCGCGTTTCTTGCCTGGTCGGCGCATCGAGTGCTTGGCGGCCAAATGCTCGCGGTGATTGCCGATTCCGCCAGCTTGGCGCGCACCCATCTCGAAGACGCGCTCGCCTTTGCGCACGAGCTTGAAATTCCGGTCGATGTTGTGGAAACGCGGGAACTGGAAAATCCCGCCTACATCCGCAACGATGCCATGCGCTGTTTTCACTGCAAGGACGAATTGTTCACCGTGCTCGAGCGCTACCGCGAGGCCCGCAGATTCGACGCCATCGCCTACGGAGTGAATGCTGACGACGAGGGCGATTTTCGCCCCGGGCAGCAGGCGGCGCGCCAGCATCATGTTCTGGCTCCGCTGCTCGAAGCCGGTCTACAGAAAGCCGAAATCCGGGAACTGGCGCGGCAGGCGGACTTGCGGGTGTGGGACAAGCCGGCCTCCGCCTGCCTTTCTTCCCGCATGGAATATGGACGCGCAGTTACGCCCGAAGCGCTGAGTGTGATCGAACGCGGAGAAGAGGCGCTACGGGCCATGGGATTCCGGCAATTCCGCGTGCGCGATCACGGGGAGATCGTACGCATTGAGATTGCGCGCGAAGAACTCCCCCGCGCTTTGACCGCTGAGATGGCCCGCGAGTTCACCGCCGTGTTCAAAGGACTTGGATTCAAATTCGTAACCCTCGACCTGGAGGGATTCCGCTCCGGCTCGATGAATCAGATGTTGACTGCCGAACAGTTGCTGCGGAAACGCGTTTAAAGGACGCGAGCGTAACAGAGATTGGGAAAGTAGCTCCGAAATCGACCTATTTCGGCAACACCGCGATGCGTGGTGATCACGTCCCATGGCGTTGCAATTCACCGTAGCCGCAATCGTTTCCGAGTACACACTAGCAACGCAATTGCGTCCCTGCGAGGTCGGCGATGAAAGCTGCAACCGTGTTCGCATTACGGGTCCTTGTCCTCACCCTGGTTCTGATCATTGTTTTCATGATTGCCATTAACCTGGCTGGCATGGCACAGGCGCCGTCCACTCCAGCGGCTCAGGCGCAACCGGCCGCTTCGTTGCTCAGACCACTCCTGGCCTATACGTTCCTGGTTTCGCTGGTGAGTGCCGGGATCATCCAGAACTCGCGCTGGCGCGGACTGAAGTTGATTGCGGCGCTGGTCTTCACGTTCTACGGCCTGATGACCTTTATCAGCCAGATCGAAAGCATCGCTTACTTGCGCGCGAAAATGCCGCCCGGGCTGATTAAGAACCTCTTTGTGACGGGAGCGGTAGTCGCGGTTCTGTTTGTTCCACTGGCAGTGCTGATCATGGGGAAAATACGCGGGCCCGAGCAGCCGCACGCCGAGCGCGTTCTTACAATGAAGAGCCAGGCTGCCCGTTTTGGCATTCTTGCCATCGTGTACGTGGCGCTCTATTACCTGTTCGGATATTACGTGGCTTGGCAGAATCCCGAATTGCGCCTGTACTACTCCGGAACAACGGAGCTAAAAAGCCTCTACCAGGGAATGCGCTCTACCGTGACGGGAACGCCGTGGATGCTGCCGTTTCAGTTCGGACGGGGACTCCTATGGGCGCTATTCGCCTATCCCGTGGTCAGGATGTTGAACACCAGGAGAATTGAAACCGCGGGCATCATCGCGGCGCTATTCGGAGTATGGAGCTTCGCGCTGCTCATGCCCAACCCGCTGATGCCCGCGTCTGTAGCCTACAGCCACTTCTGGGAAACGCTGTGGTCCGATCTTCTCTTGGGCGCAATCGCGGGATGGGTGCTGGCTGTGGACGCGAGGCCCACTGCGCGGGGTTAATCGCAGGCCATGTCGCCCCGGCAGCTCACCGCGGGTTCGACCCTCTTGGCCACGGTAACCCTCAACCGTGGGCAAAGCTACTACCGCCACTGCGGCGTTGAGTGCAGGCTCGACCACAATCACCGCAACCTAGAACGGCAACGGAGACTTTCTCGCCGAGGATACGCACCCCATTGCAATTAACATCGGTTGCATCGAAGTTCACGGAAACTCTTCCGATTGTTTTCCGGGCTCCGGATTTGCCAAACTGAGGGTCGCGACCGGCTTCGAACCCGTGGCTGAAAAGCACCACACTGGTGAAACCCGGCCACCGGAGGCTTGCGAATCGCCGTCTGTCCGAGCTGCTATGTCTTTCCTAACTCCCTAACAAATAATGCAGTTAAGAAAATTTCCATTCGCCGCTCGACATTGGCCCTAGGCCTGCACCACTCACGTTAAGGAAACACAAACACCCGCCGGTTGCTGATCTGAGCACGCCCCAAGCAAGCAACCGGCGGGTGACGACGAACTTGAGCACGACCGCCACCGAGCCGCCGCTTTTTGAATTACTGAACGAAATACTGGCCGAAGGGAAAAACGAAACCTCGACTTCGGTTGACTTATGCATATTCGGCACTGGGTGATTCTCGCTTTCCTCTTGCTCAAACTGAGCGCGAACGCGCAGCAGTCGGCTTACCCGGCAGCATCCCCGAGCCCCGCGCCCGCCTCGGCACCGTCTACGCCGTCGACTACGATGGACCAGGTGGTGGACCGCGCGGTCGAGCGCGAGCACGCGCTGATGACAATGCTGAAGACCCGCACTCCGTTGGTTGAGACCTATCTGCAAAACTTGAAGTTCGACCGGCAACTGGGCCCGGCGCCGGTGCAAGACCATTACTTCCTCGGCCGCATGGATCTGGGCGAAAACGTGGACCGCCGCGACTATTTCTCCAAAGACACCAGCTTTGAGAGCCACCTGTTGGGCGGCTTCACCAGGTTGTTTAAGTTCCAGTACAAACCCCTGGGCTTCTCATGGATGATTTACGCCGACCGCGACTTCAATCGCCGCATCTACGATTTCAAGTACGTGCAGCGCGAGTTCCTGGGTGATGTCCGCTGTATCGTCTTCGACGTGTCCGCCAAAAGGGGCACTGGCAATGGCCGCTTCCGTGGCCGAATTTGGGTAGAAGACCAGGACTACAACATTGTCCGCCTCAATGGCACTTATGAGCCGCGCCCCCGCAACGCTTACTTCTTCCACTTGGATAGCTGGCGCTTGAACCTGATCCCGGGCTACTGGGTACCAGCTTACATCTACAGCGAGGAAGGCGATTTCAGCCACGATTCGAGAGACATTTCGAAAGACAAAATAGCCTTCAAGGCCCAGACCCGGCTCTGGGGTTATGACCTGACCAAGGGCGCCCCGGACAGCGAATTGACCCAAGTGCTGGTTGACTCCACGGTGAAGGACGAAAGCGCGGCGGCGCAGGATGCTTCTCCGCTCGAAGCGCAGTGGCAATGGCAGCAGCAGGCGGGAGACAACGTGATCGAGCGGCTACAGCATGCCGGCCTGCTCGCTCCCGAGGGTGAAGTGGACAAGGTGCTGGAGACCGTGGTCAACAATTTGCTCACCACCAACAACATTGAACTGCCGGGCCCGGTGCGCGTCCGTGTGATGCTGACTTTGCCACTGGAGACGTTCAGCGCCGGCAACACCATCGTGGTAAGCCGCGGCCTGGTGGACGTGCTCCCGGATGAAGCCAGCCTGGCCATGGTGCTTTCGCGCGAACTGGCCCACATCATCCTGGGACACAACCTGGGCAGTAAGTACGCCTTCTACGATCGCATGTTGTTCTCCGACGAATCCATCTACCAGAACCTGGGCTTCCGGCACCTTCCCGAGGAGGAGACGGCAGCCGACAAGAAAGCTCTCGATCTGCTGAAGAATTCACCGTACGCCCAGAAGCTGAATACACCAGGACTATTCCTGCGCGAGCTAGCGGCGCGGGGCCCGGCGCTTTCCGCGTTGCTGACTCCCCACCTGGGCACTGGCTTCACCAACCATAAGGGCGGCGTGGATCGCATGTCGGCGCTGATGAACTCTGCTCCGGCGCTCGATCCCAACCAACTGGACCAGATCGCAGCCCTGCCTCTGGGAGGACGCGTCAAGCTCAACCCCTGGGATGACCATGCGGAATTGATCAAGACCACGCCGGTGGCCATCAGCTCGGCGCGCGGAAAGATGCCGCTGGAAGTCGCGCCATTTTTCCCCCGCCTTACCCGTTACCGAGCAGTCGCCAACACGACTGCCACGGCGAACGCCGCGAACCCAATTCCAAGCGATTAGTCAGGCAAGGCGAATCAGCCGCATCCCGTAAGTTCCGTTTTAGACTCTTGATTCTCATTAATTGCCCCCTGAGTCATTTCAAAAGCGAGGCTATCCGTCCTGACTGCCGTAAAATCGCATCTCTGATAACCACGTCGTTAATGTCATTGATGACGACAACCATCGTGCCCCCTGCCCTCCGCGTGATGCAACGAAAAGCCGCCCCGACTCGGGCGGCTGATCTCGTGGCAGGGTGGGTGGATGTCAAACCAAGCCAAGGCTCGGGAGATAGGAGCCGAACATTGTCATTGAAATCAACCTTCTCATCGCAAATCTGGCGAAGGGGTACGCCTAAGAAAAGGGCGCGTGTCTACGATGTGGTATTTGCATGTGCTCTGGCCCACCCGTAGCCGGACGGTGGTGCGGCCCTTGTCGATCTGCGCCGGGTAGGTTTTTCCAATTTCAGCGTTGGCGCACCAATCTGGCGAGATGTACACCGTTCGTTCGATTCGTATCTCCGTCATGACATCGCCAACGTTTTTTCCGCGTGCAACGTCAACGTGTGCGAGCAGCGGGTAAACCACGGAGGCGATGACCAGTGCCCAGAGCGTCATGGTCGCTCCTACCAGCATTCGCATTATACGCAGGCGGCCGCCGCCAGAGCGTACTGCCCCATCTTCGCGAGGCGGGTAAACATTTTTCGGCTCTGCAGAGGAATCTGAACCAGGGATGGATTGACGGGGCTTTGCGAATGGGGAAGATATCCGTACGCTCTGTAGGATGAGCGAGAAGGCATGGACAAAGATGCGACGACCTTAGCGGTGACGATACGAACGAAGAGAGCGATCGCCAGCAACCGGCGGACGCGGAGCGTTTGCGGTAAAGGACTGGCATCGGCCAAAGGATAACTAAGGAGCACGGCAAAGCGGACGCACGCAAGAGCAGGGACCACCCAGGGTGCCTTCCTGCCATGAGATAATCAAGCGTTTGATCATGCTCAGGTGGTTTCTATTGATGATGGTGCGGCGCGCGTTTCTGGTTCTTTTACTGATTTGTCTTGGCTGTTCGGCTCAGTCCCCTCCTTCTACTTCTGCTCCTCCTGCGGACATCAAGCGAGGGATCGAGCGGCAAGTGCGGGTGCATTATTCCCTCCCACCCGACGTGAAAGTGATCTTGGGGCCGCTCCGGTCGAGCGAGTTTGCGAACTATGACGCGCTGACGGTTACGTTTGCCAGTCCCCATAAAAAACAGGACTTCGAGTTCCTGCTCTCCCGCGACCACACGACGCTGGTGCGCTTAACCAAGCTGGACCTGACCATTGATCCGTACGCTGCGATCATGGCGAAGATTGACGTCAGCGGGCGTCCGACGCGCGGCAACAAAGATGCCAAAGTGACGGTCGTCAACTATGACGATTTCGAGTGTCCATTCTGTTCGCGCATGCACCAGGCCCTTTTCCCCGGCCTTTTCAAGGAATACGGAGATCGCGTCCTCTTCATCTACAAGGATTACCCGCTCGAAGAAATTCACCCATGGGCGGTGCATGCGGCGGTGAACGCCAATTGCCTGGGCGCGCAGAAAGGTGACGCCTACTGGGACTACGTCGATTACCTGCACGGCAATCAGCAGGCGATCAGCGGCGAAAAAGGACGCGACGGCCAGGATGCGGAACTCGATAAGCTGGCCACTCTGCAGGCTCAAAAGCATAATCTCGACGTTGCGAAATTGCAGGCTTGCGTCAAGGCGCAGGATGAGAAGGCCGTGCGCGCTTCGATGCACGAGGGAGAAACCGTCGGAGTGGACGCAACTCCGACGATGTTTATCAGTGGACGGAAACTGGATGGAGCCGTGCCTGCGGACGAGATACGACTTGCCCTGGACCAGGCGCTGAAGGATGCCGGCGTTGCGCCTCCGGAGCACAAGCCTGCCGCAGCGGAAGCCAAGACTCCACCGGCTGCGCCATCGAAGTGAGCTGTCATTATTGTTAAATCGGTTTTTAGATCGCTTGCGTTCCGCGCATCTCCTGGGATTGACGCCGTAGGATTGACTCGCCGTCTGTGGCGGAGGGAAGAACTTGAAAAATCGTAACTGCTTTGCGCGAGCGGGCCTGGTCATGGTCAGCGCGTTTCTGTTGATCGGGCTATCGGCTTGTAACCGCAACAGCAGCGGCGGCGACGTCATGGCTTCGGTCAATGGGCGGAAGATTTATCGCAGCGAAGTTGACAAGTATTACTCCAACCAGACGGCGGGCTCCGATCAGCAGCCGGCGGGCGAGCAGGCGGTGAGCCTTCGGCTAAGCATTCTGAATGAGCTGATCGAGACGGAAATCCTCATGCAGCGAGCGGAGAAGCTCGGGCTGCTGGCAACCGACGAAGAAGTGGACCGCAAGTTGAACGAAATCAAGTCACCTTACACCGCCGAAGAATTTAACAAGCGCCTGCAGGACAAAAAAATAACGCTCGATGACTTCAAGCGCGACCTGCGGCGCTCCCTTACCCGCGACAAGGTGTTGAACAAGGAAATTACGTCGCGCATCAACATCACCGACCAGGATGTTTCCGGCTACTACAACGATCACAAGGCCGAGTTCAACCTGATTGAAGCGCAGTACCATTTGGCGAAAATTGTGGTTTCCGGAGCGGGCAACGTACAGGTGCACAACCTGCAGAACAGCAAAGCGCAGAACGCTGTCGAGGCGGGCAAGAAGATCCAGACGATCGCCAACCGCCTCGATAGCGGCGACGATTTCGCTACGATGGCGATGAATTATTCGGAAGACCCGGAGACCAGCAACAACGGCGGGGATTTGGGAATGGCGCCCGAATCCGCGCTGAAAAACGCCGATCCGGCAACCCGCGACGCGGTGATGAAGCTTAAAGCGGGGCAGTACACGCCCGTGATTCCCATGCTCAACCCGACCAATCACCAGCCCGTAGGCTACATGATCGTGAAATTGATTTCGAAGGAGCCGGCGGGCCAAAGAGACTTGAATGATCCGCGGGTGCAGCAGGCGATCCGCCAGCAATTGCGCGACCGCCGCGAGCAGTTGTTGAAAGCGGCGTACTACGAGACCCTCCGCGACGACGCCAAAGTCACGAATTACTATGCGGAACAAGTGCTAAAGAACGCGGGCGCAGTAAAGTAGTTCTCTTGTAGAGAGCCGGGTCTTTACAGGAAATTATTGGGCGTCCAGCTTCTTGGCCAAGACTTCGTTCACTAACTGGGGATTGGCCTGGCCCTTCGACGCTTTCATCACCTGCCCCACGAAGAATCCGAGCATGGTCTTCTTGCCCGCGCGATATTGCTCCACCTGCTTCGGATTCGCTGCGATGATTTCATCTGCGATTTTCTCCAGAGCCGAGGTGTCCCGCGACTGTTCGGGACGCCCCTGCGCTTCGTAAACAGATGGGAAGTCCTGGTTGCGTTCGAACGAGAGGTCATAAAGATCTTTGAGCATCTTGCCCGAGATTGCGCCCGACTCGACGAGATCGGCCGAGGCCGTAACCCCGGCCATCGAAATTGGCGACTGCTCGAGTTCGAGGCCGTACGCTTTCAGACGTCCGAGCAATTCGCTCTGCACCAGATTGGCAACGCGCTTCGGATTCTTGGCCGTGCGCGCCGCGGACTCGAACTGGTCGGCCAGCGCTCGCGTCAGCGTCAGCGTGTGGGCGTCGCCCGCGGTGATCCCGTACTCCTGCATCATCCGCTGGCGGCGCGCTTCCGGAAGCTCGGGCAGGCTGGCGCGGATTGCAGCTTGCCATTTCTCATCCACCACCAGGGGAAGCAAATCGGGCTCGGGAAAATACCGGTAGTCATGCGCCTGCTCTTTCGAGCGCATGCCGTAAGTCTTGCCTTCGTGCGAGTTGTAGAGGCGCGTTTCCTGCGTGATGCTGCCACCGGCTTCGATGACGCCGATGTGGCGCTCAATCTCGTACTCCAGCGCCTGCTTGATGAAGCGGAACGAGTTGACGTTCTTGACCTCGGTTTTCGTGCCGAATTCTTTCTGTCCGCGAGGCCGCACGCTGATGTTCGCGTCGCAGCGCAGCGAACCTTCTTCCATGTTGCAGTCGCTGACGCCGGTGTAGAGGATGATTTCTTTGAGCCGTGTGAGGTATTCGTAAGCGTCCTCGGGCGATCGCATGTCGGGTTCGCTGACGATTTCGGCGAGAGGCACGCCGGTCCGATTGAGATCGATGGCAGTCTTCGAGGCAGCGTCGGCGAAGCCCTCGTGCAGGCTCTTGCCCGCGTCTTCTTCGAGGTGCAGGCGGGTAATGCCGATTTTCTTTTTGCTGCCAGTCGTCTTCCTTTCGTGCAAGTCGATTTCGATGAATCCGAACTCCGCCAGCGGCTTGTCATACTGCGAGATCTGGTAGCCCTTCGGCAGGTCAGGATAAAAATAATTTTTCCGCGCAAAGATGGAAACTTCGTTGATACGGCACTCCAAAGCCATCGCCGCCAGAGCCGCGAATTCCACCGCCTTCCGGTTCAGCACCGGTAAAGCTCCCGGAAGTCCCAGACACACCGGGCACACGTTCGTGTTTGGCGGATCGCCAAAGCGAGTAGAGCATGAGCAAAAGATTTTCGACGCTGTCAGTAGTTGGACGTGGACTTCGAGTCCGATGACCGGCTCATATTTCGCGAGTAAATCCTCGGAGATGGCTGGAGTAGTCGCCATATCGGGAGATTATATCTGGCGCGGCAGTGGAGAGCCGGGCGTCCCCGCCCGGCTACGATACCGACCTCGGATTCCGTCAGCGCCATCGCGGACGGGCGAGGACGCCCGTCCGTTCCATGGAAGGGATGTTCACGGCCTCTTCGCTTCCGGCGCGCTCAGGTACTTCTCCATCGGAATTTCGAAATACATCAGCTCATTGCCCTTGGCGTCATGAACTCCCGTCAGGTAGAAGCTGGCGCCGGCCAGCGGATTCGAGATGTCGGCGATATCGAAGAACAGAAAGCCGCGCGCCGTGGAATGCGGTTCGACGGCCTTAGCGCCAAACTGAGCCTGCTCAATTTCGTCCCACGTCTTGCGGTCCACTCCTCCTTTGACCTCTTTTCGCGGCAGCGGAATCGGCAGCGTATTCGGCCTGTCGTTCCGCGAAGGATGCGAGAGCCGGCGCACCAGATCGTCCGTGGTGGAGGGGAGCAGCTTGTTGCGGTCTTTGGTATTCAACTGCGCCTTCATGCCGACGAGCGAGACGGGCTGATCACCGTCGTTCGTGATTACGAAGAAGACCGGCATGTAACCATGATTGCGATAGTTGACACTGAAGATCGAAGCTTTGTCCTCGACGTCGTAGGGATCGACTGCGACCACAATTTTTTCCATGGGGTGGTCGTCGTGTGCCGGGTAGGTGCGGGCGGGCTGCGCCGCGGGCATCACAAACTCTTTGGCCGCAATCGCGCCCAGGCAGCAGAACAACACAAAAACAGAGACTGCCGCAAAACGCGGGACTGGAGGCATCGGCGCGCGAAGTAATTCTCGCCTACCTGCATTGTGCATAGGTGAATTATAGGATGCCGTCAGCGCAAAACGAGCTGTACTGTCGCCATCGAAGATGGGATTTTCGCTCCCCATTTAGAATGGGGCTTCTTTCATGTACGCATTCTACAGTGCGCTGCTCGCTTTTTTCCTGGTGCTGACGCTGCCCTACTGGCTGCTGCAGATGATGAGGCACGGCAAGTATCGGGCAGGGTTACGACAGAGGTTCGGCGCCGTTCCGGCCGCTCTCGCTGGCCGCGGCGAGAAACCGGCAATCTGGGTGCATGCGGTTTCGGTGGGCGAGGTGGTGGCATCGAGCGCAGTCGTCGAGGCGCTGCGACAGAAATTTCCGTCCCATCGCGTACTGGTTTCAACGACCACCAGCACCGGGCAGAAACTCGCGGCCCAGCGATTCGGCGCGGAGAACGTTTTCTATTTCCCCTTGGACTTCGCCTTCGCCGTCCAGCCCTACCTCGACGCTCTCCGGCCGGACCTCGTGGTCGTCGCCGAGACAGAATTCTGGCCAAATTTTCTCCGGCTTGCCAAGCGCAGCGGGACTCGCATCGCTGTTATCAACTGCCGCATTTCTGACCGCTCGTTTCCCGGCTACAAGCGGTTCCGGTTCTGGCTGCCGAAATTGCTGGAGAAGACGCTCGCGAACGTTGATGTTTTTTTGGCTCAGACGGAGGAAGACCGGAAGCGTCTCATAGAAATTGGCGCGCCGGAATCGAACGTTAGGGTCGCCGGCAACCTGAAATTCGATGTGGCTCCTCCGCCATCGCCTCGGATCGTTGCTAGCCTTCGTGAGAGCTTCGTCCGCTCTGGAGCCAGCCCGGTTCTGGTGTGTGGCAGCACGCTCGAGGACGAAGAAGGCTCTCTGCTTTCGGCGTTTCGCAACATCCTGGCCAATCATTCGAAGGCCGTGATGATCCTTGCACCACGCCATCCCGAGCGGTTTCCCGAAGTTGCAGCGCTCGTCGAGAAACTCGGCTTCCGGATGTTGCGGCGTTCCTTGTGGAGCGGCGAACCGCTCGCTGGCGGAGTGTTTCTGGTCGATAGTATCGGGGAGTTGGCGGCGCTCTATTCGCTGGCCACCGTCGCGTTCGTTGGTGGCAGCCTGGTGCCGCGCGTTGGCCACAATATT
>Ga0210402_10001620_pt1 | contig 23084 bp, 25 predicted proteins | sample IncBWC7MmetaG_FD_161055 | JGI IMG/M metagenome (GOLD analysis project Ga0210402, IMG submission 161055) | Forest soil microbial communities from Barre Woods Harvard Forest LTER site, Petersham, Massachusetts, United States - Inc-BW-C-7-M | ecosystem: Environmental > Terrestrial > Soil >... | reverse complement strand
CGATCAGATCACCGGGGAGCGACTCCGGCGCGCGGCTCCAATCGATCATGGGATAGAGCACCGAGAGAATCGTGCCGCCGTAATCGCGGCGCGCCAGCAGCCGGAAACCGCGCGCGAGCTGCGGCATGATCTCGCTCGACCGAACTGCTTCCGATGGATCGTCCGGCTGGATCGGCAATGGGAGAGGATCGTAAAGCCGCGCCTCAGCCGGGATCCGCGCAAACACCGCTCTATGTGGCGCGATCAGGGCATCGTTCCAATCGAAGCGCGACGGCCCGATGTACTCGTCGATGTAAAGCAAGCCATCCTTTCGCAGCGTACGCAGGATTGCCGCCATCAACGTCTCCAGCTTGGCCACGTGATGCAGCGACTGGTGAAAGAAGACGGCGTCGTAGGCGTTGCGGGGCAGCTTCGGTTCGTTGAAGTCGTCGACGTAGTAATGAATGCGGCCGCCGAAGCCTTCCTCGTCCGCCAGCTTCCGGGCGACGTCGATCGATCCCGGCGAGCCGTCAAAGGCATCGACCTGCCGGCAGATCCCGCGCCGGATCAGATCGCGCTCGAGGGGACCGGTGCCGCAGCCGATGCTGAGAGCGCGGTCGAAACGGCGCTCGCCGAGGAATAGGAGAAACCAACTGATCGGCCAGATGTGCGGTGAGCCGCTGATCGACTCATTGATGTAGTCGCGGACAATCTGATCGGCCATCCAGCTTACATGCGTTGGTGCGGCAGACTCCTGGTCCCAGAACTGTGCTGCCGCGTCCTGTGTTTTTCCATCACTCACGGGTGTGCATTCGTGCCGTACAACAGAAACTCTTCGCGCGTGTTGGTGAAGGCGCGCAGCGGCTTCTCCCACTCACGAGCCCATTCGTCGATATCGCCGCCGCTCTCGACCAGCTCGCGATAGCGTGCGCTGCCGGCCAGGAGATCGATGGCCAGACGGTCGGAGACGAACTCGTAGGTCTCGCGGCGCCAGTCGAACTTCCCGGGATTCATGTCGCGGGCGGTTTTCACGATCCAAAGTCCCGTCCGGTACGGCTCGAACTCGCCGCGGTTCGTCACGTGGAGCTCCGCGCCGCCGCAAACCTTGCCGGCGTGTTTCTGGAACGTCGGCAGAAAGTAGTGCGGGCGGAAGCGGATACCGGGCAGCCCCAGTCCGTTCAATCGCTCCGCCAGGCGGAACGGATCGAGCCAGGGAGCGCCGAACAGCTCGAACGGATGCGTCGTGCCTCGCCCCTCGCTCAGGTTCGTTCCCTCGACCAGGCACATGCCGGGATAGACGGCCGCCGTGGAGACCGTGGGCATGTTCGGCGACGGGAGCACCCATGGCAGGCCGGTCTCTTCCCACCACATCGCGCGGTCCCAGCCGCGCATCGGCACGACGAGGAGATCGCAGTTGAGCTCAAACGTCTTGTTGAAGTAGCGGGCCAGCTCGCCGGCGGTCATCCCGTGCCTCGTAGGCAACGGATACAGGCCGACGAAGCTCGAGAACTGTTTCTCCTCGATGTTGCCTTCGAGGTGAACGCCGTCGATCGGATTGGGGCGGTCGAGCACGATCACCTGCACGCCGGCCTTTGCCGCCTCGCGCATGCAGAGCGCCATCGTGTAGATGAAGGTGTAGTAGCGCGAGCCGATGTCCTGCAGATCGATGACCAGGGCGTCGAGATTGCGCAGCAGCTCCTGCCGGGGAGCGAGATCGTTCTCGCTGGCGCCGTAGAGCGAGTAGACGGTCAGGCCTGTCATCGGATCGACGGAGTGATCGACGTGGGCCATGTCCTGCGCCTCGCCCCAGATCCCGTGCTCCGGCCCGAAAAGCGTCGTCAGTTTCCATCCGCTCCCGCGGTGCAGCAGATCGACGGAGTGGCGCAGGTCGCTCGTCACCCCGCTCTGGTTGGTGACGAGGCCGATGTTCTTGCCGGCGATGGGACGCGGATCGTCGATGAGTACTTCGAGTCCTGTTTGGACGGTCATGAATGTTCTGTTTTCCCTTCGAGGAGTTGCAGTGCATGCGGGATGAGGTGCAGAACCGCCTGCAGATTCTCCCGCGCGCCGCTCTCGCTCCCCGGCAGATTCACGATGAGTGCCGTTCCGCGCGTTGCTGCCTGCGCGCGCGACAGCGGCGCCATGGCCGTTTTCTGCAGCGATGCCGCGCGCATGATCTCGCCGAATCCGGGGATGACTTTCTCGCACACCTGCAACGTCGCCTCCGGTGTGACGTCGCGCGCCGCGATTCCCGTTCCTCCTGTGGTCACGATGAGCCGTACCCCGTCGCCGGCGGCTGTTTCGATGGCCTTCGCAATGTCGTCGATGTCATCAGGCACTATCAATACGGCATCGACGCCGTAACCGTTGGTCTCCAGGATCTCCCGCACCGCCGGCCCGGAGCGATCGATTCGCTCCCCACGGGACGAGGCGTCGGAGCAAGTGATGACGCGGGCTGTCGGCATCGCGCGATTCTATGCGCGACCGCGACGGTAGACGTCCTTGCGGTGACGAACCTTTATCACGAAGACAATCTTCTCCGCATCGTCAATCTCGTAAACGACGCGGTAGTCCCCTTGGCGTATGCGGTACATGGCTTCGAAACCCTCGAGCTTCTCAGCTCCGTACGGGCGAGGATTTTCGGCCAGCGCCTGAATGCGTTTCGAGATGCGGTCGCGGTCAACGCGGCGATCGATGTCATCGACGTCCTTTACCGCCGACGGCTTGAGGAGAACCTTATAAACGGCCACGACCCTTCATGTCGGCGAGGAAGTCCTCGAGAGGGATATTCGGCTCGGCTCGCCGACGCTCGAGGTCAGCGAGATCCTCAGCTTCCTCTTCATAGTCCGCGAGAGATTCGCGAAGAACCTCGTTGACAATGTCCGAGATCGAGGTGTTTGCCTCGGTAGCTCTTTCCAACAGCGCATCGTGGAGCGCTGGATCAAAGTAGATTGTCTCGCTCTTGGTCGCAGACATGATGACATTCTAACGTTTTCACCAGCGAGCGACTTCCATGCGCCGTACCGACTTCTCCTACCACCTCCCGCCCGACCTCATCGCCCAGGAGCCGCGCGAGCGCGGCCGGTCGCGGATGATGGTGGTCAGCCAGGGCGCCATCGAGCACGACTCGTTCGCCAATTTTCCGGAGCGGCTGGTGCCGGGAGACGTGCTGGTCATCAACGACACCCGGGTCATTCCGGCGCGGCTCTTTGCACGGCCGAAGTCGGGGATGTCGCGTCCGATCGAGATCCTGCTCACTCGCCGGGCCGCACAGACAGGAGTGTCAGTGCCACATACAGCAGGCTCCGTGGTTAGGTCCTCTGAACGTTCGGGAGTGTCTGAACCACAGGCGAAACACAATGTGGCACAGACACTCTTGTCTGTGCCGGAGGTATGGGAGGCCTGGTGCAAGCCCGCAAAACGCGTGAAGACCGGCGATGAACTGATCTTCAGCGACGAGCTGCGCGCCCGCGTTCTGACGAAAGAGGGCGGCACCGTCGTCCTGGCATTCGAAGGGGACACGGAAGAAATCGAGCGCATCGGAATCCCGCCTCTTCCTCCTTACATCGCCCGTGAGACGCCGCGCGACTCAGACCGCGAGGCGTACCAGACGGTCTATGCCGCCGAGCGTGGTGCGATCGCCGCGCCCACGGCGGGGCTGCACTTCACGCCGGAGATTCTCGATCGGATCGAAGCGCGGGGGATCGAGGTCGTGCGGATCACGCTGCACGTCGGTATCGGCACATTCAAGCCGGTAAAGGTCGACGACATCGCCGATCACGTCATGGATTCGGAGCAATACGAGATCAGCGCTGGCTCTGCGTCGCGCCTCAACCGCGCGCTCGATGAACGCCGTCCCATCGTCGCCGTCGGCACGACCTCGGTGCGCACGCTCGAGAGCGCGATCCGCGCGGGTGAGGGGCGCTTCGTGGCCGGCCGCGCCGAAACGTCGATCTTCATCACCCCCGGTTTCGACTTTCGCGCAGTTGACAGGATGTTGACCAACTTCCACCTGCCGGAGTCGACACTGCTGATGCTAGTCTCCGCGTTCGCGGGAATCGAGACCATCCGGCGCGCGTACGCCGAGGCAATCTCCCACAGGTACTTCTTCTACAGTTACGGCGACTGCATGTTCCTCAATGAAAGGATCCGATGAAACGCATCCTCATCGTTTTGCTTGCCTCACTCTTCGTTGTCTCCTCCGTCACGGCGCAGATGCCGCCTCCTCCCGCCGACAAGAAGGCCGAGACAAAGGAACCGGATAAGAGCGAGAAGAAGGACGAGAAAAAGGAAGAGAAGAAGTGGGATGTCGACAACCCGCCCGGCCCGCACTACGACGTTCCCATCGATGTGACCGAGGGAACCTGGCTGTCGCTCGACGTCAGCCCGGATGGCAACGAGATCGCCTTCGACCTCCTCGGCGACATCTACACGATTCCCTTGACTGGCCCGACGCCCGGCGGTGAGGCGAAATCGCTGACCAGCGGCGTCGCCTGGGACATGCAGCCCCGCTACTCGCCGAACGGGAAGTGGATCGCCTTCACCAGCGACCGCGCCGGCGGCGACAACATCTGGATCATGAACCGCGACGGCTCGAAGCCGCAGCAGGTGACGAAGGAGACTTTCCGCCTGCTCAACGAGCCATACTGGTCGCCGGACTCGGAATACCTCGTCGCCCGCAAGCACTTCACCGCCGAGCGTTCCCTCGGCGCCGGCGAGATCTGGCTCTACCACCGCAGCGGCGGCGAAGGATTGCAGCTCACCAAGAAACGGACCGATCAGAAAGACACCGGCGAGCCGGCGCTCTCGCCCGACGGCCGCTACGTCTACTACAGCGATGACTCCACGCCGGGCGCGATCTTCGCCTACAACAAAGACCCGAACGGACAGATCTACGTCATCCAGCGTCTCGACCGGCAGACGGGAGAGATCGAGCCGTTCGTCACCGGACCGGGTGGATCGGTGCGGCCGACGCCGTCACCCGACGGCAAGTCGCTGGCCTTCATCCGGCGCGTTCGCTTCAAATCGACGCTCTTTATCCTCGATCTCGAGTCGGGCACAGAGACGCCGATCTATGACGGCCTCGACCGCGACATGCAGGAGACCTGGTCGATCCACGGCCTCTATCCGTCGATGGCCTGGACGCCGGACAACAAGTCGATCGTCTTCTGGGCCGGCGGCCACATCAGCCGCATCGACGTCGCCACCAAGGTAGTGACGCCGATCCCCTTCCACGTTCACTCTTCGCGCCGCATCGAAGAGGCACTTCGTTTTCCCGTCGATGTCGTGCCCCCGACCTACCCGGTGAAGATGTTGCGCTGGGCCTCGGTCTCGCCGAACGGCAAACAGGTCGTCTACGGTGCGCTCGGCTACCTCTACATCCGCGATCTTCCCACCGGAGTGCCGCGCCGGCTGACGAAACAGAGCGATCACTTCGAGTGGTATCCGGCCTGGTCGCGCGACGGAAAATCGATCGTCTACACCACCTGGAACGATCAGACCCTCGGCACGATCCGGATCGCGCCGGCCACCGGAGGCGAAGGGCGCGTCATCACCGACAAGCCCGGCCACTACCTCGAGCCGGCGTTTTCTCCCGACGGCACGAAGGTGGTCTACCGCACGGCGAGCGACGGCGAGCTGCGGTCGGCGCTCTGGTCGCGCGAGACCGGCATCTATGTCGTCCCCGCCGCGGGAGGCAAATCAACCCGGATCACGAAGAAAGGGGCCTCGCCGCAGTTCGGCGCGTCGAACGACCGGGTTTTCTTCATGACCTTCGAGGATGAAGGCAAGCGCGGTCTGCACTCGATCGGCATCGATCGAACCGACGAGCGGGAGCATCTCCTTTCGGCCTTCGCAACCGAGTACGCTCTCTCGCCCGACGAGAAGTGGGTGGCTTTCCGCGAAAAGTTCAACGCCTACATCGCGCCGTTCATCCGCACCGGCAAGAGCATCGATATCGGACCGGACACGAAGTCGATTCCGGTGGCGAAGGTGACGAAAGAAGCGGGTGAATATCTGCACTGGGCCGGGGATGGCTCGCGGCTCTACTGGTCGCTCGGTCCGGAGCTTTTCTCGCGCGATCTGAAGGACTCCTTCGCCTTCATCGCCGGCGCGCCGGAGAAACTGCCCGACGCTCCCGCCACCGGAACGAACATCGGATTCACACAGCCTGCCGACGTCCCCAGCGGCCGTCTGGCGCTGACCGGCGCGCGGATCATCACCATGCACGGCGATGAGGTCATCGCCGACGGGACGGTGGTCATCGACCGCAACCGCATCACCGCGGTCGGTCCGCGCGCCAGCACTGCCGTCCCCGCGGATGCCAAGGTCATCGACGTGGCCGGCAAGACCATCATGCCCGGGATCGTCGACGTGCATTGGCACGGCTCGATGGGAGCGGACGAGATCATCCCGCAGCAGAGCTGGATCAACTACGCGGCGCTCGCTTTCGGCGTGACCACGCTGCACGATCCCTCGAACAACTCATCGGAAATTTTCACAGCCGCGGAGATGCAGCGCGCCGGCGAGATCGTCGGGCCGCACATCTTCTCCACCGGCACGATCCTCTACGGCGCCAAGGCGCCGATCAAAGCCGACATCGCCAACCTCGACGACGCGCTCTTCCACCTCCGGCGCATGAAAGCGATCGGCGCGATCAGCGTGAAGAGCTACAACCAGCCGGGCCGCGATCAGCGGCAACAGATCATCGAAGCGGCCCGCCAGACCGGAATGATGGTCGTCCCCGAGGGGGGATCGCTCTTCGAGCACAACATGACCATGGTCGTCGACGGGCATACCGGTGTGGAGCACTCCATCCCGGTGGCCAAGGCGTACGACGATGTGGTGCAGCTCTGGTCGAAATCGCACAGCGGCTACACCCCGACGCTGATCGTCGGCTACGGCGGTCTGTGGGGGGAGAACTACTGGTACGCGAAGACGAACGTCTGGGAAGACAAGCGCCTGCTGAACTTCGTGCCGCGCCGCATCATCGATTCGCGTTCGCGCCGGCGGATCGCGGCACCGGATGATGAGTGGAACCATTTCAGCAATGCCGCCCTGGCCAAGAAGCTCAACGATGCCGGCGTCTCCGTCCAGCTCGGCGCGCACGGCCAGCGCGAAGGTCTCGGCGCGCACTGGGAGCTCTGGATGTTCGTGCAGGGCGGCATGACCCCGCTGCAGGCCATCCGCGCCGCCACGCTCAGCGGTGCGCACTACATCGGTATGGACAGGGACATCGGTTCTCTCGAGCCTGGGAAGATCGCCGATCTGCTCGTGCTGGATGCGAACCCGCTCGACAACATCCGCAACTCCGAATCGATCCGCTACACCATCGCCAACGGCCGCATCTTCGATGCCATGACCATGAACGAGATCGGCAATCACCCCCGCAACCGTCAACCGTTTCACTTCGAGCTGCCGGGAGGCGAGGCGGCGGGAAGGGCGGCCGCGACGACAGACGATGATGAGTAGCTGCGCCTTGTCGGTTTCATCCTGACGCGGAGCGTAGCGACGCTTGTCAGGATCTCCGGTCAGACCGCTCGGTAGGTGCCCATCGGCAAGGTCTGCGCGGTCGCACCGGAGATCCTGACAGTGTCGCTTCGCTCCACGTCAGGATGAACCGACAACTCGCGAACCAGCAGTCACCAATATCCGGTAGTCACCTCTACCGGCCCGTTTACGACGGCCTGACAGGCCAGCCGTTCATCCGAGGCAAACCCGCGTTGACCGGCCACCCGGATCTCGATCAACGTCGCCGGGCTGAGGTTTTCCGCACCCGCGAGCACGAGAACCCGGCACCGCCCGCACACCCCGACGCCGCCACACGAGTTGCCGATCGGGGCACCGTCGCGGCGGGCGGTATCGAGCACGGTTTCGTTCGGTCTGGCCTCGGCGGCGGTGCCGAGGGGGGTGAATTTCACGAGCACGTGCCGATTCTCGCATCTCCCGTTCACAGAAAATTCGCTTCGATCGTAGAAACTTTCGGCGGTCATGGGCGTCTATACAGGCAGACAATCGGAGGATTCAATGAGCAGCGCGATCAAGACGACGGACGAGACGAGACTGGCGGAGGAAATCGTGGGAACCCTCGATGCGGATGCGGTACGGGTCTGCTCGGATGACCGCGACTCGATTCGCTTCGCCATCCGCTCCGCCGGCATGAAGCTGCGCTCGATCGTCCTCCGCCGCCTGGCGTTGCGCCGCCTGCTGAGCGATCCGGCCGGCCCGGTGAAGATCGAGTATCTCCAGCGCGAGCTCCGCCGCGCGGCAGGTCAACGGGTTGAATTCGCCTATCCGCGGAAGAGCATCGTCCGCAAGGATCTGCCGTCCTCAATCGCGCCGTTTGCGCAGGCGCGGTAGGTATCTCCAGACGATCGAATCGTCGGCAACACAGTGGATTCGCCTGCGAAACGGGAGTAACATGGCGGCATGTCCGCCGATCTGGATGCTCTTGACCTCAAGATCCTGACGCATCTTCTCCGCGACGGCCGGGCTCCGGCGCAGCAGGTTGCCGACAGCGTCGGCCTCTCCCGTCCCGCCGTCGCCGACCGTATCGCCCGTCTCGAGCGCGACGGCGTCATCAGGGGGCATACGGTCGTCGTCGAGCCGAAAGCGGTTGGGCGCGCCGTCACCGCCTTCATCGCCGCGCGGGTCCAGAGCCAGTTGGATGCAAAGCAGAAGAAGGCCTTCGATGCGCTGCTGAAGAGCGACGAAGTCGTCGAGGCCCATACCGTCGCCGGCGACGATTGCTTCTTCATCAAAGTTCGCACGGACTCGATTCAATCGCTGAACGATCTCGTCTCGAAGCTGACCGCGCCGCCGCTGTCGCTGGCCACCCGCACCACCATCGTCATGAAGACGCACTGCGAGAAAATCGGCGGCATCACCCTCGGAGACAAATGAAACACGATCGCGCCCTCGCCTACGCCGCCTTCGCCGTCGTCTGCATCGTCTGGGGGACGACGTATCTGGCCATCCGCATCGCTGTGACGACGATGACGCCGTTCCTCTTGACCGGCGCCCGCTTTCTCTTCGGCGGCATCGTGCTCTTCATCGTTGCGAAGCTCCACGGGGATGCCATCCCGCGCGATCGCCGCGTTCTCGGCGACCTCGTCCTCTGCGGCGTGCTGATGGTGGCGATCGGAAACCTAAGTGTGGTCTGGGCCGAGCAGTGGGTGCCGAGCGGGTTTGCCGCGCTCTTCGTCGGAACGACCCCTTTCTGGGCCACGTTGATCGAGCTGTTGCGACGCTCGGGAGAACGCCTGGAGCTACGCCGTGGACTCGGGATGCTGATCGGCTTCGTCGGTATGGCCCTGCTCGTCACACCGCGCGGCGCCGGCGGCGCCTTCGACAGCCGCTTCGTCATCGGTGCAATCGCCATCCAGCTCGGCTGCATCGCCTGGCAGTACGGTACGGCGCGCGGCAAGTACTACCTCGGCAGCGTTCCACCGCTGATGTCCTCCGCGTTGCAGATGTTGACGGGCGGCATCGTCGTCACACTCGTCGGCGCCGGTCTCGGCGAGCTGCCGCATTTCCACTCCACACCGCGTACGTTCGCCGCGCTGGCCTACCTCTCGCTCTTCGGCTCCGTGCTGGCGTACACGTCCTACGTCTATGCCGCGCGCCACCTGCGAACGACGACGTTGTCACTCTACGCCTACGTCAATCCGGTGGTGGCCGTGGTCCTCGGATGGCTCGTGCTGCGCGAGCAACTGACGTGGGTATCGATCACGGCGATGGCCGTGATCCTGGGCGGCGTGGCGATGGTCCAGAGCGGGCGGGGCGCCACGAAGAAAGTAACGGTTTCGCGCGATGTGGCGGCCGAAAAGGCGGCGTAGACTCGTGCCATGCCACGCCCGCGCCTCATCGCTGTCTTCGCCGCTATCGCCGTCGTTGCCGTGCTCGCGCTGACGATGCGCGGCGCGCCGCCGAAGCTCGGGCCGACGCCTGTCGTCGTCGAGCTCTTCACCTCGCAGGGTTGCTCGAGCTGTCCGCCCGCCGACGCGCTGATTCACGACATCGCCGGTGACGCCAAACTGCGCGGCCGGGTTATCCCGTTGGCCTTCCATGTCGATTATTGGGACCGGCTGGGCTGGCGTGATCCATTCTCCTCGGCCGACTGGTCGCAGCGCCAGGTCCGCTACGCCAACACCATGCGCCTCTCCTCCGCCTACACGCCGCAGGCGGTGGTCGGCGGGACTCGCGAATTCGTCGGCTCCAATCACGCTGCACTCGATGTTGCGCTGGAAGGTGCTTCGAACAACAAAGCGCGCGGCGACGTCGCACTCACGGCGCGCCGCGAACGCGATACCGTCGTCGTCACCATCCACGCCACCATCCCCGCCGAGGCGGACCTGATGCTCGCACTGACCCAGGACGGAATCATCACGAAGATCGAGCACGGCGAAAACGCCGGCCGCACGGTGACTAACGACGCCATCGTGCGACGGCTGATCCGCGTCGATCCGGGTCAGACGACGATCGCGTTCAAAATCGACCCAGCCTGGCGCGATCTCAGCGCCGCCGCATTCATGCAGGATCGGAACACCCTGGCCATCGGCGCCGCCGCCGCGGCGCCGGTTCAACCGTAGAAGTCATCCGCGTAAGATGATGTGATGAAACGCATCCTACTTGCGACTCTGCTTGTCGTTCTCTCCTGCAAGGCGGAGAGGGGACCGCTGGAGAAACGCGCGGCCGGAGATCCTCAGGCACAAGTGGCCGAATCCGCCGAGCGGGCGCCTCAGTCGCCCGCCACGAGCGAGCCGGCGAAGACACAGGCGCTGACGCGAATGATCATCCGCGACGCGAAGATGTCGCTCGTGGTTCGCGATGCCGCCGATGTGCTGCAAAAGGTGACCGTGCTCGTCGATGCGAAGGGCGGCTACGTCGCCGAGTCGCGTGAGTGGAAGGAGAGCGAGCAGGTTCGGGCGAGCGCGACGCTTCGCGTTCCTGCCACGCAGCTCATGCCGCTCCTCGCGGCCATCCGCGGTCTGGCCATCCGTGTCGAGAGCGAAAACGTAACGGCGCAGGACGTCTCCCAGGAGTACTCCGATCTTGGCGCCCAGCTCAGGAACCTTCAAGCGACTGAAACGGAGTTACGCGAGTTGCTGAAGACCGTCCGCGAGCGCACGCAGAAGGCCTCCGAGATCATGGAGATCTACACCGAGATCACGAAGGTACGCGGCGATATCGATCGGATCCAGGGCCGCATCCAGTACCTCTCGCAGATGACCAGCCTGTCGACGGTTACCCTCGAGATCACCCCCGACGTTCTCGCTGCGCCGATCATGGAGCCGGGCTGGCAGCCGGTGGCCACGGTGAAGAATGCCAGTAGGTCGCTCGTGAACAGCCTGAAGGGCGTCGTTGATGTCCTGATCTGGGTTGTGCTCTACATTCTGCCGCTCGGTCTTATCTTCGTGGTCCTTGCGCTGATTGTTCGGGCGGTTTGGCGGAGGCTTCGCAAGCTTCATAGCTCTACGGTGTGAGCAAAAGTTCCTCGCGTTGCGGTTGCGGTTGTAGCTGCCTACGGCTGCGGCTCGATGAAACCGAAGTGAATCGCGACGTCAGTTGCAGCCATGACGAGCGAGTGAAACAGTGAGGCACGAAACAACGTGTCAGAGTTGACCTCGCGCTTGAGGCTGGCCGCAATTCGATCCAATGCATTCAACGCACGCCGAACTTCGCCCGGAGACGGTGCGTCTGTTGAAATGAATGCATCGAAGAGGCAAGCCAACAAGCCGTCGCTTGTTCCATGATGAATCAAAGGGTCACGCCCCTTATAGTCGCTGAGCGTCCTGTCCAGTCGATATGCCGTCGTGTCCAGGACGAAAACCTCGTATTCAGGCGGATGCAACAACTTCAGCGCGCAGGCGATACCTAGCTCGAAAGGCATGTTGAAGCGCACGGGAGTGCTTACCCTGCTCAGATCATGGATTGAGATTCTGCACGCCCTGATGAGATCAAGAATCCGAGCGAGACGACCCTCTCCCTTTTCGCGAACCTCAAGTACACAATGCGGCTCTTGACCGAGGAAAACGAGCATGCCGATGAGCGTGATGAAGAGTGGTTCGTACCGCTCGTCAAATGGCGCGTTGATGAAGACGCCCTTCGGATCTGGAGTGCTCACACTAGAGTTTTGCTTCGTGCGACTTGGGCAGGTCTCGCGAGGAGCGATTACTCTTGCTTGTTCCCATAACAGAGTCAACGGCCGCCCTGGCGAGCCGTGCCTCGCGACGAGTGATCCGTAGCGATGAGATGATCTCTGAGGCGGTGGCTTTTTCGAGCTTAACCTTTTTCGGTGATCTGCGAGTTTTTTCGGTCATGGTGTCTATCTTACCAGCCCTCTCGGTAGCGGACTGATCGCTTACCGCAAGTAGTGGCACGTGTACCCGTTCGGTTTCCGTTGCAGATAGTCCTGGTGGTAGTCCTCGGCCTCATAAAAGTTCGTGAACGGGACAACCTCCGTCACGATCGGACGCGGCCATTTCGGCTGGGCACGCTGGATCGCGCGCTCGGCGGCCTCGCGCTGTGCTTCATCGTGGTAGAAGATCGCCGACCGGTATTGGGTGCCGATGTCGTTCCCCTGCCGGTTGGCGGTGGTCGGGTCGTGCAGGCGGAAGAAGAAATCGAGGATCTCGTCGAAGGTGATCTTCGATGGATCGAAGACGATCTGCAGCGACTCGGCATGGCCGGTGCGGCCGGTCTTCACATCTTCGTAGCCCGGTGTGTCGAGCGTGCCGCCGGCGTAGCCGACGGTCGTGTCGGTTACGCCCGGCAGTTTGCGAACGAGCTCTTCGACGCCCCAGAAACAACCCCCGGCAAGCGTGGCCGTCTCCGTCATTTGTGCGCGTCCTTTTTGAACAGATGGAGGTACTCGCCATAGCCCTCGGCTTCGAGCTTGTCGACCGGGATGAAGCGGAGCGACGCCGAGTTCATGCAGTAGCGCTGGCCGGTCGGAGCCGGACCGTCGTCGAAGACGTGCCCGAGGTGGGAGTCGGCGTGCTTCGAACGAACCTCGGTGCGCGCCATGAAGAACTTGCGGTCGGTCTTGGTCACCACGTTCGCCGGCTCCAGCGGGCGGGTGAAGCTCGGCCAGCCGGTGCCGGACTCGAACTTGTCGAGCGAGCTGAAAAGTGCCTCGCCGCTGACGACGTCGACGTAGATGCCGTCCGCGTGATTGTTGAAGTACTCATTGCGGAACGGCGGCTCCGTCCCCTCGTGCTGCGTGACATCGTACTGCTCCGGCGTGAGGCGCTTCTTGAGCTCCGCGTCGGACGGTTTGACGTAGTTCGCCATCTTGTCTCCTTTGCTATGGCCCTGCGGACTGGCCGGTGCGGCGCCGGCCGGGCGCTGCGTGATCACCGTATAGGTGGCCGCGAGAAAGATCGTCCCCGCGGCGATCGGCAACCATTTCTTGAGAATCGTGTTCATGGGTGGCTCCTTGTGCAGATGTACGGAACGGGAGAGATTCGGGATTCGTTCCAGCGGGGTCTCGCGGTCTCGGGGTTGCGGGGTCTCGCGGTGGAGGTTGCAAGGTTACTGAGTTGCAACGTTGCTGGGTTGCATGCGTCACCGAGCAACCCAGCAACCTTGCAACCGACACACCCCGAGACCCCGCAACCGCGAGACCGCGCAACCCCCAAGCACCTCAGTCTCGTCTAAAATGCGCGCCCCTCGACACCGGATTCCTTAGCGCGGCGTTGGCCACGATCATGGCCATCTGCTGGCCGTGGAAGAGCTCGAGGATCGCCTTACTGATCGTCGACTCGTGGTAGTACTTCGTCAAGCGGCTGCCAAGCTCGCGCATGTCGGCGACGGCGCGCTTCAGGCGCTCGTAGGTGCGGACGATGCCGACGTAGTTCCACATCGTGTGCTGGATCGTCGTCCAGTCCTGCAGGATCAGCGCGGGATCTTCCATGTTCTCGTTGCCGGGCGGGCGCCAGTCGGGGATTGAAAGCAGGAGTGAATCGTCGATCGACCCGATGCCCGGGCGCCGCGTCGAATACGACCGGCGGATGGCGGGAGCGTCGCCGAGGCGGGCGCGGCGGGGGAGGGGGCCGGTGGCCGATTCGACGGGAGTGGTCGAGGCCTCGGACTTCTCGCGGATCGACAGCGCCGCGAAGTAGCCCCACGTCAACCCTTCAAGCAACGACGTCGAAGCCAGCCGGTTGCCGCCGTGCAGGCCGGTACACGAGGTCTCGCCGATCGCGTACAGGCGTGTCAGCGTCGTCTCGCCGACGTTGTTTGCCAGGATTCCGCCGCAGAAGTAGTGGGCGGCAGGAACTACCGGGATCGGCTCACGCTCGATGTCGATGCCGATTTCCGAGCAGGCCTTGCGGATGTTCGGGAAGCGCTCGGCGATCGGTCCGTGGCCGTGGTAGAAATTGGCAAGGTCGAGATAGACGAACTCTTCCTTGTTCGTGGTCATCTCCTCAACGATGGCGCGCGCCACCACGTCGCGGGGCGCCAGATCCTTCAGCACCGGTGAATACTTCTCCATGAAGTACTCGCCCTTCTGATTCCGCAGTCTGGCCCCCTCGCCACGCAGCGCCTCGGAGATCAGATAGTGATTGGCCTTCTTGTCCGCCAGCGCCGTCGGGTGGAACTGAACGTATTCGGCGTTCATCACCCGCGCTCCCGCGCGCTGGGCCATGACCACGCCGTCGCCGATGGCGTTGCGCGTGTTCGTGGTATGGAGATAGATCTGGCCGATGCCGCCCGTGGCCAGGATGGTGAAGTCGCTGAAGATCGTGAAGACTTCGTTCGTGCGGTTCTCGAGCAGGTACGCGCCGGCACACTCGTTCGTCAGCCCGTAGCGGGCCTGGATGTCGGTCGGATGATGCTGCGTCGTCAGCAGATCGATCGCCGTCATCTCGGTAACCAGGGTGATGTTCGGCTCGTTCTTTACGCGATTGAGGAGCGACGTCTCGATGGCCCGCCCGGTGGCGTCGCCGGAATGGATGATGCGCGGCAGTGAGTGAGCCCCTTCCTGCGTCAGGTCGAGCTCCCCCTCTTCGCTTTTCGAGAAGGGGACATGCATCTCATCGAGCAGCAACTCTTTGACCACGCGTGGCCCTTCGACCGCCAGGAACCGCACCGCCTCTTCGTTCGACAGCCCCGCGCCCGCGGCGATGATGTCCTCGATCAGCTTCGCCGGCGTGTCGCCCGCCCCCTCGTAGATGATCCCGCCCTGTGCCCAGAAGGTGTTGCAGTCCTTCGGATCGGCGGCTTTGGTGACGAGGAGTACTCTGATCCCGGCACCGGCCAGGCAGAACGACGCGGTGAGACCGGCGATGCCGGTGCCGATGACGAGGACAGGATAATGATCGCGGTTCTTCAGCGCAGGCACGGTGCGGCATTGTAGTAGTCAGCGGCTTCGCCGCGTTGTCGGTTGTCGGTTATCGGTTGTGCGTACCTTCTGACAACTGACAACCGACAACCGACAACCATCTTCAAACGATCTCCCACCGTTTCGTCAATTGCCGCGACGCCATGAAGAAGACGATCGCCCATCCAACCAGCACGGCCGCGGGAAGTGCGAGCGACTGCAGCGGCAGTTCGCGCCAGAAGACATTCGTGAATCCGTCCAGCGCCCATGAGTTGAACAAGACCAGTCCGGCCTTCTGCAGGCCGGCCGGCATGAGGAAACGGGGGAACATCGAGCCACCGACCGCGGAGATCGATAGCACGACCAGCGTCGATATCGCACCGAGTTGCGCGCGGGTGCGGCAGATCGAGGCCAGCAGCAGGCCGAAGGCGGACGTGGCCAGCGACGTGGTCAAGGCCATGATCAGAAACCCGCCGATGTGCTCAACCAGTTGCAGCCGGAAGGCGATGGCGCCCCAGACGAACATGATGCAGATCTGCGTGAAGCCGAGTGTCCAGAGATAGGCCAGCTTGCCGAGGAGAAGCTGTGTCAGGGTCAGGCGGGTGGTCAGGATGCGGTCGAGCGTGCCGCTCTCGCTCTCTTCCAGCAGCGCACCGCCCGCATTCGATGCCGTGAACAGCAGGAACATGACGCCGGTGCCGGCCGCGTAGAGCGCCGCCACGACATTCGACTTGTTCTGGCCGACGACGTCGGTCTTCTCGATCCGGATGAGCGACTCGGAGGACGCCGCGGCCGGCGTCTTCGCACTGAAGGCCCGGTAGCCCTTCATGCTCTGATCGATGGCCGCTTTCTGCTGCGGCGTCAGGCCGCCGCTCCAGCGGTCGACTTCGCTGACCCCGGCGTTCATCATCATCTCCGGCATCGACATCATCATGTTCTTCTGCAGCAGTCCGCCGACGACCTGATCGGCGATCGGATCAGCGGAGTCGGAGAGGATGCGGAAGGCCGGGCCGTTGCTTTTGGCGTCGAAGCGGATCTGCGTGGTGCCGAAGCCTTTGGGAATGACCAGCGCCACCGGGGCGTCGCCGGCGCGCACGGTTTCCTCGGCCGACCTGGCATCGAACGGGGTCGTGCTCTTTGCCGGTGTCAGGGCCACCTCGAGCGCCGACTCGCGTTTGAGCGCTTCGATGAGACGGCGCGAGCTGTCGCTCCGATCGAGGTCGGCGATGACCACGGTCGTCTTCGGCGTCTTCGACTTCTGCGCGCCGAAGATGCCGGCAAAGATCGAGAAGAAGACGATCGGGACGATGAAGCTGAGCATGAGCGCCGCGCGGTCGCGGCGGAGATTGAGCCATCCGGCTCGGACGACAGATGCGATCATTCGCGTAGACCCTTTCCCGTTAGGTGGAGGAAGACTTTCTCGAGCGACGGCGACTTCATAGTCAGGTCTCGCACGCCGCTTCCCTGCGTTTCGGCCTCGTGCATGACCCGCAACATCTCCGCCGCGTCATCGATCAGATGCGTGACGTGCGTGCCGTCGGCAAACTCGACGACGACTTCCCGCTTGGTGCCGATGGTGTTGCGTACGAGCTCGTCTTTCGTGCCGGTGGCGATGAGGCGTCCGGCGTCGATGATGGCGATGCGGTCGCAGAGGCGCTCCGCTTCTTCCATGTAGTGCGTGGTGTAGATGAGCGAGACGCCGTCGGCGCGGAGCGACTCGATCATCTGGTAGATGCGCTCGCGCGATTGCGGATCGACGCCGACGGTCGGTTCGTCGAGCAGCAGCACGCGCGGCCGGTGCAGCACGCCGACGGCCATGTTGAGGCGCCGCTTCATGCCGCCGGAGAACAGTTTGACCGGTTCGTTCGCCCGATCCGACAACGCCGCCCAGTCGAGGGACCGTTTCATCGCCTCGGCGAGCACCGTGCCGCCAAGCCCGAGGTAGCGGCCGAAGACGGTGAGGTTCTCGTGCGAGGAGAGGTTGGGATAGAGCGCGATCTCCTGCGGTACCACGCCGACCTCGGCGCGTGCATCGGTGTCGCCGGCCGCAGCCGGCTTGCCGAAGATGGTTACGGAGCCGCTGTCGGGCCGGACGCGCCCCATGATCGTCCGGACCAGCGTCGACTTGCCGGCGCCGTTCGGGCCGAGCAGGCCCAGGACCTCCGAGGGCCGCAGCTCGAGCGAAACGCCGTCGAGGGCGCGGCGGGATGCGAACGTCTTCACGACGTTCTCGATTTGCAGTGGATTCATGCCTGCAATGTAGGTCGGACATCGACATTCGCCCCGTGTCGAAAGTCATGATCGTGGGATGACAAATGTAAGGATAATCGGCACATGCGCATCGCCATGACGCTCCTCTTTGTCGCATCCACGGCATTGGCGCAACAGCCTCAATCCGCGCCCCCGGTTCCTGATGCCGCGCCCGCGGACAACGCACTTCACAGCTCGCTGCTTCTGCCGAAAGACATGGCTAAGGCCGTGCAGGTCGTTCTGCTGCTCTCGGGCTCGGGACCGACGGACCGCAACGGCAACTCGCCGATGCTGCCTGGCAAGAACAACTCGCTGAAGATGCTGGCGGAGGGGTTGGCCGGGAACGGCATCGCCTCGCTGCGCTACGACAAGCGCGGTGTCGGCGAGAGCGAGAAGGCGATGACGTCCGAGGCCGATCTCCGCTTCGAGACGTATGTCGACGACGCCGTGGCCTGGTGCGAGCAGCTTCGCAACGACAAGCGCTTCTCCGCGGTCATCATCGCCGGCCACAGCGAAGGCTCGCTCATCGGCATGCTGGCGGCGAAACGATGCAACGCCGACGGTTTCATCTCCATCGCCGGCGCCGGCCGCGCCGCCGCCGACATCCTGCGCACGCAACTGGCCGGCAAACTCCCGCCGGAGCTGGCGACGCAAAGCGACGCAATCCTCAAGAACCTCGAAGCCGGCAAGACGACCGACGACCCTCCCGCCGCGCTGGCCGCTCTCTATCGCTCCAGCGTGCAGCCCTACCTGATCTCCTGGTTCCGTTACGACCCGGCCAAATCGGTCGCTGCGCTGACGGTCCCCGTCCTCATCGTGCAGGGAACGACTGACCTGCAGGTCAGCGTCGACGATGCCAAACGCCTCGCCGCGGCAAACCCGAAGGCAAAGCTGCTGCTCATCGAGGGGATGAACCATGTTCTCAAGGAAGTTCCGCCCGACCGCGAAAAGCAGATGGCCTCTTACAGCGACCCGAATCTCCTCCTCGCCCCGGACTTTCTACCCGGGGTGGTCGAGTTTGTGAGGAAGGTGGGGAAGTAGGAGAATTACCAGTCATGGCGGAAACAGAGACAGAAGAGCCCACAAAGCCGGTCGCGGATGAAGAGGATCACTGGGCGCACTACCGATCGATCCAGCTCACGCCAGAACAAGTAGTAGAGGGTCGAGCACGTGTACAAAAGGAGATCGACAGAGCTCGCGCGGCAGGTGTCTACGAAGAACTCCTTAAATGGGAGGGGAAGGTTCACTGGGACATCGACATCGACGAGTTGCGCGAGGATCACGATTATTGTGGTCGAGTCGCGGTTGAAGGGAAGTAGGAGAATCGCGGACATGTCAGAAACAAAGATTGAACAGCCAGCGACGCTAAGCGAGGCGAAGGAAGACCCATGGGCTCGATATGAGCGTATGAAGTTACCTCCCGAGCGCGTAGCGGAGCTCAGAGCTGAACTACAGCGGCGGATCGACAAGGCGCGCGCGGACGGGGTCTACGAAGGCATCATGAAGTGGAAGGGCAAGGTCCACTGGGATATCGATATCGCTGCGCTTCGTGAGGATCGTGATTGATCGCAATCGACACGAGTTCACTTCGACGCTGGTCGCGGAACGAAAACGGCGCCGACGTTGAGCGTATCGACGCTGCAATTCTTAGCGGTTTGGCTGCACTCCCTCCGATCGTTCTTTCCGAGGCGCTAAGTAGTCCTGCCGTCGAGGAGGGATTTGTCTCGTTCGTCTTGAGTTTGCCGCTTCTTCCGGTCGATGACGGTTACTGGAAGCGGGCCGGCGAACTGAGAAGAAGCGTTCTGGAAATTGGCCGGAAGGCAATGCTGGCTGACGCCCTCATCGCGCAGGTGTGCATTGACAACAATGCACCCCTCATCACTCACGACGCCGACTTCCGCCACTTCGTCCGCGCCGGACTCAAGCTCGCGTAGCGGCCGCGCGTTTCTGCATCCACGTCATCAATCCGTAGAGCAGGCCGATTACGACGGCGAAGCCGATCAGCCACATCGACTTCGATGCCAGCGCGTTGCGGAGTGCGTCCGGATCCTTCATCAGCGATGGTTGATCGCCGAGGACGCGCATGCCGAACCAGGCCAGGGCGCCGTTGAAGAGGCCGGCGCCGAGGATCGTCATCAGTGAGAAACGGGCGAACGGCATCCGGAACAGGCCGGCGGGAATCGAGATCACGTGGCGGATGCCTGGCAACAGGCGGGCCACGAAAATGCCCCCCGAACCATACGTGTCGAACCATCGATCGGCGGCCTCGATCTTCGCCGGCGACATCAGCACGAATCTTCCGTAGCGGGTTACCAGCGGCCGTCCCAGCTTGTACGCGATCCAGTAGCTTGCCGCTGAGCCGGCCCACGATCCAGCGGTTGCTGCCACGATCACGAGCGTGAGACTGAAATGTCCTTGCGAGGCCCAGAAAGCCGCGGGGGGGATGACCACTTCGGCCGGAATCGGCAGCGCCGTCGACTCGAACGCCATCATCACGAAGATGCCGAGGTAACCCCAATCGAGGACGAATTGCATCCAGGTCAGGAAGAAGTGATGGAGCCAGTGCATAGGGCGCGCAATCCTACTCGAAAGACGGGTGTTACGATCCCCCAATGCAGCCCGATTTCTACGACGTGATCATCCTCGGCGGCGCCTTCAGCGGCGCGTCGACGGCGATCCTGCTGCGGCGCGACCATCCCCAGCTTCGCGTGCTCATCGTCGAGAAGGCCGAGGCGTTCGACGCGAAGGTCGGCGAAGCGACTACCGAGATGTCCGCCATGTTTCTTACGCGGCGTCTGGCGATGTGGCACCACCTCGAATCCGAGCAGTTGCCGAAAGAGGGGCTGCGCTACTGGTTCAGCAACGACAAGGTCACCGGCCACGCCAACGCTACCGAAGCGGGCGGCTTCATTCGTAGTGCCGTCCCCGCTTTCCAGCTCCGTCGCGACACGCTCGATGAGTACCTCCTCGCCACCGCCGTAGCCGAGGGGGCGGAGCTTCTCCGTCCGGCCAAGGCGCGCGACGTCGAGCTAGGCGACTTCGACAACAGGCTGACGATCGAAGTAGGTGATGACGTCCGCGAGGTTCGTTGCCGTTGGCTGCTCGACGCCACCGGACGCGTCACCTTCCTCGGCCGCCGGCTGGGCCTGATCGAGCGCAACGAGGAGCATCCCGTCGCCGCGATCTGGTGCCGGTGGAACGGCGTGCGCCACATCGACGACATCGCCGCGCGCGCCGGCGACCTGGCCGGACGCAATATCAGCTCGCGCCGGCTGGCCACGAATCACTACACCGGCTTCGGTTACTGGATCTGGGTCATTCCCCTAGGCAATGGCGAGACATCGATCGGCATCGTCTTCGACAAACGGCTCGTCGATCTTCATCACAGCAAAGAGCGGGCGACCGATTTCATCGCATTCCTGAAGGCCATCCCATCGCTGGCCGAGCTGCTCGATGGCGCGACTCCGCGCCTCGACGATCTGCGGTTCTATGCACATCTGCCGTACGCCTCGAAGCAGTACATGGGCAACGGCTGGGCGCTCCTCGGCGACGCCGCTTCCTTCCTCGATCCGTATTACTCGCCTGGTCTGGACCACGCCTCGTTCACTGCTGAAGCCACGGCGGAGATCGTCGGGCTCGACGCGAAGGGGGAGGACGTCGCGGCGCGCATCGTCGAGCACAACGAAGCCTTCGTCCGCTCCTACGACCGATTCTTCCGCTCCATCTTCAAAGACAAGTACTACTACATGGGCGAGGCCGACTTGCTGTCGGCGGCGATGATCCTAGACACGGCCCACTACTACATCTTCGTGGTCATCCCGGCCTATCGCATCGCGAAGAAGTTCGTCTGGATGCCGGTGCTCGGACCGAAGCCGGCATTTTTCAGCTACCACTTCATCAAGTTCTATCATCGCCGTTTCAAATCGATCGCGCTGGCGCGGCGCGCGGCGGGGGAGGTGGGGACGCGCAACAACGGCCGTCGCATCAAGGCGTACTTCAATCTCAACCTCTCGCCGGTGCACATGTTCCTGCGAGGGGTGAAGCTTTGGGCGTTCGCGGAAGCGGACAACGTCCGGCTGCAGTTGCGGCGTCCGTTCAGGCGCCGCGCCGCGGCGACGCCGGCTCCGGCCGAGGGTGCCACCGCACGCGGATGAGCCGCCGGGTTGCCATCGTCTTCGACCGGGAGTTCGGCGACCGCCTCGCCGCGCTGGTCATGCGCACGCCGGTCTGGATCGTCGAGAGTGCGCCCAATCGTACGGCGGCCTCGGAAGCGTGGAGCCGCGCCACCGAATGGCCGCACATCAGCGTCACCGTCTTTCGTCCCCCCGAAGAACTGAGGCACCTCTTGTCGCAGATCGGCCGTCCCCAACGCCTCGACGTCATCGGAATGCCGCTCACCGAGCACGCGCGCGAAGCGCTCAGCGCTGCCGGCTTCACGAAGATCGCCGAGACGAACGAAGGCTTTCGCGCTTCGTAAGGCTTACAGCGCCGCCAGCGCGGCGCGCTTCACTTTCCCGCGCTCATCGACCGGAATCGATTCGATCAGCTTCACGATGCGTGGCACTTTGTGAGGCGAGAGATGCTCGAGGCAAAACGCGCGGATCTGTTCCCGAGTGACGTCGGGGCTGGCCACGATTGCGGCAGCGACGACGTCGCCGCGTGCACCGGCAGGCTCTCCGTAAACCTTCGCCTCGCGCACGCCTTCGATCTGCAAGAGGACCTGCTCGACTTCGCGCGGGTTCACCTTCTTGCCCGCCGTGTTGATCAGCTCACTGGCGCGGCCGGTGATGGCCACCTCGCCGTTCTCGCGAAGCTCGATCAGATCGTCGGTGACGAAGAGCCCGTGCTCGAAGGGATGAAACGTCGTCGCGTCGTGAAGATAGCCGAGGGCAACGTTGTCGCCGCGCACTGAGAGGCGTCCGCGCGCGGATGACAGCGTCACCTTACCGATGGCCTGGCCTACGGTTCCGCGCTCCACGGCCGCCCCTTCGCGGTCGTAGGTGATGCCGCCGCATTCGCTGCAGCCGTAGAACGTGTGAATTGGAAGGCCGAAACGTTCCCGGAACTTGCGCGATACCGCCGCCGGCAGCGGCGCGCCGGCAGAGAGGAAGGTCCGCACGGTCTTGAACTCGCCCGCGCCGGCGGTTACCAAGTGGTCGAACACCATCGGAATCAGCGGGACGACCGTGCTCGAGAATCGATTGCAAAGGTTCACCACTGACTGTGGCAGGTAGTCGTTCGAGATCACGACGGCCGTTCCCTGCACCAGCAGCGGAGTGACGAGATTCGAGAAGCCGTAGGAGTGCGACATCGGAATGGCGCCGAGGTTGATGTCGTCCGAATGGATGGCCATCGCCGCGCAGATGTTCAGGCAGTCGGCGAGCAGATTCGCTTCCGTCGCCACGATCCCTTTCGGCATTCCGGTCGACCCCGACGTCAGCTTGATGAGCCGTGCTCCTTCGGGAACGCGGACGCCGCCCGCCTTCCGGGTCGAGATCATCACCTCTGCGCCGCTGCGATAGACCAGGCC
>Ga0210402_10001618_pt1 | contig 23099 bp, 21 predicted proteins | sample IncBWC7MmetaG_FD_161055 | JGI IMG/M metagenome (GOLD analysis project Ga0210402, IMG submission 161055) | Forest soil microbial communities from Barre Woods Harvard Forest LTER site, Petersham, Massachusetts, United States - Inc-BW-C-7-M | ecosystem: Environmental > Terrestrial > Soil >... | reverse complement strand
CGACGCACATGTCGGAGGGATGCACCGCAATGCAGGCTTCGCTCGTGCCGAGAATCGCGTGCATCCGGTTGAGGCCGGCGATGGCGGAGCAGCCGCTGCCAGGCGTGCGTTTATTGCAGGGGGTCGCGATGTCGTAGAAGTAATAGCAGCGTGTGCGCTGCAAAAGATTGCCGCCGGTCGATGCCATGTTGCGTAACTGCGCCGACGCCCCTGCCAGGATCGCGCTCGCCAGAATGGGATAGCGTTGCGCGACCAGCGGATGATAGGCAAGGTCGGAATTCGGCACGAGCGCACCGATCCGCAATCCTCCGTCAGCGGTCTCCTCGACGGTCTTGAGCGGTAACCGCGAGATGTCGATCAAACGTGATGGACGTTCGACGTCCTCCTTCATCAGGTCGATCAGGTTGGTGCCGCCTGCGATGAATTTCGCCGTCGGTTCGGCAGAAATCTGGCGCACCGCATCGGCAACGTCGTTGGCTCGCGCGTATTGGAAAGCGATCATGATTGCCCCATCGCCTGTTGGATCGCCCGCACAATGTTGGGATAGGCACCGCAGCGGCAGATGTTGCCGCTCATGAGTTCGCGGATCTCGTCGGCGCTCGCCGCCTGGCCCTCGGCGATCAGGCCGGCCGCAGAACAGATCTGTCCTGGTGTGCAGTAGCCGCACTGGAACGCGTCGTGATCGATGAACGCCTGCTGCAGCGCATGCAGCGCGCCGTTCGCCGCCAGGCCCTCAATGGTGGTCACTTTGGCACCGTCCCGCATGACGGCGAGCGTGAGGCACGAATTGATCCGCCGCCCGTCCACCAGCACCGTGCACGCGCCGCATTGGCCGTGATCGCAGCCCTTCTTGGTGCCGGTCAGGCCCAGATGGTCACGCAGCGTATCGAGCAGGGTCGTCCACGGCGCCACCCTGAGCTGCGTCTCGATGCCGTTTACGATCAACGACACCGCAACTTTCACGGGCACTGGGATCGTTTTCGTCATTCGTGTCTTCTCCGCATGTCTTGAGCCGCGCATTCTGCACTGCAAATTCAGCCCGGCGGAGCGTGCGCGCGAGACGCCATGCGGTTGCGGGCTATCACTTTGTCGTGCTTCTCAAGGACCAGAACAGCCACTAAATGTTGAGGTGACTGATTTGACACCATCGCGACATTCAATGCCCTACCGGCACGGCGCCGCCGAGCTTGACCTTCCGCAGGGCGAGCCCGAGCGGCACCGCTGTGAGCGAGATCAGCATCAGCACCCAGAAAGCGTCCATGTAGGCCAGGAAGGACGTCTGCGCCTGCACCTGCTGCCCGATCCAGTCGATGGCCTGCTGCTGCGCCTGGAGCAGTGAGCTGCCGTGCTCCACCAAATAGTGCGTCACGTGCTGCAGCGTCGCCTGATATTGCACGCTCGACGGGATCGCATGCTCTACGAGCCGGTTCTGATGGAACTGCTCGCGATGCACCAGCACGTTGGCAAACACCGATATGCCGATCGACCCCCCGGTATTGCGCGCCGCGTTGATCAGCGCCGAGGCCTGGTCGGTCTTGCTGGATGGAATGCCGTCGCAGGATGCGGCGATGATAGGCAGGAAGATCAGCGGCAGTCCGACGCAGAGCAGCATCCGGGAGCGCGCCAAGAACCAGAAGTCGAGATCGCCATACACGTTGGTCAGATCGTACATGGAGAGCGCGACGTCGGCCTGGTCGGGGTGGCCGCCGCCGCGGCACTTGCCCGCTTCGTCCTGTTCGATCCGGCCCAGCTCGCGCGCGCGGACTTCGATCCGACCGCCGTGGTCGAGCACGGGAATGCGTCCCAGGTGTGACGGGCGAGATGCGGGATCGCTGCAACCAACCATGGCTCAAGGCGAACGCATATCCGGAAACGGATGCAGGATCGTGTGACTGCCCGGCGGCGGTCCGTTGTTCGGCTCCGGGTATAGCCGCTCAGGCTCCTGTTGTCCTGTATTGGGCTGCGCCTGGTCCGGTGATTGGCCGATATCCGGTGGCGGTAATGGCTCGGGCGGCGGTTGATACGCGTCCGGTGGCTCCATCGTAGTCGGTTGTGACGGATATGTTGTGATCGGCGGCAGCTGTTGATACGTAGGCGGATACAGTGGCGCAGAGTATGGCGGCGGATAAGGATAGCGATGGTAACCATAAGGATACACGCAACCACCGACCAGGATGGCCACGCCGAACGCTATGCATCGCACGCCACGGGGTGAAAATTCCCGCCTCGCCGGGAGAAAGATCATGATCTCCACGGCACGACCCACAGCGCGTCCCTCCCGACGACCACCGCATCGACCCAATCCTTGCCACACCGCTGATCCGTCGGCTCATGCAGCGGGCGTCCGCGACACTGCGCATCTGGCATTTGATCAACCTGCCTGTTGGCGTGGCGGAGAAAAGTTCAGCGCCAGCCTATTAAGCCGAGATTCCTGATTGGTTAGCGCACAATCGGTTGAATTGTAAGAACAATCTGCCGGTGGGACGCTGCGCTACTGGCTACACTTGATGCCGAGGAGATCGAAGGCCTTCTGCTGGATCGGTGTTGGCCTGGTCACCACGATAAGCGGATAGTGTGGTGTGACCGCGGTGATGATGGTGTTACGCGCCAAGGTCGCGAGATCGGCCAGCAGCGAGCGGAAGCTGTGCACCGGCAGGCCGTCTTCGGTCAGGCCCGTCGTCTGCTTTTTGACTGCGGCGGGAGAGCGCTGCGCCTGCGCGATGACGCTTTTGCGCAGTGCTTCGGTGGTCTCTTTGTCAGTGTCGTCGAACAGCATCGGTGCGAGGCGCCGGGGGCTTAGAGTTCGACGCGCGGCCGGAACGCACTGACATAGAACAATATTTCGAAAGGCACTGTTAGATTCGGGGTTGGGGGGCGCGGACAGAGAGCTCGCAGAAGCCGGCTGCCAGCGGTAATACTCGCGACAACAGCCAGTCCTTTGCTCGCCTTAATTCCGTGCCGGGCTATCAGACCAGACGTTCGCTCACACAAGCTCAACTTGACCCCGGAGATGGTGAGTACATTTCCGAGCCCTACCCGGGCATCGTCCTTGCGGCAGCGATGCAGGAATGCGCGAGGCGCTGGTCATTGCTTTGGGGTTAGTGTCCTCTACAGTGCCCTCCAACTTTGCAGTCCTCGGTCATGACGAGCGACAGTCGTACCTTCGTTTTGCCATCGGCCAGAGAGGAACTCCGATGCCATCACCGCAAACGCCAGCTCACCTGATTACGCTCGCAGTGCTGTTGCTGGTTGCGGCCATCGCCGGCCCAGGGGCAACCGCGCGCGACAGCATTCGCGTCGGCATGATCCCAGACGCCGGCTCGACCCAGGTCTCGGTCGAGGAAAAGGCGCCGTTACGGGACTATCTGGCGAAGGCGATGGGGCGATCCGTGGAGCTCATCATTCCCACCAACTACAACGCCACAGTTGAGGCACTCGGAAACGACACGCTCGATTTCGCCTACCTGGGTGGGTTGACCTACATTAAGGCGCACGCGCGTTACGGGGTCGTGCCAATCGTTCAGCGCGAGGCCGACCGGGAGTTTCACGCCCTGTTCATCGCACAGTCGGGCTCATCCATTCAGACACTGCAGGACCTCAAGGGCCGTACGTTTGCTTTCGGCGACATCAATTCCACCAGCGGCCATCTGATGCCGTTCGAGGTCTTGCAACGCGCCGGGATCGATGTCAGCAAGGACCTGAAATTCCGCTATACTGGCAGCCATCCAGCAACCGCGAAGGCCGTCGAGGCCGGCGCGGTCGAGGCCGGTGCCCTCGACGAAAGCGTCTATCAAGCCATGCTGAAGGATGCGAAGCTCGACGGTGCGAAGGTCCGCGTGTTCTTCACCACCCCGCCCTTCGTCGATTACGTCTGGGCGGCGCGGAAGCAGGTCGATGCGGCCGTTCGTGACAAGTTCGGCGAAGCCTTCCTGGCTCTGCTGCCCGGTCGCGACGACAGGATCATGAGCATCCTGCGTGGCCAGAAATTCGTCCCCGCGACAGACGATCAATATGACACGTTGCGGCGCGTCGCCACGGACCTGAAGTTGTTCTGACCCGCCGTCGATGCTGTCGATCGAGAACCTGACCGTCCGCTACCGGCGAGGTGCCGCGGCCGTATTGTGTGACGTCTCGCTGTCTGTCGGCGCCGGCGAACGCGTCGCCATCATCGGCCCCAGCGGCTCCGGCAAGACCACGCTGTTCCGCGCGATCAGCGGCTTCGTGCCGATCGAGGCCGGCCGCATCCTGGTCGCCGGCGCCGACATCCTCCAGGCGCGTGGCGGACACCTGCGCACCCTGCGACGCGGCATCGGCGTGATTGCACAGCAACACGACCTGGTGGAGCGCATGCGCGTCTATCACAACGTGATGGCGGGTGCGCTGGGCCGCTGGTCCACGCTGCGCGCACTGCGCTTCCTGTTCTGGCCGTTGCGCGCCGAGTTGGACGAGGCAAGCTCGGCGCTGGAGCGCGTCGGTGTGGCGGAGAAGCTGCGGGCGCGCACTGGCGAACTGTCGGGCGGACAGCAGCAACGCGTCGCAATTGCGCGGGCGCTGGTGCAACAGCCTTTGGTAATGCTGGCGGACGAGCCGGTCGCCTCGCTCGATCCGGACCTGTCGCAACACATCCTGTCTTTGCTGTGCCGGCTCGCGGGCGAGGGGCGGATCGCATTGCTGTGCTCGCTGCACCAGCACGACCTGGCGGAGCGCTACTTCGACCGGATCGTACAACTGCAGGACGGAGTGCTGAGCGAGAGCGCCAGGCCAGCGATGCAGTTCGCTACGGCGTCATAGGCCGCGCCGGTGGCCAGCCTGGTCGCAGGGTTCTTCCCGCCGGATCTGTCGCTGTCCTACCTGGCGGCGCTGACCGTACCGCTGCTGCAGACCGTCGGCATGGCGGCCGGCGGTATGCTGATCGCGTGCGTTGTTGGCCTGCCGCTGGCAATGCTGATCGGCGCGCAGGTGCGCGGCGCACGCCTGCTGTACTCGCTGCTGTCGGGGCTGCGGGCGATCCCTGACCTGACGCTGGCCATCCTCTGTGTCGTTGTCGTCGGCATCGGACCCGCCGCTGGCATGCTGGCACTCGCCATCTTCTACGCAGCGATGCTCGGCAAGGTGTTCGCCGACCTGTTTCTCGCCGCCGACTGGCGACCTATCGAGGCGCTGCGCAGCGTTGGCGCGACACGGCTGATGGTGGCGTTCTACGGGTTGCTGCCGATCACTGTGACCAATCTGGTGTCGATGGGCTGCTATTCGTTCGAGTGCGCCGTGCGCGCAGCTGTCATCGTCGGCGCGGTCGGCGGCGGCGGCCTGGGCGCCGAACTGGTCGGCACGATCAACGCATTCGACTACGGCCGCGCGACGACGCTGATCATCCTGCTGGTGATACTGGTCAGCGTGCTTGACAGTCTGAGCTGGCTGCTGCGACGGCATCCCCGCGCGACCCTGCTGTTGATCCCGTTCGGGCTGGCCGCGCTCTGGACCTATTGGCCGGAGACCATCGCGCTGCGCCATGCCGCCACGACAATTGGCGCCATGTTCCCGCCGACATTGCCGTTGCCCGCGCTACAAGCGCTGCCGCGATTACTGCTGGAGACCGTGTTCATCGCCGGTGCGGGCACGCTGCTGGCCGCGGCGCTGGCGATGCCGCTGGGACTGATCGCCGCGCGCAACCTGGTCCCGGCACCGGTCGCTGCGGCCACGCGCATGCTGCTGGAGACGCTGCGTGCGGTGCCTGAGGTGATCTGGGGGCTGGTGCTGGTGACGCTGGTCGGTGTCGGGCCGATCGCTGGCGTCCTCGCACTGGGGCTGCATTCCGCGGGCGTGCTCGGCAAGCTGTACGCCGAGGCGTGCGAGAATGTGCGGCGTGCGCCGGTGCAGGCACTGGAGGCGACCGGGGCGCCGCGCCTGGCCGTTGCCTGTTACGCGACCCTGCCATTGGCGTCAGGGCCGATGGGGATCCATACATTGTTCCGGTTGGAGTGGAACCTGCGCGCTGCGAGCGTGGTCGGCATGATCGGTGCGGGCGGCATCGGCCAGGCGCTCTACAACGCGCAGCAGTTGTTCTTCTATGACCAGATGATGGCGTATGTGTTGATCACCTGGGCCATCATCCTGCTGGCCGACGCGTTGAGCGATTGGACAAGGCGCCGCCTGGGGTGGGCGGCGGTGATGGCGTAGGGGCTCGCGGGCCTACCTGACCTCGAACCACATCTGCTGCGTGTCGCCACCCGTACCGGTGGTGTATCGGATGAAGATCTCTTCCCTACGCTCGATACGTCTCGCGGCAACGACGGACATAATGCCAGCCGCTTCATGCTTCTGATGCACCGCATTCGGTGACGGCGAATGGTTGTACAAGGAGCCGTACCCGAGGACGATGGCAGCCGCCATTCCGTCCTTGCCCCAACCGAAGTAGTAATCAGAGAGCCCGGTGCCATCGAGCGTCCGGGCATCCGCTTCGGACAAGGCGATCACCGGGCAGACTTCGATTGTTTCACCGGGTTCGAAGCGGCGCGCGGCAAAGATGCCCCGACCACGGCTCTCACTGCTGCCGATCGTTATGTCAGCCATATGGGAGATGACCCATGTCTGCGTCGTCAGGAAGACTCACCGGCGGTTGCCTGTGCAATGCCATCCGATACGAGTGCACAGAGCCGCCGTGCGATGTGCACTACTGCCATTGCCGACTGTGCCAGCTTGCGTTCGGCAATGTGTTCGCGGTGTTCGGCTCCTTGCCCATATCCGCCCTATCCTTCACCCGCGGCACGCCACAACTCTACCGTTCGACCCCGTATGCCGAACGTGGGTTCTGCGGCGCGTGCGGCACGCCCCTGACATTCCGCTACCTGCGCTCGGAATGGATTGCGATTGCGATCGGCAGTCTTGACCGTCCCGACGCCGTACGGCCTGAGATGCACTGGGGCATCGAAAGCCAGGTGCCGTGGCTCGCAGTGCACGATGATCTGCCGCGCAAGCCGATCGAGGGCGACCCGGACTATATGGCCATGCGCCAGCCGTCCGAATAGTCGCGCCGCATCAGAGCGCACAGGTGCGGAAGCCGGCCATGACATCGCGCCGGTCGGGAGTGAAGAAGTTGCGATGTGTGTTGGTGATCATCCGGCCGCGCGTCGCCCATGCACCGCCGCGCAACACCTTGCGCGTGCTGAACCAAGGCGCCGAGTAGTCCTCATAGGCGTCGCGCGAGAAGCCGGGGAACGGCTCGAATGTTGTGGCAGTCCACTCCCACACATTGCCGAGCATCTGCCGGCACCCCCAGGCGCTGTCGCCCGCGGGCATTGCCGCAACGTCCACTACACCGATCGCGCGGCCGTCCAGGTTGGCCTGATGTGCCGCGGGCCGTTCATCTCCCCAGGGGTAGCGGCGTTTGCGCGCTGCCATGCGACCCGCCGGCGTTGGTTCCGTCGCTGCGGCAGCCTCCCATTCGGCTTCGGTCGGCAGGCGCCGCCCGGCCCAGCGGCACCAGGCTCCCGCCTCGTGCCAATTGACGTGGATGATCGGTCGATGTGGCTGCAATGGCTGCGTGCGATCGAACCAGCGTTGTCCCCAGCCGTCATGCTCTTGCACCCAGTAAAGCGGATGCTCCGCGCGGGCACCCTCCCGCCAACGCCAGCCCTCTTCGCTCCAGAACTCGTGGCGCTGGTATCCGCCCTCGGTCACGAAGCTCAGGAATTCGGCGTTGGTCACCGGTGCACGCGCGATGCGGAACGGCGCCACCTCCACCGGATGGGCCCATTTCTCGTTGTCGAACACAAACGGCGCCGCCGGCGGCGAACCAAGCTGCAGAACGCCGCCGGGAACGGCAACGTCTCCCGGCAGAGGGCCGGCTTCGACCTCCGCTGCGGCATCCTGAGCCACGGCAAATACCGGTGCCGGATACCCGAGCGTCTGACGCGAATAGGTGAAGGCCTCGTCGTGCATGTCCTCGTGGTAGATCGTCATCAGATACAGCGAAGTCTCGTCCTCGTTTGCGATGCTGCGATCGAGCCGCTGCACCATCGCATCCTGCACGCGTGCCATATAGTCCAGCGTCCCTTGCAGTGACGGCAACGGCAGCTCCCATCGCACATCGTGCGGTACGGTCGATGAGTCGTACAACGCATCGGCATTGGCCAGGCGCGGTGACCCGCCATCCAGCCGCCGCAGTGCGAAATACTCATGGAACCAGCCGACGTGGCCGATCTCCCAGAGCAGCGGATTGACGATGTCGCGGCGCGGACCCATAAGCTGCGTGGCATCCAGACCGTGCACCAGCTCGTGCGTACGGGCGCGGGCATCCGCCAGATAATCCGTGAGGCGAGCGGAGGACAACGGTTCGGTCATGCGCGTTCCCTTGCCAAGAATGCCGTGTCGCACGGTGCGGCAACATGAAGATTAGCCTGATAACCCCTGCACCAAAAGACACGCGCACCGGCAATCGCACCACTGCGGTGCGCTGGGCGCGTTTGCTGCGCAGCCTCGGCCATCGCGTGGAACTGGCGACGCGCTACGACAATTCGCCGGCAGATGTGATGATTGCATTGCACGCTTGGCGCAGCGCCAACAGCGTACGCGCATGGCGCGCACGCTATCCGCGGCAGCCGCTCATCGTCGGCCTCGGCGGCACCGACATCTATCGCTTCCAGCACAGCGACCCCGCTGTGACCCTCGGTTCGATGCGAGTGGCCGATATGCTGGTGGGTCTGCACGATCTGGTGAGCGACGCGATCCCCGAGGAGATGCACGGCAAACTGCGCGTGATCTATCAGTCGGTACCGCCCCTGCCACGCCGCCTGCCACCGCTGTGCAGCGCTTTCGAGGTGCTGGTGGTCGGTCATCTGCGCGAAGAGAAAGATTCTTTGCGCACGGCTCAGGCGTCGCGCCTGCTGCCGGTTGAGTCGCAGATCCGCGTCGTGCATCTCGGCATGGCGCACGGCGAACGGTGGTCCGCAGCGGCGCACGCCGAGATGGCGGAGAATCACCGCTATCAGTGGCGGGGCGAGGTTCCGGGATGGGCTGTGCGGCGCGCCATGGCACGCGCGCCGCTGATGGTGCTGAGCTCCATCATGGAGGGCGGCGCTAATGTTGTTTCCGAAGCACTGGTGGCAGGCGTTACGGTACTCGCCTCCAGGATCGATGGCTCGGTCGGATTGCTCGGACGCGATTATCCCGGATACTTCCCGGTGGGCGACACAGAGGCTCTGGCCGCTCTGTTGCATCGAGCCGAAACCGACGTTGCATTTCTGGCCGAACTGCGCCGCCATTGCGCCGCTCGCGCCCCGCTGTTCGAGCCGGCGCGTGAGCAGCAGTCCTGGCACGACGCGTTGCAGGAACTCACTGGCGCAGTACGACAGGCTCCAACCGATCGCTCAGCGGCCTGACGGTGCCGATGATCGCAGCATTGCCATAGCCAAGCCGCTTTAGTTCGGCGAGACAGGCATCCGTCCGGTCAGCAGGGATGCTCGCCAGCAGCCCACCCGCGGTCTGCGGATCAAAGATCAGCGGCAGACGTTCGTCCTGGGCGAATGCTGCAATACCGCGAATCGCACGCCGCAGCCGCACATTTTGTGGTTGCAGCGAACTCAGAATGCCAAGACGAACGGTATCCAGCGCACCATCCAGGAGCGGTATCGCGCCGAGCAGCAGCTCGACATCGACGCCGGAGGGCTTGGTCATCTCGACAAGGTGGCCCAGCAGGCCGAACCCGGTCACGTCGGTGCAGGCTGTCGCGCTGTGATCGTGCAGGCAGCGCGCCGCCGCATAGTTGGACTGCACCATCGACGTGAGCGCGCCATCGATCCAGCGGCCCTTCGCCTTCATCCGCATATCGGCGGCGAACAAGGTGCCGGTGCCGATCGGCTTGGTCAGGATCAGCCGGTCGCCCGGCTGCATGCCCCCTTTGCGCAGCAGCCGCTCCCGGTCGGCCAGACCATTCACCGCGAAACCCATGGCCAGCTCGGCTCCCTCGCTGGTATGGCCGCCGACCAGCGCCGTATCAGCCTCGTTCAGCACCTTCAGCGCGCCCGACATGAGCTGCGACAACTGGTCTTCCACCTTCGCTTCCAGGCCGAATGGAATGGTGGCGATGGCGAGCGCCGATTGCGGCTCGCCGCCCATGGCGAAGATGTCGCCCAGGCTGTGGTTGGCAGCGATCTGGCCAAAGACATACGGGTCGTCGATGAAGGCGCGGAAGTAGTCGACCGTATGCACCATCACCTTCCCCGGCGGCACCGCGGCCACCGCGGCATCGTCCGGCGCATCGAGGCCGATCAGGATGTCCGCCCGCCGCACAGGTTGCAGCTGGCTGAGCGCGCGGTCCAGCACCGTGCTGCCGACCTTGGCACCGCAGCCGCCACAGCGCATGGCGATCGCCGAAATCTCCTTGATCGCCGCAGCGTCGGCAACGCCGCTGGCCACCACCGGTTGCTGCGCCTGCGCCATCTCCGGCAGCACGTTGTATTCCCGCATGAAGCGGCGATCGATCCAGTCCTTCCACCGCCACATCGCCCGGCCTTCCATCGCCCAGTTGCCGCGTGAAGCAACCGCGTATTTGTCGCCGGTAGAGATCAGACTGAGGAAATGCCGTTGCGGCCGGAATGGCTGCAACGCGCCTCCTTGCAAAGCGTGGCGCAGGTTGTCGGCGAGCGGCGGACCCTGGCGTACCGCGAATACGCCCGACTTGGGCCGCGGGTGGTTTTCAACCGAGGCGATGTCACCGGCGGCGAACACCGCCGGATGCGACAGCGATTGCAGTGCATCGTTGACCGCGATGAAGCCCTGCGCATCAACACGCAATCCCGATGCAGCCAGCCACGGCGCGGCGCCCGCGGCGGTCACCCACAGAATCTCGTCCAGCGCATATTCCACGCCCCGCGACGTCACCAGCCGTCCCCGCGAGACCTCGGTGACTGCCTCCCCCGCCCGCACCCGCACCCGCCGCTCGCGCAGCGTCCGTTCGAAGGCCCGGCGCGCACGCGGACTGTGATCCGGCAGCACCGTGCCGGTATCGCCAAACAGATGGTATTCGATGTGGTCATCGGTGCGCTCGCGATCTCGCAGGATCTGGCGCAGCCGGTGTTGCACCGCCAGCAGGATCTCGACGCCACCGGCACCCGTGCCGACCACGCCAATGCGCACGCCATTGTTGCGTGCGAGGATGCGGTCGATCATGGACTGCCAGTGCGCGATGAACTGGTTGATCGGCTTCACCGGCACGACGTTGCCGGTTGCACCAGGAATGTCGGAGGTTCGCGGGGTCGAGCCGATGTTGAACGAGACGATGTCGTATCGCACGGGCGGCCGGCCGCGGCATTGGATCGCCTGACCGATCAAATCGAGGCCGATCGCTTCGTCATGATACAGACGCGCACCGGCGAAGCGGCATAGTGGACCGAGGTCGATATGCGCCTCGTCGTGGCCGTAGTGGCCAGCGATCAGCCCCGGCAGCATACCGGAATACGGCGTGTCCATCTCCCGGCAGATCATGCTCAGGCGCACGCCCGGCATCGGGCGCATGCCGAAGCGTTTCAGCACCGCGATGTGGCTGTGCCCGCCACCCACGAGCACTAGATCCTTGACGACAGGGGTTTGACTGTTCTGCACGGATTCTCGCGCTCTGCTCGGAAATTGAAGGGCCGACCGCGCGTCATCTCAGGCAGTCGGCTTCCTGGCAAGCCAGTTCTCGTTGCCCACTCTGGGCGTCAGCGTTCCACTCCCACTCGCAGCAGCCGCAGCGGGTTCATCCTAGTCGAGATTGTCCAAGCTCTTCACGCTAATCTCCACTCTTGTCATGCCTCGACTCGGCTGGAATCGGCGCGAGGTCACCCAGCGTTGAGGGGATGAATTCCGCGACCGTGGGATGGATGTGCATGGCACGCTCAATCACCGTGTACGGCGCCTTCGCATACATGACGTCGAGCACGCAGTGAATCGCTTCGTCGCCACCTGTGCCTAGAAATGACGCCCCCAGGATTTCCTTTGTGTCGGCATCGATCAGCATTTTCATGAAGCCTTCGGTTTCACCCTTTTCAAATGCACGGGACACATCCTCCATGGCGATCTTGCCGACAAGTGCGCGGCGGCCACTTTTCCGCACCTCCGCCTCGGTCATTCCGACCCGCCCCAGTGGAGGATCGGTGTACAGCGCATAGGCGGTTATGCGATCGCTTACCCGCCTGTGATCGCCATCGAACAGATTGGCGGCGACGATTTCGTAGTCGTTCCAGGCGGTGTGAGTGAAGGCACCCCGACCGTTACAATCGCCAAGTGCCCAGATGCCGGGGACGTTTGTGCGGAGCTCGTCATCGACGGTGATATAGCCACGTGCATCCTGCTGCACGCCCGCCCGCTCGAGACCGAGATCATCCGTGTTGGGTCGGCGCCCGGTCGCGACCAGCAGGTGTGAGCCTCGGATTTCCGAAATGCCGTCGCAATCGACCGTCAGGACGATATCGCTTCCCTGCCTGCTGACGCGGAGACAATTCGCGTTCGATCGAACGGTGATGCCTTCCTTGGTCAGAAATCCGGTGATAGATTCCGATACGTCCTCGTCTTCACGCGGGGTCAGGCGCGGTCCGAGCTCGACGATTGTGACCTCGCTGCCGAAGCGGCGGTACATCTGGCCAAACTCCAGGCCGATGTAGCTACCGCCGAGTACCAGCAGATGAGGCGGCAGGAAGTCGACGCCCATCATCAAGCTGTTGGTGAGGTAGTCGACCTGGTCCAGGCCGGAAATCGCGGGTACAGCCGCGCGAGCACCCACATTGATGAAGATGCGATCGGCGTTCAGGGTCTCATTGCCAACTTCTACTTCGCGTGCCGACACGAACCGCGCGTGGCCTTCATAGACGCGACAATTCCGCAGATTCTTCAGAGACTGCTCGACACCGCGATTGGAACGGCCGACGACGTCGTCTTTCCGGGCTTTGACGCGCTTCATATCGACTTTGACCTCTCCGGCGCTGAAGCCGTAGTCCGCGCCGCGGCGGGCGAGGTGTGCGGCATAGGCGCTGGCGACCAGCGTTTTGGTAGGCGTGCAGCCCGTGTTGACACAGGTGCCGCCAAAGCGGCCGCGTTCGACGATTGCCACTTTCTCTCCCGAGCCCGCCAGCCGCCGCGCGAGCGCTGGTCCCGCCTGCCCGGTTCCGATCATGATCGCGTCATAGGTCGCCATGTCGTTCTCCTACTCGCCGATATCGCCTACAAAGCGCCAGGCGCCGCCCGCACACCAACGCTGGCCAGCGTGACGAAGACCATGATCGTCGGCACGATCCACACGTAATGCACACGGCCTGAGCATAGTCTCGCGAAGCCAGCCAACATTGGACGTGCTCCCATTCTTCGGGGCGTTGCCGCATGTCGCGGCTTTTCAGGCGATTCCTTCGACCGGGAAACCTGCGGCCTTCCACTCGGGAAAGCCGTCCTCCAGGCGGCGCACCCGAAACCCTCGCGCCCGCAGCGCAGCTACGGCCTCGAACGACAACACACAGTAAGGGCCGCGGCAGTAGGCGACGATCTCGTGCGCCGTTGGCAGCTCGGAAAGGCGCTGTTCCAACTCGCGCAGCGGGATGTTCAACGCGCCGGGGAGATGCCCGAGGTCGTATTCATCGACAGGGCGAACATCGAGCAGCACGACGCTGCCCTCGCGCAATCGTGTGACCAGGTCGGTCGCGGCCACCGGCTCCAGCTCATCCCGCGCGCGGAAATAGCTCGTGACGACGCGCTCCATTGACGCCACGGCGTGCTCCGCCACGAAGCGCAGAGCCCCCAGCAGAGCGATCACGTCCTTCTCGACCTCGTCCGCGAGCCGATAGATGACACGTTTGCCGTCGCGCCGCGCAGCGACAAGTCCGGCCCGCCGCAGGTGCTGAAGGTGCTGCGAGGCGTTGGCCACGCTCAGGCCGACGCGATCGGCCAGCGCCTCGACGCTGCGCGGCCCTTGGGCCAGTTGCTCGATGAGTTCGACCCTGTGTTCGTGGCCGAGGGCTTTGGCAATCTCGGCAAGCGCCGCCCGAACGGTGCTCGCAGCAGTGCGGCTTGACACGGCCTTATGCCTCATCCAACTATCACTCAATTGTTTCATTGAATATCGCGCACGGTCAAGTCCGTGCGAGAGGCGGGCATGCCCGAGACGGCGATGACAGCCGAGCCAGTGATCCGGTTGAGCGCGTTTCTCGGCATGCTGGTCCTCATGGCCGGTTGGGAGGCACTGCTGCCGCGCCGCCTGCAGGCCATTGGGCGCGCTCTCCGATGGCCCAACAATCTGGCTCTTGTGGTGCTCGATACGTTCATCGTGCGCCTGCTGTTCCCATTCGCAGCGGTGGGCATGGCCTTCCTGGTACAGGCGAAAGGCTGTGGCCTGTTCAACATCATCGCCCTGCCGGCGTGGCTCGTCATCCTCTTGGCCGTGATGCTGCTCGATCTGATCGTCTACGGCCAACACGTGGCATTCCATGCCGTGCCCCAACTCTGGCGCCTGCATCGCATGCATCATGCAGATCTGGAGTTCGATGCAACAACGGGTCTGCGCTTTCATCCGGCCGAGATTGTTCTCTCGATGCTCATCAAGCTCGCGGCGGTGATCGTCCTTGGCCTGCCGCCGCTCCCCGTGCTGAAATTTGAGGTGCTGCTCAACGCGACCTCGATGTTCAACCACGGCAATGTCCGCATGCCGCCGCGCATCGACGCCTGGCTGCGGCTCTTTCAGGTAACGCCGGACATGCACCGGGTGCAGCGTGTGGCCGATGGTGTCACGACCGAGGGTTGACGCTGGAGTAGCAGGCATGTCCCAAGGCCACACGAAGCTGATCCACCACTGGAGAAAGGAAACCAAGCGATGAGCTCAGCGACAGGCGTCAACGCCGAGGCGTTACGGGAGGAAGTGCGCAGCAAATACCGCGAAGTGACTGTCAACCCGCGCGGCAGTTTTCACTTTCACACGTGACGACCGTTGGCGGCGCGCCTCGGTTACGATCAAGCTTCGGTGGATTCCTTGCCGGATGAGGCGGTGGAGTCCTTCGCCGGCGTAGCCAATCCGTTCTCGCTCCGGCTCTTTGCGGCGGGCGCGAGGGGTGATCGATGTGGGATCAGGCGGCCTCGACTCCTTCGTTGCGGCGCGTCATGTAGGGCCAGGCGGCCACGTGATCGGTGTCGATATGACGGATGAGATGCTTGCAAAGTCGCGAGCCACTGCAACTGCGCTTGGTCTGCCGAATATCGCGTTCCGCAAGGGATTGGCGGAAAAACTGCCCGTTGACGATGGTTGGGCGGACGTTGTCATCAGCAACGGGGTGATCAACCTCTGCGCCGACAAGCGCATGGTATTCGAAGAGATTCACCGAGCACTCCGACCGGGAGGCGTTCTACAATTTGCGGACATTGCCAACGGCAGACCTGTGCCGGAAGCTGTGGTCAGCAACGTCGATCTTTGGACAGCTTGAATTGCTGGCGGTCTGCCGTGTGCAGCCTGGCAACAACTGTTGGAAGCGGTCGGATTCGTCGATGTTGTGATCGGGCCGGCGATTGACACCTTCGGCGGTGCCAGTGGCGAGAAGAATGCCCGACGCTTCGAAGTCTTCGGTTATCCGTTCCTGGCACGAAAGCCGTAGATTGATGTCTTGGAGCAGCGCTCGACGTGATGGCTGCTCTGGCATATGGCCTTCGTGCACGCGGTTCACCTTGCCTGTCGGCTGACCATGCCTCACTTCACATCATAATCGTCGGCATCATCGCGGTCCCCATGCGCGAACGCCGACAAGATGTGATCATGAACCATAAACAACGATCTTCGGAGGACCCGTCTTGGCCATGACAGGCATCTATCTCGACTATAATGCCAGCACGCCAATAGATCCGAAAGTTGCCGACGCGATGCGTCCACTCCTGGACGTGGCCTTCGGCAATCCCTCGAGTGGACATTGGGCCGGCCGCCCACCCAAAGCCGCCCTCGAAAAAGCCCGGGCACAGGTCGCCGGCCTCCTTGGCGCCGTGCCCGAAGAGATTGTCTTCACCAGTGGCGGCAGTGAGGCCAATAACCTTGCCCTCAAGGGCAGCTTTTTTGCCCTGCGCGAGAAGGGCAATCAAATCATCACACAGCTCACCGAACACCCGGCAATCCTAAAGCCATTGGCCTTCCTTGAGCGGCTCGGTGCCGACGTGACCCGTCTGCCCGTCGATGACGTCGGTCGCGTCGATCCGGCAGCACTCCGTCGCGCGATCACGCCTCGCACTATCCTGATCACGATCATGCATGCCAACAATGAGACAGGCACAATCCAGGCAATCGAAGAGATCGGCGCGATCGCGCGAGAGTACGCCATTCGCTTCCACACGGATGCTGCCCAGTCCGTCGGCAAGATACCGACGATCGTGGAACGTCTCGGTGTCGATCTCCTTTCGGTCGCCGGACACAAGCTTTACGCGCCGAAAGGCATAGGCGCGCTCTACGTCCGGGGCGGCGTGACCCTGGAGCCATTGATACATGGCGCTGACCATGAGCGGGGCCATCGCGCCGGGACGGAGAGCGCATTGCTGGCGACCGCGCTGGGAAAGGCGTGCGACGTCGCGCGGGAGTGGGTCGGAATGCCCTCAATACAGCGACTGCGTGACCATTTCTGGGACCGCCTACGCGCCACATTCAGCAACCGGGTCCTTCTCAACGGCCATCCTCTCCACCGGCTGCCGAATACGCTGAACGTCTCGTTTGTCGGCGACGTTGGCGCCGAGATCTTGGCGCGGATGCCCGACATCGCTGCGTCAACGGGATCTGCCTGTCATTCCGGTCAGATCACATTGTCGCCTGTGCTCGAAGCCATGGGGGTCACGTCGGAAGTCGGCGCGGGGTCGATTCGCTTCAGCCTTGGACGCGCGACCACGTTGGATGAGATCAAGGAAGTCGTTGATCAGCTGAGTCGGGTGATTCGTGCGTGACCAGGCCACTGTCGTAGCAGACGCCTACTGATCGCGTTACCCATCATCGCTGCGCAAAATTGCGGCGCTCTGAAGAACCTTCTGCCAACCGCACTCCCGACACCACCGGAACGACGAACCCCAATGCTAACCGAGCAATCGAGGGGCGCTCCGAATCCAAGATTCTGCAGGACCTGGTGACCACAAGCAGCAACCTGATCCGGGTCCGACCACGGAGCTGTGAGGCCGAGTCCGGCTCGTTGCCGATCGGAGGGTGGGCTACACCTCGATCTGAAGCCGCCCGAGCCAAACGAGCGCAAAGTCACCCGCACCTTGGCCGAAGGGCTAGCGGCAATGGAATACACCGCACGACAGGCAGTATCATCTGGTGGCATGACAGCCTTGGGGCACGCGGTCGGACGGCCACTCCATCGATCCCGTCGCGAATGTTGCTGGGTGGCAACAGCATCCCGCTCATCCTGGAGGTCGCGCGGTCATTCAAGGACACCGCCCCGGTCGGGGGCGTTGAGATGCAGGGGTTCGTGACCCGACTGGCGCGCGGCCCGCAGGAACGCAGCGGCGAGGTGACCTTGGGAGGTCTGATCGATGGCCAGCGTCGCCGTGCAGCCGTCGAATTCGGCGAAGGCATCTACTCCCAGGCCGTGGCAGGAATGTGCCAGGAATCCTGTCGCCCGCTGCGCCGGCCTTGGCCCCCGTTGAGAGCTGCCGCTCGACAACTTCCCGTTGGTGGTGGAGTAATACACCCTTTATGAGTACAAGCTCCAGCCTTAGTTCACGCGGTGCGGAACGAGATGTTCCGAGGCATGGAGCAATGGCTTGGCTGGCACATGCCGATCGTGGCATGGCCGGCCTGAGCTGCGTTTCGACAATTGCACCTTTGTGACGGATAGCGACGATGCTCTCAGTGGTTCTATATGGCCGCAATGACAGCTATGGATACAACCTCCACAAGCGTGCCGCGCTGAGCCTGAACTGCATCGCAGAGCTTTTGACCAATGAGCAAGACGAGATCCTGTTCGTCGATTGCAATACGCCAGACGACTTCCCAACATTTCCTGAGGCGATCAAGGACACTTTGACGCCCCGTGCGCGCGGCTTGTTGCGCATACTGCGGGTCGGTCCCAAGCATGATCAGCGGTTCCGGGATTGCAGACATCTGCTCGCGCTTGAACCGGTGGCGCGCAATATCGCGGTTCGGCGTTCGAACCCCTCCAACCGATGGATTCTCTCGACCAACACCGACATGATCTTTGTGCCTCGCTCGGGGAGATCGCTATCGGAAATCGCCGCCGGCCTGCAGGACGGATACTACCATCTGCCACGCTTCGAGGTCCCGGAGTCGCTGTGGGAGTCGCTGGACCGCATCGACCCGTCAGGCGCTATCGCGACGATCGGCGCCTGGGGCCGGGCATTCCATCTGAACGAGGTTGTGCACGTGCACGACCCGTGGTTGAAATTTGACGGACCGGGCGATTTCCAACTTATGCTGCGCTCCGACCTGATGCGGATTTCCGGTTTCCACGAAGGCATGCTGCTAGGCTGGCATTTGGATGCCAACATAGCGCGCCGGTTGTATCTGCTGCACGGCAGGACCGGCGATCTGCTGGACGACCTCTTTGGATATCATTGCGATCACACGCGCCAGGTCACGTCGACCCACCAGGCAGGCAGCGTGCAGAACGAGCTTTCAAGGTTCAACGAACAGGTCACCCAGCCGACGCTGCCGGAGCAGGCGGAGATCTGGGGACTCGCCGGCCAGACCCTCGACGAGTTGACCACGGAGAGCACCAGCGTCAGCTATGTCAGCGGCCTCCAATCGGTGATCACGCAGGAGATGTCCGAACCGTCGCACATCACCTATGCTGCGGCGACGTACGACCACGTGACCTACGACGTTCCGCACGCACTACCGTTCCTGACGGACATATTCGCCAGCTATCCCCGCGATATCCGGATCGGCTGGTACGGGTCACGCTGCGATCTGCTCACGGGATTCACCGAGGCATCCCGCCGAATGGGATTTACCGAGTCGGTTCTGGTTGCCGTCGGTGCGACATGGCTGGGCGAAATCCTGCCGCCAGGCTGCGTGTGGACCGCCGACAGAGAGTTGAGACTGCGGGCTGACGTGTTCGTATTCGACTGTGGTTTGCTGCCCTCGGATCAAGTTGATCAGGCGGATCTGGCCAGCCTGTTCCTGGCGCGTGGCTTCCGAAGTGCCGTGCGTGCCGAGGAAGCCAGGCTTGCCCAGCCCAACGCAATGCCGCGCCGCTTCATTGCGGTGAATGCGATCCACAACCGGTTCGAGAGCCTGATAACCACGCATATCGGTATCGCTCGTTCGCCGATGGCCTCGCGCATCCGCCAGGGGTTCGTCATGGTTCGCGACGAGCAGGCAAAGCAGCAGGACCTGCTTCCGTTGTTTGCGATCGGCGATGCAGGCAAAAGGCAAGATGGTGGCATTATCGCGGTTCCAGGCAAGGCGGGCCATGTCGTCTATGGGCCATACCTGTCCCTAGATCCCGGGCGTTATCTGCTAACGCTCGCCTTTGAAACTGGAGGGCCGCCGCTACAGGAGGATGTGGGTTCGCTCGCGTTGGACGTCCTTTCCGATCCCTATCTGATCGCATTGCGGACCGTGGGAGTGGTCGAACTTGCTCAGGGGTCGGTCTCCCTGGCGTTCACCATTTCTGAGAGGCTGATCGATCTGGTGCCCTGGCTAAGGGTAGAGTTCAGGCTACGCACGGAGGGCAAGGTGCCGATATCGCTGATCGGCGCGACGCTGGAGGAGTTGGCGACCGAACGGACGAGCGAGGCCGATTATGACTGGCTACCCTGGCTGAGCCTCGGGCAAGCCGCCGAAGGCGGCGGCGGGATCGCGCGGCTGGCCACGGCATTTCGCCAGCGTCTGCTGAACAGGCCTCGGGGCGTCATGCGGGGCATTCGCGCTCGTCGGGGAGCTGTCGGGCATGTCGTCTATGGTCCCTATGCCGCGCTGCCGCCAGGTCGCTATGAGGCAGTATTCAGATTGCAGGTCGATGGTGTCCGGGCCGGGAATCGGGCGAGCCGTGAAGCGCCCGCGGCGGTGGAGGTTGCGAGCAACGACGCCACCTATCTCGCTCGTCGCGGCCTGATGCCGGACGCGCCTGGCATCTTTGAATACGTGCTGCCGTTCGAGGTTGCATCGGAGGGTGACACGGCGAGACGTGTCGAGTTTCGGGTGTGGTCGGACGGGACCTTGCCGTTCGCGGTAGTGGGCGTGCATGCGCGGCATATCGACCAGCCTTCGGAACCCGATCGAGCTTGCGGGTCCGATATGTCATTGAAATAGCTTGGAAAAGGAACCATTTCGCAGAACCGCCCGACATCTGCCAGCGAAACATATTCGCCAGACTGAGCAGACCGGAGGGTTACCGTCGCACCGCTTCGGCCGCGAACTCGCCTGCATTCCAACGGGCGCGGAAGTCGACATAGGCGCTCGCCAGTCCGGCCTTCAGATCGATCGATGGCGTCCATCCCATCGCGGTCAATCGGGTCGTGTCCAGCAGTTTGCGCGGGGTACCGTCTGGCTTGCTGGCATCGAACTCAAACCGGCCGGCCCAGCCGACGACTTCAGCGATCAACCCGGCCAGTTCCGTTATCGAAACCTCCTGTCCACTGCCGATATTGATCGGGTCGGCATCATCCCAGGTCTTCAACAGAAACAGGCAGGCATCGGCGAGATCATCAACGTGCAGGAATTCGCGCAACGGCGCGCCGGACCCCCAGATCACCACGCGCTCGGCCTTCTCCTCCTTCGCCTGATGGATACGCCGGAGAAGGGCGGCAGCGACGTGGCTGTTGCGAAGATCATAGTCATCGGCCGGCCCATAAAGATTGGTCGGCATCACCGAGATCAGATTAAGACCGTATTCTCGCCGATAAGCCTGGGCCAGCTTGACACCGGCGATCTTGGCGATCGCATACCACTGATTGGTTTCCTCCAGCGGGCCGGTCAACAAACTGCTTTCGGGGATCGGCTGCGGTGCCAAGCGGGGATAGATGCACGACGAACCCAGCAGTAGGACCTTCTCCGCGCCATATTTGCGAGCAGCTTCGACAATGTTCGACTGAATCATAAGATTATCGTAGAGAAACTGGGCTGGATATGTGTCGTTGGCCAGGATGCCGCCGACTTTCGCAGCCGCGATGAGGATATATTCAGGCCGGTTGCCGGCGATCCACTCTTCGGTTTCCCTCTGCCGGCGCAGATCGAGCCGCGCATGCGGAACCGTCAGCAGCACAGCGCCTTCACCGGCCATCCGTCGGACCAGCGCGGCGCCCACCATGCCGCGATGGCCCGCAACCCAGACGCGTCGCCCCTCCAGCGACAGTTCTTGCAACGACATCCTGGCCTTCCTCAATCTGCCGCGGCTCGCCGAGCATGGTCCGGCGAGGCCAGCTGGGTCAGGTCGGAGGCGACCATCTCTGCGACCAGTTCACGGAACCTGACCGTCGGGCGCCAGCCCAGCTTCTCGCGTGCCTTGCTTGCATCGCCCAGCAGGGTTTGCACCTCGGTCGGGCGATAATAGCGTGGATCGACACGCACCAGAACCGCGCCAGATGCCCGATCGAAGCCGACCTCTTCCACACCGGCGCCGCGCCAGACGATCTGCCGGTCAACCTCGGCAAAGGCGCACTCCACGAACTCACGCACCGAGTGCTCCTCTCCAGTGGCCAGCACAAAATCATCGGGCTGGGAATGCTGTATGATCCGCCACATGCCGTCGACGTAGTCGCGAGCATGGCCCCAGTCGCGCCGCGAATCCAGGTTGCCCAAAAATAGCTCGCGTTGGTGCCCCAGATGGATAGCTGCCACCGCGCGGGTAATCTTGCGTGTGACGAACGTCTCGCCTCGGATCGGGCTCTCGTGGTTGAACAGAATCCCGTTGCTGGCAAAGATGTTGTAGGCTTCGCGGTAGTTCACGGTGATCCAGTAGGCGTAAAGCTTCGCCACCCCGTATGGGCTGCGCGGATAGAATGGCGTGGTCTCGCGCTGCGGCACTTCCCGCACGAGGCCATACAGTTCCGAAGTCGAGGCTTGGTAAAACTTTGTTGTTTTCTCCAGGCCCAGGATGCGAATCGCTTCCAGCAGGCGCAGCGGGCCCAGAGCATCGGCGTTGGCCGTGTATTCCGGCGTCTCGAAGCTGACCTGCACATGGCTCTGCGCCGCGAGATTGTAGACCTCGTCCGGAACGATCTGCTGCAGCAGGCGGATCAGGTTGGTCGAGTCGGTCATGTCGCCGTAATGCAGCAGGAATCTTGGCTCGCCCCGGTGCGGGTCCTGATACAGGTGATCGACCCGCTCGGTGTTGAACGAGGACGACCGGCGCTTCAGCCCATGCACCATATAGCCCTTGGCGATCAGCAGTTCCGCAAGATACGCGCCGTCCTGCCCTGTTGTGCCCGTGATCAGGGCGGTCCTGGCCATGGCGTGGTTCCCCTCTCCGGCGCCCTCGCGCCACGCGACCGCTCACAGCAGCCGTCGATTGCCTTGCATCGATACATCGGTCCCGCACCCCCGTGGAGCGCCAGCGTCGGTGAGCGGCAGGGCAATCAACTCCAAACTCGGCGCAGCTCCGACTGCCAACCGTAGCGGACTCCGGTGCCGATTGCTAGTCCAAGGGCCGACGTCCTAGCCCGCTTCTCTATCAGTTCATCAGGCCACGGTTGCTGGTCACCGCGGAGCAAGGTATGGGCCTCACCACTGCCGAATAAGGCCTTGCCAACAGCCCCGCGACGGGCTCCGATATACGGATGATCACTTGGATTCTTGGACGGCGGACCGCGAACACACGCGATCGAGTTGACACGCGGCGCGTCCGCCTTGTGCGGCTTATCGGTTGCTGGACACCGACGGACTGGAATTCGGGGTTCCCGCGTGCGTGGAGCACGCTATGCTGAGCAACCGGCCAGGACTTGATCATTCTGATTTGAGCCAGGTCATTGCACCGGAGATCAAGGCCGACGCCTTCTATGAAATCATCCGACATCTTTCGGCCACCGAGACATTGGAGGCGGTTCTCGAGATAGGCTCTTCCTCAGGCGAGGGGAGCACGGAAGCCTTTGTTGCCGGCCTAGCACAGAATCCTGGCTCCCCCAAGCTGTTCTGCATCGAGATCTCCAAACCGCGCTTCCAG
>Ga0210402_10001617_pt1 | contig 23109 bp, 26 predicted proteins | sample IncBWC7MmetaG_FD_161055 | JGI IMG/M metagenome (GOLD analysis project Ga0210402, IMG submission 161055) | Forest soil microbial communities from Barre Woods Harvard Forest LTER site, Petersham, Massachusetts, United States - Inc-BW-C-7-M | ecosystem: Environmental > Terrestrial > Soil >... | reverse complement strand
CCGAGGTCTCGATGCTCAAGTGCTATGACTCGGTGACCGACGGCTCCGTTTCGCGCTGGTCGTTCCATACTGCCTGTGTCGACCCGACCGCGCCCGCCAACGCCCGATGCCGCAAGAACGTCGTGGTCCGGTCCTTTGTCTTCTTCTAGGAAGACAGGAAGAAGCAGCGGGCAGATGAAGCCGACATCGGCGTCATGATACTTGACGACCGGATGCCGGCCCGTGGCGATCTATCCGGGGGCACTCAGGGCCGGCGTCCGAAACCCTTCACCCCAGCCGACCTTCGCGATCAGGCCCGCAATCCTTTGCATGCCTCGACAAAGGCGAGCACGGCTGGGGCGCTCTCCCTGGTGCGATGGGCCAAAACCATGATGGTGACCCGCTCGTAATCGACGATCTCGCGGTAGACGACGTTCGCCATCGCCAAAGAGCGCCAAGAGTCCATTATCAGCGCGACACCAACCCCGGCGCCCACAAGGCTAAGAGCCGTCGGAATACCGCGGACCGGGTAGACGCGATCCGGCATCGGCCGGGCAGCCGCGACGAACTCGGTGACGTAATCCGTGAAGCCCGCGTCTTCCTCAAACTGAGGCAGGATGAGGGTCTCGCCGGACAAGGCCTCGATCTCAAGTGCCTGGACCTCGTCCGCCAGTCGGTGATCGGCCGGCAAAGCGAGCAGCAGCCGTTCCTGCCTGATGACCGAAGCCGAGACGCCGTCAGGATAATCCGTGCGGGACCGGATGAAGCCGACATCCAGCCGGCTCTCGATAATCGCCGCGAGTTGCTTCGGCGATTCCATCTCGGCCAGATGCAAAGTGACGTCGGACCTGTGCGCTCTGTACGCCCGAATCGCCGAGGACAACACTCCTGACACCGCCGCTGATGGGGAATATCCGATCGCGACATGAACCGAGTTCGCCGCGCCCGACGCGTCGCCCCGCGGCCTCGGCGCGCTCTAGGTCTAGCTGCTCAAGCGCGCGGCTTGCTTCGACCGGAACAAGACGCCGGCATCGGTCAGCGTGACCGCAGACCGCTTGCGACGGGCTAGCAACCGGGCGCCCAGCTGCGCTTCAAGCTGCTTCACCTGGGTGCTGAGGGCTGACTGGGCGACGTGCAGCCGGTCCGCCGCCTTGGTGAAATAGAGATCTTCCGCGACCGCTACGAAATAGCGCTGTTGGCGGGTGTCGAGCACCGCAAGTCCTCCCAGTTTAATCCGTAACAGAGATTAAAATATATCATCTCTCTATTGGAAGAGATCATTTCCCGATCGCATTTGCATTCACAACCGAGACATTGGTCGGTTGATTGGGAGAGCGGACATGGGAAAGACCCTCTACGACAAGTTGTGGGACTCGCATGTAATCCACGTGGAAGCAGACGGGGACGACGCTTCTCTATGTCGATCGCCAGCTCCTGCATGAGGTCATCTCGCCTCAGGCGTTCGAAGGGCTTCGGCAGAGCGGCCGTCCGGTTTGGCGAAAGAGCGCCAACCTGGCGGTCTGCGATCACAACGTCCCGACGACGAATCGCAAAAACGGCATCGCCGATCCGGTTTCAAAGCTGCAGGTCGACACGCTCGACGCGAACTGCGACGCCAACGGCATCGCCGATCCGGTTTCAAAGCTGCAGGTCGACACGCTCGACGCGAACTGCGACGCCAACGGCATCGCCGAGTTCAAGATGAACGACATTCGCCAAGGCATCGTGCACATAATCGGGCCGGAGCAAGGCGCGACGCTGCCGGGCATGACGATCGTGTGCGGTGACTCGCATACGTCGACGCACGGCGCCTTCGGCACGCTGGCCCATGGCATCGGCACGTCGGAAGTCGAGCATGTGCTCGCCACCCAGACCCTGTGGCAGAGAAAAAGCAAAAACATGCTCGTCCGGGTCGAAGGCAAACTCCAGCTCGGCTGTACCGTCAAGGACATGGCGCTTACCCTGATCGGCAGGATCGGGACAGCGGGCGGGACGGGTTATGCGGTGGAGTTCGCCGGCGTGGTCATTCGCGCGCTGTCGATGGAAGCCCGCATGACGCTCTGCAACATGGCGATCGAAGCGGGCGCGCCGACCGGGATGGTTGGCGTCGACGAAACCACGATCGCCTACCTCAAGGACCGCCCGTTCGCGCCCAAGGCAGACCAATGGGATCGTGCGGTCGCGCACTGGCGGACGCTCAACTCCGATCCTGACGCGGTTTTCGACCGCGTGGTCGAGATGGATGCTTCCGACATCGTCCCGCAGGTGACCTGGGGTACGTCGCCGGAAATGGTGACGACAATCGATGGTCGCGTTCCCGATCCGAAAGACGTCAGCTATCGATCAAACGCGCATCCATGGAGCGCGCTCTGCGGTACATGGGGCTGGAGCCCAATACCCCGATCCAGTCGATCAAGCCCGACAAGATCTTTATCGGCTCGTGCACCAATTCGCGGATCGAGGACCTGCGGGCGGCGGCTCACGTGGTGAAGACGCTCGGACGGCGCATGCGCCGAACATCCGCCTCGCGATGGTCGTGCCGGGGTCGGGCCTCCTGAAGGCCCAAGCCGAACGCGAGGGGCCTCGACAAGATATTCCTCGCAGCCGGCTTCGAATGGCGCGAGCCAGGATGCTCGATGTGCCTGGCGATGAACGCCGACCGGCTCGAGCCGGGCGAGCGCTCCGCGGCCTCGACAAACCGCAACTTCGAAGGCCGCCAAGGGGCGGGCGGCCGCACCCATCTCGTCAGCCCCGCGATGGCGGCGGCTGCAGCGATCGAAGGGATTTCCTTGACATCCGCGGCCTGGCCTGACGCCCGATGCCGCTTCTTCCCATCCACTGAGACCCTCGCCGAGGCGGGGGTTCGAAGGAGCTGAATACCGGACTTGTGGCGCCGCTCGATCGGGAGAATGTCGACACCGACATGATCATCCCGAAACAGTTCATGAAGTCGATCAAGCGTACCGGGTTCGGTCCGAATGCCTTCGACCATCTGCGCTACCTCGACGACGGGCAGCCGGATCAGGATAATTCGAAGCGTCCGCTCAATCCCGACTTCGTGCTCAACAAGCCACGCTATCGCAGCGTCTCGATCCTGCTAGCGCGCATGAATTTCGGCGCGGGAAGCTCGCGTGAGCACGCCGTTTGGGCGTTGCAGCAATACGGCTTTCGCGCGCTGATTGCACCGAGCTTCGCGGACATCTTCTACAACAACAGCCTCAAGAACGGCCTGCTGCCGGTCGTCTTGACCGAGCAGGAAGTCGATCACCTGTTCCGGCAGACGGAGGCCGTCGAGGGTTATCAACTGACCATCGATCTCGAAGCACAGATCGTGCGGACTCCAGAGGGCGACGACTACCCGTTCGAGGTCTCGGCATTTCGCAAGAAGTGCCTGATGGACGGTCTCGACGAGACCGGTCTCGCTTTGGGCTACGCCGACGAAATCCGCAGGTTCGAGTCTCACCGGCTCGCCGAACAACCCTGGTTGGACAGCATCGCCCGCTAGTCGCGGTTCGATGCACATCATCGGAGGTAGAGATGAAAGTAGCGCTATTACCCGGTGACGGCATCGGCCCCGAGATCGTGGCCGAGGCGGTCAAGGTTCTCAAGGGGCTCGGCGAAAAGTTTGAGTTCGAAGAAGCCCCCTTCGGCGGTGCAGGCTACGAAGCGAGCGGCCGTCCGCTTCCCGATGCGACACTCGCCCTTGCACAACAAGCGGACGCGGTGATCGTGGGGGCGACCGGCGTCTGGAAGAACGACAAGCTCGAACGCGCGTTGCGCCCCGAGCAGGGCATTCTAGCGCTGCGCAAGGAGCTGAAGCTATATGCGAACCTGCGCCCTGCGGTCTTGCATGACGAGCTCGTCAAGCCCGAGAAGGTGCGCGGGCTCGACATCCTGATCGTGCGCGAGCTGAACGGCGACATCTATTTCGGCCAGCCGCGCGGCAAGCGCAAGGCGCCGGATGGCGAGTTCGCCGGTGAGCGCGAGGGGTTCGACACGATGCGCTACAGCGAGCCGGAGGTTGTCCGGATCGCGCATGTCGCGTTCAAGGCGGCGCGCCAACGTCGCAGAAAGGTCTGCCGTGTCGACAAGGCCAACGTGCTGCAGACGTCGCAGCTCTGGCGCGACACGATGATACGGGTCGGCGCCGAATATCCCGATGTCGAGCTGTCGCACCTCTACATCGATAATGCGGCAGCGCAGCTCGTGCGGGCGCCGACGGCGTTCGACGTGATCGTCACCGGCAACATATTCGGCGACATCCTGTCCGACGAGGCGGCGATGCTGACCGGATCGATCGGCATGCTCGGCTCGGCGGCATTGGGTGCCAACAACAAAGGATTGTTCGAGCCGTCAGGCGGCTCGGCGCCGGACATTGCGGGCAAGGGCATCGTCAATCCGCTCGCAATGATCCTGTCGGCCGCGATGATGCTGCGCTATTCGCTTGACCGCCCGGAGCAGGCCGCGCGGATCGAGAATGCCGTCAAGAAGGTGTTGAAGGACGGATTGCGCACCGGCGACATCTGGCAAGCCGGCTGTGAGCGCGTTGGCACCCGCGCAATGGGGGATGCCGTCCTGAAGGCCCTGTAATCGCCCGTGAACCGGTCTTCCGACCCGACCCATTTCGGCATCTCGGAATTCGAGCGGCGCGGAAAATGTGGTCCCCCGCTCGAACTCTGGAGCCGCGTTTGGAACGAAGGGCGGATTTTCACTTCACCCGGCTGATCTTCGGGGCTGTAGTGGAGGCTCGCTTCGGGGCAGAACCGCCCGACGGCCGCGCCGCGGTCCGACCCGGTCATTGATCGATGACGGCGAGGCGATCAGCGAGCTGGTTCAACTCCCACTCTCGCGCCAGGGCTGCCGCCGCGCGCCAGGTTGGTGTCTGGTCGTCGAGCGACAGCAGCGGTGCGGCGGCATCCATCGTCGCGATCGATCGGTAGAGCCGCAATTTCTCCGCCTGGACCGCGAAGCTGCCCTGCGCTAGCGCTGCTTCGAGCGACCCGTAGCGGCGCAGCAGGCTCGCCGCACCCTTTGGCCCGACACCCGGCATGCCGGGGATCTTGTCCGATGGGTCACCTCGGAGGGCGATGAAGTCGGGCACCTGCTCGGGGTCGACGCCGTAGCGCTCGTGCACTTCGGTGGGTCCGATCCGGGCCATCTCGCCCGCTCGCACCGGCTGCAGGATCGTCGTCCTGTCCGAGGCGAGCTGAAAGGCGTCGCGGTCGCCGCTCGCTACGACCGCCGTACCGCCGCGCCGTTCCTCCTGCGCGACCGCGGCCGCGAGGAAATCGTCAGCCTCGTAGCCTGGTGCCTTCGCGTAGGCGAACCCGCAGGCCGCAACGAATTGCGGCAGCACGTCGAGCTGGTCGAGCAGCTCGGCGTCGAAGACGCGACCGCTCTGATAGGTTTCGAGTGCGCGATGGCGGTATGTCGGCGCGTCGAGCGTGTCCCAGCCGACGAGCACGGCGCGCGGCTTTTCCTGAGCGTAGAGCCGCAGCAGGAAATTCGCGAAGCCGAGGATCGCGCCGCCGCCCTTGTTGCCGCGCCGCCGGATCGATTTCGGCACGCCGTGATAGGCGCGGTGGGCAAACGAGTCGCCATCGACAACAAGCAACGGGCGTCTCACAACTGCGGCCTCACTCGGAGGAGGTCGGCTCCCGGCATCTGATAATCGTCTCATTGTTCCCTACACGGAAGGAACCCGTCGGGTCTACCTGGTTGCGAACGATGGACGCGGCAAACCAGGACGCCGGCCGACACCTTGCACCGGTTGGACTGGGTTTAACGGCCTGACAATCACATTCCGGTAGAGATTCGGCCGATTACCGATTCTGTTGCCGCAACGGTCGATTCCTTGATGGCAAAACCGAAAGATTGACGCGACCCTTTCTCCAATGTCAGGCGAGCGCTTGTTATCGGTGGCGTTGTCCTGATCGCGATCACTATCGTCGCTGCCTGCGTTGCCGGGTGGGATTTGCGCGACGACCCTCGTGTGTGGCGCTATCAGTCGGCGATCGTCGTGGTCGGCGTCCTTTGCACGGTGATTGGCCTTGTCGTCCTTGGTTGCGCCCTTGCCGTTCAGTCCCGCCGGGATGACCGCCAAGCCGAGGAGTTGGCGCGAGCCGCCAAGGCTCTTTACGAGAGCGAATCTCGATTTGGCGACATTATCCAGCTCAGCGGTGATTGGATCTGGGAAACGGGGCCTCGACCATCGCTTCACGTTCCTCGCCGGCAACAGCCCTGAGGAGATGCAACCAAGCCCGGCTCTGCATGTAGTTATCGGCAAGACCCGATGGGAACTCGCCGGCAGCGATCCCGACAGCGACGAACCGTGGCGGCAACACAAGGCCGATCTCGAGGCGCCCCGAACGTTCCGACAATTCTGCTACGCGGTCATTGGTAGTTCCGGAAGCGAATACTGTCTTTCGGTCAACGGCAAGACCCTGTTCAACGATAACGGCGAGTTCCTCGGGTATCGCGGTAGCGCAAGCAACATCACCGAGGTCGTCGCGGCACGGCGCCGTGCCGCGACTGCCGACGCACTGTTGCAGGATGCGGTCGACAGCATTGCGGACGGCTTCGTGATCTACGATTCACGACGACCGCTTTGTTATGTGCAACGACGCCTACCGGCGTTCGCATCACCGCGCAAGCGAGCTGCTGGTTCCGGGAACCAGGTTCGAGGATGTGCTTCGCGCCAATGTAGCGCAAGGCCGGTACCCTGACGCCGAAGGGCGCGAGGAAGAATAGATTGCTCTTCGCCTGCGCAGGCGAGAAGAATTTGAAGCGACGCTGGAGAACCGGCTCAGCGATGGGCGACGGATCCTGATCAGGGACCGGCATATGAGAAACGGCGGAATCACCGGCCTGCGCGTCGACATTACCGAGCTCAAGACGGCCCAGGCCGCATTGCAGAGGAGCGAAGAGCGGCTCACCCGGGCGCAGCGCCTGGCGGCGATGGGAAGCGATCTACGCGACCTGCGCACCGGCAGTGGGAGTGGGCCGACGAAAGCTATCGGATCTTCGGGGTGACGCGCGATGACTTCGTGCCGACCCAGGAGAATGTCTTTCGCCTCATCCACCCCGACGACCGGCCGGTAATCATGGCGGCCAGGGCGCAGACGGCGGAGCGCATCTGTCCTCCCCGAACGAATATCGAATCATCCGCCCGAACGGCTGTGTGCGACATCTGTATCGCGAATGGGAGCTCATCCGTGACGATGCCGGGGACGCCAATCCAACTATTCGGCACCATCCACGACGTGACCGAGCTGCGCGCCGCCCAGCAGCGGCAGAACCGCTCGAGGGCGAATTCCTGCACTCACAGAAGCTAGAGGCGCTCGGTACTCTCGCGGGCGGGGTGGCGCACGAGCTCAACAAGACGCTGGTTCCGATTCTGGCGTTGTCGAGACTGGCGTTGGATGATTTGCCGCAGGACCATCGAATGCGCGGCGATATGGAAGCCATCAGCCAAGCCAGCGGTCGCGCCCGCGACCTAGTCGAGCAGATCCTGAGCTTCGCCCGCAAGCAGGATCTGGTCAAGCAGCCGGTCGATCTTGCCATGGTGGTGCGGGAGGCGCTGCGCATGATGAGGGCGAGCTTACCTGCGACCGTCCAGATCATCGAGCAGATCAGCGGCGTTCCGCCTGTTTTCGGAGATTCTGTGCGGCTGCACCAGGTCGTCGTCAACCTGGTAACCAATGCCGCCCAGGCGATCGGGGGCGTGATCGGCACAATTACCGTGCGCATTTGGGTGGCCGGGGAGAGCCAGGCCTCCTTCAGCAAGGAGTGGTTGGTTGAACCGATTATCTACCTGTCGGTTGCGGATACAGGAACCGGCATCCCGGCAGCGACGCTCGACCGCATCTTCGAGTCGTTCTTTACGACCAAGGATGTCGGCGAGGGCACCGGCCTGGGGCTGTCGGTCGTGCAGGCATTATCGCCAGCCATGGCAGCGAAATCACAGTCCATAGCGAATCCGGCGCGGGCACCATGTTCACGATATCGCTCCCCGCCCACGGTAAGCAGCAGCCGGTATCCCACATTAATCCGCTGGCCGCGTAAAGGTGACCCTTGGCGACAGGGCTTCATTGGGTAGCGGATTTCATCAGCTTGCCGCCAGATTCCCACGGCGGAGAGCCGGAGGGAGGTTATGATTCATCCTCGAAGTCGAATAAATGACCGGGCCGTGTCAATGCGGGTGCTGATTTGCGGCGGGGGCGTGATCGGGGGGTTCTCGGCGCTCGACTGGTGCGACGGCACCCCGCTCGCGCCAGGCGCGCGATCTCGAATGGGCCTACGTCGCCACCGGCCACAGCATTTGGGGCATGCTCACTGCACGCATCCCGGCCGATTTCCCCTTCTCGACCCCAAGCGGGCCGCGCAGGAGCTGGATCATCGAATGCGTGGAACCCTTCGACTAGAAAGTCACTTGATTCAAAAATGCTACGCACGATGAGCATCGGGATGCCCGACACTCCGACACTGCCCGCACGGTGCCTAGGGCGGGCGTCCTTGGCGCCCCTTTTGCGTTAAGCTAATCTGCGGTAGGCGTATGGGAAAGGTCTCAAGGTTGGCGGCGTGGGTCAATCTGCTCGTCATCTCGGGGACCTGGGGCAGCACAGCTTCGTCTTCGTTAGGCTCATCACCGAATCGATTTATCCCTTTGCTTTCGCCACCTCGCACGGATTTATCGCGATGACGGCGCTCCTCCCCTGGTTGGCCTCGCGGCGCCGGGCGCTGCCGGCCGACGGCAGCCACCCCCTGCCGCGCCTCTGGAAGACCATCGGTCATATCCTAGGCACCACCAACGGGAGGCCGACCAATGTCCTAGCCGCCACGGCCGTCAGCCATGTGGGCAGTGCCGTGGTGGCGATGCTGCAGGCGGCGGTTCCGTTGATGGTCGCCGGGTTGGCGCGAGAGCGCCGTGCTTGGGTGCGGTCATGAAAAGCCAGCGCCTTGCGGTCAGACTCATGATCGCTCAGGCGATCCTGTTCGCGGTCGAGACTGGGATGATCCATCACATCGGATCACGCGGCTCGGTTATGCAACTGGCCCTGCTGCGCAGTGGCGGCGGCGTAATGCTGGTTGGGCTCCTCGCTTGGAAGACCGGCTGGTCGGTGCTGAAGACTAGCCAGCTGCCATTGCAGCTGCTGCGCGGATTTGTGTCGGTCTTATACCTTTGGGTATCGATGTACTCCTTCGCTCGGCTGCCGTTTGCCGATGCAACCGCGATTTCCTACACGCAGGCGGCTTACATTGCAGCGTTCTCAGTACTCATTCTGAGCGAGCGCATTACGCCTCTCCGATGGATCGCCACAGCGATCGGCACTGTCGGTGCCCTGCTCATCGTCAAGCCGGCTTTTCTCCACAGCAACATGGTCTATCTGGTCGCTCTGCTCGGCACCAGCTTTAACGGCCTCGCCTTTGTGCTGAACAAGTATCTGCAACGCCCGGGCGGCGACTCCGAACTGACGACTATGTTTTATGTCAATGCTGTTGCCGTCGTCTGCAATCTTCCGGTGTTGATTATCACACCGCTGCCCGAACCCGCCATCTGGCCTTGGCTGTCCGGCGTGTTGATCTTCGGGCCCATAGGGATGTACGCAGGCTTTGTGGCAATAAGACATGCAAGCGCGTCGAGCCTTGGGCCTTATACGTTCCTCCGTCTGGTCATTGCAGTTATCGGCGGTATCGTTTTGTTTCGCGAAATTCCCGACGTGCTCAGTTCGCTGGGCGTCGCTGCCATCCTCGCGAGTTGCCTGCTCAACATGGAGCCTGGGGCGCGCGGAGCCGAGGCCCGCGCTCTCAAAGCGGCTCCCTGAAGTTAGCTCCGCTCCGGCTTCGTTCTGCTGCGTCGCCTTGTGTCGACGGCGTAGTGCCCCAGCATGCGCATCTGATCGGTATTGGGCTTCATCGTCGCCTCGAAGTTCTGCCAATCGGCGGCGCCCATTTCCTCCAGGCTGACGACCTCGAAAGCGACGCCGCTGTAGCATTCGCGCAGCAGCGGCTGCACCTGGAATAGCGGGTACCGGATATGGAACTCCACGGGTGAATTCGTGCGGGTCAGCCGGATATTCGTAAAGAGCGGACCGAACCAGGTTTCCGACTCTAGGATGCCTTCGAAATGCTCGTAGCCCTGGGTTCGCGGAATGTTGGCGGGGCCGCGAGACAGTAGCGACCAGCCCGGCGCCGTGCGAGCCAGATAGCCGCTCCAGATCTGCACGACGCCGGGCTCGCGCGAGACGGCAAGAAATGGCGGAGCCAAAGGCTTGACCGGGTCGGGCGCCACTTGCTCGAACAACTGGCGAAACCCGGGAAACTGAGCGCCCCGCAGCGGGTACCAATCCTCGGCGCCTGCATAAGTCCATGCAATCTCGACGCCGTCCCACACCAAGCTGAAGCTCAGCGGCGGGTAGATGTACCACCCGAACGCCGAAGCAGCGGCGACGGCTTCGCAATAGCGATAACCCCGCATCGGAAGCATGCCATCGGCCGAGCGATCAGCCGGCCGCGGAACCGGAGCGTCGGGGATGAGGCGGTAAAATCGGCAGATGATTGTTTCAGTCTGCTTAGCCATCTCTGACACTCCGTTTTCCGCGGTGACGGTCGACGTTTCTAGCGATGCGGCGGGAATGCGGCCGTGATGCAAGAGTCGCCGAGGCGCACCGTGCCGCGATCGGCGGCCTCGGGCTTGGGCTGCCGCAATGGCGGGAATGCGGCGGTGATGCAAGAGTCGCCGAGGCGCACCGTGCCGCGATCGGCGATCTCCGGCTTGGGCTGCCGCAGCGGCGGGAAGGGGCCGGTGACAGAAGTGCTGGGTAGCCGTCGGGTCGAAATCATCTTGTCTCTCCTCCATTACAGGTGGAGCAAAATTGCCCCCGTTAACGATGATGAGAGTCTCAGACTGCGCAAGAACCCAGCGTGAAAAATCTCTCCCGTTATCGTGAAGAAATCGTGAAATTCGGCAGTGCATACCGAACGGCCAGATTCCGGCATGTGGGTTGCATGCCCCGCCATCTGCCCATTTCTCGTGTGGCTATTCTGGGGCTCGCTCAAAAAAAATGGTGACAAGGAGGTTAGAAATCGTCAAAAAATCGTGAAGCCGTGAAGAACCGCTCGACGTGGACGAGTGGTCAGGCGGAACGGGGGCCGCAGAAATGCCGCTACTATTGGATCAATTGCCGACGGACCCCGGCCCGGCCGAGGCTCTAGTTTCACCATCTCCGAAGAGCCGTGCAGAGCCGCTATCTGGAGACCAGACGGCCCGAGCGCGGCTTATGGAAAACTTGCCGCCGCAGAACACCAAAAGATGGGTAGTCCGCCGCAAGGCTGCGGTGGTCGCTGCAGTGCGCGGCGGCGGCATCACGATCGAGGAAGCCTGCCGCTACTATCAGTTGTCGGAGGAAGAGTTCCTGTCGTGGGAACGGGCGTTCGAGAGGCACGGCCTTGCTGGTTTGCGTACCACGCGCGTGCAGCAATATCGCGCACCTCCACCGCGCCGGAAGTAGGCCACGCTCTGCGAGCAGCCTCTGTCCCGTGCGGCAACGCCGGGAGGAATCATGCGCGCGCTGCCGCAATTCGATCCACGTCGAACGGCAGAACCCCAGCTCGTGCGAGGGCATCGCAAAAGAGGTCGGCCTGCGGGCTCGCGCTGCCGGGATAACGCCGCCGAAATCCTGCTACCGTCAAACCCGGCTCGAGCTCAAGCAGCCGCCGCGCCGATGCCTGTGCTTCGTTCTCGCGGCCAGTCAACACCAGTGCGATTACGAGCTGCCGATGCGCCGCCGTGTAAGTCGGGTTCTCCCGTAAGCAGCGCAGAGCGCATTCGATCGCCCGTTCGTACTGGCCGTCGACGAGATACGCGATCGAGGCGTAGGAGTTATAGGCATACATCAGAGGATCGTACGGCGACAGCGCCATCGCCTTGTTGATTTCTTGAATGGCCCGAGGGCCATTGCCCATCCAGGCGTGCGCCGCGGCGCTCCACATCCAGGCCGGCGCGGCATTGGCGTTGATCCGCAGCGCCGCCTCGAAACGCCGGAAGGCGAGATCGAAATCCTTGTACAGATAGGACGCGACCTGCCCGTGGACCGCAAACGCCATCGGCTCCATGCTGTTGCACTCGATTGCCGACTGGGCAAAGTGGTCCGCCTGCGTTGCGTCATTCGCAGGATCGGGCGACCACCCTTGTCCGACGCGCAGCACATGCCAGTAAGCCCGCCAGGCGAGAGCCGCGGCGTAGTGCGGATCCTTCACCAGCGCGGCATCGAACAATGCTTCCGAAGTCTCGAAGACAGCGCGCGAGGAATTGTGCATGTTCTCCTGGGCGCGCAGAAAGAGATCGTAGGCTTCGAGGCTGTCCGGCCGCTTTACGCGAATTCGTTTCAGTTCGGCGGCGTGCAGGTGGGGGGCTACCTGTCGAACGATCATCTCGGACAAACGGTCCTGGACCTCGAAGAGGTCAAGAAATCGTTCGTCGAGCTTTGCGAACCAGAGCGCCGCACCCAACTGGGTATCGGTCAGTTCGATCGTCAGACGCAGACGATCGCCGAGGACCCGCACACTCCCCGAGAGAACGTAGCGAACCCCCAATACATTGCCGATCTCGCGCGGGTGACGATCCTGGTTCCTGAAAGCCAAGGTCGACAATCGAGAAATCACGAAGAAATTTGGAACCCGGGAGAGGGCCTCGATCAGGTCCTCGACGAGACCTTCGGCGACGAAATCATGCGTCGGTTCGCCAGTTAGGTTGCGAAACGGCAGCACCGCGATCGAAGGTTCACGCCGCGGCTCGTGCGAGAGGTCGTAAAGGGGAGCACCGATTGGGTCGTTTTGCCGCTCGATCTTCCAGCCGGCGGAAAATCCAGCCTGGCTGCCAGCCGCCGTGGCATCGCGCGAATCGGCACCAACGCCATGGATCACCGGGGCCACCCCGGGTGGCGATTCGATCCGTATGGCTTCGTAGACGGCCGTTGTCTCTTTCGAAGGGGGCAGGTCCAGGACGGTCAGAAGCGCCTGCCGACAGCGCTCATATTCGCGGATCGCCTGGGCGCGGTCGCCCATCTGGGCAAAGGCGCTCATCAGGTTGCGCGCGGCACCCTCGTGGGTCGGTTCAAAGTTGATCAGGCGGCGGGCCGCTGCTGCGCGGACTTCGGGCCTCGCATTTTGCTCGATCAGGCGGTCGAGTTCCGCCTCTAGAATCTTCCGTACGCGATCCTCGAACCGTGTTCGCTCGGCGGCGAGCCAGTGGTCGAACGAGGGCGTAATCCCGTCGAGATCTTCGAGAAGCCGCTCGCTGTCGGGCTGGACGAGATTGCTGAGATCCGCTGTTGGGTCAACACTTGCATCGAGGACCGCAAGCGCATCGACCCAGCACTTCCGGATATTAATCCGAACGCTGTCGCGACCAATCTCGACGAGGCCGGGAACGTGGCGGTTGACAATGCCGTTGAGCTCCGCGAGTGATTGGCGCAAGCTCATGCGGGCCTGCGGGTCCGGCGAGCGGTCCCAAAACAGCCCTACGAGACGGCTTCGGGACACGCGATCGCCCTGTGCAAGACACAGGCACGCCAATAGCCCGCGGGTCTTTCGCCCGCGCGGTAAGATATCGGCGCCGCCAGCAGCGACGGCCCGCATCGTGCCTACTAGATAAATTCTTGCAGAAGTCCCGGGGATCGGCTCCTCCGCATGGGTCGGGCCGAAGGATTCGGCAGCCGAGTCAAGATCCGATCTCACCCCTTCGCCCCTCCCGAGCGTGCCGGTGATAGTCGGGCCACTTTGGACACTCCACCATGTTGCAGGCCCTCCTGATGCGGTGCTGCCGGTAGTGCGCACCGGGCAATCCGAACTGGTCGACGACGATTACGCCTTCGAGGACGGGCAAGCGGATCATGCAGGTGCTCAATCGAATGGCTCATGGTTAACGGCTCATGGTTAACAGCGGTTATTATAACTGCTGCGATGAGGCCGAGTCATCCTTTGCGGCAATGTACCGCGGCAAACCGGCAACCAGTCGGCGCAGAATGGCGACCGAGGGACGCGCCCCTAGGGATGTTGAACCTGGGCCGAGCGCATTTCGTCGGTGCCTCTGTCGTGCGCGGCCCGCAATGGTTTCAGCACGGCCAGAGCCATGATTGCTGCCGCGGCGTTCAGCAATGCCGCGACGATGAACACCACATGCCAGCCACCGCTCGCCGCCGCCAGCACATTGGCGAGCGGCACGAGGAGCGAGGCGGTGCCCTTCGCCGTGTAGAGCATGCCGGCGTTCGTCGTGGCGTACTTGGATCCGTACACGTCGGTGCAGGTCGACGGGAAAAGGCTGTAAATCTCTCCCCAGGCGAAGAACACGAGCCCACTGAGGATCACAAACATGACGGGATCCCGGCCGAAGGCGCTCAGCGCCCAAATGCCGACGGCTTCCAGACCAAAGGCAATGAACATCGTGTTTTCCCGGCCGATCCGGTCGGAAACCCAGCCGAAAAACGGGCGCGTCAGCCCGTTCAGCACCCGGTCGATCGACAGCGCGAACGTCAGAGCCGGCAGGGTCAGGCCGAGGAGACTGACCGGGACTTTGGCGATGTTGAAATCGTTGGCGATAGGCGCCAGTTGCGCAGTCGCCATCAGGCCGCCGGCGCCCACCAGCACGAACATCGCATACATGACCCAGAAGATCGGCGAAGCGAGCACTTCCAGCGGCGTGTAATCGCGCACCGATTGCTTGAGGCGCGTCGACGGCGGTACCTCGCCAACCCGCGGCGCCCGCAGCATCAGCGATAGCGCAACGACGACGAGTCCCTGGACGATACCGAACCATAGAAATGTCGCCTTATAGCCGCTCGCCTCGATCATCGCCTGAATCGGGATGATGGTCAGCGCCGACCCGGCGCCAAACCCGGCCGCGGTCAGTCCGGCGGCGAGGCCACGCCGATCGGGAAACCATTTGAGGGCATTGCCGATGCACGTGCCGTAGACTCCGCCGGCCCCGATGCCGCCGATCGCCGCAGCGATGTAGAGCATCGTGAGCGTGTCGGCGGCCGAGTTCATCACCCATGCGATGGCGACGAGAACCCCGCCGACGAAGACCACGATTTTGGGCCCGAACCGATCGACCAGCCAGCCTTCGACCGGAACCAGCCAGGTCTCGGTGAGGACGAAAATCGTGAATGCCACCTGGATGGCCGCGCGTCCCCAGTGATACTTTTCTTCGATCGGGCCAACAAACAGCGTCCAGCCATATTGCAGATTGGCGATCATCACCATGCAGATGATGCCTGCCACCAGCTGCAGCCAGCGGATAGTGGGCCGCGAAGCGACGGCCGAGGATTCCACTTGCGACATCTCCCAGACCCTCCCTACAGATAGAATTGCTATTTCGGTTGACTAGTAATAGTATAATCACCAACGCTCAACCGCCAACGGAACCGATCGCTTCGCCAGCCGTTTGACCGGTCCGCACCGAATGCCTCGAACCAGATGAGCTTTGTCAGCCGTATTCTTGCCGGCGCTCGTGAGCTGCCCTTTGGCGGCCCGCTCGGCGCGTTGCTCGAACGCGCGGCGCGTCATGTCGCGAGTTGGTCCCCGTGGAGCGACGGCGAGGGCCAAACTGACGATCCGCGGCAGCGAATCGCCTTCACGATTGCGGTGATCGCGCTCGGTGCCAAGATGGCAACGGCCGATGGCGCCGTCACCCGCGACGAAGTTGCCGCCTTTCGCGAAGTGTTCCAGGTCCCTGCCGGCGAAGAAGAGCATGTTCGGCTCGTCTTCGATCTGGCCCGCAAGAGCACGGCCGGGTTCGACAGCTACGCCCGGCAGGTCCGGCGTCTGTTCGCGAGCGATCGCGCGGTGCTTGAGGATCTCCTCGGCGGCCTGTTCCATATAGCGCTCGCCGACGGCCGGGTTTGCTCGGCCGAAGATGAATATCTGCGCGAGGTCGCTCGGCATTTCGGCTTCGATGCGGGCGATTATGCCCGCATCCGGGCACACCATGTCGGCGTCGAGCCCGATGGGTCGGAGGACCCCTATGCGATCCTCGGGGTCGAGCCCGACGCGGAGCTCGCGGCCATTCGCGAGGCTTACCACCGGCTGGTGCTTGAGAGCCATCCGGATCTCGTCATCGCACAGGGCCTTCCCCCTGAATGCATTGCGCTAGCGACAGCGCGGATCGCGCGGATCAACGCCGCCTATGATCGGCTAGCCAGAGGCGGGGCGCATCTGGCCGCCTCCCGGTGATCTTTGCCGGCGATCGCGACCGGGCTTCGCCGAACCAGGACTGCCGCGGCACCCCTCCGCGGATCGACATGCTGGTGTTGCATTACACCGGGATGACGACCGCCGCGGCCGCACTCGACCGGCTCTGCGATCCGACGGCGCGGGTTAGCGCTCATTACGTCGTCGAGGAGAACGGCCTTATCTGGCGGCTCGTTCCAGAGACGCGGCGGGCGTTTCACGCCGGGCGCTCCTGTTGGGAAGGGGAGAGCGACCTCAATGCTGTCTCGCTCGGGATCGAGATCGTCAATCCCGGCCACGAATGGGGTTATCACCCGTTTCCCGCGGAACAGATGTCGGCGCTGGAAGAGCTGTGCCGTGACATCCTGAGCCGCAACCTGATCCCGCCGCACCGCATCGTCGGCCACTCGGATATTGCGCCCGACCGTAAGAGCGATCCGGGCGAACTTTTCGACTGGCCCCGCCTTGCTCGCGCCGGCATCGGGATCTGGCCGCAGCCGGCGCCTGGTCTTGCGGGCGGCCGCGGCCGAGGCATCGGCGTTGTCGAGCGCGCCGCCGCCTTGGCCGATCTCGCGGCCATCGGCTACTGCGTCGGTCCCGCCCACGAGGCCACGGTCGTTGCCGCCTTTCAGCGCCGGTTTCGCCCTGAGCGTTGGGACGGCAGGCTCGATGCCGAAACCGCTCAGCGCCTCTACGAAGTGCGGGCTGCCTACGACCGCGAGCGGCGACCCTGACCGCTCTGCTTCAATTTCAATTGAGCCGCGATGGCCGTCGTCTTCAATTGAGCCGCGATGGCCGTCGTCCCTCCGGTTGCCGGCGGACGACCTGGCCGGCTTGATGATGAGCGATGCGCCACTCGTCGCCTTCACGGACGAACAGGTTGCTCGCCGCGAGCGTACCGCCCTCCAACTCCTCCTCGCAGAGCACCAGCGCCACATCGCCGTAGAGAAACACTTGCTCATCAAAGCAGGCGATGCGCGGCGCGTCCGGGTTCGAGAGGATCCCCTCCCAGCTCTGCATGATCGCGTCGCGATCCTTCAGCGCGGTCCACCCCGGATGAAGGCATGCGACCGGCGCCTGCCGGGCCCACAGCGCATCCATCGCGGCAGCATCCCGCGTCGTGAACGCGCGGTAGAATTCGAGATTGGCGGCGAGCACGGCATCGCTATCGGTCATCGCTTTCCCCGGGTTTGATTCGGTGGAGGATAGGACGATGGCGTTGCCGCCGCTACCCAGGCGAGCCGCGCTTCAACCTCCGACCGCTGTCAATGATTGGCCCGTCGGCACAGGAGCCTCATTGGAGCAGAAGAATAAGGCCGGTCAGATATTCGGCATCACCAAGCCATCCTTGGCGGATGGCGAACAAAGAGAGAGCGAGTCCTGACAGCGAGAGCATCAGGATCACGCTGAAATCGCCGCTGTAGGCCTGGGCTGGCGCGGATTGTCGGGTGTGATGTTTGGTGATCCAACGCCGCCATTGAACTGTCTCGACCATCCCTTCCTCCTCCTCGCAGCTCGGAGCGGTTACGTCCCGATAAGCGATCTAGGATCGGCCATAATCGTGCCGAGAACTGTGAGCTGGTTAACACTCGGGCTGAAATTCCGCAGTGGCGACGGGCACCATTCCTCCGCGACGCGAGCGCTTGGCCATACGGGCGCCAACCATCTGCCTAAAATTTAGGCGGACGTTCTTCGCATTGCGCAATCCCAAACCGAGCCGATGCTTCGCGGAGCTTGGCCTCGATCTTGCTGCGGCGCCCGTACCGGCCGCTGGGCCGGTCAACGCACATCGAGAGGGGAGACATCGGGTGTTGAACAGGACGTGGCAGGCGGCATTCGCCGCGGCGGTCATCGCAGGGGCGGCCGGTCCCGCCGCCGCCCAGACCCAGGGGACGATCAAGATCGGCGTCTTGCATTCGCTGTCGGGGACGATGGCGATCAGCGAATCGACACTCAAGGACACCGTCCTGATGATGGTGGACGACATCAACAAGAAGGGCGGGTTGCTCGGCAAGAAGGTCGAAGCGGTTGTAGTTGACCCCGCTTCGAACTGGCCGCTCTTCGCCGAGAAGGCACGCGATCTGCTGTCAAAGGAGAAGGTCGCTGCGGTGTTCGGCTGCTGGACCTCGGTGTCGCGCAAATCGGTGTTGCCGGTCTTCGAGGAGCTGAACGGCCTGCTCTTCTATCCGGTCCAATACGAGGGCGAGGAGAGTTCGCGCAACGTGTTCTATACCGGAGCGGCACCTAACCAACAGGCGATCCCTGCGGTCGAGTACCTGATGGGCGATGAAGGAGGTGCGGCCAAGCGCTGGGTGCTCGAGGGGACCGATTACGTCTATCCGCGCACCACCAACAAGATCCTGGAGGCCTTTTTGAAGTCGAAAGGGGTCGCGGACGCCGACATCAAGATCAATTACACTCCGTTCGGGCATTCTGACTGGCAGACCGAGGTCGCCGCCATCAAGAGCTTTGCCTCAGCCGGCAAAAAGACGGCGGTGGTCTCGACGATCAACGGCGACGCCAACGTCCCCTTCTACAAAGAATTGGCCAATGCCGGTATCAAGGCCTCGGATATCCCAGTTGTGGCCTTTTCGGTCGGTGAGGAAGAGTTGGCCGGCATCGATACAAAGAATCTGATCGGCCACCTGGCGGCTTGGAACTATTTCGAATCGGTAAAGAACCCGACCAACGACGTTTTCATCAAGCAGTGGCACGACTTCATCAAGAACCCGAAGCGCGTCACCAACGATCCGATGGAGGCTCACTACATCGGCTTCAAGATGTGGACGCAAGCGGTCAGACAAGCCGGCACGACGGATGTCGATGCGGTGCGGCAGGCGATGTACGGCCAAAAGGTGAAAGCTCCGAGCGGGTTCGTGGAGATGATGAATACCAATCATCACCTCTCCAAGCCGGTAATGATCGGCGAGATCCGGCCGGATGGACAGTTCGATGTCGTCTGGCAGACCAAGGAAGCAATCAAGGCAGATGCCTGGAGCCCCTATCTCCCCGAGGATAAGGGCAAGATTGCCGATTGGACTTATCCCTGGGTGTGCGGCAATTGCACGGAAGCGAAATATACGAATTGATGGGGGAGAGGTGCGGTCCTCACCCACACGGCCCCGCGGGCTGCGTCCCCCCTCTCCCGCACTGCGCAGGGCCGTCCGGACAAAATCCGGCGGCGCGACGAAGGGGACCAAATCGCCTCCCCAATTTTCGTCTTGGCCGGGCTTGTCCAGGCTTGTCCCGGCCACCCACGCCTTGGGGCGGTCGCGAGAAAGGCGTGGATACGCGGATCAAGTCCGCGCAAGACGAGCCAAATCCTTTCCTGCAAGTCCGACGCCCTGCGCACTGCGGGAGAGGTAGCTGAGCGGGTGAGGGTTCTCCTCATAAGACTTGTCGCGAGCCTGCTCGTCTTGCTCGCGGCATCGGCGCTCGCATGGGCTGACGATTTCGCGACACTTGTCGGAGGTCTCGCCGGCGACAGCTTCGCCGAGAAGGAAAAGGCGGTTGCAGCGCTGGGCGCGCTCGGTGACCCTCGAGCGATCTCGATCCTGCAGGCGCTTGCCGACGGACGCCTCTTCAAAGGCGGCGATCGTGCTGTCGTTGCGGCGACGGAGGGCGGGACAACGAAGTTCCGCGATGCAGCGACCGGTGCCGGCATCACCGACCCGGGGCAGCCAAGCCGCGTCATCGTCAACAACCGGCTGCGCGTGGCGATCGAGGGCGCTCTCGGCGCGCTGACCCTCTTCAGCAGTGATCCTGCCGCCCGGCTGGCCGCGGCCCAAGACGCGCTGCGGCATCCTTCGGCCGAGGAAGCAGCGTTGCTCGAAAAGGCGATCGCCGCGGAACAGAACCCGGAAATCCGCGCGGCGATGCAGCAAAGCCTCGCCGCGGCACGGCTCGTGTCGGGCAGCAAGCAAGAGCAGCTCGCCGCGATCCGAGCGCTCAGTACCACGACCGACCCGCAGATCAAAAACCTGCTCGAAGAGTTTCGCGCCTATCCCGCTACCGATCCCGAGCTGCGAAAGGCCGCCGACGCCGCACTCGCTTCGATTGGCGGCCGGCTTTGGCTCGTTGGTTTGGCCGCCAATCTATTCCAGGGCATCAGCCTCGGCAGCGTGCTGCTGCTCGCCGCAATCGGCCTCGCCATCACCTTCGGCGTGATGGGCGTCATCAACATGGCGCACGGCGAGATGATCATGCTTGGCGCCTACACCGCTTTTGTGTGTCAGCAGCTGTTCCGCAGCTTCCTGCCTCCCGGCTGGATTGATGCCTATCTCCTTGTCGCGGTGCCGGTGGCGTTTCTGTTCGCCGGGGTGGTCGGCGTCGCGCTGGAGCGCAGCGTGATTCGTTTCCTCTACGGGCGGCCGCTCGAGACTCTGCTCGCCACCTGGGGCGTCAGCCTGATCCTGCAGCAGGCGGTCCGCTCCATCTTCGGGTCGCCCAACAAGGAGGTCTCGAACCCGAGCTGGATGACCGGCGGGTTCGACCCGATCGGCGGGTTCACTGTCACCTGGAGCCGGCTCTATATCATCATCTTCTGCTTCATCGTTTTGGGAGTGCTCGCCCTGGTCCTCAATCGGACGGGCTTCGGCTTGCACATGCGTGCGGTCACCCAGAACCGCCCGATGGCATCGGTGATGGGCATTCGCACCGCGCGGGTCGATGCGCTGACCTTCGGTTTGGGTTCGGGGATCGCTGGCATGGCCGGGGTAGCGCTGACCCAGGTCGGCAATGTCAGTCCGAATCTCGGCACGATTTACATCGTCGACAGCTTTCTCGTTGTCGTCTTTGGCGGGGTCGGCAGCTTGATGGGCACCCTCGTCGGCGCTTTATCACTCGGCATCGTCAACAAGTTTCTCGAGCCGGTGGCCGGTGCGATCCTCGGCAAGATTGTCGTTCTGGTGGCGATCATCTTGTTCATCCAATGGCGGCCGCGCGGTCTCTTTGCTCTCAGAGGGCGCATCGCGGAGGCGGAGGCATAGCCGTGTCGGTGGCCCCCGGCGGCGGAGCCAGGAGCGCATGGGGCCCGGGTTTCTGGGCTGTCTTTGCCGCCTGCGCACTGGTGCTTACGCTGGCCGTCCCAGTCCTCAACATCTGGGTCACGCCGGACTCTCCCATAGCACTCCCCGATTACCTCGTACCGCTACTGGGCAAGTACCTGTGCTATGCGCTGCTCGCGCTGAGCCTCGATCTGATCTGGGGATATGCGGGGATTCTGAGCCTCGGACACGGCGCCTTCTTTGGCCTCGGCGGCTACTGCATGGGCATGTACCTGATGCGCCAGATCGGCACCCGTGGCGTCTACGGCAATCCGCTGCTGCCCGATTTTATGGTCTTCCTCAATTGGAAGGAGCTGCCCTGGTTCTGGTGGGGTTTCGACCATTTCGCCTTTGCCGCGGCCATGGTGATTCTGGTCCCCGGTCTGCTGGCACTGGTGTTCGGTTGGCTTGCCTTCCGCTCGCGCGTTACTGGGGTTTATCTCTCGATCATCACCCAGGCGATGACCTACGCCTTGATGCTCGCCTTTTTCCGCAACGACATGGGGTTCGGGGGCAATAACGGGATGACCGACTACAAGGACATCCTCGGCTGGGACGTCCACCAGCCGTCGACCCGACTGGCCCTTTATATCGCCTCGGTTCTGGCGCTCGGGATCGGCTATCTTTCGTGCCGGTTCATTACCGCCTCCAAGCTCGGGCGGGTGTTGTTGGCGTTGCGCGACGCCGAAAGCCGGGTGCGGTTTCTCGGCTACTCGGTGACCAATGCAAAACTGTTCGTCTTCACCTTCTCGGCAGTGCTCGCCGGGATCGCCGGCGCGCTCTACGTGCCGCAGGTCGGCATCATCAATCCGAGCGAATTTTCTCCGGGCAACTCGATCGAGATTGCGATCTGGGTTTCGGTCGGCGGGCGCGGGACCCTGCTGGGGCCAATCGCCGGAGCCGTTCTGGTCAACCTCGCCAAGACCTGGCTGACCGGCGCCGCGCCGGAGACATGGCTGTTTGTTCTTGGCGCGTTGTTTGTCCTGACGACGCTGGTTTTCCCGCGTGGCATTGCCGGGCTGGCGCGCCGCCCGGACGGCATCCGGCCGAGCGTTGCGGTCCCGGTTCCCGCCGGAGAGCAGGCGTGAAAACGGCGGCGTCGACGACCGACGCGCTGCTGTACCTCAACGGTGTGACGGTCAGCTTCGACGGCTTCAAGGCCTTGAACGACCTCTCGCTGGTGGTCGAGGAGGGGGAGCTGCGCACGATCATTGGTCCGAACGGGGCAGGGAAGACGACCATGATGGACGTCGTCACCGGGAAGACCCGGCCGGATTCGGGCGAGGTTTTCTTTGGTGGATCGGCGGATTTGAGTCGCCTCGACGAGGCTGAGATCGCCAATCTCGGGATCGGACGCAAGTTTCAGCGGCCGACCGTTTTCGAGAATCTGACGGTCTTTGAGAATCTCGAGCTCGCTCTCGCCGAGGGCCGTGGCACCTGGACGACGCTCTTTTCTCAGCTGACTCCGCGCCGCCGCGACCGCATCGAGGCGACATTGGCCCGCATCGGTCTTTCCGAGCAAAGCGCGCAGGCGGCTGGCGCTCTCAGCCACGGCCAGAAGCAATGGCTCGAGATCGGCATGCTGCTGATCCACGACCGTACTCTGCTGCTGCTCGACGAGCCGGTCGCCGGGATGACCGACCGGGAAACCGAGCAGACCGCCGAGTTGATCCTGGACCTCGCAACGGACCGAACGATCATTGTCGTCGAGCACGACATGGCGTTTGTGCGTAGCCTCGGTGCGCGGGTGACGGTGCTGCACGAAGGCTCGGTCCTCGCCGAAGGGTCAATCGACTTCGTTCAGAACCACCCTCGCGTCATCGAAGTTTATCTCGGCCGTTGAGGCTGTTCTCCCGCC
>Ga0210402_10001615_pt1 | contig 23115 bp, 20 predicted proteins | sample IncBWC7MmetaG_FD_161055 | JGI IMG/M metagenome (GOLD analysis project Ga0210402, IMG submission 161055) | Forest soil microbial communities from Barre Woods Harvard Forest LTER site, Petersham, Massachusetts, United States - Inc-BW-C-7-M | ecosystem: Environmental > Terrestrial > Soil >... | reverse complement strand
CTTCACCGTCACCGGCACGATCTCGTCCTTGAAACGGCCGGCCTTCTGCGCCGCGCTCGCCTTCTGCTGCGAACCCAGCGCGAACTGGTCCTGCTGCTCGCGCGTGATCTGATACTTGGTGGCGACGTTCTCGGCGGTGTTGCCCATGTGATAGCCGTGGAACGCGTCCCACAGCCCGTCCTTCAGCATCGTGTCGATGAACTCGAGCCCGCCCATCTTCTGCCCCGCCCGCAGATACGCGGAATGCTGCGACAGGCTCATGCTCTCCATCCCGCCGGCCGCGACAATCGCGCTTTCCCCGGTGCGGATCTGCTGCGCGGCGAGGGCCACGGCACGCAGGCCGGACCCGCAGACCTGATTGATGCCGAATGCGGTCTTGGAATCCGCCAATCCCGCGGCGCGCGCGGCTTGGCGGGCGGGATTCTGACCCTCGCCGGCAGCCAGCACCTGGCCCAGGATCACCTCGTCCACGTCGCCGCCCTCGACACCGGCACGCTCGAAGGCCGCCTGCAGCGCGATCGCGCCCAGCGCATGCGCCGACAGCGTACCCAACGCGCCGCTGAAGCTGCCCACCGGCGTACGGGCAGCGGAGACGATGACGATGTCGTCCATGCTTGGCTCTCCTCTGAACGGTCACGGCACCCTACCCCTGCGCGCCGGCTCTGGCCATGTGGGCGCGGACCGGCACAATATCAGCCCGACAATAATGCATGGGAGCACGTCCATGACCGAGCCCGCGTTGAGCTACGTGCACGGCGCCAGCAGCGTGACGCTGATCGGCGAGACGATCGGCCGCAATTTCGACCGGACCGTTGCGCGCTGGGGTGACCGGCCCGCGCTTGTGGTGCGCCAGCAGGGCATACGCTGGAGCTATCGCGAGCTTGGCGAGAAGGTCGATGCGTTCGCCGCCGGACTGATCGGGCTTGGACTGCAACCAGGCGAGCGCATCGGGATCTGGTCGCCAAACAATGCCGAATGGGTGGTGACGCAGTTCGCCACCGCCAAGGCGGGGCTGATCCTGGTCAACATCAACCCGGCCTATCGGCTGGCCGAGGTCGAATACGCGCTGAATAAGGTGGGCTGTCGGGCACTGATCACCGCGACCTCGTTCAAGACCTCCGACTATGTCGGGATGATCAACACACTGGCGCCGGAGCTGCGGTCGGCGCAGCCTGGCCGGCTGAACGCGGGGAAGCTGCCAGCACTGCGGATGGTGATCCAGATCGGCGACACGCCCGCGCCGGGAACGATCCCATTCGAAAGCATCTACGCGATGGCGGCGAAATCACATCGTGCACAACTTGCAGAGCTGGAGTCAAGCTTGCAGTTCGATGATGCGATCAATATCCAGTTCACCTCGGGAACGACAGGCGCGCCCAAAGGGGCGACGCTGACGCACCACGGCATCCTCAACAACGGCTACTTCATCGGCGAGGCGATGAAGCTGACGCCGGAGGACAGGCTGTGCATCCCGGTTCCGCTGTATCATTGCTTCGGCATGGTGCTGGGCAACCTCGCCTGCACCACACATGGCTCGGCCATGGTCTATCCCGGCGAAGGTTTCGATCCGCTGACGACATTGCAGACCGTGGCCGAGGAGCACTGCACCGGATTGCATGGCGTGCCGACCATGTTCATCGCGCAGCTTGAGCATCCGGAGTTCGGCAAATTCGATCTGACCAGCCTGCGCACCGGCATCATGGCCGGCGCGCCCTGTCCGATCGAGGTGATGCGTCGCTGTATCCGAGAGATGCATCTGAGCGAGATCACCATCGCCTACGGCATGACCGAGACCAGCCCAGTGAGCACCCAGACCACGACCGATGATCCGGTGGAACGACGCGTGAGTACCGTCGGACGCGTGCAGCCGCATATCGAGGTGAAGGTCATCGACGCCGAGGGCCACATCGTGCCGCGCGGCGTTTCGGGTGAGTTCTGCACTCGCGGCTATTCGGTGATGCTGGGCTACTGGGACGACGCCGAACGCACGGCGCAAGCGATCGATGCCGCGCGCTGGATGCACACCGGCGACCTGGCCACGATGGATGCCGAGGGCTACTGCAAGATCGTCGGCCGTATCAAGGACATGGTGATCCGCGGCGGCGAGAATGTGTATCCGCGCGAGATCGAGGAGTTCCTGTATCATCATCCAAAGATTCAGGATGTGCAGGTGTTCGGCATCCCGGACGAACGCTATGGCGAGGAGCTGTGCGCCTGGGTCAAGCTGCGCGCGGGCGAGACGCTGACCGCGGAGGACGTGAGAGAGTTCTGCCGCGAGCAGATCGCGCATTACAAGATCCCTCGCCACATTCGCTTTGTCGACGAGTTCCCGATGACGGTGACCGGCAAGATGCAGAAATTCATCATGCGCGATCGCATGGCCGAGGAACTGGGTGTGAAGGAGGCGATGACTGCGTGAACGAGGACGCAACCTACGACTACATCGTGACCGGCGCCGGCTCGGCCGGCTGTGTCGTGGCGTCGCGCCTTTCGGAATCCGGGCGCTATCGCGTGCTGCTGCTGGAAGCCGGCATCAGGGACAGCAATCCCCGGATCCACATTCCTATCGGCTACACCAAGGCGTATGCCAATCCGCGCATCAACTGGATGTTCGATAGCGCGCCGGAGACGGAACTGAAGGGGCGCACGCTATATCTGCCGCGCGGCAAGGTTCTGGGCGGCACAAGCTCGATCAACGGTATGGTGTACATGCGCGGCGATCCCGCGGACTATGACCACTGGCGCCAGCGCGGCTGCGAAGGCTGGGACTGGGATTCTGTGCTGCCGTTCTTCAAGAAGGCCGAGGACAACGAACGCGGCGGGGACGATTTCCACGGCGTCGGCGGCCCGTTGCGAGTATCCGATCCGCCGCACATCTGGCCGCTCGGCAAGGCGATGCTGGAAGCAACCATCCAGGCCGGCATTCCGCGCACGCCCGACTTCAACGGCGCGCAGAAGGAGGGCGCCGGCTATTATCAGACAACGACCAACAACAAGCGCCGCTGGAGTGCGGCCGCCGCGTATCTGCGACCCGCGCGTGCGCGGCGGAACCTGACGGTTGTCACCGAGGCGCACACCACGCGCGTGCTGATCGAGAACGGCCGCGCGGTCGGTGTGGAGTATCGCACGTCACGGGGTTTGCAGACTGCACGCGTTCGCGGCGAGGTGATCGTCTCCGGCGGCACCTATGGCTCGCCGCATCTGCTACAGCATTCGGGCCTCGGCCCTGCCGAACTTCTGAGCGAAACCGGCATCGCGGTGGTGCGCGATATGCCGGGCGTGGGCGCCAACCTGCACGACCACTTCAACACCTACAGCACCTATCGTCTGTCGCAGCCTGTCACGCTGAACGACCTGGCGCGCAGCCTTCCCAGACGGCTGGTCGCGGGGGTGCAGTATGCTCTCGGTCGCCGCGGCCTGATGTCGACCACCGGCCTGTTTGCCGGTGCATTCCTGCGCAGCGATCCGCGACTGGAGCGGCCGGACATCCAGATCAACATGTCGGCCTGGAGCACGGCGGAGCGCAACCGGGATGGCATTCATCCACATCCGTTCCCCGGCATAACGCTGAGCCCGGTGCACCTGCGTCCCGAAGGCCGCGGCACGGTGCGGGTGAAAACCCCCGACCCGCTCGCGCCGCCGGAGATCCGCTTCAATTTCCTCAAGTCGGACTACGACATGCAGGCACTGATCTTCGGCATCCGCATCTGCCGCAGGATCGCCGCACTGGCGGCGCTCGCGCCCTATGTGGTGGAAGAAATTGCGCCGGGCGCCCGGTTCGCCACCGATGCCGAGCTGGCCGATGTCGTGCGCTCGAATGGCGTATCCAATCACCACCCGGTCGGCAGTTGCCGCATGGGCAGGGAGGCTGACGCCGTGGTGGATCCGCGGCTGCGCGTTTACGGCGTCGAGCGGTTGCGGGTGGCCGATGCGTCGATCATGCCGTCCATCATCGCGGGCAACACGAACGCGCCGACGATCATGATCGGGGAGAAGGCGTCGAACATGATCCTGGAGGACGCCAGGGCGGCGGCTTAGGAGCCCGGCCACAACGCGCGGACTACACCTCCACCGGCTTCGGCTCCACCATCTTCGCCGCAATGATGGAAATCTCGTAAAGCGCGATCAGCGGTATCGCCAAACCGGTCTGCGTGATCACGTCGGGCGGCGCGAGAATCGCAGCGACTACGAACATGCCGACATAGGCATAGCGGCGAAATTTCCTCAGCCCTGCCGACGAGACGATGCCGACCTTGGCCAGCAAGGTCAGCAGCACCGGAAGCTCAAACGTGATGCCGAAGGCGAAGATCAGCTTCATCACCAGGTCCAGGTATTCGCTGACCTTCGCCTCGAGCTGGATCGGCACGCTGCTGGTGGCCGGGCTCTCGAAACTGATGAAGAACCGCCAGGCGAACGGGAAGACGAAGTAGTACGCCAGCGCGGCGCCGAGCAGGAACAGCACCGGCGTCGCCGCAAGGAACGGCAGCATCGCGCGTTTCTCGCTGCGATACAGGCCCGGCGCCACGAACAGCCAGATCTGCGACGCAACTACCGGGAACGATACGAAGGCAGCGCCGAAGAACGCCACACGAAGATAGGTGAAGAACACCTCATAGAGCTGGGTGAAAATCAGCCGGCGTGGCGTGCCCGACTGCTTTTCCAGGATGTCCACCAGAGGCTGGGCAAGGAAGCCGTAGATCTGGGACGAGAAGTGGTAGCAGACGATGAAGCACAAGAAAAATGCGGCGACCGACCACATCACGCGACGGCGCAGCTCGACCAGATGTTCGAGCAGGGGCATCGGCTTGTCGTGGATCGGATCGTCTTTTTCTTCGGTCGTGGACATGGTCAGCTTTCAGCGGTGCGCCGTCAGTCGTCTCAGGCGGAGGGGCGCGATCGGCGTTGCAGCACGACCTCTGGCGGAATGAAAGCCGGCGGCTCCGGTTCGGCGGCCGTCTGCTGCGAGTGGTGTCCCGCGGTGCACGACCCAGGCGGCGGCGTCATGTTCGGCGGAATGAACGCCGGCGCCTGTGGCGGTGCCGGGACAGGCGTGGCCTCGATTGCGATCTCTGCCGCTCGCTCTGCCTCCAGCACCGAAATGGATCCGGGCTCGACGCCAGGACCGGCGACGGCCGGCCCCTCCGCGGGATTGTCGAACTGGAAGTCGCTGACGTCGACCTCCTTCATCGGGGATGCGGAAGCCGGAAGCGTCGGGTCCAAAGGATTGGTGGCGAAGGTGCTGCGCAGCAAGCCATCCGCATCCACCGCGCGCTCGATCTGGCCCTTCACGTCGAAATTGCGGATCTCGTTGAACTGGTTGCGCACCTCGTCGAGGTTCGCGTCGCGCACCATCTCGTCGACGTGGGTCTGGAACTCGGCGGCCATGCGGCGCGCCTTCTTGATCATGTTGGTGATGCCGCGGATCGCCGCCGGCATGTCCTTGGGCCCGATCGCGATCAGCGCGACGGCTGCGATCAAGGCAATTTCGGACCAGGCGAAATCGAACATGGCGCTAGGTAGCAGCGATCGGTGATCAGTGGCCAGTGATCAGGATGGGCTGCCTTCTGACGCAGCCGCCGCCGGTGCCTGCGGCTGAAGCGCCGGTTGCGGGGGCTCCAGCAGCAGGTCCTCGCGGCGCGGCAGCTCACGCAGGTCCTTCAGGCCGAACTGGGCGAGGAACTGCGGTGTCGTGCCCCAGAGCGTCGGCCGGCCAGGGGTCTCCTTGCGGCCCTTCGGCGCGATCAGGGTCGCCTCCAACAACGCGTCGAGCGTCTGCTGCGACAGGCTGGTGCCGCGGATCTCCTCGACCTCCGCACGGGTGACCGGCTGGTGGTAGGCGATGATCGCCAGCGTCTCCATCGCCACGCGCGGCAGCCGACGCGGAATCTCGATCACCTTGCGCAACCGCGGCGCCAGGTCCGGTGCGGTGCGGAACTGCACACCGCCGCCAACCTCCACCAACTCGACGCCACGCCCGGCATAGCGTTCGCGCAGGGCGGCGATCACCGCATCGGCATCCACGTTCTCGGGCAGCAGCTGCGACAAGGCGCGTGCGCCTACCGGACCGGCGCTGGCAAACACCAGGGCTTCGGCAAGGCGCAGGGACCCTTCGTCTGGAGGGGTTGGGGGGGCTGGCGATTCGTCTGTCATGCTCCCTCCTCTACCCCGTCCGCGGCGCGGCGCACCAGGATCGGGCCGAAATCCCACTCCTGCCGCAACCGCGCCCCGCCGCTGCGCGCCAGTTCGAGGCCGGCCAGCAGCGTGCTGGCCAGCGCGGCGCGGTGCTCCAGCGGGCCGCCCAGCGTGTCCGGCAGGAAGTGGTCGAGGCTCGTCCAGTCGGGAACGCTGCCAAGCAATGCGGCGAGCCGTTGCAGCGCATCCTTGACGCTCCACAGACTGAGCGTGCGCGGCTGATAGCGCTTGGTGGACGCGCCGCGCCGCACCCCCAGCAGATAGGCGCGTACCAACGAGGCCAGATCCAACGCCAGGCGCGAGCGATCGATCTCGGTGTGATCCTCGGGCGCGCCACATCCGAACACGTCGTGACCGAGCTGTGGCCGGGCTGTGAGCCAGACGGCACCGGCCCTGATCGCCTGCAGATCGCGCAGTCGCGCGGCGAGGATATCGGCTGCGACTTCACCCTCTTCGGCGGCCTCGCTGCCTTCCGGCAGCAGCAGGCGCGACTTCAGCCAGGTGAGCCAGGCCGCCATCACCAGCCAGTCCGCCGCCAGTTCCAGCCGGATGCGGCGCGCACCCTCGATCACCGCGAGATACTGCTCGACCAGCGACAGGATCGAGATCTTCGCCAGATCGACCTTCTGCGTCCGCGCCAGGTCCAGCAGCAGGTCAAGCGGGCCCTCGAATCCCTCAAGCTGTAAGAGCAGGCTATCGGGCTCGCGTGTGTCAGTTGCGTCCATTGGGCCTTACCACCCTATCGCGCCTATCACCATAAGGCATTGAAATCAAAAGATATACAATTGGGTTATGAGGGTGGGACTCGTTGCGTGACGGCTCAAGGATACCGCGAACAGCAGCGGCGCGGCTACCATGCGGCGTCCGATGCGCCGCCAACCTAAGCGTTCGGCTGTTCACCGAACGCGAGCACGAAAAATTCGATCCACCGCGCCTGGATGCATCGTCGCGTTCAGGTCCCCGAATCACGACAGGATACCACCGGAATCCGCCGCCACGAAACGGCGTTTGCGCCCATGCGTACGGGCATTATAGTGTTGATGTCTACACAAAGGCGAAATCCATGCCGCTGAACATTCGCAGCGAGGAAGAACTGCAACTTCTCGACGGGGCTCAGCCCCTCAAAGAGAGGCTTCGGCCGCTGCAGGATCGAGTGATGGCGCGGCCGGCGACTGGCCAGGAGGCCGACAAGGCGTTCTATGATGCACTCAGCCGAGACCCATTATGTTCGTTGATGCGTCCAGCGCATCGGCTTCCGGTTCACCGGTGAGGATGGCGACCATCGCCGATGCGAGCGGACGATTTCGCCAAGACCGATATGCAGACCGCGATAGCGCTCGGCTGATGGATGGGCCTGCGGACCGGTCTGCATCTCCCGAACATGCGCGCAAGAAACGGTCCATCGCCTTCCGGACTGACATCGGATCAATAACGTATACCAAGCGCCCGAAAGGTTGAGTTTCCGGGCAGGCGCAGCGTCACCGCAAAACCGTCATGGCCGTCCCCGGACCTGATCCGGGGATCAGACCCGGCCATCTCCTCCCGCACCGGCGCCGCGACGGATGTCCGGGTCAAGGCCCGGCCATGACGTCTGTGTGGCCAGTGCCGTGCGTCAACATTTAGGACGCTTGGTATTATATTTCCGGCCGCTCTCCAAACACGCGCGTGAATATTCGATCCACCGCGTTCAGGTGCATCTTCGCATCCATTGCAACATCCAGTTCGGCTGCTGAGACGCTGCGGGACACCTCCTGATCCGCCAGCAGATTGTCACGGAAGCTCCGACCTTCCGGCGTGCCAAGTTTCTGCCACGTCGCCATCGCGTTGCGCTGCACGATGGCATAGGCGTCCTCGCGCGAAATACCGGCCCGTGCCAGCGCCAACAGCACCTCGCCCGAATGCACCACGCCGCCGAGGCTTTCCAGGTTCGCGGCCATCTGCTCCGGATACACCACCAACCGCTGCATCATCCCGGCAAGCCGCATCAGCGCGAAATCCAACGCAAGCGTCGCATCGGGCGCGATCACCCGCTCGACGCTAGAGTGGCTGATGTCGCGCTCGTGCCACAGCGCCACATTCTCCAGCGCCGGCACGACCGCCGCCCGCACGACGCGTGCCAGGCCCGTCAGGTTCTCGCTCAGCACGGGGTTGCGCTTGTGCGGCATGGCCGAGGAGCCCTTCTGGCCCGGATGGAAGAACTCCTCCGCCTCGCGCACCTCACTGCGCTGCAGATGCCGCACCTCGGTTGCCAGCCGTTCGATGCCGCTGGCAATTACCGCCAGGGTTGCGAAGAATATTGCATGGCGGTCGCGCGGGATCACCTGGGTGGACAGCGGCTCCGGCTTCAGGCCGAGCTTCGCCGCGACGTATTCCTCCACACGCGGATCGACGTGGGCGAACGTGCCGACGGCGCCCGATATCGCCGCCACCGCCACCTCGGCCCGCGCGGCCTGCAAACGTGTGCGGTCGCGGGCGAATTCGGCGTAGTGGCCAGCCAACTTCAGGCCGAATGTCGTCGGCTCGGCATGGATTCCGTGGCTGCGGCCGATGGTCAGGGTGAATTTGTGCTCGAACGCGCGCGCCTTCAGCGCTGCCAGGACGGCATCTATGTCGGCAAGCAGCAGGTCCACCGCCTGCGTAAGCTGCACCGACAGGCAGGTATCCAGCACGTCGGAACTGGTCATGCCCAGGTGGACGAAGCGGCTGTCCTCGCCGATCGCCTCGGCCAGCCAGGTCAGGAAGGCGATCACATCGTGCCGAGTCTCGCGCTCGATGGCGTCGATCCGGTCGATGTCCGCCTGGCCGATGGCCTTGACCCTGGTGCCGCCCTTCTCGCGGATATTGTGGGCGGCACTCGCCGGGATGGCGCCCAGTTCGGCCATCGCCTCGGCAGCCAGCGCCTCGATCTCGAACCAGATGCGGAACCGGTTGGCCGGCGCCCAGATGGCTTCCATCTCGGGTCTAGTGTAACGGGGAACCATCGCTGCCCTGTCCCGTCCTGGTGGAAGGTCAGCTAGACCGTCGCGCCGGTGCCTGACAAGTGCTGGCCGCCAAACGCACCGAGGGCGCCGCTGCATGGATCAAATCACGCTGACCCATGACTTGGCGGCCTTGGCACAGGTCGTGCTGATCGACATCACGCTCGCCGGCGACAACGCCATCGTGGTCGCGCTGGCGGTCAGCGGCCTGGCGGCACGCCAGAAGCGCCCTGCCATCCTGTTCGGCATCATCGGCGCGACCGTAATCCGTATAGCATTCGGCGTCGTAGCGTTACAGTTGCTGGCCGTCATCGGCCTGCTGCTTGCCGGCGGGCTCCTGCTCTTGTGGGTCTGTTGGAGGATGTTCCGCGAACTACGTCGCCCACGCGGGCGTGCCGGCGTCGACCACGCCAGCGGCAAGACGCTCGGACAGGCGATGTTCCAGATCATCCTGGCCGATGTGTCGATGAGCCTTGACAATGTTCTTGCTGTGGCCGGCGCGGCCAGCGGCAGCACCTGGGTGCTGGCGGTGGGCTTGCTACTGTCGGTGGTGCTGATGGGGGTGGCAGCTAATCTGCTCGCCAAGGTGCTCGAGCGGCAGCGCTGGGTCTCCTGGGTGGGCTTGCTGATCGTGCTCTACGTCGCGGTGTCGATGATCTGGGACGGTTCGCAGGACGTGGCAGAGGCGATCCGCGGGTAGTCGCAATTACGAGCCCAGCACAGCCTTGCGCAGCATGTCGTTGGCACGGCTCTGCCAGCCGCGGCCGGAGGCGCGCAGGCGCTCTACCACGTCGCGCTCGAGGCGAAGCGAGACCAGGACCTTGGTCGGCTTCTGCTGCTTTCCCCGCGTGCGACGGATGTAGTCTGCGACAATGCCCGGATCGACTTCGCGCATCGAGCGAGCTCGCGCCCAATCCTTTTCAGTCACCTCCCAGGTATCGGGATCGGTGTCGATGCCGCGCTGGATCGCTGCGTCTTCTTCAGGCGTCGGACGAACGAGACGTTTTCTCATAGACTGCCACCTCCTGCCTCTTCGACCTGCGAAGACTGATCACCCGCGTGCGGCCTCGGCGGATCGTATAGACCAACGTGTGCAATCGCTCGCCGATCTTGCCGAGCGCGAGCCAACGCAGCTCTCCGTACGGTCGTCGATTGTCCTCAAACCGTACGGCCGTTTCCCAATCGAAATCCAACACATGAATGAAATCCACGCCATGCTTGCGCAGATCGCCGAACCGCTTCGCCTCATCCCATTCGAATTCCACGCGGGCACCGTCAGAACGTAGCTACAATCAGAGGCTTCGCAAGCCCCACCCTGACAGTCTGGCCCCGCTGTCCTATCTTCCCGGTAAATTCAGGCAAGGAGGACCCGCCATGCTGAACCCGACATCGCCGCTGCCCCTCAGGGACCCCACGCTGTTCCGCCAAGCCAACTGCATCGATGGCAAGTGGGCGCAGGCCGACAGCGGCCGAACGATCCTGGTGAAGAACCCGGCCACAGGCGAGGCGATCGGCGAGGTTCCCGCCCTGGGCGCCGCCGAGACCCGCCGCGCCATCGAGGCGGCGCATCGCGCACAGGGCCCATGGCGCGCCATGCTCGCGAAGGACCGCGCCGCGATCCTGCGCAAGCTGAACGACCTGATGCTGGAGAACGCCGACGATCTGGCGGTGATCATGACCGCCGAGCAGGGCAAGCCGCTCTCCGAGAGCAAGGGCGAGATCGCCTATGCCGCAAGCTTCATCGAGTGGTTCGCCGAGGAGGGCAAGCGCATCTACGGCGACACGATCCCGCAGAACGCGAAGGGCCGGCGTATCCTGGTGTTGAAGGAGCCGATCGGCGTGTTCGCCGCGATCACGCCGTGGAATTTCCCGAGCGCGATGATCACCCGCAAGGCCGGTCCCGGCTGGGCGGCCGGCTGCACAGGCGTGATCCGGCCCGCCAGCCAGACACCGTTCTCGGCGCTTGCCCTTGCGGCGTTGGCAGAGCGCGCCGGCATGCCGCCTGGCGTGTGCAACGTCATCACTGGACCGTCGGGCGAGACCGGCGCCGAACTCACGTCGAACCCGCTGGTGCGCAAGCTGACCTTCACCGGCTCGACCGAGGTGGGCGCCAAGCTGCTGGCGCAGTGCGCGACAACGATCAAGAAGACCAGCATGGAACTCGGCGGCAACGCGCCGTTCATCGTGTTCGACGATGCCGATCTGGATGCGGCGGTGACCGGCGCGATGGCCAGCAAGTATCGCAACACCGGCCAGACGTGCGTCTGTGCCAACCGCATCCTGGTGCAGGACGGTGTGTATGACGCGTTCGCAGCCAAGCTGAAGACGGCGGTGGAGGCGATGAAGGTTGGCAACGGCATGGAGCCGGGCGTGAGCCAGGGCCCGCTGATCAACGCCGATGCGGTGAAGAAGGTGGAGGAGCACATCGCCGATGCGCTGAAGCGCGGTGCGAACGTGGTGACGGGCGGGCATCGGCACAAGCTGGGCGGCACCTTCTTTGAACCCACGATCCTGGCCAACGTCCCGAACGACGCGATGATCTTCCGCGAGGAAACGTTCGGCCCGGTCGCGCCGCTGTTCCGCTTCAAGACCGAGGCGGAAGCTATCAAACTCGCCAACGACACCGAATTCGGGCTGGCGTCGTATTTCTATTCGCGCGACGTGGGGCGGGTCTTCCGCGTGGCCGAGGCGCTGGAATACGGCATCATCGGCATCAACGAGGGGATCATCTCGACCGAGGTGGCGCCGTTCGGCGGCATGAAGTCCTCGGGGCTGGGACGCGAGGGATCGAAATACGGGATCGAGGATTATCTGGAGATCAAGTATCTGGCACTGGGTGGTATCGGCACCTGATCGGGGTCACCTGATCGGGCAGCAGATCAACCTCAGATGAACGCGGGTGGACGCAGATGTTTTCTGCATCCATCCGCGATTCTATCGATCCGCTACGCTGGCGGTGCTGCCCCGGCTGTCATACCGCGACCTAAACCTCGGCTGCGATCCTCGCTCCTTGTGGAGCCCCTTGGTGTGCAATTGGCCCAGATCGTCGAGTGTCTTCGCGGCGTCCAATTGCCTCAGGCGCAACCTACTCCCCCACTCGCAACTGCGCGCCGGCAAAATCCGCGAAGAACTGTGCGAGTGGCGGAACGGTAGCCTCGATCAGCGCCTCGCCGGCGGCTTTCGTCGCCGACGCCGGATCGCCAACATACCCCACGTCGCCGGCAGCAAAGATCGACGCCCAGAATGCGCCGGCGGGACGCAGCAGATCAGGCGCATTGCCGGCGACATAGGAAGGCTGCAGGCGCGGCGGCAGGCTGCCGATGCGCGCGGCAATGCGATCCGCGGTTTGCGCGGGACGCAATGCAAGCTGCAGGGCGGTTTCATATGCGCACGCATGGCCGACGCCGCGCAGCGCGCCGGGCAATACCTCGAGCCACTGCTTCTGCCCCGGCGCCATGTAGTTCACATAGCCGACCTCGATCCCACGACTTGCCAGCGCGGTGCACGCGGACATCAGCGGACCCTGATTGCCGCCGTGGCCATTGACGATCAGCAGCCGTTTGAATCCGGTGCGGTGCAGGCTCTCGGCCACATCGATCACCAGCCCGATGAACGTCTCCAGCGATAGGGTGATCGTGCCCGCCCAGGCGCGATGATGCGGGGAAAAACCGAACGACGGCGGCGGCAGCACCAGCACGTGCGGTTCCGCGCAGCGTTCGGCCGCAGCCAATGTGATCCGGTACGCCGACAGCGTGTCGGTATCGACCGGCAGATGGTCCGAATGCTGCTCCACAGAGCCGACGGTCAGCACGGGCAAGGCGCCCGCATCGCGCGCTGCGGCGATCTCCGCGCGCGTCAGTGCGCCCCAGTCGTGCGTGCGCCGCCAATCGTCATTCATGGTATTTGGCCCCCGGTGGTTTCTGGTTCTTCCAATTCGATGCTCAGTTCGCGCAGCGCCGCGGTGTGCGGATGGCGCGTGCGGCCGGCGCGCAGGTCGTCGGCCGACAATAACTCCACCAGCTCGCCGGCCTGCATCACGCCGATCCGCGCACAGAGATGCGCGACCACCGCCAGATTATGACTGACCAGCACATAGGTAAGTTGATGCGCCTGCTGCAGATCCGAAAGCAAATTCAACACCTCGGCCTGCACCGAAACATCCAGCGCGCTGGTCGGTTCATCGAGCAGCAGAACCTGCGGTTCGGCCATCAGCGCGCGCGCAATCGCCACGCGCTGGCGCTGTCCGCCGGAAAGCTGGTGCGGATAGCGGAAGCGGATCGAATCCGGCAGCGCCACTTCGTTCAGGCCACGCATGATCCGCCGTTCGACGTTGTCCATGCCATGCACCAGCAGCGGTTCGCTCAGCAGCCGGTCCACCGTCTGGCGCGGATGCAAGGAGCCGTACGGGTCCTGAAACACCATCTGCACGCGGCGGTAGAAGTCCTTCGAGCGACGCGGTGCGAGCGGCTTGCCATCCACCGACATCCGACCGGTCCAATTCGGATTGAGGCCCGACAAGGCGCGCAGAACCGTCGATTTGCCGGAGCCCGACTCGCCGACAATTCCAAAACTTTCGCCGCGCTGCACGTCGAACGAAAGGGACTTCACCGCCTCGGTCCTGCCGAAACGCACCGAAAGTCCATCGACCTCGATCATTGCTCCAGCCATGACGGGTCACGCTGCATGACAATGAGACGCGGCTTCTTGTGACTGAGCGTCGGCAGACATTCCAGCAGACCGCGCGTATAGGGATGCCGCGCATGCAGCAGGTCCGCGGCCGCCACCTCTTCCACCACGCGTCCGGCGTACATCACCGCGACGCGGTCGCAGAAATGTGAAACCAGCGGCAGGTCATGGCTGATCAGGATCAGACCCATGCCGCGGCGCGAGACGAGATCCTCGATCAGGCGCAGGATCTCTGCCTGCACCGTGGCGTCGAGCGCGCTCGTCGGTTCATCGGCGATCAGCAGTTCCGGATCGGGTGCCAGCATCATTGCGATCATCACGCGCTGTCCCATGCCGCCAGACAGTTCGTGCGGATAGGCTTGCGCGACATGCGTGGGGTCGCGGATCTGCACCTGTGCCAACAGGTCAATCGCCGCGCGGTCGGCAAGTTTGCGACTGCCGCCGCGGTGCACGCGCCAGGCCTCCGCGATCTGTGCGCCGGCGGTCATCACCGGGTTGAGCGAGAATTTTGGATCCTGCAGGATCAGGCCGGCGCGCGCGCCGCGGATGCTACGGAGTGCGGCTTCACCGGCACGCAGGATGTCGATGCCGTCGAACTCCAGTTTGTCAGCTGTGATGACCGCATTCGATGGCAGCAGGCGCAGGATCGAACGTGCAGTCAGCGATTTGCCGGAGCCGGACTCGCCGACGATGCCGAGCTTTTCCTGGCCGAGGGTGAACGAGACGTTGCGCACGGCGTCGGAAAAGCCGGAGGCGGTGGGGAATTGGATGCGCAGGTTGCGGATTTCGACCAGCATTACTTGCCTGCACATGGAGGTAAGTAGAATTCACCACAAAGACGCGAAGACACAGAGAATTGCCATGCGCTAATTCTCTGTGTCTTCGTGTCTTTGTGGTGAAACTTTCTTCTATCGTTGCCGCGGATCGAGCACATCCCGCATCCCATCCCCCAGCAGGTTGAACGCCAGCGACGCGACGAAGATCGCAATTCCGGGGATCGTCGGCACCCACCACTGATCGAGGATGAATGCGCGCGACGAGGCGATCATGGTGCCCCATTCCGGCATCGGCGGCTGCGCGCCCATGCCGAGAAAACCGAGCGCCGCCGCGGTCAGGATGATGCCGCTCATATCGAGCGTTACGCGCACGATGACGCTGGACAGACACAGCGGCACGATGTGGCGCAGGATGATGCGGCCGCTTCCCGCGCCCGCCAGCCGCACCGCGGCGATGAAGTCGCTGCTGCGCACGGTCAGCGTGTCCGCCCGCGCCAGACGCGCATAGGGCGGCCATGCGGTGAGCGCGATCGCGATGATCGCGCTAGTGATGCCCGGTTTGAGCGCCGCGACAAATGCAAGCGCCAGCACGAGTCGCGGAAACGCCAGGAACACATCGGTCACGCGCATCAACACGCGGTCCGCCATCCCGCCGAGATAGCCCGCAACGCTGCCCACCGCGAGTCCGAGCGGTGCCACCAGGAGTACGACGGACACCACCATCCCCAAGGTCACGCGTCCACCGAACAGGATGCGGGAATAGATGTCGCGGCCCAGTTCGTCGGTGCCGAACCAGTGTGCTGCGGATGGCGGCGCCAGGCGTCCCGCGAGGTCCTGCGCGCTCGGGTTCTGCAGCGCGAGCAATGGCGCCGCCAGCGAGGCGACGATCATGATTGCCACCGTCACCAGCCCGACCATCGCAAGCCCGTTGGTCCGGAACTGTAGCCAACCACGATAGCGCCGCACCCAGGCGGCATGCGCGCGCGATGCCGGCGTCTCGCTCAGCAGCCATTCGCGCGACAGCACGCCGCTCATGCGACGCGCGGGTCCAGCAGCCGGTACAGCACATCGGCCAGCAGGTTCAGCACGAGATACACCAGCCCGACCACGAGCGTGGCGCCCAGCACCGCATTCATGTCGGCGTTCAACAGCGACACCGTCAGGTAAAGTCCGAGGCCAGGCCAGGAGAATACCGTCTCGGTGATCACCGCGCCCTCCAGCAACCCGGCGTAGGCCAGCGCCAGCACGGTCACCAGACGCACGGCGATGTTGCCGAACGCGTGCCGCCACAGGATGCGCGATGCCGACAATCCCTTGGCGCGCGCGGTGATGATGTATTCGCCGGCCAGCGATTCGATCATGAACGCGCGCGTCATGCGCGTGATGTAGGCCATCGAGAAATACGCCAGAACCAGCGCCGGCTGCGCCAGGTGCGCAAGCGCATCCCAGAACGAATCCCAGTCGCCGGCGATCGCCGCATCGAGCACCAGCATGCCGGTGACGCGCGGCACCAAGCCCTCGTATGCCACGTCCAGCTGTCCGGTGCCGGGCGCGATGCCGAGCTTCACATAGAACACCAGCAGGCACACAAGGCCCAGCACGAACACCGGCACCGATTGGCCCGCGAGGCTCACCACGCGCACCACATGATCGAACCGCGAGCCTTGCCGCTCGGCGGCGATCACGCCGAGCGGAATGCCGACAACAATGGCGATGATCATTGCCGTCGTCGCGAGTTCCAAGGTCGCGGGAAAGAACTGTGCGATGTCCGCGGTGACCGGATGCGAGGTCATCACCGACCGGCCGAGATCGCCGTGCAGCAGGTTCAGTAGATAGATCCAGAACTGCACGAACAGCGGCTTGTCGAGACCAAGCTGCTCGCGCACCGCGGCTATCACGTCCGGCGGTGCGTGATCGCCGGCGATCGCGATCACCGGATCGATCGGCATCACCCGCCCGATCAGGAACGTGACCAGGGTGAGCCCGAACAACGTGAGTGGAATGCTGGCGAAGCTGCCTGCCAGCATTTGCAGCCGCGGGTTCACGCCTTGGTAATCTGCGCGTACTTGGTGTAGTCGGGCATCGGTCCGACATGGAAGCCGGACACACCCTTGCCCAGCACCGCCACCGCGTTCTTCTGCAGCAGCATGGCGAACGGCGCGCGCTCCATGAACTGCCGCTGCATCGTCTGATACAGCGCGATGCGCTTTGCCGGATCCAGTTCGCGCACCGCCGCCTGCGACTCGGCGGTCAGCTCCTTGTCGACGAAATGACTGCGCCAGGCCAGGATCTTCAGCTTGCTCGCATCAGAGTCATCGGGGTTCTCGCACCATGCCTGCGCATTCGAGTTGGGGTCGAAGTAATCGGTCCCCCAGACCAGCATCGCAAGCTGGTGCTGCCGCGCACGGGTCTTGGTGATCACCTGCTTCTGCTCGCCGGGCAGCAGCTGCACCTTGATGCCGACTGCCGCGAGGTCCGCTTGAATCGCCTGCGCGATATCGCCATCCGGCGAGTGCGAAATATAATCCATACTCACCGCAAATCCGTCCGGCAGCCCCGCATCGGCTAACAGCTGCTTCGCCTTGGCTATGTCCTTGCGGAACGGGTTGTCCTTCAGAGCACCGGGCAGAGCATTCGGCAGAAAGGCCTGGCAGACGCTCCAGGTGTCCGGCGTGATGTTGTTCGCGATCGCATCGTAGTCGATCGCCCACTTGATCGCCTGGTGCACCTGCGGCTTGGCCAGTTCCGCCATGGACTGGTTCATCGCGATATACATCGACGTGCCCTGCGGCGATGCGTTCACCGTCAGGCTCTTGTTGCCGGCGATGGTTTTGAGCTGATCCGCCCCAAGGTCGCGCGCGATGTCGGCGTCGCCCTTCTGCAAGGTCAGGAGCTGTGCGGACGGATCGGCGACGTGCCGTATCACGACGCGCGACATGACGCCCTTCTCGACGGAGTTTGGATTGGCATCGGCGATCACATGGTCGCTCGCCTGCCAGGACGTGAGCTTGTAGGGGCCGGCGCCGGCCGAATGCGTCTTCATCCAGCCATTGCCTAGATCGCCGTTGGTCTGGTTGGCCAGCACCGTCGCCTTGTCCACCACGCTGCCTACATTGGCCGTCAGGCAGTAAAGAACGAAGCTGGTCGCCTGCGCCTGCGGCAGCTTGATCTCCAGCGTGTAGTCGTCCAGCGCGCGGACCATCTTCTCCACGTTGTCCGCGTTGAAGCCGAACTGGGTGATGATAAACCCTGGCGTTTTGTTCAGCTTCACCACGCGATGCAGGCTGAACGCGGCGTCGTTGGCAGTGACCGGGTTGCCGGATTCGAACTTCGCGTCGTGGCGCAGGCGGAAGGTGAAGGTCAGGCCGTCGGGGCTTACGTCGTAGGTCTCGGCAAGGTCACCGGCGATCTTGGTGGAATCCTCCGCATCGGGCCGGACCAGGCGGCGGTAGCAGTTGGCATCGACCTCGTTGTTGGTGAATTCGTAGGATTCCGCGGGGTCGAAGCTGACGATGTCGTCGATCTGCTTGACCATCACTGCGACGCCCTTCGGCGTGGCGGCGTGCGCGCCGGTCGGCACCGCGGGGGCGGCCATGGTGGCAGCCGAGGCGGCCAGCAGATTCCGTCGGGTCAGCATGCGGTGTCTCCCAGTCCTGTTTGGTCGGGCCTTGTTGGCCGGCACTTTGCCAAGACTTTGCGGCCCGGGCTAGGCTGGCGCGATCATGGGCCAACCCGCTCAGCAACGCGAGGTGCTTGCCTCGGTCTGCCCGCACGACTGCCCGTCCACGTGCGCGCTCGAAGTGGAGGTGCTGGACGGGCGGCGCATCGGCGCGGTGCATGGCGCCGCGGCGAACAGTTACACGTCGGGCGTGATCTGCGCCAAGGTTTCCCGGTATGCCGAACGCATCCACCACCCGGACCGGCTGACCCAACCTTTGATGCGTGTGGGGCCAAAGGGGTCCACGCAGTTCCGTGCGATTTCCTGGGGCGAGGCGCTGGACCGCGTGGCGGGCTCGTTCAGCGGGATCTCGGCGCGGCACGGCGCCGAGGCGGTGTGGCCGTATTACTATGCCGGCACGATGGGGCTGGTGCAGCGCGACGGCATCAACCGGCTGCGCCATGTGATGCGCTACTCGCGCCAGCGTCTGACGATCTGTACGTCGCTGCCCGAGCTAGGCTGGTGGGCCGGGGTCGGGCGTTCCTGGGGGCCGGACCCGCGCGAGATGGCGCGCTCCGATCTGATCGTGGTCTGGGGCGGCAATCCGGTCGCTACGCAGGTCAACGTGATGGCGCATGTAAGCCGCGCGCGGAAGGAGCGCGGGGCGAAATTGGTGGTGGTCGATCCGTACCGCAGCGGCACCGCAGCGGTCGCGGATGTTCATCTCGCGCCGCGTCCAGGCACGGACGGCGCGCTTGCGTGCGCGGTGATGCACGTGGCGTTTCGCGACGGACACGCGGACCATGGCTACATGGGACGTTATGCTGACTGCCCCGATGCATTGGAGGCGCATCTCGCGTCGCGCGGGCCGGAATGGGCGGCGGCGATCACCGGATTGCCTTTGCAGGACATCGAAAGCTTCGCTCGGCTGTATTGCGGCACGCCGCGCAGCTACATCCGGCTTGGCTATGGTTTCGCCCGCTCGCGCAACGGCGCGGCCAACATGCATGCGGTGAGCTGCCTGCCGACGGTGACCGGCGCCTGGCAGCATAAAGGCGGCGGCGCACTGTGGTCCAATCGCGGCATGTACCATTGGGACAAGACGCTGATTGAAGGTCTGGATGCGCTCGATCCCGCGATCCGCGTGCTAGACATGAGCCGCATCGGCAGCGTGCTGACCGGCGACCGGAGGGAACTGCGCGATGGTCCTCAGGTGCATGGACTGCTGATCCAGAACCAGAACCCGCTGACGGTGTGCCCCGACAGCAACCGCGTCCGCCGCGGTTTCGCGCGCGAGGACCTGTTCGTCTGCGTGCACGAGCAGTTCATGACCGAGACGGCGCGCTGGGCGGACATCGTGCTGCCGGCAACGATGTTCATGGAGCACGACGATCTGTACCAGGCGGGCGGCCACACGCATATCCAGATCGGCCGCAAGCTGATCGAGCCGCCCGGCGAATGCCGGTCCAACCACGAAGTGCTACAAGGGCTCGCCGCGCGGCTGGGCGCTGCGCATGCGGGGTTCGAGATGACCGCGATGCAGATCGTCGATGCCACGCTGCGTGCCTCCGGTTGGCCGGATGCCGAGACGGTGCTGCGCGAGAGCTGGGTCGATGCCGCCATGCCGTTTGACGACGCGCATTTCCTGACCGGCTTTCCGCAGCCGGACGGGCGGTTTCATTTTGCGCCCGACTGGGCCGCGCTTGGGCCGGACCATGCCTGCATGCCGCGCCTGCCGGATCACATGACCAGCATCGACGAAACGGCGCCGGAGCAGCCGTTCCGTCTGGTCACCGCGCCGGCGCGCAACTTCCTCAACACAAGTTTCACTGAAATGCGGAGTTCGCAGCGGCGCGAATCCCGCCCGACAGTGCTGGTGCACGCGGACGATGCGGCACGGCTTGGCATCGCCGATGGAGGCAAGGTGCGGCTGGGCAACGCGCGCGGCGAGGTCATTCTGCACGCGCGGATTGCCGATGGTCTGCAACCGGGTGTGCTCGTCTCGGAGAGCATCTGGCCGAGCGAGGCGTTCGACGGCGGCATCGGCATCAATGCGCTGACCAGCGACGATCCGGGTCCGCCGGGCGGCGGCGCGGTGTTCCATGATACCGCGGTGTGGCTGCGCGCTGGTGCGGCCACACATCGTCATCCCCGCGAAAGCGGGGACCCAGGGTGGGCCCCCGCTTTCGCGGGGGTGACGAATTAAGGGAAACCACAGAATGACCAAACGCATCGCCTTCGTCGGCGCGGGTGCGATCGGTGGCTATATCGGCGCGAACCTTGCCGCATGCGGTCACGACGTGACGCTGATCGATCCGTGGCCCGCGCATGTCGAGGCGATCCGCGCCGGCGGGATGCACCTGTACGGCATGACCGAGGCGGAGAACCGCAGCGTCAAGGTGAATGCGATGCACATGACCGACGCGCAGCAACTGGCGAAGCAGCGGCCGGTGGATATCGCGTTCATCGCGGTGAAGTCGTACGACACAGTTTGGGCGACACGGCTGATCCGCCAGTATCTCGCGCCGGGCGGCTATGTCGTGTCGTCGCAGAACTGCATCAACGAGGAACGCATTGCCGGCGTCGTCGGCTGGGGCCGCACGGTAGGCTGCGTGGTCGGCGGCGGTGTGGGCGTGGAACTGTTCGAGCCAGGCCACGTGCGCCGCAGCATGATGAAGAACCGGAACGTCGTGTCGTTTCACGTGGGCGAGCCGCATGGCCGGATCACGCGGCGTGTCGAGGAACTCGCCGAGATGCTGAACGACATCGACACCGCGCATGCCACCGACAATCTGTGGGGCGATCGCTGGACCAAGCTGTGCGTCAACGGCATGCGCAACGGCGTGTCGGCTGCGACCGGGCTCGGCGGCAATGCGCGCGACAGCCATGATGCGATCCGCCGCGTGTGCATCCGGCTGGGCGGCGAGGCGGTGCGGGTCGGTCAGGCGCTTGGATTCAAGCTCGGCAGGATCGGCGCGCTGGAGCCGGAGACGCTGGCACAGGCTTCGGAAGGCCATAGAGGGGCGCTGGAGGAAATCGAGGCGCTGATGCTGGCCGGCAGCAACGCCTCGGCGCGCAGCGATCTGCAGCGGCCGTCGATGGCGCAGGACATGGCGAAGGGACGCCGCACCGAGATCGAGTTCATGAACGGGTTCATCGCCGAGAAGGGCGCCGAAGTCGGTGTGCCGGCGCCGACGCATGCCACGCTGACCGAGGTGGTGATGCGGGTGGAGCGTGGCGAGATCGCCGCCGATCCGGCGAATGTGCTGGTCAATGCGTGACACCAGACGGGGAAGCAGACTCCCTCTCCGCCCTGGGGCGGAGAGGGCTGGGGTGAGGTGGGGCTGCTGCCGCGCGTGAAGTGATCGTGGCTGTCGGCGGAATCCTGCCGGTTGCAGTGTGCTTGTTGGAGGAATCCCCCCACCTCACCCTGACCCTCTCCGCCCCCGAGGGCGGAGAGGGAAACGCGCAGGACGACCATCTGCGCGTATTGTACGGTCACTTATCGGTTGAACGTAACCTCCACTGCGCCGAGCCCCTCGAACCGCACGCCGCACACATCGCCTGGCTGCAGATACCGCAGGCCGGTGCACGAACCGCAGGTCACGAACTGCCCGGCGCGCACGCCGTCCTTCTCCCGCATCATGTTCGCCAGCACGACCGCCACGCCGAGCGGATCGCCGGTCGGATGCCCGCCCACCTGATCAAGCACTGGCGCGCCATTCACCGTCAGCGTCACCTTCAGCCTGCCAAGTTCCAGTCCGCGCCAATCGGCCGGCGGCGCGGCATGCACGAACGCGCCGTTGCTGATGCTGTCTGCCAGCTTCTCGAGGTTCGAAACCGCATCGGAATTCTGGTAGCGGCTGGTGACGACCTCGATCGCGGCACATGCGTCCACCGCGGCGGCAACCTCGTCGCGCGAATAGGGCGTTGTCCGCGCCGGCAGATCGCGACGGAACACAAACGCGACTTCGCCCTCCACGCCGCATTGCGGCACCTCGGCTGCCGGAATTCGCGCCGGCGATGAATGAACCGTGTCGGCGTAGATAATGCCGCGCGTCGCCTCGCCATTGGCCGGCGCCATCGCCTTGAAGGCGCCCACCGGCTTGCCCAATGCTTCAGTGACCGCGTCCTGGATGGCGTGCGCATCGGCCACGCTGGCCGGATGGGCGTCGGCCGGAAGGTCGGCAAGCAATGGTCCGCCTCGGCGCGCCTCCACCAAAAGTGCCGCGGCATTGGCGATCTGCTGTGCATTCATGTCCAGTACCCTTCAGTCGTGGCGGGAAAAGTTGGCACTTCCTCCGCCTGCGGCAAAGGCCTGCTTGGCAACGCGCCATGGGAATGGCAAATTGGCCACACCTGGGAGAATGTGCGACGGAAAAGGGGCAGCCGCGATGATCGGCTTGGTAAAGCTTGCGCTGCGACGGCCTTACACATCGGCAATTGCGGCGCTGCTGATCCTGTTGCTGGGCGCATTATCCGTCACGCGCATGATCGTGGACATCTTCCCGGTGATCGACATCCCCGTGGTCCTTGTGGTGTGGAACTACAACGGCCTGACCACCGAAGACATGGAACGGCGCGTCGTGTTCATCTCCGAACGCGCCTACTCCACCACGGTCAACGGCATCTCGCGCATCGAATCCCAATCGATCCCGAGCATCGGCATCCTCAAGGTCTACTTCCAGCCCGGCACCGACATCGGCGGCGCGATCGCGCAGATCAGTTCGGTGAACAACTCCATTCTGCGCGGCGCCCCGCCAGGCATGCAACCGCCGGGCGTCATCCAGTTCAATGCCTCGAATGTCCCCACCGTGCAGATGCC